>Ga0214472_10008336_pt1 | contig 10823 bp, 9 predicted proteins | sample RVTome_6_FD_207662 | JGI IMG/M metagenome (GOLD analysis project Ga0214472, IMG submission 207662) | Soil microbial communities from uranium-contaminated site in the Upper Colorado River Basin, Wyoming, United States - RVT140D175 | ecosystem: Environmental > Terrestrial > Soil > Contaminated >...
AAGACAGAGAAAAGCTTAAAAAGCTTACCAAATACTGCAGAGAAGAGATAGGGATTAATGTGACTTTCGGCCAGATCGCGTCTGCTCTGCTTCATGAAGAGGTGTCCAAAATCGATATATCGAAGCTAAGGCCGAAGTCTCACGCGAAAACAAAGCTGAAGTCGCATGCGGCATCTAAATGAGGGTGTAAGCAATTTGCTTACAGGGTGAGGCACTCATTTTACTCGCAATGACAATGGGTTAGGCAACCCTCTTTACATGTCTCTTAATCAGCGGGTCACAGGTTCGGCCCCCCCTCACCCGGTCCACCCGCCGCAGCCACATCCAGCAGCCATGCAAGCCTGCCGTCCACGGGCCGGACAAGCCCGGCGGGGTATCGGCCAGCCCCCTCGCCGCTCAGGACTTCTTTTACAACGTCCGCCTTCTCCCTGCCGGTCACGAGGAAAACGACGTTCGCCGTGTTGTTGATAACCGGGAGCGTCAGCGTCACCCTGTGGCTTTTCAGCTTTTCCACATAGACGGAGACAGCGAGCCTGTCCCGCTCTTTCAGCGCGTCAGAGCCGGGAAAAAGCGACGCGGTATGCCCGTCCGCGCCCAAGCCGAGGAGCACGAGGTCGAACCTCGGCAGGCCGTCCCTGTTAAAATACCGCAGCAGTTCTGCCTCGTACGCCCGCGCGGCCTCGTCCGGCGGCAGTTCGCCCATTATCCTGTGCACGTTATCTTTGGGTATGGGTACTTTCGAGAGAAGGGCATCGTTCGCCGCGCCGAAGTTGCTGTCCTTGTGGACGGGCGGCACGCACCTCTCGTCCGCCCAGAAGAGGTGCACGCGGCCCCAGTCGATTTTTGAGGAGTATCCCTTGGATGCGAGCAGCCGGAAGAGCGGAAGCGGGGTGCTGCCGCCGGAGACTGCAAGCAAAAACCTCCCGCGTTCCCTGGCCGCATCTTTAAATATCGCGGTTAAGAAATCGGCGGCCTCCTCCGCTACCCCTTGAGGGCCTGGGGACACCCTGACTTCTGGGGTCAGATCGGCCTCCACCCGTGGCCCTCCCTTGCGAGAAGCTCGTCCGCGGCAGCCGGGCCCTCGGAGCCGGACGAGTAGTAGTGCAGCCGGTGCCTCTGCGGGTCGGACTCTATCGCCTCTATGACCGGGGTCATTATCTTCCAGGTCTGCTCCTCGCCGTCCTCCCTTACAAAAAGCATCTGGTCGCCCTCCATGCAGTCGAGGAGGACGCGCTCGTACGAGTCGCTGAACCCGCCGTCCTGATACGCGAAGTCCATCAGCACCGGACGGAGGCAGACCTTGGTCTCCGGCGTCTTGGTCTGGAACTGGAGGCTTATCCCCTCGTCAGGCTGGACGCGCATGACCAGCGTGTTCGGCTCAATCTTCTCGCTCAGGATACCCTTGAACATCAGGTGCGGCACCCGCTTGAACCGGATTGCTATTTCCGCCTTCCTCTTCGGGAGCCTCTTTCCGGAGCGCAGGTAAAACGGCACGCCGCTCCACCGCCAGTTGTCTATGAAGAGCTTCATTGCTGCGTATGTCGGTGTCTTCGAACTGCTGGGTATGTCCGGCTCGTCTCCGTAAGCCGGTACGGACCTGCCGTCTATCACGCCCGGCCCGTACTGTGCCAGCACGACGTAATCCTCCAGCCTGTCGAGGGGCACAGGCCTTATGGAACGGAGCGCCTTCACCTTCTCGTCACGGACCATGTCCGACTCGAACGCGGTCGGCGGCTCCATCGCGGTCAGCGCGAGTAGCTGGAGCATGTGGCTCTGGAACATGTCCCTTATCACCCCGGCCTTCTCGTAATAACCCGCCCGGTGCTCGACCCCGAGCGTCTCGGACACGGTTATCTGGACGTTGTCCACGTACTTCCTGTTCCACATCGGCTCGAATATCGAGTTGGCGAACCGGAACATCAGTATGTTCTGGACGTTCTCCTTCGCCAGGTAGTGGTCCATGCGGTAAATCTGGTCCTCGCGGAAGGATGCCCGGAGCGTGCCGCTCAGCTTGCGCGAGGATTCGAGGTCGCGGCCGAACGGTTTTTCCACCGAGATGCGCGCGTACCCCTTTTCGTCCCTCGAAAGCCCGGAGCTTCCGAGCCTCGTCACGACCGTCTCGTAGACCGTGGGCGGGATGGCGAGGTAGAATATCCTGTTGCCGGCCGTCTTGTGCTTCTTCTCTACCGGTACTATCTTTGCCTTCAGCTCTTCGTAAAAACCGTCCTGGTCGAACCGCCCGGTCAGGTAGTACAGCCGGGCCGCGAACTCGTCCCGTATCTTCTCCGGGCAACCTTCCGGGTTTGCGTCCGAGAGCGCCTTTTTCATCATCTCCCTGAAAGCGGAGTCGTCCATCTCGTCTATCGCGGTCCCGACGATTGCGAACCCGTCCGGCATGTACCCGTCCCTCCAGAGGTTGAAGAGCGACGGTATCAGCTTTCTCCTCGTGAGGTCGCCGGACGCCCCGAATATGACCAGGCATACCGGGCCGGGCGGCGGTATCAGGCACTCGTCCGTCCGGGCAGGCAGCTGCGTGCACCCGGCTTTCACTTCTTCCGGTTTCCGATTTTCCATTTTTTATCTACCGGCCTTCTTGACTGCGTGGCCGCCGAACTCGTTCCTGAGCGCGGCGAGCAGCTTGTCCGAGAACTCGCCCTTGCCACGCGAGCTGAACCTCTGGAAGAGCGCGGCGGCTGTGACAGGCGCGGGCACCGCCGTGTCCACCGCCTGCTGGAGCGTCCAGCGGCCCTCGCCGGAATCGTCCACATACCCCTCTATCTTATCCAGGCGAGGGTCTTTCTTAAATGCGTCCTCAGCAAGCTCCAGAAGCCACGAGCGCACAACGCTCCCCTGGTTCCAGAGGTGCGCGACTTTTGAATAGTCCAGAGAGCCCGCGTATGGCGAGCTGTTCATTATGTCGAACCCCTCGCCGTATGCCGCCATCATCCCGTACTCGATGCCGTTATGGACCATCTTGACGAAGTGACCCGCGCCTACAGGGCCGCAGTGCAGGTACCCGTCTTTCGGCGCGAGCGTCTTGAAAACGGGGACGTGCCTCTTGAACACCTTTGGGTCGCCGCCGGCCATCAGGCAGTAGCCGGCCTCGAGCCCCCATATCCCGCCGCTCACGCCCACGTCCATGAAATTTATCCCGGACGCCGAAAGTTCATCCGCGCGCCGGACGGCGTCCTTGTAGAAGCTGTTCCCGCCGTCTATTATCGTGCCGCCCTTCTTCAGATGCCCGGTCAACGCTTTTATCGTGTCGTCCACCGGCTTCCCGGCAGGCACCATTATCCAGACGGTGCGCGGCGCGGTAAGCTTCCCTGCCATTTCGGCGAACGAACCCGCGCCATCCGCGCCTTCTTTCACCGCCTGGCTCACGCTTGCCTTGGATATGTCGTACGCGACCACCTCATGGCCCCCTTTAAGGAGCCTCCTGGTCATGTTCATGCCCATCCTGCCCAGCCCGGCCATCCCTATCCGCATCCGGTAACCTCCGTATTATCAGGCCGCCAACTTCCTGATTATCATCTCGCGTTTGGCAGCCAGCCTGCCCATTACGTCGAAGAAGGACTCCGAGAACTTCCGGACACCTTCCTTGACGAGCTGGCTTGTGACCTGGCGCATGTCGATACCTATAGAGCCGAGCCCCTCGAAAACCCGCCGGGCCTCGTCCAGGTCCTTTTCAAGCGTGGGCCTCGCGACGCCGTGGTCCCGAAACGCGTTCAACGTCTCCTCGGGCATGGTGTTTATGGTGTCCAGGCCGATCAGTTCCTCGACGTAAAGCGTGTCCCTGTAGACGGGGTCCTTTACGCTCGTGCTTCCCCACAGGAGCATCTGAGGCTTTGCGCCCTTCTCCCTTAGCGCCACGAACCTGTCCGAACCGGCAATTTCCTTGTACCTCTCGTACGCAAGCCGCGCGGAGCTTATACCCGCCCTGCCCCTGAACTCGAGCATCCTCTCCGCGTTCGACGGCGATGTCCCCCTCGCCTTCGCGTCCAGCATGGTGTCCACAAGCGTGTCTATCCTGCTTATGAAGAAGCTCGCCACCGAGGTTATGCCTTCAAGAGGCAGCCCCTCGGCGGCCCTCGCCTCCAGCCCCCTCATGTAAGCATCGGCGGCCTCCGAATACCTTTCGACGGAAAAAAGGAGCGTCACGTTGACGTTGACGCCGTCGGAGATGAGCCGCTCTATCGCGGGCAGCCCCTCCTTTGTCCCGGGCACCTTTACCAACACGTTCTTCCTGCCCGCGTCCGAGAAAAGACGTCTGGCCTCCATTATGGTCTCGGTCGTGTTGTACGCAAGGTCCGGGGACACTTCTATGCTGACAAAACCGTCCATCCCGCCGGTCTCCTGGTGTACCGGCTGTAACAAGCCGGCGGCATGCCTGATGTCGTCCAGGGCGAGCCTCAGGAATATCTCCTTCTCTTCGGTGACGCCTTCCGCCACGAGCGCTTTGATCCGCTCGTCATATATCCGCGTGTCCTGCATCGCCTTCTGGAATATTGTCGGGTTCGACGTCACACCGGTGAGCCCGTCCTCCGTGATGAGTTTGGCAAGATGCCCCGAATCCAGAAGCTCCTTGCTCAGAAAGTCTATCCAGACGCTCTGGCCTAACCCTCTCAGCTCTTTAAGTCTGCTGTCGGCCATGACGCACCTCCGTATTGTAAACACCTAAAACATGCCTCTTGCCTTGACCAGTATGTTGTCCGCCGTAAACCCGAACTTTTCCCTGTTGACTGCTCCGGGCGCGGACGCGCCAAACCTGTCCATACCTATAATTATACCCGAACTGCCGGAATAACGCTGCCATCCGAGCGTAGTTCCCGCCTCGACGGTTATCCTCCTGGTCACGCCGGGCGGCAGTACGGACTCCCTGTAGGACTGGGCCTGCTCCTCGAACATCTCCCAGGACGGCATGCAGACCACACGTACCTTCCTGCCCTCCGCGCCAAGGGCCTCGCGGGCCGCGAGCGCGGGGTGAACCTCGGAGCCCGTGGCGATGATGATAAGCTCAGGGTTTCCGCCTTCCGCGTCGGCGAGCACATATGCGCCCTTGTGAAGACCGGACGCCGGGGCAAGCACGGCCCTGTCCAGCGTCGGCAGGTCCTGCCTCGAAAGTATAAGCGCAACAGGCCCATTTTTCCTCGTCACAGTGGCACGCCATGCCTCGGCGGTCTCGTTCGCGTCGGCCGGCCTTATCACCGTGAGCCCCGGAATCGCACGGAGGCTCATAATATGCTCGACCGGCTGGTGGGTCGGGCCGTCCTCGCCCAGCATCACGGAGTCATGTGTAAACACGTAGACCACGTGTATGCCGGATAACGCGGCGAGCCTTATCGCGGGCCGCATGTAGTCCGAGAATATCAAAAACGTGCTGGCGTACGGTATCAGCCCGCCGTGGTATGCCATCCCGCCCGCCACCGCGCCCATCGCGTGCTCCCTGACCCCGAACGCCATGTTCGCCCCCGCGTAGCTCCATGCGCCCTTTTCGGAGCCTTGCACAGTGTCGTCGCCCGAGCCCTCCGGGTGGAAACTCCCCCTGCCCTTGAGCGCGGTCTTGGTGGACGGGTCGAGGTCCGCCGAGCCGCCAACGATGTTCTCAAGGCGTGGCGCTATCGCGTTCATCACCTTGCCGCCCGCGACCCTCGTAGCCATGCCCTTCGCGTCCGGGGCAAAGACCGGCATGTCCCTGTCCCATCCGTCCGGGAGCCTGCCGGAGATGAACGCGTCCCACTTCGCGGCAAGCTCAGGGTACTCCCGCCTGTACGACTCCATGAGCGCGTCCCATGTGGAGCGGGCCCCCCTGCCCCTTGCGCCGAACTCCGCGAACTTCGCCCTAGCCTCGTCCGGGACGAGGAAAGCAGGCCCGGAGGGCCAGCCCAGGTTCTTCCTGGTAAGCGCGGCCTCTTCCGGGCCGAGCGGCGAGCCATGCGCCTCGAAGGTATCCTGCTTGTTCGGGCTGCCGAACCCGATGTGCGTCCTGACCGAGATGATGGACGGCCTTTCCGTCTCTGCCTTCGCGGCGGCGATTGCAGACTCTATTGCATTAAGGTCGTTTCCGTCCGCCACGCGCTGGACGTGCCAGCCCATCGCCTCGAACCTTGCGCACGCGTCCTCGGTGAACGTTATCCTCGTTTCGGCAGCGAGCGATATCTTGTTGTCGTCGTACAGGTATATGAGCCTTCCGAGCTTCAGGTGTCCGGCGATGGACGCGGCCTCGGAGGAAATCCCTTCCATCAGGTCGCCGTCGCCCATTATCGAGTACGTGTAGTGGTCCACTATCCCGTGGCCCGGCCTGTTGAACACCGCGGCAAGGTGCCGTTCCGCGATAGCCATGCCCACCCCGTTGGCCATCCCCTGCCCGAGCGGGCCTGTCGTGCACTCGACTCCGCAGTCAGGCGCGTATTCCGGGTGGCCAGGCGTCCTGCTCCCCCACTGCCTGAAGTTCTTCAGCTCGTCCATGGAGATGTCGTGGCCGGTCATGTGCAGGATGGCGTACAGGAGCGCGGAGCCGTGGCCCGCCGAAAGCACGAACCTGTCCCTGTCCGGCCAGCGCGGGTCCTCCGGCTGGAACTTCATGAACCTGCTCCAGAGCACGTACGCCATGGGCGCCGCGCCGAGCGGCATTCCGGGGTGGCCTGAGTTCGCCTTCTCCACCATGTCCACCGCGAGCATTCTCAGGGTGTTTATGCAAAGCCTGTCTATGTCCTTTGGCTCCAACTTATTACACTCCTTCCGGGCGGCGTATGGCCGCGCCGATAAATGCGATTATTTATATGTCGGCGTCAGCCCGCCGAATTAATCACAAAACTATATCACATATCGAAGCCGTGCTCAAACTACATAAGCAAATAAATAAAAAGCCGCACCCATTGCTGGATGCGGCTTTTTGATTTGCCCGTTATCTGCCCGTAAAGTTTACTGCACCGCGTACGGCCCGGAGTTCATCTGTGCCAATTATCCCTTCGACAAAACCTTGAGCGTTTCCTTGATGAGTACTTCGAGCGGGGTGCCCTCGCCGTCCGCCGCGCATACCTTCTTCACCGCGTCCTCGGCGATGTTTCTCTTGTAGCCCAGGTTGACGAGCGCGGAGACGGCCTCGTCCCTCTGGCGGTTGGGGCCTCCAGATATGGAACATGGCCCTGCCCCGGCTGTTCCGGTGTTGAGCGACCCGGCCTTTTCCCTGAGTTCCAGCACGATACGCGCGGATGTCTTCTTGCCGACGCCGGGGATAGTGGTGACGAGCGCGTCGTCGCCCCGCATGATGGCGTCCACCAGCCTGTCGTAAGGAAGGCCCGATATTATGTTCAGCGCGAGCTTCGGCCCTACGCCGGACACGCCCATAAGCAGGAGGAACAGCGCCTTCTCGTCCGGCGTCCTGAAACCGAACAGAGTTATCGCGTCCTCCCTGACATGGGTGTGTACGTTAAGCGATACGTCCTTGCCCTCGTCGGGAAGCTCGTAGAACGAGGACAGCGGGATATGCACCTCGTAGCCCAAGCCGCCCACGTCCACTATCACGCTTCCGGGGTTCTTGGCCGCTATACGGCCTCTTATGAGCGCTATCATCTGCTGTCACCGCTTCCGGGCTTGGGCGCGCGCGGCGTCCTTTTGTAGACGCAGTCTGTAATGGCCGCAGCCCTTCCGCTTCCGCGCCGTGAAGCAACCGAAACCTTGCCCTTCAGCTTCGCGCTGTTTATATGGCAGATGGCGGCGGCGAGCGCGTCGGATGCGTCGTGCGGTTTCGGGAGTTTGGAAAGACAGAGGAGCGCCTTCACCATCTGCTGGACCTGCGGCTTCTCGGCGGCCCCATAGCCGACCACCGCCTGTTTTATTTCGAGCGGGGAGTATTCGAACACCGGTATCCCCGCCTGCACGGCAGCGAGTATGGCGACGCCCCTCGCGTGCCCAAGCTTCAGCGCGGACTGCACGTTCTTCGCGAAGAACACGCTCTCGAGGACGACGGCGTCGGGGCGGGTGGTATTTATGACGCCCTCAAGCCCCTCGTATATAGTCTTCAGCCGCTCGTGGAAAGGGGCGCCAGCGGACGTGGTGACGCCGCCGGAGCCCACATAGGACAAACTCCCTCCGGCCTCGTCTATCACCCCGTAACCGCTCGTAACGGTGCCCGGGTCTATACCCATCACCCGCATCGGCAGCCCCCTACAAACTGTCCATCACCTCGTCCGGTATGTCGAAGTTCGCGTATATGTTCTGGGTGTCGTCGTTGTCTTCGAGCGCGTCCATCAGCCGCACCATCTGCGCGGCCTCCTTGCCTTCGAGCTTGATGTATGTCTGCGGGACCATGGTGACCTCCGAGACCTCCATCTTGACGCCCTTTGCGGCAAGCGCGTCTCTTACCGCATCGAAATCGTGCGGCGCGGTGAATATCTCGAAGTTCGGCTCCTCCGGGCCGGCCACGATGTCTTCCGCCCCGGCCTCGAGCGCGATTTCCATCAACTGTTCCTCGGTGGCGTTATTCTTGTCGACGACTATGTAGCCCTTCTGGTTGAACATCCAGGACACGCAGCCGCTCTCTCCCATGCTCCCGCCGCCCTTGCCCAGTATGTGGCGTACCTCGGCGACCGTGCGGTTCTTGTTGTCGGTCAGGCACTCGATCATGAGCGCGACGCCCGCAGGGCCGTAACCTTCGTAGGTTATCTCTTCGTAGTTGACGCCGGGAAGCTCCCCCGTGCCCTTCTGGATGGCCCGCTTCATGTTGTCGGCGGGCATATTGGCCTCTTTGGCCTTCAGCACCGCGGTACGGAGCCTCGGGTTTCCTTCCGGGTCGCCACCGCCCAGCTTTGCCGCGATGGTGAGTTCCTTGGTTATTTTCGTAAAGACCTTGCCGCGTTTGGAGTCCGCGGCGGCCTTTTTGTGTTTAGTGGTTGCCCACTTGGAATGTCCGGACATGTCTCCTCCGTTAAGTATTTAAAATAGACTATCGTTAGGTTGTTTGTTTGGTTGCCTGACGGCGCGCGCTACCTGCCGAGCATCTTTTCCATAACGCTCGTATTCCTGACGACGAGCCTCGGTTCCTGTAGCGACGGCGGCCTCGACTGCTGCGGTTTGGCCGGTTGCGGCCTGACGTCCGGGGGAGGGTGCATGGACTCGTCTTTCTGCTGGGCGGGAGTCGCGGCCTTGTCGTCATGGGCCGGTGAAGGGGTGAGCAGCTCTACCCCGGTTACGGAGTCCATGCCTTCTCCGGCAAGCTCGACGTTTATGCTAAGCTTGAGCGTAAGGAGCTTCTCGCCGTCCGGAGTGGTAAGACTTACGGGGAGCCTGTACTCCCGGCTCGCGCGGACGGACGCAACTATAGCGGCGGGTTCAACGACCGGCCTCTCTGCCCGGGCTTCCGGTACCAGCTCACCCGTCCCGGGCGTGGGCAGTCCGTCGTCACCCGCGTCCCCGGAGGACATGCCCGCGTAATGCCCCGTATCCGCCCTTCCGCCGGAGAAACGCTCAAAAAGCTCCTGCGTACTGCATTCAGCCTCCGGTACGGGGATGTCGTCCACCGCAATGCCTTTGAACTTCGAGACCTCGCCGGAGGTGAACTCCGTATCGAAATTATCTGTCAGCGGTATCTCTTCGGTGTTGTACGCGCTCGTATCTGAAATCATGTCGCCGAGCCCTTCGGGGACCTCGACCGCGTCGTACACCTCTTCAGCGGCCTCCCCGGAGATCACGCCGTCGAACGCGCCGAAAAGCTGCGGCGACGCCTCGGGCAGTTCCATGTCCGTGTCGTCATCCGTGACAGCCTCCGCCTCCATCACCTCGACAGGCGCATCGTTTATGTCCGTCCCGGTCACGCCCTCGTCCACCAGCGCGCCGAACGTCACAATTTCATCGGCTGGTCCGGGAGCTTGCGCGGCCTCCTGCGCGGAGTACCCGTCATCCGCTTCGGGCGCTGCTTGGACGGCCACGGCGGGAGCTTCAGCTTGCTCAACTTCCGGGGCCGGCCCATCTTCTACTATGGTATGGTCTAATTTCGGGAGCCTGACAGACTCCGAGCTCTGCGATATCGAAAGGTCCTTGAGGTCGTTCAGGACGAACTTGACGATTGCGGTAAGCGTCTTCAACACACCTTCGCCTGTCAGTGCGCTCGCCTCGAAGACCGGGAGGGAGCCCATTGGGTTCAGGTGTTTATTCAACTCGTCAAGCGTTGCCGCGTTCGGGAGGTCGCGCTTGTTGTACTGGAGGACGACCGGGAACTCGTCGAGCGTTATCCCCATATCCTTCAGGTTTACCCTGAGGTTTTCGAGCGACTGGACGTTCTCGTCCATCATCATCTTCTGGGAGTCCGCGACGAACACAACCCCGTCAGAGCCCTTCAGGACCATCTTGCGGGTGGAGTTGTAGAACACCTGGCCGGGCACGGTGTAGAGGTGGAACCGGGTCTTGAAGCCCTTGATTACCCCGAGTTCGACCGGGAAGAAGTCGAAGAACAGCGTCCTGTCGCCCTGTGTAGCGAGCGAGATGAGCTTGCCCTTGTTGCCGGGCTTCACCTTGTTGAATACGTACTGTATGTTCGTCGTCTTGCCGGAGAGCCCCGGACCGTAAAATACGATCTTGGCGTTTATCTCTCGGGTGGCGTAGTTGATAAGGGCCATCGAAACCTCGTGTCAAATAAGACATAATCTTACAATTAGCTTTTTAACATATCCCCTCTGCCGTGTCAATGAAATTAGTGGGCGGGCCCTATTTCCTCTTGACATCCATGTTCCGTTTTTGTATTATACGCGTCTTAGTCTAAACGTCATCTAATTAAGGAGCGTACGGTATGCAGGTCATACTTAAGGAAGATATCGAAAAGCTCGGCA
>Ga0214472_10008337_pt1 | contig 10821 bp, 10 predicted proteins | sample RVTome_6_FD_207662 | JGI IMG/M metagenome (GOLD analysis project Ga0214472, IMG submission 207662) | Soil microbial communities from uranium-contaminated site in the Upper Colorado River Basin, Wyoming, United States - RVT140D175 | ecosystem: Environmental > Terrestrial > Soil > Contaminated >...
ACCCACATGACGCCTTCGTCGCCGGCGGCGACCGGTTTGCCGTCCATGTCGCGCAATTCCACTTCATAGCCCGGAACGCGCGCTCCGGCCGACCCGAGCTTGCTTGTCGCTTCGGTATTTGAAAGATAGATATGCAGCATTTCCGTCGAGCCGAGGCCCTCGACCGGGCCAAGCCCGCACAAATCCTTCCAGCCGTTGAAAATGTCGGCGCTCAGCGTCTCCGCCGCCGAGACGCATAACCGCAGGCTCGACAGGTCGGTTCCAGCCGCCTCGGGCGCCCTTGTCATGGCGGTGTAGAGAGTCGGCAGGCCGAAAAATACCGTCGGCCGGAAGGTTTCGATGGCCTCGAAAATCGCCTTTGGTTTCGGCTGGCCGGGAACCAGCAGGCTGGCGGCGCCGGCGGCGAAGGGGAAGGTCAGGGAATTGCCGAGCCCGTAGGCGAAGAAGATTTTCGGCACGGAGAAGCACAGATCGCCGGGGCGCAGTTTCAGAATCGAATCCGCATAGCTTCGCACCGAATAGGCCATGTCGTGATGCAGGTGCACGATGCCTTTCGGGCGGCCGGTGGAACCGGAGGAATACATCCAGAAGGCCATGTCGTCGGGGCCGGTGGCCGCCGGGGGGAGGTCGGGGTCGCCGGTCGGAAGGACTTGCGCGTCAGTCAGCGTGGAGGGCGCTGCCGTCGCCGCCTCGCCATTGACGACGATAACGGTCTCCAGGCCGGTTCCGGCCAGGGCTTCGGCGCAAAAGGTTTCGGCGAAGGTGGCATCGCAGACCGCCAGTCGGGCTCCCATATCGCCGAGATAATAGTTTAAAAGATCCGGCTTGGTCAGAGTGTTCAACAGGACCGGCACGAAGCCCGCGCGCATCGCCCCGAAAAACGCCGCCGGCAGAGCCGGGCTGTCGTCGAGGAAGAAGGCGATGCGTTCGCCGCGTCCGCACTTTTGCGCGGTGAAGGCCGCGCCCCAGCGTTCGGCTTCGGCGCACAGTTCTCTGTAGGTCAGGGTGCCGCCGGGGCCGGTGATGGCGACGGCGTGCGGGTTGGTCAGCAGATTGTCGAACAGGATCGCCGCGGCATTGGGATGGGCGGATTTGTCGAAGCGGATTTCGCGGGCGCCGGGAGGATCGCGCACCGGGTCTGCGAGCGGGGCGGGCGGGGTTCCGGTCATGCGGATTTTTCCTTGTGGGTCGGCGCTTCCGGGCGGGCGGCGTCGTAGCGGGCGGCGAAGCCCGGCGCGATGCGGCGCAGGCGGTCGCGGTCGACCCGGCCGGAGCGTGTGATGTAATCGAAGCCGAAATCGAGTGGCGCGAGCGCCATGCGCGCGCCGAAACTTTCATACCAGGCGGCGCTGTGGTTGGCGGCGTCGACGATTTTCCGGGCAACGGGCTTGCGGCCGGTTTCATAGGCGGCAAGGGCGTCGTCCAGGGTTCGGTTTGCGGTCAGCGCCCGAACCAGGGCGATGGCGTCTTCCAGGGCGAGCCGGGTTCCCGATCCGATGGAAAAATGCGCCGTGTGCAGGGCGTCGCCGATCAGCACCCGGTTGCGATGCGACCAGCGCTCGTTCCACAATCTGGGAAAATTGCGCCACAGCGACCGGTTGGATATCAACTCGGCGCCGGACAGCGTTTCGGAGAAAATCGCGGCGCAACGCTTTCTCGAAGCGTCTTCGTCGAGACCGTCGAACCCGGCCTTCAGCCAGGTGTCGCGCTCGCATTCGACGATGAACGTGCTGTTGTCCGGCGTGTAGCGGTAATGATGGGCGTTGAAGCTGCCCCATTCGGTCTCGACGAAGCTCTGGGTCAAGGTGTCGAAGGGGCGGGTCGCCCCGAACCAGACGAATTTATTGTCGAAATAGGACAGGGACATCTGGAAGTCGCCCTCATGGCTGCGCCGCACCAGAGAGTTCAACCCGTCGGCGCCGATGACGAGATCGGCCTCCACCTCTTCGGGCCCGCCGATCTCCCGGTCATAGGTGATTTCGACGCCGGAATCCTCGGCGCGCCGCTGCAGGATGCGCAACAGGCGCAACCGGTCGATGGCGGCGAAGCCGACATTGTCGATGACGATTTTTTCGCCCCGGTGCACCAGGGTCATGTCGCGCCAGCGCTGCATATGCGGTGTGATGAGGTCATGGGTGGCGGCGTCGTCCTCGCGCAGGAAATCAAGCGCGGAATCGGAAAACACGACGCCGAAGCCGAAGGTCGCGTCCGGTGGATTGCGTTCCGTCAGCGCGACGCGGATGTCCGGTCGGGCGCGTTTCAAAAGCGTCGCGCAATAAAGGCCGGCGGGGCCGCCGCCGAGGACGGAACAGGTTTTCAGATCGTCGATCTTCACGCAGGCCTCCTGGGTGATCTGGGCATCGGGACGCGCCCGAAAGCTGTGAAAAGTTTAAAAAAATATTTCATATTATGCAATTCGTTTTTTTTAGTGCAATAAATGTCGCCGTCGACCATCGCGAATCCGCCCTGCGCGGGACCGCGTCAACGGTTTGGGAGATCGAGGTGAGCGAACGCGCCGCCGGAGGAATTCAGTCGCTGGATGGTGCGCTGCATCTGTTGAAGGTGCTGGCCGCCGGCCGCGCGGCCATGACGCTGACGGATCTGGCGCGGGCGGCCGACATGCCGGTCCCCAAGGCGCATCGCTATCTCGCCAGCTTCGCCGCCGCCGGACTGGTCGAGCAGCGGGCGCGCTCCGGGCGCTACGATCTCGGACCGGCGGCCTTGTCGATCGGCCTGGCGGCCATGGCGCGCAGCGATGTGGTCAACCGGACCGCCGAGGCGCTTGTGCATCTTACCGATGAAACCGGCCATACGGCCTTGCTGTCGATCTGGGGCGACCAGGGATCGACCGTGGTGCGCTGGGAACGCTCGCCCACGTTTTTCGTCACGTCTCTGGGGCTCGGCGCCGTCCTGCCACTGCTCGATTCCGCGACCGGCCGGGTCTTTCTCGCCCATCTGCCAAAACCGGTCACGGAAAACCGGCTGCGCGGGGAGATGAAAACCGCACGCGGTCGGGCCGAACCTCTCCTGGACGGACCTTCCAGCCGCGTCGGGGTTTCGGCGCTTGTCGCGCAAACCCGCGCCGACGGTTTCGCCAGTGTCGACGGACGTTTCATTCCCGGTCTGGCGGCGATTGCCGCCCCGGTGCTCGACTGGCAGGGAGATGCCGCCCTGGCGGTGACGCTGATTGCGAAAGACCCGGGGATCACGGCGCCGGACGGGGTGGCGGTTCAAAGCCTGAAGGCGTTTTGCCGGTCACTGTCGGCGCAGTGACCTCCGGACAGTCCGATCGGATTCTTGCATTGCCTGGACGAAGACTTTCCCCGGTCCGTCTGAAAATCCGGGGCGCAAACCCCTTTCCAAGGATCGGAAAATGGGGATGATCCGGGCATGATCGATAAACTGGAAATGCTCATCGCGCTTGCCCGGGAAGAACATTTCGGCAAAGCGGCCGAAAGCCTGGGGTTGACCCAACCGACCTTGTCGTCGGGGATCAAGCAATTGGAAAGACATCTGGGCGTGATGCTCGTCTGGCGCGGCTCCCGCTTCGGCGGCATGACGCCGGAGGGCCAGCGGGTGCTGGTCTGGGCCCGGCAGATCGTGGCCGACACCCGCACCATGCGCGAAGAGATGCGCACGGTCGGCCGGGGACTGTCCGGCAATCTGCGGCTTGCCGCCATTCCCACGGCCCTGACCATTCTGGCGCAACTCACCGCCAGTTTCAGCAAATTGCATCCCCGGGTGAATTTCACCATCCTGTCCCGCACTTCCGTCGAAATTCTTGCCATGCTGGAAAATCTCGAAATCAATGCGGGCATATCCTATCTGGATAACGAACCGCTCGGCCGGGTGACGACGGTTCCGCTCTATCGGGAGCGCTATACCCTGGTCTGTCCGGCCGATTGCGAATTCGCCGGGCGCGGCGAAGTCGGCTGGGACGAGATCGCCGGCATGCCGCTCTGTCTGCTGACGCCGGACATGCAGAATCGGCGGATCATCAATCAGAATTTTCTGGAAGCGGGAGTGGACGCCGTCGCGGCGGTGGAATCCAATTCGACCGTGTTGTTGATGGCCCATGTGGAGACGGGGGATTGGATGACGATCCTGCCGACGAAACTGGCCGAATTTCTGGGGGCGGGCAAGGCCGTCAGCATCGTCCCGATGAAGGAGCCGCGCAGCGCCCATGCGGTCGGCCTCATCGCGCCCTACCGGGAACCCTATACGCCGGTCCTGAACGCATTGCTTCACCAGGCACGATCCCTGTCCGATGGGTGAGGCACACGAGGTCGATAGAAGTCTTCTATCGATTAACGGATCTTCGATATTGATTCATGAATAATTGCTTGGCATGTTCGGGGGGCAAACACCGACCGGAGCGCTACCTCCCAGCGCCCGGTTCGCAAATCGGTCCGCCTCCCATCGGACTGTGACTGAAGCGTGTTGTGCGGTTCGGCATCGCGCAACACGCTTCGTTTTTTCATGCAGGCCGCTTTGCCGCCTTGCGAAGGGAATCCGAAAACCCTTACGATCAAATTGGCGCCGCCTGATCCGAGGCCGTCAGCCGGTCCGGAATCATGGATGCAACCAGCAACACCGCCAACGGGATGATGAACGCCAAAATGCGCCGGCCTTTCGTCCTTGTGCAGGGCGCGTTTCGCCGGTCTTCGAAGATGGCAGGAGACTGAATTGGGCCGCGTGAAAACGGTTCCCGTCCCAGGCGTTTTATGGAAAGGCATTATCGCGGCAGGCTGATTGCCGGACAGTTCAAAGGACACAGAACGATGATCAAACGCCTATGGCATGGCTGGTGCACGACCGCCAACGCCGATATCTACCAGAACCTGCTTCTGGACGAGGTTCTTCCGGGGATCGAAGCCAGGAAGATTGCCGGTTATCGCGGCACGGAGGTGCTGCGCCGGGAGGGACGGGGTGAAGTCGAATTCATCACCATCATGACCTTCGATTCGCTGCAGAACGTCATCGATTTTCAGGGAGAGCATTATGAACGCTGTTATGTTCCCGATGCGGCGAAAAGCGTTTTGAAACGCTGGGATCTGATCTCGGCGCATTTCGAATCCGTGGCCGAACGGGTTGTCGGCGGCAACGATGCGCACTCCCGCGGCCAATCGTAGAACCGGCCCCGGACGCCGGCGGAGCGACGCGACGCCAGACTGCGGCACTGTCGTGCTACAGCACGGTCGTACGCAGCAATTCGACGACCGCCGCGATGATATTGTCCACGGCGACCGCGGCCAGAATGATGCCCATGACCCGGCTGACGATCGCGGCGCCGCTCATGCCGATCACTTTGAGGATCGGCCCGGCGGCGAGCATGAGCAGGAAGGCGATGGCGATCACCGCCAGCATGATGCCGGCGGAAACCGCCTGCTCGGGAATGCTGAACCGGTGATTGTCGGTCAACAGGACCACGGCCAGCATCGCGCCGGGAGAGGCGATCGATGGGACGGCCAGGGGAAACACGGCCGGAGAATTCTCCGGCGCGGCCTTTGAGGCCGCTTCGGTCTCGGTCTGGGGTTTCGACTCGCCGAAAATCATCGTCAGGGCGAACAGGAACAAGACCAGGCTGCCGGCGATCTGAAAGGCCGGCAGGCTGATGCCGAGCGCATCGATCAGGAACTGGCCGAGCACCAGAAAGAACATCAGCACACAGGCGGCGACAAGCGCCGCCTGAAAGGCGACCTTCTTGCGCTGCTTCGGCTCGATCGTCGCGGTGACCGCGACGAAAACCGGGATGGTTCCTATCGGGTCGATGACCACCCACAGGGTGACGAATTGTTCGAAAATAGTCTCTACCACGCGACCTCCTGCGCCAAACCCGGAACGAACGGCCTGCTGCTTCGGACGGCGGATCGGCCGCCCGGCACGGCGAAATCCGATCCGAGGCTGTCCGGCAGGGAACCTGCGCCTGCGCAGGCCGTTTTGTCGGGTTGTCCCACATCTTCGTTAAAGATTTTATGGCGGGTCCCATCGAAGCAGGCCCAAGCGCCGGCACGGCCGGACGGTGTAGACGCCTGAATCAGCCCTTGATCGCCGTCTGCCGGGGCCGATCGGCGGGTCCACCGGGTTTGCGCTCCGGCTGGGAGGTTTCGATGCCGGCGAGGTCGGCGATCGTCTTTTGATCCAGAAACTCCACGAAGGCCAGAAACGCGCCGTCGACCATGCTGGGATAATCCGCGGGTTCGTCGGCGTCCGATTCCGGCACGTCGGCTTGAACGGGCTGAAACAGGGTTTCGGTAGCGCGCACAACTTTGCCGATCGAAATCTCGTGGGGCGATTGGCGCAAGCGCACGCCGCCGCCGCGCCCGCGTATGGTCAGCATCATGCCGGCCTTGACCAGGAGCGGAACGAGTTTGAAGACGTTGAACTCGGTAATATCGCAGGCGGCCGCGATTTCCGGAACCGTAACGGTCTCGGAGTCCGAGCGGGCGCAAAACACCAGGACCTTGACCGCATTGTTTGTCTGGCTGCTGAGCCGCATCCGGTTCTTCCAAATTCTGCCAGGCCGAACCAGACAGGCGCGACCACCCGGGAACGCTAGCGGATTCCCGGAATCGGTTCCATAAAAAACTTTGTTCATTGGCGCGCGGTTCCCGGCCGGCTATTGCACTTTGGCGCGCAGACGGTCGGTGACATATTCCATCGCCAGCACGATGACGAAAATGGCCAGGATGATGGCGCTGGCATTGCGGTATTGAAACAGGTCGAAGGCGACCTTCAATTCCTGGCCGATGCCGCCGGCGCCGACCAGTCCGAGAACGACGGAGGAGCGCAGGGCCTTTTCCAGGGCGAACAGGGCGGTGTTGATCATCGAGGGCATGATGTCGGGAACGATGGCGCCGCACAGGATGGAAAAACTGTCGGCGCCGATCGCCGAGAGGGATTCCCGCGGCCCCGGGTCGGAATCTTCCATCGCTTCGGCGAAAAACCGGGCGCAGAAGCCGATCGTGTCGACAATGATGGTCATGGTGCCGGCGACGGCCCCGAGACCGACGGCGGAAACGAACAGGAGCGCCCAGACAAGATCCGGGATGGTACGGAACAGGGAGACAAGCGCTTTGAAGCCGTAGCCGAAAGGGCCGATCGGGGAGACGCCGCGGGCCGAAAGCCAGGCGAAGGGCAGGCTCAGCGCGACGCCGATCACCGTTCCCACAAGGGCGATCTGAAAGGTTTCGACGATGCGCCAGGCCATGCGGCTCAAAAAAGCCGGGTCGGAATTCGGCGGCATCATGCGTCCCACAAGATCGGCCATGCGCGGCAGGCCGTTGGCGAGCCTGTCGAGGGAAGGCGCGACGTCGCCAATCGATACCACGACGACCGCCGCGAAGCCGACCACCAGGGCGAATTGCGCCGGAGACAGCCGCGCAAATCGCGCCGGCACGGCGGGTTCAGCCATGAAACACCTTTTCAAGTTGTAAAACATCCAGGGCGCCGCTGGCTTCATCCAGGACCACGCGCCCTTGGCGCAAGGCGACGACGCGGTCGGAATAAGCCAGCGCGTGCTCCATGTCGTGGGTGGTGTAGAGCAGGGAAATGCCATGATCCCGGGCTCTTTCCGAAAACACCCGCATGACGTCGTGGCCGGCCGCTGGATCGAGGCTTGCCGCGGGCTCGTCGGCGATCAGCAGCCGCGGACGGCGCACCAGGGCGCGCGCGATGGCTACGCGCTGGGCCTGGCCGCCGGACAATTGATCGGCGCGCGCCGACGCTTTATCGGCCAGACCGACCTCCTGCAGGGCGGACAGGGCCCGGACGCGCCAATCCGGCGGGGCGATGGCCTGGCTGACGGCGCGCCAGCCGCCGGGAAGACCGAGCATGCCTTGAACAACGTTGGAATGGGCCGAAATGCGGGCCACCAGGCCATGGTTTTGAAAAACGAAACCGATCTGCCGGCACAATCGTTTGCGTTGCGCGGCGCTGGGCGCGCGCTGGAAGGTTTCGCCCAAAGTGGTGATCGATCCGTCGCTGGCCGCAATCAGGCCGATGAGCAGTTTCAAAAGCGTGGATTTGCCCGATCCGTTGGCGCCGATCAAAGCGACGCGTTCGCACTCCGCGATCCGCATATCCACGCCGTCGAGAACGTTCGATCCGCCGCGGTAGGATTTGGCCAGGCCGCGAAGGGTGACGATGTCGGGCAGGGGGGCTTTGCGAAGGTCGGGAGGGGCCGGCGGCCCCTCCGCTTCGATCACGCTGTGGGCGGTCAATCGCCGATGAACTCCAGGAAGGTGTCCACTCCGATCGTGGCGTACATGGATCGGACATAATCGTAGGAGGAATCCTTCACCGAGGTGAGGAAGAACCCGCCTTTGTATTTGCCATTGTCCTCGCCCTTCAGAATTGCCTGCATCAGCGCGGCGCCGTGCTTTGCAAATGCGTCGCGCACTTTTTCGAAAACGGGCTGGGGAACGGAATTCGCGGCGACCAGAATGTCGTTTGGCAGGTCGCGGCCGCGGGCGATGACCGCGAAGGCCGTGTCGGGAAACGCCGCGCGGATGCGCTGCAGATGGCTGAAATTCATGCCGATCGCGGCGATGTCGCCGCGCAGCAACGCCTCGACGGCAACGTTGCGCGAGATTATCTGGGCTTTGTAATCCAGGTCATATTTGAGCCCGAGATCGGCCAGTGCCTGGGCCGGTCCCAGATGCTGGGAAGTGGCCCCGACGGAACCGAAAGCGACCGATTTGCCGCGCAGCGCCGCGACGCTGTCGACCGGTCCGTCGGCCAGAGCGACGAGTTGCGCGAAATAGTCCGGCCGCTGCCAGGCGATGACGATGCGGGCGTCGGTCAGGGCCTTGATGACCACATATTCCGCCGGTCCGGTGAGAACGAAGTCGACTTGGCCGGATTTCAGCGATTCGACGGCGGCGGTGCGGGAGCTGACCGGGAAGAGTTCGATCTCAAGGCCCGTCGATTGTTCCAGCGCCGTTTCGAAGGCGCCGAATTCCTGTTGAAGCGATTCGAGCCCTTCAATATCGGTGACCGCGAACTTCAAGGTCTCGGTTGAGAAAGCCGGCGCGGTAAAGGTGAGCGCAAGGGCCATTGCGAGGGCGCGAAATATGATGGGCAGCTCCTGTCATATGGTGGTGAGAATTCACTGGCATGGATGTCTATTCATGGTGCTTGACAGGCGTGTGACAAATCGCAATCAGTCCGGGCCTGCCCGGTTTTATGGAGATGGACGGGAATAATGGACAGGCAGTGGAATGTTTCAGGCGGCGCGGTGCTTGGCGAAGAGGGTTTTTGCGAGCGCAGCGTGCATATCGCCGAGGGGACGATTGTCGTGGACGGCGCCGCCGGCGCCAGGCAGCTTGACGCGACCGGCCTGTTGGTGCTGCCGGGACTGATCGATATCCACGGGGACGCCTTCGAACGCCAGATCATGCCGCGGCCGAAGGTGGTCTTCGACAAGGGGATCGCGCTCAGGGATTCCGACCACCAGCTGGTCGCCAATGGCGTCACCACGGCGTTTCACGCGCTCACGATATCCTGGGAGCCGGGGCTGCGTTCCCTGGAAAGCGCGACCGAGATCGTCGAGGCATGGAAACGCGCCCGTCCGGCGCTGGACTGCGACACGCGGCTGCATTTGCGCTGGGAAACCTTTGCCTTCAATGCGGTGGAGCAGGTCGAAGCCTGGCTCGCCCTCGATCCGGCGCCGATTCTCGCCTTCAACGATCACACCACGAGTTATGTGCGGAAATCCGCCAATCCGAAACAGCTCGAACGCATTGTCGGTCGCACCGGGATGACGCGCGAAGCCTGGCTTGAACTTCTACAATCGATCTGGGCGCAGCGGGGCCGGGTTCCGGACATGCGTCGCCGGCTGGCGGAAGCCGCGAAAAGTCGCGGCGTCGTGGTCCTGGCCCATGACGAGACCTCGCCCGAAGAGCGCGATCTGTATCGCGGGCTGGGGGCGGATTCGTCGGAATTTCCCCTGACTTTCGAGACCGCCGCTGCGGCGCGCCAAGCCGGTGAACATGTCATTCTCGGTGCGCCAAATGTGGTGCTGGGCGGTAGCCAGACCGGGGCGATCTGCGCCACGGAGGCGATCGAACGGCGCCTGTGCACCGTATTGGCCAGCGATTACTATTATCCCGCGCTTTTACATGCGCCCTTCAAGCTGGCCGACCCGGCCGAGCCCGGTTTTGGCGCCGCATGGGATCTGGTGTCGAAACATGCGGCCGAGGCGGCCGGTCTGCCGGATCGCGGCGAACTTTGTCCCGGCAAGCGGGCCGATCTCATCCTGGTGGACGGGAGCGACCGCGCCTATCCGTCGGTGGAGGCGGTCATGGTCGCCGGACGCCTGATCTACGACCGGCGCGGCCGGGCCTGAACCGCCAGGATCGATCGCGGCGCGTCCGGGAAAGCGCGGATGCGGTGACATGACCGGACTGCAGGATAGAAGGCGGAATTGATATTAACGCGGCGTCCATCCATCGCGAGGGGCGGTCGGGTCGGCACGCTCAGCGTTTCGCCAACCCGGCACGCATTCTGCCGCGCACCGCCGCCACAACCGGCCAGCCGAAGGATGCAATGGTCAGGAGAAGAAAGACCATCACGATCGGCCGGTCCAGGAATTGGGCCCATTCATTGTCGAAGATGATCAGCGATTGCTTCAGGCTGCTTTCCACCAATTCGCCGAGAATCAGCCCCATGATGATCGGGGCGGCCGAAAAGCCGTAGCGCTTCAAGACGAAACCCAGAATGCCGGCGACGACCATGACCCAGACATCCAGCATCGACTGTCCGAGCGCGTAGGATCCGATGCAGGCAAGGATGAAAACCGACGGCCAGAGGAATTCGATC
>Ga0214472_10008339_pt1 | contig 10821 bp, 8 predicted proteins | sample RVTome_6_FD_207662 | JGI IMG/M metagenome (GOLD analysis project Ga0214472, IMG submission 207662) | Soil microbial communities from uranium-contaminated site in the Upper Colorado River Basin, Wyoming, United States - RVT140D175 | ecosystem: Environmental > Terrestrial > Soil > Contaminated >...
GCTTCAGATTGGGGGAAAGGCGGTCGATGGCCGGATCGGTGTACCAGTCGACGAGATGCCCGACGACGCTTTGGACGGCGTGCGCGTAGTAGTTCTCCGCGATCTGCCCCCCATTCTTCTTCTCTTCCAGATAGGCGAGAATCCCCTCCCGGGCTCGATCGAGAACGGGATCGCCCGGAGGGGCGGGGTCGTGACCGCGGGAATCGGGCATCGTCGGAACTCCTCCTAGCGGCGGCCGCCGCCGGCCTACTTCTTTTTCTTGCCGTGCCGGGACCTCAACCAGGCGTCGATGAACGCGTCGATCTCTCCGTCCATCACCCCCTGGACGTTGCCGACCTCCATCCCCGTCCGGTGGTCCTTGACCATCGTGTAAGGCTGGAAGACGTACGACCGGATCTGGCTTCCCCAAGAGATGTCCTTCTTCTCGGCCTCCATCGCCTCCATCTTCTTGCGCTCCAGCTCCTGGTAATGGAGCGTGAGGCGGGCACGCAGGATCCTCATGGCCGTTTCACGGTTGCGGTGCTGGGACCTCTCCGACTGGCAGGTGACCACGATCCCCGTGGGGTTGTGGGTGATCCGAATGGCGGAATCGGTCTTGTTGACGTGCTGCCCGCCCGCGCCGCTGGCACGGAACGTGTCGACCCTCAGGTCCGACTCCTCGATCTCGAAATCGACTTCCACGTCGACGTCGGGATAGACGAAGACGCTGGCGAAGGAGGTGTGCCTGCGCTTGCTGGCGTCGAAGGGGGAGATGCGGACGAGCCGGTGGACGCCGCTCTCGGCCTTCAGGTATCCGAACGCATAGGGCCCGCGGATGCCGACCGTGGCGTCCTTGAGCCCCGCTTCCTCCCCCGGCTGATGATCGAGGATCTCGCTTTCGAAGCCCTGGCGCTCGATCCACCGCAGGTACATCCGCAGGAGCATCTCGGCCCAGTCCTGACTCTCCGTCCCGCCCGCGCCCGGATGGACGGTGAGGATCGCGTCGCCGGCGTCGAACTCGCCGTCGAGGAGCGTCGTGAGCTCGTAGCGGTCGAGGTCGGTCCGGAACGACTCCAGCTCCCGGACCAATTCCCCTTGGAGATCGGCGTCTCCCCCGTCGTCGCCCTTCAGGAGGTCCCTGAGAACGACAAGCTCGTCGAGACGGTTCTGCAGGCCGGACCAGGACTCTTGCAGGCGTTGAACGACCTTGAGCCGCTGCAGCGTCTCCCGGGCGGCCTTGGGATGGTCCCAGAAGCCGGCTTTCGCCATCCGCTCTTCCAGCTCGCCGCGCTCGGCACCCAGTTGATCCAGGTCAAAGATAACCTCGCAGGCCCTTCAGACGCTCCCGGCTCGCATCCAGAACCCGGTCCACCTCGACACCGCTCATGATGGCATCCTCCCTTGAAGACGTGGCAATTGAAGACGTCGCAGCCAATCGCGGACCAACCGCCTCCCGCGCCCCGCCAACGCGCGTTCCGACCCCGTGTTGGAGACGAGGATCTGCCCGCACCGCCTCTTGCGCGACGGCGGCCACTGGGCGGCCTCGCGGCTGCGGATCTGGGCCAGGGAGAGTCCCCTCTCGCGGAGCCAGAGACGCCGCTTGGCCGGCGGCGCGTCGACGACGACGACCCGGTCCATCCCGTGGGAGAGCCCCCATTCGCAGAGGAGGGCCGCGTCGACCACGACGATAGCAACCCCCCGGCGGCGGTTCAACCGCGCGATCCGTCCGCAGAGCGTCGCCAGGAGCCAGGGATGGACGACTCCGTTGAGGGCCGAGACGCGGCCCGGAGAGGCGAAGACTTTTCTCGCCAGCGCCCGCCTGTCGACGCCGCCGCCCGGGGCGAGGATATCGCGGCCGAAGCGCCGGACGAGCGCCGGTATGAGAGGGCTCGCCGGGCGCAGCGCTTCGTGGCCGATCCGGTCGGCGTCGAGCAGCTTCACCCCGGGCGACGCCGCCATCGCCCGAGCGAGCACGGACTTGCCCGCCCCGATCGTCCCCGTCACGCCGACCAGGAGCGGCCGGGCGAGCCCCTTTATCCGTGGGCGTCCCACCACGTCCGTCCCCACCCGAGATCCACGACGAGCGGCACGTCGAGGCTCGCGGCGGATTCCATCTCCGAGCGGACCACCGTCTCGACCTCCCCGCGCTCGTCCGGAGCCCCTTCGATCAGAAGCTCGTCGTGGATCTGCGCGACGATGCGGCTCGCGAGCCCGCGCGAGGAGAAAAGCTCGTGGATCCTCACCATCGCGCGCTTGATCAGATCGGCCGCCGAGCCCTGGATCGGCGTGTTGATCGCCATCCGCTCCGCCTGGGACCGCCACCTCGGATCGCGGGAGGTCAGATCGGGCAGATAGCGGCGGCGCCCCGCGAGGGTCTCCACGAAGCCCCTGGACCGCGCCTCCTCGACCCCACGCTCGATGTACCCGCGCACCCCCGGGAGCTTCTCAAGGTATTCGTCGATGAAGGCGCGGGCCTCCTTCACGGCAATCCCCATCTCCACGGCGAGGCGGCTTGGACCCATCCCGTAGATGATGCCGTAGTTGGCGACCTTCGCCTTGGCGCGGAGCCCTCCGTCGACGACGCCGGGGGCCACGTCGAAGACCCGGCAGGCGGTCGCCGTGTGGATGTCCTCCCCGTTCCGGAAGGCCTGGAGGAGATACTCATCGCCGGACAGGTGCGCGAGCAGACGCAGCTCGATCTGGGAGTAGTCCGCCGAGAGGAAGAGCCACGGCTCCGGAGCGGCGATGATGGCGCGGCGAATCCGCCGGCCCGCCTCGCTCCGGACGGGGATGTTCTGGAGGTTGGGATCGCTCGACGAGAGACGCCCCGTTGCGGCCACGGTCTGATGGAACGTCGCGTGGATCCGGCCGGTCTCCGGATGGATCAGCTTCGGCAGCACCTCGACGTAGGTCGATTGGAGCTTCGACAGCTGCCTGTACTCGAGGAGGGTCGCCGGAAGGGGATGGAGATCGGCGATCGACTCCAGGACGCCCGAGTCGGTGGAGTAGCCCGTCTTCGTCTTCTTCTTCCTGGGGAGCTTCAGGACGTCGAACAGGATCTCGCGCAGCTGGGGCGGGGAGTTGAGATTGAACGGGCGGCCCGCCTCTCTGTGGGCCTTCTCCTCGAGCCGGCGGAGGTCGACATCCAGGTCTCCCTTCATCCGCTCCAGATGGGCGGCGTCCACCGTCACGCCCGCCCTTTCCATCGAGGCGAGGACGTCGATGAGCGGCAGCTCCATCTCGTGGAGGAGGTCGGCCTGATGGCGCTCCCGGCAGTTCGCCTCCAGGACGGGCCGAAGATCCCACGCCGCGAGGACCCTCTCGCCGGCCGCCGCGGCCTCCTGCCCCGTCACCGCGGGATCGGCGAAGAGGTCGCCGCTCTCCTTGCGATCCGGCGGGCCGCCGAGGCTCCGGCCGAGGAACTCCTGGGATAGGGCCGTCAGATCGTGCCGGCGGGACGGGTCGAGGACGTAGGATGCGACCCGGGTGTCGAAGAAGGGAGGCGTCAGAGCGATCCCTGCGGACCGAAGGGCATGGACGTCGCGTTTCAGGTCGTGGCCGATCTTGACGCAGCGTTCGTTCGAGAGAAGGGGCCCGAGAAGGCGCGCGACCTCTCGGGCGGGGACGCCTCCGGCTCCGACCCGGACGAAGAGAGGAGCCTCCCCCTCGATGACGAAGACGAGCCCCTTGAGATCGAGATCGAGGGGGGGAGTTCCGGAGGCGAGGCAGGCCAGAGAGATCGCGGTCACGCCGTCGCGGGCCACGACCCGTTCGAGATCGGCGGCCCCGGCCTCGCGGACCGCCGGAAGGCGCTTGGCCGCCGCGGCGGGCGGCGGGCCGAGCAAGGCCTCGAGCCGCCGGAACTCGAACTCCCGCAGGAACTCCGTCAACCCAGGCCGGGCCGGGAGGTCGGGAACGGCCAGGTCGGCTCCCTCGGCAAGGGGATCGAGATCGAGCCTCAACGTAACGAGGTCGCGGCTCAAGAAGGCGCTCTCCTTGTTGTCGAGGAGCTTCTTGCGCAGAGAGGCGCCCGGAACCTCGTCCATCCGCCGGTATATGTCGTCCAGGTCGGAGAACCGTTCGAGGAGCTCCGCCGCCGTCTTGGGACCCACGCCGCGCACGCCGGGGACGTTGTCCGAAGCGTCCCCCGTGAGCGCGAGAAGGTCCCGAAAGCGCTCCGGCGGCACGCCCCACTTCTCCTCGACCTCCGAAGGGCCGAACCAGCGTGCCGGCTCCTTCCCCCGCGCGGGGATGAACTGCCGGATCGAGGGGCCGACGATCTGCATCATGTCCTTGTCCGACGTCACCATCACGACCTGCTCCCCCGCGGCGGCGAGCTTCTTGGCGAGCGAGCCGATGATGTCGTCGGCCTCGATCCCGGGCTCCTCGAGGCGAAGGATCCCCGCTTCGTCGAGGAATCTCTTCACGTCGGGCTCTTGGGCGCGGATCTCCGGCGGAGCGCTCGGGCGGGTGGCCTTGTAGCCCTCATAGGCCTCGTGGCGGAACGTGGGACCCTTCGTGTCGAAGGCGACGATCATCCGCCGCGCGCCCTGTTCGCGCACGAGATTGATGATCGTGTTGGCGAAGCCGTAAAGGGCGCCGATGTCCCGCCCGTCGGAGGTCTTCAGGGGGTTGGCGACGAAGGCGAAGTGCGCCCGATAGACGAGCCCCGTCCCGTCGACGAGAAAGACGGCCTTCCCTCCGTCGCTGGGCGTGGCGATCTGCACGGCCCCCCCTCGGCCTCTACCTTGGCGAGCGGTAGAGCCCCTCGGCTCCGATCAAGTCTCGCACGGGAACCGGAACGAGGTGCCGGAGGCTCCCCCCGCGGGCGCAGAGGCGGCGGATCTCCGTCGACGAGACGTCGAGGAGAGGGCCCGACACCGCGTCGATCCGGTCGTGCCACGTCCGGGGCGCGGCGCCGAGGTCGAAGCCGGGACGCCCGTAGATCCCGAGGCGGCAGAGCTTGAGGATCTCCTCGGGCTCCTTCCAGAGGCCCAGCTCCTCGAGGGAATCGGCCCCCATGAGGAGCCAGTAGGACGCGTCTTTCCGCACCTCCCGCAGGACCTTCAGGGTATCGACGGTGTAACTGGCCCCTTCCCGGTCCCCTTCCATCGGATCGACCTCGAAGCCCGGCTCGCCCCGGAAGGCGCGCCGGACCATCTCCAGACGCAGCGGGAACGGCGTGATGGCGCCGGCGTCCTTGTGGGGCGGCCGGCCCGCCGGAAGGACGAGGACGCTGTCGAGTCCGAGCTGGACGCGGCTCTGATCCCCGAGGATGAGATGGCCGAGGTGCGGAGGGTCGAACGTCCCGCCGAGGAGCCCCACACGGATCCGACCCGGGGAGCCGTGCGCCTCCACTGTCAGCGCCCCTCTGTGGATGTCATCGGCGAGATCTTCCCCTCGCCGACCTCTCCCCCAGGCGAGGGACCCGACTCCTCCACGAGCCGCTCGAGCCTCTCGGCGGCCGCCCGGGCGCTCTTGCGAAGGTCGGCGGCCTCGCCGCCCGACAGGATGCCCCCCCCCTCGGCGTCCAGCCACTCGATGAGCCGGCGGTAGGCGGCCGCCGCGTCCCCCCACTTCTCTTGGGCCTCGTGGGCCTCGGCCAAGCCGAGGAGGCACGAGCTGAGATCGACGTCGGAACGGATGGCGATCCCCTTGTTGAAGTAATACTCGGCCGCGGCGGGACGCTGGAGCTTCAGATACGTCCGGCCGTTGGAGCACGCCTTGCGCACGAGCCGGTCCTCGAGTTCTCGGATCGAAGCCTCGGCGGCCGCGATGTGGGCCCCGCCGGGATAGCGGGCCGCGTACTGGCGGAAGCGGGAGATGGCTTCGACCGTGGGAGTCGCATCGAAATCCGGCCCTTTGGAGTCCATGTAGGCGGACCGGGCCAGCTCGAAGGTCGCTTCCTCCGAGTACTCGCTCTGCGGGAAGTCGTCCAGGAGACGGAGAAAGTCGTCCGACGCGAGGAGGAACTCCCGCTGAGCCTGGTGGCTCTTCCCCAATAGGAAGAGCGCCTTGTCCATGAAGCGGCTTCCCGGCTGGGTTTCTTGAAACCGCTCCAGGTGGAGGATCGCGTCCTCAAAGTGCGCCTTCTGGAACGCCTCCTCCCCGCGTGCGAGATCGCCGAGAAGCGCCGAGTCCCCTCCGTAGGATCCTCCGCACCCGCCGAGGAGGCACGGGAGGAGGAAGAGAATGCCGAGACGCGGCGTCGTGCGATCAGCTCTGGTTCGCATAGAAGAGATAGACGAGACCGGACACGATCCCCAGGACGACGGCCGGTTCTACCAGCCGGCCCCACGGGGCGGGGTTGGTCATCGGCCGGGAGAACGGATAGTCGGGTCCCTCGACGTAGGGTCTCATGCGTCCGGGAAACGAGTCGATCCTGTGCCGTTCGCTGTCCGCGACGCCCTGGACGCTCCCCTCGGGCTCCTTGACGAGGGTCACCCGGAAATTGGCGCCGCCGAGCCGCGTGATGGAACTCGGTCCGAAGAAGATCAACGACCTCTTGCTCGAAGGATACGTCACGCCGAGTTCGAGGACGCGGAACCGGAGCACGTCGCCCGTGACATCGGCCCGAGCGACGACAGGCCGGGGAGGCGGGGCCTTCGCGCGGGCCGGCTCCGCACCGGCCGGATTGCGGACGTGGCGGCGGGACCGGGCGTCCGCGGGCTCCTCCACGGTCTCTTCCTCTCCCTCTCCGTCGCCCGTCTCGGAGCCCTCCTCGAGTTCGTCCTCTTCGTTGAACGGGTCGGCCTGCCCGTCCTCATCGAAGGGCTCCTCCGCCGATCCGTCCGCCCCCTCTTCCGTTGCGTCCTCTTCGGTCCCTTCCTCGCCCTCCCCCTTGTCCTTCTCTACTTCCATCGGCTTCACGCCAACGGTCCCCCCCACCGGAGGCGGGGAGCCGTCGCCCGCCTCGCCCGCGGCGTCGGCGTCCTCTGTCTCCTCATCGCCGACCTCCTGCGTGTCGGGCGTCGCTACGGCGGGCGCCGCGGCCGTGGACTGGTCGAGCAGAACGGCGTCGACGTTGCGCTCGTGGAGGAGCTTCGCGAGGGTCTCGCCGACGAGCCAGTTCGTCTCATGGTAGTCCGCCGGTTGGACATAGACGCGCCGGCCCGGCTCCACCCGCAGGGAATCGAGAATGTCCCCCAGCGCTTCGTAAGAGAGCCGCTTGAGGAGGGAGAGGTTCGTGGAGACCGCGTTCTCTTGCGCGCGGGCCTGCCCGGGCAGGAGCCAGATGTACGCCGCGAGGGGGAGGAGCGCGCGAAGTCCTCTGAGCCGCGGCCGACATCCCGCGCCTCCGGCCGGTCGGATCATACGACGATCTCCTCCCGCGAGCCGGCCACGGGGGTCGCCGCGAGGTCGTAAGGTCCTGCGGCCACCACGCGGGCCATGACGAGATCGCCGACCCGGGCGCCGGGACGTTCGGACATGTCGAGGGTGATCTTCCCGTCGATCTCCGGCGCGTCGCCGGGCCCCCGCCCCCACGCGGAGCGTCCGTCCGGGTGGCATTCTTCCACGAGCACGGCAAGGGTTCGACCGATCCGTTTCTGAAGGAGGGACATCGAGACGGACCTCTGCGCCTCGAGAACCCTGCGGCATCTCTCCTGCGCCACGCCGGCGGGGACGGGATCGGGAAGCGTCGCCGCGGGCGATTCGGGCTCGGGGCTGTAGGAAAAGACGCCGAGGCGGTCGAAAGGCGTCTCCTGGATGTCCTCGAGGAGACCTTCGAAGTGCCCCTCCGTTTCGCCGGGGAACCCCAACAGAAGCGTGGTCCGCAGGGTCAGTTCGGGGATCCCCTCGCGCATCCGCCGGATCAACCCCCGGGTCTTCCCCCAGGAGATCCCCCGCCTCATCGCCTTGAGGATCTCGTCCTGCGTGTGCTGCACCGGCATGTCGACGTAGGGGACCGTCCGCCGGAGGCGGGCGAACGCGTCGATCAGCCGGTCGTTCCAACCGGCGGGGTGCGTGTAGAGCACGCGGATCCAGGCGAGATCCTCGATCTCCTCGAGGCGCTCGAGGAGCAGCGCGAGGTCGGGCCGCTCCGGAAGGTCGTGCCCGTAGGCGGTCGTGTCCTGCCCGATGAGGATGACCTCCCGGACGCCGGCGGCGGCGAGGCGGCGGGCCTCCTCGACGATGTCGTCGGGCCTGCGGCTGCGCTGGAGTCCGCGAAAGCTCGGGATGATGCAGAACGTGCAGGTCCGGTCGCACCCCTCGGCGATCTTGAGATAGGCGCTCGGTCCGGAGATGACGGCCCGCTGGGACCACGGGATGTCGAGGCGGTCGAGCCATCCGACGGCGACCCCTCGCGGCGCGCTCTCGTCCTTGAGGAGCCGGCAGATCTGGGCGATCCGCCCGACTTCCCCCGTCCCGACGACGAAGTCGACCTCGGGGATCTCCTGGAAGAGGCGCCGGCCGTACCTCTGTCCGAGACATCCCGCGACGATCAATCGCCGGAGGCTCCCGGCCGCCTTCAGCGACGCGACCGACCGGATCGCTTCCATCGACTCCTCCACCGCTTCGGCGATGAAGGCGCACGTGTTGACGATGGCCGTGTCGGCTCCCTCGACGGAGCCGACGGTGATCCAGCCGTCGCGATGGAGCGAGCCGGCCATGATCTCCGAATCGATCTGGTTCTTTGGGCACCCCAAGGTCACGAGCGCGAGGGTGTTCGCATGCGGATCAGGGTGCATCCACGACCTCCACGGCGACTCCGGGGGGGGGCCGGAAACGGAAGGACTCGCGCCCCCGGCGGCCGACGGACGTAAACTCCAGGAACGTGAAAGAGGTTTGGTTTCCCTGGAGATCCTCGTAGGCATAACCCGCGATCGAGCCCGAATCCATGTCGACCCGGATCTGAAGCCATCTCCAGCCTATGTCGTCCGGAGGCTCGACGCCAAGACGAAAGATGGGAGGCTCTTCGGCGATCGCCGTCGTATCGGGCCTGGCGGAGCGCAGAAGCCAGAGGAACAGGTCCCCCGCGCCGACGCCGGCCTCCGGGACCGGAGTCCGGATGACCTGTTCGAGGTCGGGGACGTAGGTCCAGAGCGTCTCGCCGTCGCAGACGACCTCGTGCCCCGGAGGGTCCGTGTAGTCGAGCCGGAAGCAGCACGGCCTCTCGAGATGGAGGACGCCCCGGGCGGTGTCGGGCTCCGCGTCGGACCATCCCGTCCAACGATTGACCTGAACGAAAGGAGCCTCGAGGGACGGGTGTTCGAGGATCCACCCGCGCACCGTCTCGAAGACGGCCTCTCCGTCCATGGCGCGGCCCGCCTGGGCGGCGAGGAAGAGGGACGCGGCCGCCAGGCACGCAATGAGGGTCCGGGGCGCTATGGGGCGGGCCTCAGGCATCGCGCGCGAGACGCTCTTCGAGGCCGCCGCGGTCGACGAGAACGGCCCGCGCCTTGCTCCCTTCGAACGGGCCCACGACGCCCCTTCGCTCCAGCATGTCGATCAGCCGGGCGGCGCGCGTGTAACCCACGCGAAGCTTTCTCTGGAGGAGCGACGTCGAACCCTGCTGGTGTTGAACGACGATCCGCATGGCCTCCTCCAGGAGATCGTCGTCGTCGGCGTCGTTGAGCGGATCCTGGTCGAGCACGTCATCATCAAGGATGAGTCGGGACGGATCGGGGTGCGCCTCGGCGACCCGCTTCAGGTGCTCGATGACCCGCTCCCGATCCCGGTCGGGGATGAGAGGCGCGTGGAGCCTGTGGGCTTGGGCTTTTCCCGGGGGGATGAAGAGCATGTCGCCGTGTCCGAGGAGGCTCTCCGCGCCGTTGGCGTCGAGGACGGTCCTCGAGTCGATCCGCGTCGCCACCTGGAAGGCGATCCGCGCGGGGAAATTGGCCTTGATGAGCCCCGTCAGGACGTCGACGGAGGGCCTCTGGGTCGCAAGCACCAGGTGGATCCCGACGGCGCGCGCCATCTGCGCGAGCCGCGTGATGGACGTCTCGATGTCGTTGGTTCCTGTCAGCATGAGGTCCGCGAGTTCGTCCACAATAACCACCAGCATCGGAAGGGGTTCCCGCGCCTCGTCCGGATCCTCCGACCGGGGGAGGCTCCAGTAGTTCTGGATGTTGCGCAGCCCGAGCCGGGCGAACACGAGATAGCGCCGGTCCATTTCCCTGAGGAGCCACTGGAGGGTCCTCGATGCGTCCTTCGCTTCGGTCACGACGGGGGCGAGAAGGTGCGGGATCCCCTCGAAGGGCGAGAACTCGAGCCTCTTCGGGTCGATGAGGAGGAACCGGACGTCCTGCGGGGTTCTGCGGAGCAGAAGGGACAGGATGATCGTGTGGAGGAACATGCTCTTGCCCGATCCCGTCGTCCCCGCGACGAGGAGATGCGGCATCTTGTCCAGCGACGCGTAGAAGGGATGCCCCGCGATGTCCTTGCCCATGGCGACGAGGAGCGGCTCGTTGGAGTTTCGGAAGGCGTCCGTGGAGACGACCTCCTTGAGGTAGATCCTCGCGGGGCGGTCGTTGGGGACCTCGATCCCGACCGCCGCTTTGCCCGGAATCGGCGCGAGCCGCACGCGGGACGCGCGCAGCGCCAGGGCGAGGTCGTCGGCGCGGCTCGTGATCTGAGCGATCCGGACGCCCGATCCGGGCGCGACGTCGTAGCGGGTGATGACCGGTCCCGGATGGACCTCCCCCACCGCTCCGACGATGCCGAATTCGGCGAGGACCCTCTCCAGAAGGCGGCTCTTCTCGAGGATCTCCCCCTTGTCCACGGCCCGGCTCTCCTCGGCCGGCGGGTCGGTGAGAAGCTCCTGCGGGGGAAGGGGGAAAGGTCCTTGCAAGGCCCCCCGGAGCGTGAAGGGAAGGGCCGGCTCCGCCGTCTTCGAAG
>Ga0214472_10008340_pt1 | contig 10821 bp, 11 predicted proteins | sample RVTome_6_FD_207662 | JGI IMG/M metagenome (GOLD analysis project Ga0214472, IMG submission 207662) | Soil microbial communities from uranium-contaminated site in the Upper Colorado River Basin, Wyoming, United States - RVT140D175 | ecosystem: Environmental > Terrestrial > Soil > Contaminated >...
AGATATTGCCCGCGGCCACCCGGTATAGAAGGCCAGGTGGGTCATGACCTCGGCAAGCTCGATCTCCGAGAGGCCATTCGCCCTGGCCAGATTCAGGTGGCTCGGCAGCTGCGCGGTGTTGCCGTTGGCGATAAGTGCCGCGACGGTGACCAAACTGCGGTCTCGCGGCGACAGCTCTGCACGTGCCCACACATCACCAAACAGCACATCGTCCGTAAGCTCCGCCAACTTGGGAGCGAAGTCGCCCATTAGCTGCTGTGCGCGTGATTGTTCTTTTGGTTCAGACATTTTGTTTTCCCTTTATTTTTGCTTTTTGCCTTGAAGGCGATGCCCATGAATGCAGATAACGGGTGGCTGGCGTGTTTTGTTTGCGATTAAACATCTAGTTTTCTTTCACCCAGCCATATCACCATTTCAGGGTTACGATGGTCAAAGAAACTACTGGTTTTTGTGTCTAAAGTTGTAATCGCCGCCATATCTTCTGCATTTAATTCAAAATCAAACACACTGATATTTTCTACCATCCGCTCTTTACGGGTTGTTTTTGCCAGCGCAACAATGCCTCTTTGCACAACCCAGCGGAGAATTACCTGGGCCACACTTTTTTGGTGCTTTGCGGCGATTGATAGCAGCAGTTCATTTTGAAAAATGTTATTTCTACCCTCAGCAAACGGCGCCCATGCTTCAACGTGAACGCTATTACCTTGCAAAAATTTTTGTGTTTCAATTTGCTGTTGGAAAGGGTTTAATTCAATTTGATTTACCGCCGGTGTTATCTTGTTATGAATCATCAAGTCCATGATCCGGTCAGGCTGGAAGTTTGAAACGCCGATGGCTCTGATTTTGCCTTGTTGATACAGTTCTTCCATCGCCCGCCATTCACCATACACATCGCCAAAGGGTTGATGGATCAGATACAGATCAATGTAATCCAATTGCAACCGCTTCAGAGAATTTTCGAAGGCTTTTAGTGTGCCTTCATAGCCCTGGCTCTGAATCCAGAGTTTTGTGGTGATAAACAAATTTTCTCTGGTAATGCCACTTTGTTTGATGCCTCGGCCGACTGCTTCTTCGTTTTGGTAGGAAGCGGCCGTATCAATATGGCTGTATCCCGTTTGAATAGCCTCAACCACGCTTCTTGCACATTCGCTCGGATCATTTATTTGAAAAACGCCGAAACCAAGAATAGGGATTTCAACACCATTGTTCAATTTTACAGTTTGCATCATTTTCTCCTTATGTTTTTGCTGGTCACCCACACACGCTTTTCCAGCAGCGGGCTAACAATTACTTTCTCAAACAAATCGCTCGCGTCCACTTCCTCTGGCTCCTTGCACCTCGATTTTTGAGGACTCGGTATCAAGCTCGCGCAGGTCATCCGGCGTAAGTTTGATATCAGCCGCGCCCATATTTTCCTCTAAACGATGTAACTTACGTGTCCCTGGAATAGGGACAATGAAGGGCTTCTGGGCGAGTAACCAGGCCAGCGCAATTTGGGCCGAGGTGGCCTCATGCCGCCTGGCAATTCTGCCGAGAAGGTCAATAAACGGTTGGTTGGCTTCCATGGCTTCGGGGGTGAACCGGGGAAACCAGCTACGTAGATCGCCACTCTCAAAGGTTTGGTCGACCCTGACCTTGCCAGTCAGAAAACCTTGACCGAGGGGACTCCACGGCACAAAGCCGATCCCAAGTTCTTCGCAGGCTCGTAGCACTTCCGCTTCCACATCTCGCGCCCACAAGGAATATTCATTCTGCACCGCGGCCACCGGATGCACAGCGTGCGCCTGCCGAATCGTCTGCCCGCTCACTTCGGACAGCCCAAAATATCTGGCTTTGCCTTTCTGAATCAGCTCTTTGACCGTACCGGTCACATCCTCTATCGGCACGTTTGGATCAACGCGGTGCTGGTAGAGCAGGTCGATGGTGTCTATTTTTAGTCGCTTTAGCGAGGCGTCCACCGCCTGCCGGATGTGTTCTGGACGGCTGTTCAGCCCTCGTCGCTCCCGTGTCACGGGATCAACATCGAAGCCAAATTTGGTGGCGATGACGACTTGACCGCGAACGGGGCCAAGCGCTTCACCTACCAATTCTTCATTGGCAAAGGGGCCGTAGATTTCGGCCGTGTCAAAGAAGGTGATGCCCCGTTCAACGGCCGTATGCATGAGGTTAATCATTTCTTGTTTGTCTGGGGGTGTGCCATAGCTGGCGCTCATACCCATACACCCTAACCCGATGGCAGAAACTTCCAAGCTCCCTAATTTTCTCTTTTTCATTATTTACCTCTTTTGTTAGGCCGTCTGTTGACTCTAGCAGCCTGTCGGAAAAGTCTGTTTTCTCTTTAATGGGACACAGATTTTCACAAATTAACACAGATTTTTCCCAATTTTAGGTCAAAATCTGTGTCTATCTGTGTCTATCTGTGTTCATCTGTGTCCTGTTTTTCTTTCTCCGACAGGCTGCTAGTAGCGGTGACCGACTACTGTGATATTGGCCATGGCTTCTCTGATCTCGCTGAGATCGTCTGTTGTTAATTCGATGTTGGCCGCGCCCATGTTTTCGTCCAGTCGGTGCAGCTTGCGGGTACCCGGAATAGGCACGATCCACGGTTTTTGGGCCAGCAGCCAGGCCAGGGCAATCTGGGCCGGCGTAGCCTCATGCTGCGCACCGATTCGTTCCAGCAGCTCAACCACCGCCCGATTAGCTTTGATCGCCTCCGGTGCAAAGCGGGGATTGCGGCTGCGGATGTCAGAGCTGTCGTAGGTGGTATTTTCATCAACCTTGCCGGTCAGGTAGCCTCGGCCCAGGGGGCTGTAGGGTACTAAACCAATGCCCAGTTCTTCACACGTCGGCAGAATTTCTTCCTCAATCGGCGTCCACCAGATTGAATATTCGCTCTGCAAGGCGGTGACGGGCTGCACCGCATGAGCGCGGCGGATTTGGTCGGCGTTGGCTTCAGAAAGCCCAAAGTGCTTGACCTTACCTGCTTGAATCAGGTCCTTCACCGCTCCGGCGACATCTTCCATGGGCACGTCTGGATCGGGCCGGTGCTGGTAGAAGAGGTCAATGGCCTCAACGCGCAGCCGTTTAAGTGAAGCTTCGGCGACGTGCTTGATTTGTTCGGGGCGACTGTCCAGCCCTGTTCCAGGTGTCGGCCCCTTGTCGCCATGTTTGAAGCCGAACTTGGTGGCGATGACCACCTGGCCTTTGAATGGCTCCAGCGATTCACCCACCAATTCTTCGTTGGTGAAGGGGCCGTAGACTTCGGCCGTATCGAAGAAAGTGATACCGCGTTCAACCGCCTTGTGGAGGAAAGCGATCATCTCTTGTTTGTCAGTTGGCGTGTCGCCAAAGCTCATCCGCATACAGCCAAGCCCAAGGGCCGAAACTTCCAAACCGCTGTTTCCAAGTTTACGTTTTTGCATTTTCTAAACTCCTGTCTTTTCGTTAATCAGATTGCTCCTGATACTTGATCTTCAACAAAACGCTTTAATCTTCTGTTTGAACGATCTCCTTCTCTTTTTTCAAAACAGCGTTTTCATACACGTCAATTTTGTAGTCCAACAAGTCCAATGTTTTTTGCATTTCTGCCATTTTAGCCACAAGCTGCGCCCGCTGCTCTTGCAAGATTCCCTTTCTGGCTTTAATGGTCTGATCACCCTGCTGAACCAGCCCGTAATACTCAATCAGCACTTCAATGGGAAGCCCTGCGCTTCTCATGCACTTAACGAAATCAACCCGCCGCACATCGATTTCGTTGTAATCCCTGATTCCACTTTCATTTCGATTGACCGGCGGGATGAGTCCAATACGTTCATAGTAGCGCAGCGTATCCGACGAAATACCAGATTGTTTACTCACTTCTGAAATCTTCATACATTCACCTCCAAGTAGTAGTTTACCACTTGGAGTTAACTCCAAGTCAAGTACTTTATGAATTTCCCTATTGACTTAGAGTTAACTCGAAGTTGTAGAATGCAGGAAATTCACAAATTACAAAAACTGGAGACGAATCATGTTTCAAATTCAATTGATCAACGCTGTCGTTGAGTGGGAATGGAAGTTAAAATATGAAGGCCGTTCTTCTACCCGCCGGCAACAAGCGAAAACGCACATTCTTTTTGGAGGTTTATTCGTTGACCTGTAAAATGAACCCGTTATGGATTTTGGAATCTTGCGTTTGCCTTCAGATTTACCCACAGCAAAACGGTATCATCTTTACGACAAAAAGGGAAAGATGATATTAGTGGCAGATCATGGCACACCCTGGCTGCCTGATGATCCGCAGCAGCACGTGCGATTTGCGCTGCCGTCGGGTGATACAGTGGCGACGATGGATTTAACGTGGGCGGCGCAGTCGGGGCGAAACGGCCGTCAACATATTGCCTATGCCATTGTGATGGATCATGCTGTGTATGCGATTATCAATAAATATTGGAATGCGAATGCAGAAGATGCGCAACCGTATTTCGTGATTGAAGTTGCGGAAACGATGTGGTTGGTTTTGGGAAAGGAATCGGATAATCAGCATTACACGTTGTATGACCAGGTGCCGTCGGATTTGATGATTTATGATCAACCCCTTCAGTCAGAACTGCCGGACCCCGTTGGGTATCTGTATGCGGGTTTAGGCGAGCATGATTTCAATATTGTCATGCCGACACATCAAATTAATTATCCGGCATTGGTCTCGTTGGCGTTGATTTTTTTGGTGGATAACGGCCGTTTGTAAAGAATTTAACGCAAAGAAGCAAGGAAGAGAATTTAACGCAAAGGCACAAAGAAGCAAAGATACAAAGGAAGAAAGGAAGAAAAGGGAAAACTCTGTGCCTTTAGTGATGAGCCTGCAAACGTTTTTACGGCTAAATCAATTTCAACTCCTCAGCTACCCAATCCAGCCCTAATTCTTTTAACGTTTTGTGCGTGGGGATGCCGGTCTTTTTATCCCAGCCTGCTTGTTCAAAGTACATGTCCAGCCCTGCTTCGATTTCGGCTTGGTCTAAAACGATGCCATCGGAACGGCCGCCTTTTAAGGCTTTTTGGAACAGCTTGGCGGGTAGTTTGTCGTCCTGGCGGGTGAGTCCTTCACGGGCGTTGAAGGCGCGCATCAGGTTGACACGAAGACGGCCGTATTCCTGAATGTCCGCTGCCGACACGTCCCACCCCGTTGTTGCTTTGAGCAAATCTGCCATATCTTGCGGCCCATAAAGCTGCCAGCCGGGGCCATAGACAAACTGGCACAGCCCCAACGAATCTGAGGCACTGTAGTTGTACTGCGTTTTTAGGGCAAACTCTACTTTTTCGGCATTGAGCACGTTCGTAGGTTGTGGCTTGTTCAGATCGATTTGATTGAGGAATTTGTGGTAAAGACGATCATACAGTTTGGGGTGATACATTGGGTCGTGCTCTGATGATTGGTGATCGGCCCCAAACGGATTCACGGCATAAATCAACCCCAGGCTGCGCTTGACGTGTGGCATATGTGCCGGGAGTTCTTGCCCTTTCACGGTTACTAAATGCTCATGACCTCTTTCCAGATGATCCGCCGCCCTGGCTGATCCTTCCGCCAGCACATTACCAAACCCTTCCCGGTTTAAGGTTTTCTTGAGCATGGCAATCATCGCATCTGCATCCCCGTATTTCAGTTCAATACCATCCGTATCATCGGTGGTGAGGATGCCACTTTCGTAACAAGCCATTGCCCAGGCGATGGTTGCACCGCAAGAAATCGTATCGACGCCATATTCATTGCACAACTGGTTGGCATAGGTGACGGCATGTAAATCGCCCACGCCACAGTAGGAGCCGAGCGTGGCGATGGATTCATATTCAGGCCCGCCATACTCAGGAATCAACTTATTGCCTTTCCATTCAGACTCCACAACCCGTTTGCAGCGCACGATGCAGGCGTAGCAGGTGTCACGGCCTTGTTTGTCTTGTTTGCCTGCTTCAGCGCCACGCAGCAGCTCATCGTAGAGCCGTTCGCCGCTGATATTTTCGGCATTGTCCATCACGCCTGCATCCCAGTTGTAGCTGGGCAGGCCGCCCCCCTTTTGTTGGGACATGACAGAAGCGGCCGTGCCGTACCGGCCGAAATTTTCCATACCACTCTCAGAAAGGATACCTGCGCCTTTTTTGGAGAGTTCGGCAATCGATTTTTTGTCGGCCGGCGTGACGCGCTGTTTGCCGCGAACCACGATGGCTTTCAGGTTTTTGCTGCCCATGACGGCTCCCGTGCCGGTGCGACCCCAGGCACGGTTGCTCATGTTCATGATGGCGGCAAAGTTGGTTAGCTTTTCACCGGCCGGTCCAATTTGGGCGATTTCAACCTTTTTATCTCCCAGTTCTTCTTTGAGTAAGGTGTCAACTGCGAGGGTTGTTTTACCCCAAAGGTGACTGGCATCGCGCAGTTCAACTGCACCATTGTGAATCCAAAGGTAAACGGGTTTAGCAGATGCGCCTTTCACAACAATAGCATCGAATCCGGCATATTTCAGTTCAGCAGGCCAAAATCCGCCTGCCTGACTGTCGGCCACGCCGCCAGTACTGGGGGATTTGCAGGTAACGGCGCAGCGACTTTGGCCGCTGATGGGCAGCCCTGTTGGCGCACTAACGGCAAAGACGAGCGTGTTTTGGGGGCTTAAGGGTGCTGCGCCTTTGGGTGTGTTTTTCCATAAATAGTAAAGCCCCATCAAACTGCCGCCGAGATATTTTTTGTAGAATGTTTCGTCGGGCTGTTCAATTTCGATTTGCTCTTTGGTCAGATCAATGTGGAGGATATTGCCGGTGAATCCGTATAACATGTGGGGAACTCCTTTGGTGCAAGGTGCACCTTGCAAGGTTAGGATGGGTTTGTGGGTTTGGATGTTGGTTGGTTTTGGGATAACTCTAGTTTTTTTAGGCGGTATAGTGCTTCCTGAGTGAGTTGGCGGTGTTTGCTGGTGATGTCTGCCTGCACGCCAAACAGGAAAATTAATGCGCCGACGAGCAGCAAGCCTGTGCCAATCGTAATGGATTGAATAAGTCCCGTATAGCCGCCGCGCATCAAGTAGAAGTAGATGAATCGCAGCCAGGTGTATATACCAGCAAGCATGAAGGGCAGCGCAATGTAGCTGAAGGTGCGCAGCGGTTCATAAAATGCGTACAGTCGCAAAATGGTGCCTGCCTGGGCTTTGATGAAATGCCACATGCTGCGCTGCAAGCGGGAAGGACGAGTCGGGCCATTGGTGTGAACGGGGATGCTTTCCACAATCAAGCCCATTTTGCCTGCTTGTATAATCGTGTCGAGTGTGTAGCTAAAACGGGTAAGAATATTTAGCCGGAGAGCTGCATCTCGTGAATAAGCGCGAAAACCGCTGACGGCATCAGGCACATCTGTACCGCTGACGGTGCGCACTGTCCAGCTTCCCAGCTTTTGCAGCAGCTTTTTCATGGGGGAAAAGTGTTCGATTCCATCGACCTGGCGGTTGGCAATGACAATGTCTGCTTCACCGCGCAGGATGGGGGCAACGAGTTCGGGGATATATTCGCCGGGGTACTGGTTGTCGCCGTCGGTATTGACGATAATGTCGGCTCCGCGCTGCAAGGCAGCGTCGAGTCCGGTTTGGAAGGCCTGGGCCAGCCCCAGGTTGCGCGGATGGCGAATGATGTGGTTGATACCCAGAGTCTTGGCGATGGTTCCCGTTCCATCTTTACTTCCATCATCTACAATCAACGTCTCCAGACAGGTAATGCCGGAAATATGCTGCGGCAGTTCGGCTACCGTCAGCGGCAACGTTTCTGCTTCGTTATAACATGGAATTTGAATGATTAGTTTCACAGTGAAATTGTAGCGGATTTTTGTAGACCTGACAGGTTTCAGAAAACCTGTCAAGTCCGTAAATGCTAGTTCCCTGCCAGAATGTCGTCGATTTCTAGCAGATGTAGTCCTTCCCACAAGTAAACATTCATGTTGACGTATAAATTTTCGCTCACTTCGACGCCTTCTTCGCGGAGTATGTCGGCTTGTTTATTGGCGGTTGCTTCGCGGTGGTGGATGCTGATGCGGCCCTGGCTGTTGACGACGCGCTGCCAGGGGACGGTGGCAGACGTGTAGGGATGGTCGGAATCGGAATGCTTGAGTGAGCTGAGGGCATATCCCACTGCACGCGCCGCGTTGTGGTGACCCAACATTTTGGCAATACGGCCGTAACTGGTCACTTTACCCGGTGGAATGCGCTGCACCACTTTATAGACTTGTTCGTAGAAGTTTGTTGTCATGGGGGTATTTTACGCGGGAAACGGCCGTTTGCCACCCGTCTGCTGTAAATGGGCTTTTGGGTTTCGTGGGGCTTGACCATATTGCGTAGTGCGTAGTGCGTATCCAGAGTGTGTTACGCACTACGCAATATTCAGTTGTCACCCCCTGAATTCCCAAAGAGCCAAAAAATTAACGGGATGTTTACGAGACATTCTACCGACACCTGATATAACTCATGCGGTTTAGAAGACGCCCATGAATGCGGCGCACCGCCATGAATGAAAGGCGTAGTACGAAGTGCGTATTGCGTAACAGGCTATACTTGACTACGCACTACGAATTACGCACTATTCTCAGAGGAGTACCATTTAATGACCCAATCAGTTCTTATTGTAGATGATGAGCCAATGACCTTGAATTTGCTGCGCATGATGTTAGAGCCGGTTGGTTATTCGGTTACCGGTGTCGAGGGAGGGGTGGCAGCGCTGGCGCGGGTCAACCAAAATCGGCCGGATGTGATGATATTAGACGTGATGATGCCGGACATGGATGGCATTACAGTTTGCAAAACATTACGCAGCCTGCCGGAAACGGCCGATTTGCCTATTGTTATGCTCAGCGGCAAAACCCACCTCAATGCCGAAGCGGAAGGACTGGCCGCCGGCGCCAACAAATACCTCTTTAAACCGATGTCGCGTACCGATTTAATTAACAGCTTGCGTGCCGTCTTAAAAGATCAAAACTGAATTTCTTCCCCTATTCGTACAACTTTCGGCCTTCTCCTTATTTACGTTATAATCCACTTGCTGATCACAAATGATTGTTTTGCTGACGCCGAACGGTAAGGTGAAAAGTAAAGTTTAATCGGAATACTTTATCGGTGAGCGTTTACCACAAATCATACAAATGATTAAGATCGGCGTTTAGCGCTAGAGGAGAGAGTGAGAACAAATTAACCAAGCCACTACTTTAGCCCGCGCTCTAAACTCTTAACTCAAAATTCATTTGGAGGAAATACCAAACTTATGCCAAAAGCATTGATTACAGGCATTACAGGCCAGGACGGCTCTTATTTAGCGGAGTTTTTACTTGAGAAAGGATACATTGTGGTGGGTATGGCGCGCCGCACCAGCACCATCAATTTCCACCGTATTTCCCATATCCAAGATAAAATCACCCTGGTTCCCGGCGATTTGCTGGACGGGGTCTCCCTGATCCACATGCTGGAAGAGCACAAACCGGATGAAGTGTATAATTTAGCGGCCCAATCCTTTGTGCCCACCTCCTGGAATCAACCCGTGTTTACCGGCGAAGTAACAGCCCTGGGCGTGACGCGCCTGCTTGACGCCATTCGCACCGTGGACCCGAAGATTCGTTTTTACCAGGCCAGCTCCAGCGAAATGTTCGGCAAAGTCGTTGAAGTGCCGCAAAAAGAAACAACTCCATTTTACCCCCGCAGCCCTTATGGCGTGGCCAAAGTTTATGGCCATTGGATTACGATCAACTATCGGGAGAGCTATGATCTACACGCCACTTCCGGTATTTTGTTTAATCACGAATCGTCCCGGCGCGGCATGGAATTTGTGACTCGCAAAATTACGCACCACGTCGCCAAAATCAAGCTGGGCTTAACCAACGAAATTCGTATGGGCAATCTTGATGCGCGGCGTGATTGGGGTTTTGCCGGGGATTACGTGAAAGCGATGTGGCTGATGCTGCAGCAAGATGCGCCCTCTGATTATGTGGTGGCTACCGGCGAAACGCATTCAGTCGAGGAGTTTCTCAACGTGGCGTTTGGGTACGTGAATTTGGACTGGCACGATTACGTGGTACAAGACCCGCGCTTCATGCGGCCGGCCGAAGTTGATTTGCTGGTAGGTGATCCTACAAAAGCTGGCCAAAAACTGGGCTGGGAGCCGGATGTGACATTTGAAGGTTTGATCAAAATGATGGTAGATGCCGATATTAAGCTCCTGGAACATGGCAAAGAGCCAATGTGAAATTAATTAGGAACACAGAGTGACACAGAGGACCACAGAGAAGCACAGAGAGAAGAGAGGATTGGAAGAGTGATTTTATCTCCTAATTCTCTGTGAAACTCCGTGTTGTCTCTGTGAAACTCTGCGTCACTCTTTTACACTCTGGAGGATTTTTATGTCTGATATTAAATTTGGGACGGACGGCTGGCGCGGCCGTATTGCTGATGACTATACATTTACCAATGTGCGCCGGGTGGCGCAGGCGTTTGCTAACTATTTGCAAGCGCAGGGATTGGCCGAAAAAGGGTGTGTGATCGGCCACGACCGGCGTTTTCAAGCCGAGAACTTTGCGGCTGCGGCGGCCGAGGTGCTGGCAGCTAACGGTATTCACGTCTGGCTGACGGATGGCCCTACGCCAACCCCTTCAATTTCGTATGCAGTAGTGCATCATCAAGCCGGTGGCGGCGTCAATATCACCGCCAGCCATAATCCGCCATGGGACTGCGGTTTTAAAGTGCGCGATCCGCTGGGAGGCGCGATTCCACCGCATAATTTGCAGAAGATTGAAGCCATGCTGCCGGATTCTGAAGCTGAGGTGAAGCGGAT
>Ga0214472_10008341_pt1 | contig 10820 bp, 12 predicted proteins | sample RVTome_6_FD_207662 | JGI IMG/M metagenome (GOLD analysis project Ga0214472, IMG submission 207662) | Soil microbial communities from uranium-contaminated site in the Upper Colorado River Basin, Wyoming, United States - RVT140D175 | ecosystem: Environmental > Terrestrial > Soil > Contaminated >...
CGTCGGTTGGCAAGACTCTTGGAGCGGCGCCTTCGAACTCTAGCTCGCGGTCGGCGACGAATCTCTTCAGCGCGCGGATGGCGATGGGCTCGTCGAAGTTCCCGCGCTGGCAGGCTGCCTCGCAGGGATGAGTGCACACGCGGCCACAGACTCCAGGCAATGGACAGTGCTCGCGGACGACGCGCAGCGCCTCTTCGAATCGCTCCTCGGCGATCAGGGACACATAACTCTTCACGTGGATGCCGGCGGGGCAGGCGGCCGTGCAGGCCGACGGCTCGACCGCGGACAGCGTAAGCGGCTGTGAGCCCAACTCCGGGATTCTCAGTCGAGAATTCGCCAGGGAGAGGGTGCCGGCTCTGCCACCGCGAGAGTTCATGTCGCGATCTCCTCAGGAGCACGTCCGGAGAGCGCCGCCTGCCCGTTTTCGAGACCCCGCTCGAAGGCGGCGAGATTCCTGTCCTGGGTACCCGAGGGAACGGAGCTGCGGATCGACTCGCGCACCGACTCGACGCTGGCGACTCCTGTGATCGCGGTGACGAAACCCACCATCACCATGTTGGCCATGATGCGGCGGCCGAGTTCTTCGGCGATTTTTGTGGCCGGAATGCCGAAGGTGCGCAGCTTCGACATTGGATCCGGCGTCACGAGGTCATCTTCGATCAGGACGATCCCGTCGGCGCGCGTATCCTTCGCAAAGAGCGTGTACGCAGGCTGCGACATGGCGACGAGGACGTCGCTCTTTTGGATGTACGGGTAGGACACGGGCTCGTCGGACAGAACCAGCTGGGCGCTGCACGCGCTGCCCCGCGCCTCGGGCCCGAAGCTCTGATTGAGCGTCGCGTGCCGCTCCTCGAACACCGCCGCGGCCTTTCCGAGGACATAGGCCGCGAGGATGAGTCCCTGGCCACCAAATCCACTCAATCGCATTTCCACACGTGCCATGGCCGCCTCCTCCTCAGGTGTCCCGTAGGGCGCGACGTTCAGCCAGGACCGTCTGGAGAGCATCGATGCGCGCGTAGTTTTCCCCGAGGGCGGTCTCCATGCTCGAATCGATCGCATCCATGTAGGTGGGCTTGTCGATGTCCACGAAGTCGCCGACGACGATCTTGCCGCCGAAATCGATGGCCAGCTCGTCGAGCGGCGCGTCGTGGCGAATCTCGGATCGATCGCGGAAGGCCCGCATGAGATCGAGTCCGGAGCCGAGGTTGTTCTTCCTGGTGTAGAGCGTCGGGCAGGCGCTGATGACCTCCACGAAGGAAAAACCTGGCTTTCGCAGCGCTTTGTCGATGGACTTGATGAGCCGCCGCGCCTGCAGCGTCGTCCAGCGCGAGACGAAGACGGCGCCGCTGCTCGCGGCAAGCGCCGGCAGGCTGAACGGATGCTCGAAGTTGCCGTAAGGCGTCGTCGAGCAGTGCGCACCCAGTGGCGTCGTCGGACCGACCTGTCCTCCGGTCATCGCGTAGTTGAAGTTGTTCACGCAGATGACCGTCATGTCGACATTGCGCCGAGCCGCATGGATGAAGTGATTTCCGCCGATCGAGATCAGATCGCCGTCGCCGCTGAAGACGACGACCTTGAGCTTCGGATTGGCCATCTTCAGGCCCGTCGCGAAGGGGATCGCGCGGCCGTGTGTGGTGTGAAACGAGTCCAGCCGCATGTATCCGGCGACTCGGCCGGTGCAGCCGATTCCGGAGACGATGGCGACCTTGTCCATGTCGAGCTCGGAACGACTGAGCGCCGCGGTGAAACAGGACACGGCGACACCGATCCCACACTCAGGGCACCAGATGTGCGGCAGCCGGTCCGTCCGCAGCAGGTCTTCCCAGGGATACGATCCCTCTTCAGGAGGCGCCTTCAAAGGCATGACACTCATGACAGGACCTCCACCATCGCGTCGTAAATCGATTCGGGATCGTGAACGCCGCCCCCGGCATGAGGAACGTGTACGACCTTGGCCTGACCCGCCGCGCAGCGTTCGACTTCGAGCGAGATCTGGCCGAGATTGATCTCCGGCACGACGAAACCCCTGACCTTGGGAGCCAGTTCGCGAATCTTGTGCTCCGCGAACGGCCATATGGTGATCAATCTCATCTCGCCGGCCTTCATCCCCTCGGCCCGCGCCTTCTTCAGCGCCGAGCGAGCCACACGTGAAGTGATGCTGTAGGACAGGACGACCACCTCGGCGTCGTCCAGCCCGCTCTCTTCCCAGCGGCAGAGCTCGGCGCGGGCGCGCGCGATCTTGTTTACCAGGCGGTTGACGAGTACATGCTGGGTCTCGACGGACATCGAGGGATAACCTCGCTCGTCGTGGGTCAGGCCCGTCGTATGGAAGCGGTAGCCCGCGCCCACGGGGGGCATGGCCGGCACGAGGTCCTCCTCCGGCTCATAGGCGCGAAAATCCTCTGGGGGTTTGTTGGTCAGTCGACGCGGCGTGACCTCGATGTCCTGCGCAGCGGGAATCACGACCTTTTCGGTCATGTGCCCGACGCATTCGTCCATCATGACCAGCACCGGCACGCGGAAGCGCTCGGAGAGGTTGAACGCGTCGATCGTGATGTCGAATGCTTCCTGTGGCGAGTTGGGGGTCAGCGCGATGATCTCGTAGTCGCCGTGCGATCCCCAGCGCGCCTGCATGATGTCCGCCTGCGCGACCATGGTCGGAAGACCCGTCGAAGGCCCCCCCGCTGCACATTCACGAGGACACATGGCGTCTCCATCATGACGCCGAGGCCCAAGCTCTCCATCATCAGCGAGAAACCCGGGCCGGACGTACAGGTCATGGACTTGGCTCCGCCCCATGCTCCTCCGAGGACCGCCGCCATCGCCGCCATTTCATCCTCCATCTGGAGAAAGAGCCCGCCGATCCGCGGGAAGCGTCGTGCGACGCGCTCGGCAATCTCGGTCGAGGGTGTGATCGGATACGCAGCGAAGAAACGACACCCTGCGGCGAGGGCCCCTTCCGCGCACGCATGATCGCCGTCGAGATAGTGGGTGCCGGTGAGGACACCGACCGGATCAGCCAACATTGCTCGCCTTTCGATTCTCGAAGCGTTCGGTCACGCCGATCGCGAACTCCGGACACAGGAGTTCACACAAACGACAGCCGACGCACGCCTCGGCGATCACAACTTCCGGCGGGTGGTAGCCCTTCAGATTGAATCGCTCGGAGAGCGCCAGGACATCGCACGGACAAAACTCGACGCAATACGCGCAACCCTTGCATCGGCTTTCTTGGATTTTCACATTGCCGCGGTGACGTGGCAGCGTGGCGGTGTCGAACGGCGTCCGCCAGTAGCGAGACTTGACTACGTCGCGCATCGGAGGCCTTCCTCCGGCGGCGATGTGCCCGTCGACGTCGACCGCGATTGCGTCTCAGAGCGACTGAAGCCTGTACCCAGGCACGCTGATTCATTCACAGCACGGCGCGAATGAGACACCGCGCGCCGGGCGAAAACAAATTCCTATCTTGTTGGTTATGTTCGACTGCGCCAGGAGCTGGCCGCTACTGTGGTCTTGTGACGCGCTGTTGCATTCTTCAACAGACGAGAATACCCATGTGGGTTTTTCGCCTTCCGCTCGCCGAGCCCTCGGCGCGGCAATCAGCTAAGCGGCTGCGCCTTCCCCGTTAGTCGCAGTCCGCGTCGCGTCGCTCCATCCAGATTCAATTCGTCCGCAAGGGCAGTCAATTCGGCCGGGTCACAACTCCGACCCATGCGAATTCGCGCAACTTCGGGATCGAGCAGTCCCGCGCGGACGAGCCCTGCCGTCTCGAGGGCATAGGGGTGAAAGGAATGACGAAGTTCGTGCTGATGACTCGCCAGGGCATTCAGCCGACAATTCGTGCTGTTCGAATCGACATCTCGCGGCTGCGTCCAGCCGAGTTCCTCGAGCTCCGAGAGTATTTGCGTCTCCGGCGCAGGCATCAACGCCAGAGGGCTCACGAAGTGAGGCATGTCGCGGTCAGGAAAATCCACCCGCAGGTCGAAACTCAGCTCGCGGGCGCCCTCGCCGAGGGCACGCTCGAGGGGACTCCTCCAGCTGTCGACCATCTGCGCCACGAGGTCACGGCTCGGTTGGAACAGGGCGGATGAAAGCGGCGCCTGACCCGGAGACCATCCCCATACGACGATGTCCATGCCATGGGCGAGAGCCTCGCGAAGGCAGATGCTCTTCACGACGGCGATGCAGGCATTGCAGACGGAACTCGCGCGCGTGAGTGCCGTGGCAGGAAAGAGTTCGGCACTCAGCGCTTTCGAGAACAGGCGGCGGAGGACTTCGAACGGTGGACGCACGACGACATGCTCCGCGCCCAGGGCGGACGTGAGCCGCGCGGCATTGGCGCTTGCGGTCTCAGAGAGAAAACCGTTGTCGAGCGTCAGCGCCCGGACGTTCAACCCAAAGCGTCGACGTAGCTGGAGGAGAGTCCAGGAACTGTCCTTGCCGCCGCTGTAGGCGAGAAGGACGCGGGTGCCACGCCGCGATCGCGTGCGCGCGAACAACGACTCCATGCGGGCATAGAGTTCTCGTCGACGGTCGTCGCGTTCGCCGCCGGGTTCCTCACGACGGCAGGGCGCGCAGAGGCCCGCCGAATCGAGGCGGGCCATGGGATGCGACGCCGACAACGTGCAGCGGTGACACGATTCGTTGATCACGTTCACAGATTCTCCTGGGGTGGGCAGGAGGGAAGCTCTCGATTGCGCGCGGTCGCCGTCTGGCGCCGCTCGATCTCATCCCGAACGCGCTCGACGAACTCCGTCTCGAGGGATAGCTCGGCCGCGATCGACCCGGACGCATCGCCGCGCTCAACGCGCAGCAGGATGCGGTCGAGCTCGCCGTAGTCGAGTCTCAGGTAGAATTCCCGGTCGTTGACGGGCGCGCTCCAGGTGTCGGGAGACGGGGCTTGATCCACGATCTCCGAGGGCAATCCCATGGCCCGCGCGAGCGCGCGTATCTGGGTCTTGTACAGGGCCGCCAGCGGCTCCAGGTCCACGCCTCCATCGCCATGTCGCACGAAGAAGCCCAGGGCAAGTTCGCTGTGATTGGTCGTCCCGCAGACCAGATGCCCGCGCGCCTCGGCCTCTCGATACAGACAAGCCATCCGCAGGCGCTGCTTCACGTTTGTCAGCGCCTGGAGTTCGCGCAGCGATTCGGGATCGGGACGGACATTCTCGCAGCTTCCGTCGGGCTTGAAGACTTCGAGGTGATAGATGCTCAGCGCCTTGCTCTGCTTGAGATCGCCCGGAAACACGAGCCGGTAGGGCCAACCGCTCTGAAAATCCGGGAACAGGCGGCGAACGACCGCTTCGCGGCCCCGATACACATCGAGAACCTCGAGGGCATCACTGATGTCGAACTCACGCGCACTCAGACCCAGATGCTCGACGAGTCGCCGCGCCAACGCCACACCCTCGGGCTGTGACTCGCGCTCGGGCAGCAAGACAGCAAACACTCTCGCGGCTCCCAAGGCCTCGACGCAGAGGGCCGCAGCCACGGCGGAGTCGATTCCACCGCTGATTCCCACCACATAGCCGCGATGCCGAGGTCGAACGAGCACCTGCGAGCGCAAGAAATCACATAGCCTCGCCCGGGTCGTGGCGAGATCGAGAAGCAGGGGATCGCCGCCCCGCAACAGGGCCTTTTCGGCGCACATCTTCAGCTCCTCTCGTGGGGGGCGGTGGCTTGCTCGGACGCGGCCAAGGCCATGAGGGCGGCGCGGTCGACCTTGCCGCGCGAGTTCAGCGGCAGCCGCGGCAGTGCCGCAATGCGATGGGGCAACTTGAACGGTTCGAGCCGCTCGGCGCAGTGGTGCTTCAGGCTGCGCTCGTCAGGCGCGTGACCTTCGGCATAGACCACAAACGCACAGATGCGCGCGCCGAGAACCGGATCGGCGGCGGGAACGACGGAGGCCTCAGCGACTCCCTCGTGCGCTCGCAGCGCCCTCTCGACTTCGACGGGCGCGACCTTCTCGCCGCGACTCTTGAAGATGTCGTCCATGCGGCCAACGAAATAGAGAAGGCCGTTCCCGTCGCGCAGAAACAGGTCGCCCGTCCAGAGGCAGCGCTCTCCCGGCCACGGACCGGGCCGCAGCGCAGCTTCAGTCTCGGCTTCCCTTCTCCAATAGCCCAGCATCATGGAGCGGCTGCGGAGGACGAGTTGGCCGACGCGATTGGGTCCGAGCGGCTGTCCGTCGTCATCGACCACGGCGACGTCGCAGCCAGGCATTGGGATGCCGACGGAATCGGGATGCGCATCGACCTCGCGGGGCGGCAGATAGCTCACTCGCTTGCATTCGGTGAGCCCATACATGAGGTAGAGATCCGCCGCCGGAAAGCGCGCGCGGATGGCCCTGACGGTGTCCAGGGGCAGATGAGCGCCCGTGTTGGTGAAGCGACGAAGGCTCGGCAGCGTCCGCGCATCGAAACTCGGCCGCTGCAGGAGCATGTGGAACAGGGACGGGACTCCCGGCACGGTGGTGACCGCTCGATCCCGCAGCGTCTCGAGGAGTGGACCAGGATAGCCGAGCCCCGGCTCGAGGACCAGGCAGGCGCCCACGCTGCCACAGAGCAGGACCTGATACAGCCCGTAGTCGAAGCTGAGCGGTAGGATGTTGAGCACGGCATCCTCGGCAGAGAGATCGAGGTAGCCTCCGATCGCCTGGACGGCCCAGCCCACCGCGGCGTGGCTCATGACGACGGCCTTCGGCCGACCCGTACTTCCGGATGTGTAGACCAGATTGGCCGCCTGCGCGCTGGGATCCGACCCGCGCACGAAGCTGCGTCCGTCGGGCGGGCGCTCGAGATCGAAGCTCGAGATCTCCTGGCCGACGCCGTCGAGTCCCGCGCGGTCGACGAGATATCTCGACCCTGTTGCCACGTCGCACGCGCGCAGGCGCTCGGCCCGCGTCAGGACGATGCGTGGGAAGAAGTCGTCGATCAGCGCCGCCCAGGCACGGCTTGGAGTCGTCGGATCGAGGCACGCGAACGCCGCCCCAAGCCTCAGGCAGGCCCAGATGGCCGCGACTGCCGAAGCCTGATTGGCCAGATCGATGCCAACGCGTTCGCCCGGCCCGACGCCGAGATCCTGCAGTTGCTCGGCGAGGCTTTGGCTGCGGCGGTCGAGATCGTCGTAGCTCCAGGCGGTGCCTGCAGACCACAGCGCGACTCGAGGGCCCCGGCTCTGGACCGTATGCAGCAACTGTTCCGCCGGAAACATGTCAGCGGTCCCGATCAAACGACCAGCTTCGACTGCACGAAACTGCACAGCCGCTCGATCGAATCGAGATTTTCAGGGATGATCTCTTCGTCCGCGATTCGCATGCCATACATTTGTTCGAGATGGAGTACGAGCTCGAGGACGCCCGTCGAATCGAGGATGCCGTTCTGCAGCAGGGATGTCTCGTCATTGAAGTTGATTCCATCGCCGAGCAGAAACGCCTCGGCGATGAACTCTCTCAGACGTTCACGGATCGCGGCTTCACCGAGGCGAACCTCCATCATCGATCTCCTGATTATGTTCGAGATCCCCCATCTTCTCACTGAGGATGCGGCGCGTTAGTCGGCTTAGATACCCCCAAAATTGTGATGTCTCGACGGCGTGGTCACTTTGCGGGAACTTCGGGAACAATCGGCCTCTGCGAGAACTCACGGGAGACGACGCGTGCCGGATTCCCAATGATCAGTCTGTCATCGGGGGCGGCACGGAGAACCACCGAGCCAGCCGCAACAATGCAGCGCATACCGATGTCGGCCGCGATGATCGCTTCCTCACCAATCCAGCTGTGAGATCCAATCTGTATGCGCTCGAAGTTGGGGATCCCGCGATTCAGTTCCTCGCTGCCGTTCCAAGCGTCGTGCTGATGGAGACCACTGAGAATACTAACCCGCGAGCCGATCAACACGTCATCGCCGATCGTTGCCGTGCCGATGCAGGTGTACGCACCGATGCTCACGTTTGCGCCGATCTCTGCCCCCGGATGACTAACGGTCGAGCCAAAGTTGAAGGAGACGTCGAGTGAGCAGCTGCGAAGTGTGAGTCGATAGAACGCAAGGCGGAGGTAATTTCCGACATGGCCAGGGAACAGACCGAGAAATTGTCCCGAGGCAAGGAAGGCAGTCTCGCCTCCTGAGAGAACCTGCTCGATCCTCGATGCGAGAGCCAGAGGAGTGACCGGCAGCATGCACAGGACAAAAGCGAATCGTTTCAAATGGCGGCGGGGCGTCGGCCTAGTGGCGCCGTAGTCGGATGGATGCGTCTCGAACATGAGACGAGTATACACTGGCGATTTGCGGGCCTCTTACTCAGTTGCTATTGAGGGAAGTTTGCGATGCGGTTCGCCACCGTCAGAGACCGATGTTGTGATCTCGACGACGCTCGCGTCGGCGCGTCGCACGCGCAATCACTCACGCTCTCTCAGCGCCGCGCAGATCTCTTCGTCCTCGGGGAAGCGGCCTTGCTCGTGTTTCGAGAAAATCTGCCCACCGTCGGCGTGGACATCGAAGATCCCGTTGTCGCCTTCGATGAGTTCGACATCCGCGCCGAACTTCTCGGAAAGAAGTGCCCCCAACCTGGAGGCTCTCGGAAGGAAGTTTCAGCGTCCGCAGTACTTGATCGATACCTTCATGATCACGCTTCCCTTGGATGGGGCCGGGGACCGTTGTCGTCCGATCCTCGCCGACGGAGTAGTATCTGGCAAGGCCCGTCGAATCGACCTCCGCCGCTGGGAGACAGACTTGAAATTGCACCGCCGAGCCATCGCGGGGGTCGCCGTCAGTGGCATCCTCATGTTCGCTCAGGCTCTCCTGCCGCCGGCGCACGGTGGCCTCTTGAAGAAGGCACTCTTCGACGCCGGCCATGTGCCGCTCTTCGGGCTGTTCGCGCTCATCCTCCTCGCCGCCTTCCGTCGCATGGAGGAGGACGCCAGGTTTCGACCCTATGCGCTCGCCTTCGCCGGGGTGGTGCTGATGGGCGCCGTAAGCGAGTACGCGCAGAGGCGGACCGGGCGCGACGCCGAACCCATGGACTTCCTCCACGATCTCCTCGGTGGCGCAGCTTGTCTCCTCGCCGCCCGCGCCCTGGATCGGCGGTCCCCACTGGTGGGCCCACGGAGAATCGCCGCACTTGGGTTCGCCGTGGCCCTTCTCGGCCTGTCATCGTGGCCGCTCGCATCACTCCTGAATGGATTTCGCCAACGGGACCACGCCTTTCCGATGCTCTTCGATTTCGAGCAGCCATGGGAAAGGCGATTTCTGTCGACGCGTGACGCCGAGATCGAAATCGTCGACGCTGCGGCTGTTGGAACCGCCGGCCATGCACTCCAGATTCGATTTGGAACGAGCGAATACCCGACGCTCATCCTGAAGGAACCCGTCGCGGACTGGAGGAGCTACCAAGAGCTCGTCTTCGAGGTGTTCTGCGAAGAGCCCACGAGGCTGAATATCCGCGTGGACGACGCGACGCACAACGGTAGCTACGGGGACCGTTTCAACCGCCCCATCGCCTTGGAGGGAGGTCACACTCGCATCGAGATTGCGCTGCAGGACATCCGGGCTGCACCGACGGGGCGCAGCATGGACCTCGAGCGCATCCGAAGCGTGGCCTTGTTCTGCCAGGGGCCAAGAAGCCTCGTCGTCGATCAGCTGCGGCTCGAGTGAACGCCGAGCTCCCTGCGCGCCAGACGTGGACTCCTGTACAAGGAATCGGCCCCTGGGCATCGACGCCCAGGGGCCGCTCCGTCACCGGCTCCTCGATGCACTTCGCCCGCAGGTGAGCTAGTTCAGGGCACGAATCGATAGGCCCGCGAACCAATTGCCCTTGTCGTCGGGACCATTCAGGGCCTCGTCCGAGTAGCTAAATCCGGCCATCGGGCCGGCGCTGAGCCACGGACCCAACGGCAGATTCAGGCTCAGGACACCCTTGAAGTCCTGGAATCCCCAGCTCTGATCGTAGTCGCTCACACCCAGCCCGAGCTCGAGGTTCAGGCCCGGAAGCGGTAACTGCGACAGCAGCGACGCCGGCGGCGAGACATGGCCCTCGAGGTAGTTTCCGTCCAGAAGGTCGAAGTCGTGTGCGAGCGATGCTCCCGCGTTCAGCATGGGCAAGGCCGCGTCGGCGCGCAGGTAGGCCTCGTTGCTGCCGTTGTCCAGATCGAGATTCGGAAATGTGTGGCGCGTGTAGCCGAATCCGACGGTCACGGGATTCCACAGGGCCCCGAGGCCGCGCTCATAGGCCACCGAGAAGTCGAGCTCGTCGGCGGCATCGTAGAGGTCGCGGTTCTGGGAGGCGAAACTTCCCCACAGGCCAAGGCTGAATCCACTCGGCCCCAGGTCGAGGGAAGCGCTCGGTTGGACGGTGACCTCGTCGGTCATCTTCCAGCCGCGCCAGACATACTGGGAGACGATGTCCAAGCCGACGGTGGCCGGTATGGGCGCGGCGGCGCCCGTCGAAACGGCGCCAACCGCCAAGACGCTGGCCATGGCCAGGCTGAGTCGGAAACGCATGGGTCCTCCAAATTGTTGTCGTTGTGGCACTTAAGAAATCGGTCGCCACGTCGAAAGATGGAGAGATGCAGGATTGGAGCCAATCGTGGCCACACAGAGGCACCCTGGGGCGGCAGGAGCCGCCCTGTCTGGCCCATCGAATTCCGTCTATTCTTAGGGGCCCCGAGTCTCGACGCGTGAACGAGGTCCTCCGATGCCCGCTGGATATCGCCGCCGTTTCGCCTACGACGACTGGGCGAACGAACAGATGCTCCATGTGTTGCTGGAGAATTCGCCGCGGCCGGCGATGACGATCCGCTGGATGAGCCACATCCTCGCGGGCCG
>Ga0214472_10008342_pt1 | contig 10820 bp, 10 predicted proteins | sample RVTome_6_FD_207662 | JGI IMG/M metagenome (GOLD analysis project Ga0214472, IMG submission 207662) | Soil microbial communities from uranium-contaminated site in the Upper Colorado River Basin, Wyoming, United States - RVT140D175 | ecosystem: Environmental > Terrestrial > Soil > Contaminated >...
AGCTTCCGCACGGAGCGGGCCGTCGACGACCCCACCGTGCAGTCCATCTTCTACGGCCCCACCCTCCTGGTGGTACAGAGCCCTCCGGTGGGCGACAGCGTCGAGGACGGCCTGCTGGAGCTCAGCTTCTACCGCAACGTCAAGCTCGATGGCGACCTGGCGCCCGCCATGACCCCAGCGGGCGAGCCCCTCATGTTCACCACCAACGAGCACACGCTGGCGCCTTTCTTCGTGGCGGATCCGGAGGATTACGAGGAAGATCCCGTACAGGCAGAGGGCGCCGAGGACGCCCTCTCACCCTTCGACCGCCGCCGGCGCGGCCCCCGCACCCAGCCGTACCACGTCTACGTGCGACGGAGCGAGCCCGAGGTGGTGTTCGGCTCCGTGTCCACCGGCGTCGCCAACCCGGCCGGTGCCGACGGCGTCACGTTCCTGGACAGGGTATGGGACCAGGCGCCCTTCGCGAGCCACGATCAGTTCGTCGCCACCGTCGAGCGGGTCGCCGGGGAGCTCGGGCAGGCGGGGCTCTTCACGGCGGAGCAGCGCACCGCGATCGTCGACGGCGCCCGACGGGCCGAGCCGGATCTGAGGGTCTGAGACCCGGCTGCGTATTTCGGTGATCATGATCGGCTTCGCGGTTGGCGCGGTCGCCAATGCCGAGGGTGCTGACCTGGAAACCGTCGGCGTCGTGGAAGCTGGTCACCCCCCCTTCTGAGCGCCTCCTCGCCGGCGAGCTGCACCATGCTGCGCATCTGCGCCTCGACCTCCGCCGGCTCAACGGCGGCGTTGTCGGTCTATCCGCGCAGCTTTCCCGGGTCGCATCCCGAGGGTTTGATCGGCGTCCTGCGGGCCGCCCGCGGCCGCGGACCCGGTTGAGCAACCCGTCGGGTAATCGGGTTGCCGATGACCATCTCCTCTCTTCGGAGGGAAGATGGCTACGGCAAGCGCCGGCCCGTACAGGCCACGATACCCCGAGCGCACGGTCCTTTACCGTGTTCTCGCGCAACACTTCGAGCGCTTCGTGCAGGTGTACGACGAGCGCTTCGCGGCGCCCCTCGCTCCCGAGCTCGTCACGCACCCCGACCATCATTTGCCTTGACCAGTGCTCCATCAAATACCGTGACCGCGCTCACCAGCGGCGCACGCGCGGCCTTCGCGACTCGACCGTGCGTTCGTACGAGCGCGTGTTGACATGGCCGCTGTGGTCTCAATCGGCCGTTGTCCGAGATCGATGCGAGCGGGCGAAGTCGACAGCTGACTCCCTGCCGATCGTTAATGCCGTCGGTTTCACTGCTTCAACAACGCTGGCCAATTGAGCACCACGCTGATTGACGTTCGGGCCGCTCGTTGATCGAGTGGCACCTCGATCAAGAAGCGCTGGCCGTCGGGCGTGGACTGCGGAGTACTACTCACGCCCGTGCTCGGAGGAAAGGGCAGCCGCTGCGGGAGGCCACTGTCGAAGGCGGTACCGGTTGGGTTCACTGGCGCCGCAAAAACCTCTGTTCCACTTGGAGCCGTGTTGAAGACAATCTCTCGGTCGATGCGCCACTGCGGCCAATTGCCCCAGTCCTTCGAGACCTGCCACCTGCCCTCGCCGAATGACGGCTGGCCGGTCTCTTCTGACACCCGGAACGGGCGGACGTAGACGCCAGCCGCGCCGGGCTCGTTCGATACGTAGGCAACCCAACGCATGTCGGGGGAAAAGACGCCGGCCCACTCATTGAAGGCCCCGCCGAGCATCAGATGAGGCTTGCGGTCGGTGAGGGACAGTGCCCACAGGTCATATCCCGTGTTCGTTGCGTTCTCGGTGTGATAGAGCAGGAACCGACCGTCGCGCGACCAGCTGGTCGGAAAATGCCGCAACCCCGGCTCTTTCAACAGCACCTGCGCGTCGCTGACTCCGGAGGCGGCTTTCTCGAAGATCGTGTCGCCGAGACGGCCGGCCGAGTAGGCAATGCGGGCGCCGTCTGGAGACCACACAGCGGGCGAGTACACGTCCTTATTGAATGTAAAGCGCGTGCGCCCACCGCTGGCAAGGTCCAGCATCCAGAGGTCGCCCGGCACGCCGTACGGAGCGTCTTTCGCGACGGCGCGCGCGCCATCCGGCGACAACACAACCCGCCCGTCCGTCCCTGGCGGTCCGAACGTGCGGACGGTCTTTCCCTGCCGGTCAACCGAGGTGAGCTGGAAGGTGCCAGGCGCCGATGCGGTCCGATAGACGAAAACACCTGCGTCGGACACCGAAAACACGCCGGTGAAGTACCACGTGATCTCGACGTCCTGGGCCACGGGCACCGGCGCGTCGTGGAGCTCCATGCGGCGGGCGTCGAATGGTTGTGCCATCAGCGTGCCGGCGCGCGGAAAGAACAGGTGGCCATCCGCGAAGACCGCTGGCACACCTGTGGCCAATATCCGCTCACGCGACTGGTTCCCGGCGTCGACGTCGAGAGAACCAACATACATGCCCTCTACGTCCCGCGGTCCGGAGCGGAAGTACAGAAAGTGTTTGCCGTCGGGTAGGAACGTGGGCCACGTGTGAACGAACTCTCCCCTGGATAGGTCGACCTGCGTCACCGCCGTCGCCGCGCCTCCTGCCGCGGATACTCGCCAGATCGGACCAGCCGCTCCGCCGAGCGAACTCCCCAGCACGATGTCGCCTTGACGATTCCAGGTGCCTGATAGGGGCGCGGCGGTGGGAAAACTCGCCACCGTTTCCGGTGGACCGCCGGTTGTGTCAATTGTCTTGAGTGTGTCACCGGCCATGAAGGCTACGTTCCGGCTGTCGGGTGACCAGAAAGGGGTCGAGGCACCCTCTGTACCTGGCAGGCGCCGCCAGTCGAGTGCACCGAGATCGCGCAACCATAACCCTTGAGCGGCTGCGAACACCAGCTTGCCGCCGTCCGGGGATACCGACACGTCATCGGACAAAGTCACATTGTCCGGCACGGGCGCCTCGAATCGGCCAGGCGAGCCTGGCGCCGTGGGCTGAAACACCCACGCACTGATTCCTAACGCGATTGCAGCCATCAACACGGCCAACCCTTGCCACACCCGAACTGATCGCGACGGAATCGACGGCTCGGGCTGCGCGGCGATCAACCTCAGTGCGTGCCTCACGTCGCGCGCCGACTGCCAGCGTTTCTCAGGATCCTTCTCGAGGCAGGTCCGCAGCACTTCTGCGAGACCGCGCGGCGTTCGCGGCTGCATCTCGAACAAAGGCCGCGGCTCCTCTTTAAGGATTGCTGCCACGAGGTTCGCCTGCGTCTTGCCCGTGAAAGGTCGCGTGCCGGCGATCAACTCGTAAAGCACGACGCCGAAGGCGAAGATGTCGCTGCGCGCATCAGCGTCATGGCCTTCGACCTGCTCCGGCGACATGTACGGCAGCGTGCCCAAGATGGAGCCCTCCGCCGTCAGGGAAACGGCGCGGGTTTCCACGAGGCTGGGGCTGTCGACCGCAGGAGCGTGCTGGATTCTCGCGAGTCCGAAATCGAGAACCTTCACGCCGCTTTTGGTGAGCAGGATGTTGCCCGGCTTCAAGTCGCGGTGGACGATGCCCTTTTCGTGCGCGGCATCCAGCGCGTCCAGGATCTGCTCCGCCAGTTCGAGCGCCTGAGCGAGCGGCACGGGTCCGTGCAGGCACTCGCCCTCGACGTACTCCATGACGAGGTAGTCAGGGCCGACGTCGTAAAGCGAACAAACATGATGGTGGTTCACCGCCGCTATGGCCTGGGCCTCACGTTCGAAGCGCTCGCTGAAAGGGCTGAGACTCGCCTTGATGGCGACCAGCCGATTGAGACGCGTGTCTCGCGCCTTCCAAACCTCACCCATGCCGCCAGCGCCGAGGGCGGAAAGAATCTCGTACGGACCGAGCCGGGTTCCTGGAGCCAGAGCCATGGAGAGACAATAGACGAGATTAAGCACCCTCGTCGAGGCGCCACCGCTCGATCCCGCCCGTCGTGACCGACCGCGGAGAGCCAGTCGCCGAGCTTCGCACGAATAGCACGAATAGTAGATTGCACGAATAGTAACGAATCTGGCGTCGCGCCGCGATCGGGACAGTGCCGAGAGCCCGGAAGTGACGTACTTCGTGCCGGTGCAGCCGGGCCAGCGCCGCAGCTACGGCAACGTCGGCACCTGCTGCGGCGGCACCGGCCTGGAGAACCACACCAAGTACCAGGACTCCGTCTACTTCCGGTCGGCGGACGGCACGACGCTGTACGTCAACCTCTACATCGCCTCGCTGCTGAGCTGGGACGACGCCGGCTTCACGATCCGGCAGGAGACCCGCTACCCGCTGGAGGGCTCAAGCACCCTCACCGTCGACGGTCAGGGCCCGCTGGAGATCAGGCGACGCGTGCCCGAGTAGGTGCGGAAGGGCTACACGATCCGGGTGAACGGCGAGCTCCAGGAGGTGGACGCCGTGCCCGGGACCTACGTCGGCGTGAGCCGCCGCTGGTCCCGCGGCGACGTCATCGAGATCTCCATGCCGTTCAGCTTCCGGGCGGAGCGGGCCGTCGACGACCCCAGCGTGCAGTCCATCTTCTACGGCCCCACCCTTCTGGTGGTACAGAGCCCTCCGGTGGGCGAGAGCCTTCAGGACGGCCTGCTGGAGCTCAGCTTCTACCGCAACGTCAAGCTGGACGGGGACCTGGCGCCCGCCATGACCGCGGCGGGCGAGCCCCTCATGTTCACAACCAACGGGCACACGCTGGCGCCCTTCTTCGTGGCCGACCCGGAGGACACCGAGGAAGAGCCCGAGACAGCCGAGGACGCCCTCTCCCCCTTCGACCGTCGCCGGCGCGGCCCCCGCACCCAGCCGTACCACGTCTACGTGCGCCGCAGCGAGCCCGAGGTGGTGTTCGGATCGGTGTCCACCGGCGTTCCCAACCCGGCCGGGGCCGACGGCCTCACGTTCCTGGACAGGGTATGGGACCAGGCGCCCTTCGCGAGCCACGATCAGTTCGTCGCCACCGTCGAGCGGGTCGCCGGGGAGCTCGGGCAGGGGGGGCTCTTAACGGCGGAGCAACGCACAGCGATCGTCGACGGCGCCCAACGGGCCGAGCCGGACCTGAGGATCTGAGATTCGGCTTCGCGGTTGGCGCAGTCGCCAATGCCGCGCGCCGACCACCCGGAGGGACCTGTCGCCCGCTGGGACGTGTACGAGCCCATCGTCCGCGTGCTCGATCATCTGCCGGCGCACAACCAGCAGATGACTCGTTACTGGGGCTTCTACTCGAATGTGGCGCGGGGCAAGCGGCGTGCCGCCGCCCGCCGCCTCGCCGCCGGTCTCGATCCCGACGACGACCTCTCCGGCGCCGGGACTGTCGTCCTGCCGCCCGCCACCGACGATGAGCCCTTCCGCCGCCGCGCCCGCCTCACCTGGGCGGCGCTGATCAAACGGGTTTTCGAGGTCGATCCCATGTTGTGCCCCTTTTGCGGGGGAGAAATGAGAATCATCGCCTTCATCACCGAGCACGCCACCGTCGCCCACGTCCTCGAGCACGTCCGGATGCCCGCGCAGCGCCCCGAGCCCCTGGCGCACTCCCCGCCACTGCAGGAGGAGTTGTTGTACGCGTCCTGAGCTCACCGTTGCCGGCGGTTGGGGCGAGGGGTGTGCGCAGGCGCTCCCAAGAGCGCTTACCCAGCCCGTCACGAGGTTGATTCGCTACGGCTGACCCCGCGAGGCTCCGGTTCGGGGCCACCGTGCGGCTGATTCGCGACCCTCGACCCTGTCCCCTTGTCCTCGCTGCACGGAACGGGCAGGATCCGGGGAAAGCAAATTCCTATCCGTGGATCCGCGCAACTTGGACCTCGATCTGATCGCCGCACGACCACCAGGCGCCCAGCTCCTCGGAGCTTCGTCCTCATTCGCACACGGTGAATCCACCCTTTCGATCCGCTAGAGTCCCCGCGGGATGAATGCAGGGGACCGGCTCGGCGCCTACGAGATCCTTGAACCCCTCGGTGCGGGGGGCATGGGAGAGGTCTACCGGGCGCGCGACACGCGGCTGAAGCGCGAGGTGGCGATCAAGGTGCTGCCGGAAGCGCTGGCCGCCGACGCGCAGCGGATGGGGCGGTTGGAGCGCGAGGCGCAGCTGCTGGCCTCGCTCAACCACCCGCACATCGCGTCGATCTACGGGCTCGAAGAGTCGGGCGGCGCGTGGGCGCTGGTGCTCGAGCTGGTCGAGGGGCCGACGCTCGAGGATCTGCTGGCGCGGGCCCGGGGCGCAGCGGAGCCGAGGGCGTCGGCGGCCCGCCCGTCCGGTCCGACAGGCCGGCTACCCATTGATGAATCCGTCGCCATCGCCTTGCAGATCGCCGAGGCCCTCGAGGCGGCGCACGAGCAGGGGGTGGTGCACCGCGACCTGAAACCGGCCAACGTCAAGGTCGCCGAGGGCGAGGGCGGGGCGCCGGTCGTCAAGGTCCTCGACTTCGGCCTGGCGAAGTCGACCGGGCCGGTGGAAGCCAGCGGGACGTCCGGCTCGGCCGGAGGTCTGGCGGATGCGCCAGCCGATTCGCCGACGTTGTCGCTGGCGGCTACCCAGGCGGGGTTGATCCTCGGCACCGCCGCCTACATGAGCCCGGAGCAAGCCCGTGGCAAGGTGGCCGATCGGCGCGCCGATATCTGGTCGTTCGGCGCCGTGCTGTTCGAGATGCTCGCCGGCCGCCGCCTCTTCCAGGGGGATACGGTCTCCGACGTGCTGGCGGCGGTGATCCTCGGGGAGATCGCCTGGGAGGCGCCGCCGGCCGATACCCCCGCGGCACTGCGGGCGCTGCTCGAACGCTGCCTGACGCGCGACCCGCGGCGCCGGCTGCGCGACATCGGGGAAGCGCGCTTAGTGCTCGAAGACTGGTTGGCCGATCCGGCCGCGGGCACCGCGGGGCTGGTCTTCGAAGGACGAGGCGCCGCCCAGCCTGCCGCGGCGGATGCCGCGCGCTCGGGCAGGAGTGGGCTCGGCTCGGGGAGCGAAGCCGATGATCCTCATGCGGCCAGGTTGGCCGCCGCCAAAGACCGGCTCGACCACGCCAGCGAGATCGTTGCCCAGGCTGGCGAGATCAAGGCGCAGAAGGCAGAGCTCAAGCGGCGACTGCGCCAGCAGCGTGGCGGCGTCGCCGGCGCTTCCGGGTGGGCGCGTCTCGTCGCCGGCCTGATCCTCGGGGCCGTTGGTTTCTGGGCCATCACGAGCTTCTGGTCGTCCGATGGTCCGCTCCCGGTCACCCGCATCGCCATGAGCCTCATCGGGCCGGCCGATCCCGACGACCAGGATGCCGTCCCCGCGTCGCTCGAGCTTTCCGGCGGGCCGCCCTTCGCCCTCTCTCCCGACGGCCGCCGCCTCATCTACATCACCGCGGCCACCGGCCAGCCCAGCACCTTGTGGCTGCGCGAGCTCGACGAGCTGGAGTCACGCCCGCTGGTCGAGGGCGAGTTGCTGGCCCACCCGTTCTTCTCGCCCGATGGGCAAACGGTCGGGTATTTCGCTCGCGACGAGATGCGCAGGGTTGCGGTCGCGGGGGGCGCGAGCAGGTTGATCACCGCGGTCGAGCCGCTCAACCGCGGCGCCGCCTGGGGCAACGACGGCTACATCGTCTACTCGCCGGGCGTTACCCACCCGATCATGCGGGTCGCCGAGGGCGGGGGAACCGGTGAGGCGATCACCACGCTCGACGCCGGCGTTCCGCAAGGGCACCGGTTTCCCGACGTGTTGCCGGGGGGACGCGTCGTTCTGTACACCTCGGGGCGGCCGGGGGCCTTCGGCAACGCCGAGATCCGCGCCCACGATCTCGACAGCGGCCGCGACGTCGCCCTGGTCAGCGGCATCTATGGTCGCTGGCTGCCCACCGGACACCTGGCGTACGTGGTCGAGGGGACGCTCTTCGTCGACGCGTTCGATGCCGAGCGGCTCTCCGTCGCCGGTCGCCCGACGCCGGCGGTCGAGGAGATCGGCTTCAACCTCGGCAACGCGTCGGGGCAGTACGCCGTTGCGAGAGAAACCGGCACCCTGATGTACCTGCCCGGCGGCGTGGCGACGATCAACGCGCGGCCGTTGTTCCAGATGCCCACCGACCCGGCCGTCATGATGACCAGCGTCGGCGGCCAGTTGTTCGCCCCGCCCAACAGCTACCTGGGGCCGCGTGTCGCCCCCGATGGTCGGCGGCTCGCCTACGCGTTGGGTGACCCGACGCGCTCCGACCTGTATGTGCGGGAGGCGTCGGGCGCCGAGCGGCGCGTGACGTTCGACCAGGCCGGCAACAACAACGTCGTATGGAGCCGCGACGGCGTGTACCTCTACTATCGCGCCCTGCGTGAGACCAGCCCCGACCTGACCTTCGGCGAAAGCATCTGGCGCAGGCGCGCCGACGGAGTCGGCGGGGAAGAAAACGTCGTGATCGGCAACTTCGATGTGCCGCACGATTTCCACCCCGATGGCTCGGCCTTGCTGATGCGCCGCAACAACGAAGGAACCGCCATCGACCTGATGATCCTGCGCTTCGAGGGCGGCAATCCGGTGGGCGAGCCTGAGCCCTTCATCGCCGGCCCGGTGCGCGACGATTTCGGCCGCTTCTCGCCCGACGGCCGCTGGGTCGCCTACCACTCGACGCAAAACGGCGCGCTGGACGTGTTCGTCGCCTCGTACCCCGACGCCGACTCGCGCTACCAGATCTCGACGGCCGGCGGCGCCTTCCCTCTCTGGTCTCCGGACGGCACGACGATCTACTACCAAACCCCCGGCGAGCTTTGGGCCGTCGATCTCACCTTCGAGAGCGACGGCCTGATTAGCGGCCAGCCGCGGTCGATCCGGCCGGGCAACGTCTCGAGCTCCGACCTGTCCAACTCCAACTGGGACATCGATCCCACCGGCGAGTACTTCTATCTGGTCAACCAGCCGGCGCAAGCCGGCGGCGACGGCGCCCCGGTGCTGGTGCTCAACTGGTTCGAAGAGGTCAAGAGGTACGGCCGGCTTCCGTGATGGTCGCCGCCAGGATCTCGTACGGGCCCAGCCGGGTTCCGGAGTCCATCTCGGGCGCAAGCATATGCGACCCGCCGGAAGGTCGCCAGACGCGCCCGCCTGGCCGGAGACACCGGCCTGATGCAGCGGGGTCGGCACGGGCTAGCGCAACGCCGCAGCCAAGGGCGTCAAGGTGCAAGGGCGCAACACCCAGGGGGTCAGGGTCATCGGCCTCGGCGAGGACGACCACGTGGTGGCGGTGGCGCGGCTGAGCGATGCGAACGAGGAGGAGGACTGAGAGGGCTACTTCCCCTCCCGCCAACGAGGCGCCGGACGTCTTCGCGACTGCTTCCGGCGACGGAGGCTTCGCTGGCGGGGGTGGGACCCCTCCCGTTCGGCACGATGCCGGTTCGCCGCCGCCAGCGACCGGAACTTCGTGACGCCTGGTTCGAGCTGGGCGTAGGCCAGCGCGCTCAGCTCGCAGGAGCGCGGGGACTCCCACGGTCCCCGCCATTGCCGGCGATACCATGCCCAGGTGAGGCAGCAGTGGTCCCGCGACCGTCTGTCCGCCGATCAGGAGGAAGAGGATCCCCACGAGACGCGTCGCCCACGCCTGGTCGGCCCCGACGCCGACGCTTCGTCCGGTCGCAGCTTGCTAATCGCGGCGCAGGGCCTCCGCGGGCGCACCGTCGGCCAGATCCGCGAGGGCGATCGCTTCTTCGACCTCGTGGTGCGCCTCGTCGAGGGGGCGCGCAACGATCCCGATGCCGTGACGCGGCTTCCCGTGCGCACCGAGCGGGGGTTGTTTCCGGTCGGACAGCTCGCCGGGGTGCGCGAGGAAAGGGGCCCGAACCTGGTCAACCGCGAGAACGGCCAGCGCAAAGATCGTCGTCGGCGCTGAGCCTGGTGGTGCTGCCGGCGGCCTATGTGCTGTGGGGGGCGCGGGGCGCGGGCGTTAGGTTTGGCTCGTCGGGGTCGACGGCAGCAACGAGCACCGCCTCACCGATGACCCTCACAACAACCGTATGCCGCGCTGGACCTCTTCGTGCCGGATCGCCAGGATGAGGGGTCGGTTCATCTGAAGCGCCTCGATCGTGGCTCGGCCGGTGGTGGTCAACCCTACCAGGAGCACACCTTGCCATTGGAAGTGCTCAGACCAGGTATCCTGACGCGGGTTGAAGAGCGGCACGTCTTCGCCGGTTTCCGGATCGACTGCCGTTTGACGGGCGGCCTTCCGCAAGGAGCAAGAAACACAGGCGAGTGCAAGGTTTCGGAGGGCCGTGTCGCCCGTGGCCTTGCGAGGGACCACATGGTCGACGTGGAAGGTGGCCTCCTGACCCTCCTGGGCGAGTCGGCAATACTCACAGCGACCTCGCGCCCTGCCGATCACCAGCCGGCGGAGGGCGGCTGGAATTCTCGGGGTCACCCGGAGGCTTCCCGTTCGATCCTTCGCGCACGGAGTCGCAGCAGGGAGAGTAGCTCGGCGAGATCGACGAGTCCTTCCGCCTCGCGCCGCTCCTCCGGATTCAGCTCGCCCTCCTGGTCCTGCCGGTCCAGGAGGCTCTGGAGGCGGTCTTGGACTCCAGCGGGCAGATGGAGTCTTGCGAGGGTTTCCGGCACCTCGACTTCGATGAGAATCGGCTGTGCCATTTCGAGCCTCCTGAAGACACTTGAAACAATGCTACTACATGGTGAACGAGGGTAGGTGCCGCGGCGCCGCCCGCTCGATCCGCAAGCTCGATCCTCAAATCCGCCGGCGTGTCCGACGAGCACCCGGTGCCCCGCTTCGCCATCACGAGCGGCGGCGAGGAGGGGGAGCAGCGCCTGGACGGCAGCGCGCCCATTCCTGTGAACGAGTGGACCCACCTCGCC
>Ga0214472_10008344_pt1 | contig 10819 bp, 13 predicted proteins | sample RVTome_6_FD_207662 | JGI IMG/M metagenome (GOLD analysis project Ga0214472, IMG submission 207662) | Soil microbial communities from uranium-contaminated site in the Upper Colorado River Basin, Wyoming, United States - RVT140D175 | ecosystem: Environmental > Terrestrial > Soil > Contaminated >...
CGTCCTGGGCGACATGCACCTCACAGGAATAGAGGCCGAAATTGGACGAAATTGCAGTATCACCACTTCTCATTTAAGCGGACTGCGTAACAGGACCTCCAAACGGTTATGAATCAATCACTTAGACCTTAAGCTAATGACATTGTAGCTGTCACCAATTCTCCTCTAGAGGGGTGGCAGGCGAAGCAGGGTGCCGAGCTTCACCTTTCACCAACCCCCCTGACCACCCCGTCGCTGCGCGCAACCCCTCCAAGGGAGGGGAATTAACGCCCCTTCTTCCATTCTGGGAGAGAACTCCTCTGCATTGGAGAAACATAACCCCACGCATTCCGAGCCTTCTAAGAATTACTCTCCTCTACAGGACTGGCGAAGCTGGGTGCCAAGACTTGCGAAAATTCCCCTCCAGAGGAGGGGTGGCAGGCAAAGCGTTGTGCCAGGACTTGCGAAAATTCCCCTCCAGAGGAGGGGTGGCAGGCGAAGCCTGACGGGGTGGTAAACCTCCCGCAAAAAGAGATGGCTTTTTTGCGAAAATACCATGCCAATCTCCTGTTTAACCCTTTCAAAATCTAGGCAGCTGGGTTTTTCATCGTTTCTAGATTTGGGGGTTGTTCGAGAGTAGCTACCTAAGATTTGCGCGAATCCCTATTTTGGCAAGCGCTTTAAAACCAGGTGACTACCTTTACTTTTCACCAGCTCCCCCTAACCACCCCGGCGCTACGCGCCACCCCTCCAAGGGAGGGGAATTAACGCCCCTTCTTCCATTCAGGGAGAGAACTCCTCTGCATTGGAGAAACATAACCCCATGCATTCCGAGCCTTCTAAGAACTCCTCTCCTCTACATGGGTGGCAGGCAAAGCGTTGCGCCAGGATTTGCAAAAATTCCCCTCCAGAGGAGGGGTGGCAGGCGAAGCCTGACGGGGTGGTAAACCTCCCCAACCAAGAGGCGGCTCCCATATTAATCACTTCGCACTTTGGGCAGAAGCAGTATGTAAGGGATTTTCCTCTTATTTGAGTGTGCAGTCGTGAAGCACTTTCGCTTTAATGAAGCTGTTTAAACCAAACCAATGAGCGAATCGGTGACCCACCCTTCTTTGGATGTTATCTCCAGGCTAACTCGCCCCTTCTCAACACAGTAGTATGTGGTATTTCGCCTGAGATTTGGGTTGATTCTTGCCTTTTATTTTTTTAATTCTATGCGCACCGGCATGCTCCATTTGCTGTACATCGCACCCAAGTTCTTCTTTTCCTATCCTGGCTTTGATTGGATTGTGCGTTTGCCAGGCTGGGGGATTTACGGTCTCTATTCTCTCCTGGGTTGCTTGTCTTTGCTGATGGCCGTGGGAATCTTCCCGCGCATCGCTGCCGCTTTGCTTTGTCTGGGGTACAGCTATGTTTTTTTGTTGGATGCGCCCCGCTAAGTGAACCATATTTACTTGATTTTGCTGCTTTTAGGGATCATGGCGCTTGGCCCCAAACTGCCACAAGGGTTGACGGCAATTCGAGCGAATGGCCCATTCCTACCCCAAGTTTCTGGGTGGTTTTTGTACCTGCTGCGCTTTCAGGTGGGAGTGGTGTATTTTTTTGGTGCAGTTGCGAAATGGAATTATGACTGGCTCATGCGCGCCGAACCCATGGCAACTTGGCTTGCCCGCGACATCGCCTCTCCAGATTCGCTGCTTCTCTCCTGGCAAGGCATGCCGTGGGTTATCAGTTGGGCAGGTATGCTCCTGGACCTCCTGATGGTGCCGGCGCTACTCTGGCGTTCCTCGCGTCCCTGGACCTTGCTGGCAGCGGCTGTCTTTCACGGCAGCAATGCGTTCTTGTTCAACATCAGCATCTTCCCGCCACTCATGTTCTTCGCAACGCTGCTGTTTTTGCAACCCGCCTGGCCTTAGAAGTTGGCGGTTATCGCAGCTCGGCGGTCACGACTCAAATCAAGGGCGCGCGGATTTGTTACCAAAGCCAGGGCTTTTCAGACTCAATGTTGCCGAGAGATTTTGTGATACTTTATTCAAAAGTACTACCTTTAAATACCGAGGTATTTCAATGGCAACATCCGTAAAACTTGACGATGAACTGAAAACCCGGATCCAGCACTTAGCTGAAGCGCGGAATCGTTCATCTCACTGGATCATGCGCCAAGCCATTCGTGAATATGTTGAGCGCGAGGAAAAGCGAGAGTCTTTCAAACAGGATGCGCTGCGCGCCTGGGAAGCGTACCAGAAAAACGGACTGCATTTGACGCTTGAAGAGGTTGACGCTTGGCTTGAGAAGCTTGAGGCGGGCGAAGATGTGGAGCTGCCTAAGTGCCACACCTGATCTGGTCCCCACCAGCTCTCGCTGACGTACAGCGGCTCTATCGCTTCCTGGCCCTAAAAGATACAGATGCGGCTCGTCGCGCGATCAAAACCATACGGGCTGGCGTGAAAATACTGGCTCTCCAACCGGAAGCAGGTCGCCCTGTCGCAGATATGCCTCCAGAATTTCGGGAGTGGTTGATCGATTTCGGGAGCAGTGTTTATATGGCGTTGTATTGTTTTGATGGAGAAACTGCAACCATTCTTGCGGTGCGACATCAGAAAGAAGCCGGTTACTGAGATAAGAATGCAGAATGATCAATGAGGGCCACAGAAAAAACCCTGACCCAACAGCAACGATACCAGCCAGCGGTCTTGGTGACAGCTAGTTGGAGCGATCTTGGTGACAGCTAATTGGAACCTGTTCGCAAAAAAGGGGTTCCCAATTTTGAGCTGCCGCAAACTTTGAAAACAGGCCCACGAAGGGCGTACTTTCGAAGAGCTTGCCAAACAGCCCTTTTGGCCAAGACCGGCAGGAGAAGATCCGTCCCACAGACTAAGTTCAGACAGTTTTGCCACAGAGAATCGATGCACCCTGATGGGCCGAATATGGGTCTCTGAATCACCGTCTGGATGTTGCGTTGTTTGCAGGTTTCGCGGTTCATTCTTCCTGGAACCGCGCAAGGTCGCCAGGTGATGCAGTCTGAAAAGGAGAGTAGATAATTTTCCTGTTACCAGGACCGCGACGGTGGCAGACAGGAAAAGCCCAACGGTTTTTGGTGGCTAAGTAACCCAATCGCAAGGTCCCGAAATGATAAAAGTCTCTGGAGGCTTGGATTCATGCGAATCTGAACACAAAATGCATTTCCATTCTTTTCTCGGGCTGATAACGCCTAGCTTTCAGTGGTCAGGTATAAAGATTTGCAAGAGAAGGTGGGCATCAAAACCTCCAGCATTCATTATTAGCAGGACTTAGCTGCGGCCATGGCGGGGTGCTATGTGCAGCCCATTACAGAGGACATGGAGCAGATAGATCAACGCCTCAGCAACGCTGTGGATCGACCGGCATGGGCAGAAATGCAGCCGAACGCCTTGCCAGCCGCGGTATCCCACCCATGTTGGTGGCGCCCGCAGTAGTCCAAACCACCATTTACACGGCTTTTATTTAAAAAGAGAACATTCCCACTGCCCTAAAAGCCTTCGACAGTTTCCACCGCATTGACCAACCAAAGGATGTTGGCGCGGTCATCGCGAATCGGATGGTCAATCATTCAGGCCAGGGGTTCCCGTTTCAGCGTTAATCACTTGGTCGCGTTTACTTTCCAATACCTGTAGCGTGTGGACGCGCTGATCACGGATTAGCGTTTCCGCATCCGCGTTGGCGGCCTTGGCTGCCAGAATCAGTGAGCGGGTAGCCTCTGGGATCTCTAATTGGGCGCGGTGTTTACCGTGCAAAGGCCGCCATTCGGTATAGCGCAAAGCGTCCTTGTCAGCGATGAACGGGCAATCCGTTTCACGCCGAATCCAGGCAAAAGACTCGATGATTTTCTTGCGGGCGTTGCGACGATTTTGGGGTGTCTCGTCCTTAAGGCCGAGTTCGTTGGCGAGTCCGTTGGGACCCCAGTAGGGTACCAGACCGTCAGACGGACGCGTGCCCAATTCATAGCATTTCAACAGTAGCGTGTAGGTGACCGCGGATCCAGTAAGTCGGTTGAGCAGTTTCAAGTCCACGTTATGGTAATGCTTTGACACCTGGGCCAGCCAAACCGGGTTGAGCAAAATAACCGATGGAATCAAAAAGCGCTGATCCACCCGCGAAAGTCGACGCGAGCCTGGATTGCGCTTGGTAATGGTTCGCCCCGAGGAAGGATCTTCGTATGTCACCACGCGCGCGGGTTCCTCGTCCCAGAGGCTGGCGAAGAGGAAAGGTTGAATTTGTCGTACTTCGTTGGTGTTTTGATCCGAAAGAATGCAGGTGGACCACACCAGGTTCATAATTTGTTGGTTCAAGGTGCGGTAGTTTTTGGTGTTGGCGGTGTAACCAATCAAGCCCAGAATTTCACGGGGCGAATCAAAGGCCAGGAAACGGGCATTCGTGGACTTGAAGACGTTGTAGGCAAGAATTTCCAATTGGGTGCACATCAACCCATAAGGAATTTCCCGCTGTTCTTCGGTAACGCCATCCGCCGTTTTCACATCGCGGGGGAGGGGAATAATTTTAATCGTTTTCCCCCCTCCAATGTCGCGGCGAAATTCCGCTTCAGGGTTTTTGGGCCGCCGGATGGGATAGCGGGGTTTGGTCATCAGATGGCCCACATGCACCACTTCTGGCTGGTGAATAACCTCCACCACCTCGGTGCGCTGAACTTCAGGCTGGCGCTGCTGAACCGGTCCGCACAACCAGCGAAAATCAGGCGAATCCACAAACACCGGATCAATGATCAGGCGATAGTCCCACTCTTCCTGCAGGGCGTAGGTGCCAATTTGTTCCTGCAGCTTTTCCATGGCGGCCCATTTATCCGCATAGGCTACGTGCTTCCAAAAAGGATCCGCCTCGTTAAACCAGCCCAGCGTGCCCACCAACAGGCGTCGCTCGTGGTCCACTTCGGTGAACTGCCGACCTGCCGTCAGGAACTTCATCGCCCCTTTTTGTTTGAGTTTGGGGTACTTGTCGAGAATTCCGAAGCGCAGTTCGTAATCGCGGAAAACCGAGAGAACAGCTTCGTCCCATAGTTTGGCGTAATAATCGGTGCGCTTGGAATCGCCATCGGCGTTCTTGGGCGTCATGCGTCGTATCCCCAGGCAAATATTCGTCCCAGCATCCTACCACAAGGCCGCTTTTGCCAAGGTGAAAGCAAGGAAGAATTCCCAAAACCTCCATCAAGGTCCGCTAAAGTGCGGCGCGGCTTGGGAGCGCGGAACTGGGCGACGCCGAGGATCCCGGCGCGGCGCGTCGTCTAGGCGGGAAAATGTCATTTCATGCATTGTGGGTTTAAGGAAATCTACTTCCAATATCCATCCGCTGGTGAACAACACCCAGGACCTGAATGGCTTCTTCCGTCAGTTTATAAAAAATGACATGCTTTTCCACCACAAGAGAGTAAACATCTGGAAGTACTTCGGCACGCAGCCTGCCAAGTTTCGGGTGCTCCAAAAGATTCAGGAAAGCTGTTTCCACTTTTTCTAAATACACATCCGCCTGTTGGTTTCCCCAACTCGCTAGAGAATAGGCCCAAAGATCCACCAGATCCGCTTTTGCCCGAGGCGAAAGAACCAGGTAATTGGGAGTCATTGCGGATGCTTAATACTCGAGAAAAACGCCTTGGTTTCATCGCGATTGTGGAGCAAGAGCCCCTTGCCAGCGGAAAGTTCCGCATCACCTTGGGCAAGGTGAGACCGCAACCGGTCCAATTTCATTTGGAAGACCAAATCAAGATTCAATTCCATAAACCTCAAGGCTTCGCGCACCACCTCGCTGGCGTTGTTGTACAAACCAGAAGCCACCTTGCTTTTGATCAATTCCTGAAGTTCCGGTGTCAGAGAAATATGCATGGGCTTTTTCTCCTTTTTCATTCAACCGTCTAAAGACTACAAAGATTGATAATCTTTGTCAACTCTAGCAAAGAATGGGGATGTTCCACTTTCCTGGGTCTTATCCCAAGCAACGGAAGCCGAAGCTTTGGGGCCAGGTCCTATGGGTTGGTTCAACGGTGCAGAGGCGGCTAAACCACGAGCGAGCTGCCTTTGACAATGGGTTCTATGGTTGCCGTGAGCGAGGCATTGAATTCCAAATAGTCGTCCAGAATGCCGTCGCTGAAAATCACGCCCTCTTCGGCCATGTTGGAGACGATCTGTAATTTTTTTGAAGCAGACACCTGGCCGAACACAATCGAAGCACCCGAGGCAACACTTGGGTAGGGTTCACGAACTGAAAAGTACAAATACTCAGAATCCCAGGGGAATCCCTGCGCCAATCCGGCTACGGCTGGATCGGCATTTCCCGCGATGCCCATCGCACCGCTGAGAATGCTTTTAAACCAACCGGTTGAACCAAGACCCGTGCTGACGATGATGCCACTGGAGGATTGAATCTCTTTCTGGCCTTGGTAGTGCACTTCGTAAAAGGCGGAGGTGTGGCGTTTGGGTCCGATGAAAAGGTCGTTCACCGCCACCATTTCCTGGCCATTGGTAAGTTTGGCAAGGGCCAGACTGATGGATTGGGTTTGGTAATGGCCCCCGAGCACCGCCCGCAGGACGTTCTCCGCTTGAGGCACACGAAAGGGAAGAAGCTTACCTTCATAGCGTTTGGGATCCGGATTGAAGGCCAGAACCGGCTGCTCCCGGCTGTATTTTAACGTGTTGGCCACCAAACCATCTTGGCCAACAACGACGACGATGTCCTCTTTGCCAAAAAGATAGTTCGGTAAAAATTCCCGATCCAGCGGCTGAACCGGCCGTTTTTCCACCAACAGGCTTCGCACCATCGACACAGCTTCGTGGTAGGTGCGGTCTTCCTCCTCAAAACCCTTGAAATCCATGCCCATCTGCTCAATATAAAATTTCGCTTGGCTACGGGTATTAAACCGGCGAATTAATCCCTGCAAACGCGTTTCGCGGGTGACCAGGATAAAGCGGGGCTCCTTAAACGCCTTTTTCATCACTTTTTCTTGTCCTCAAGCAAGCGGCTCAGGAGATCCGGGGAAATGTTCAACTCGCCAATTTTTTCCGAATTCTCCGCCATACTCTGAAAAGCCTGGGCAATCATTTGGCTGGGATTCATGTGCATCATGCTCAACGCTTCCAACGTTTTCGGGTCCATTTCGCCAAGGGGTTTCAGCATGGCGCGCATGCCATAAGCCCGGCTGTCTGCCTCGAGCGTCGCATTCTTGGCCGCCAACTGAACCAACTTCTCACGCTCTTTTTCCAGGTGGGTATTCGATTCCTGCTTCTCAAGCAGCATAGCCTGCCTTTTTTGCTGAAGGCTGCGTTCCGCTTCCAGCTTCGTTTCCTCAATGCGGCGCTTCTTTTCCTCAACGGCATGCTCTGTTTCAAGCTCGTTTTCCCGAATGGCGCGCTCTTGCTCAATGGCCGCATTGCGACGAACATATATCGCCCGATCCGCCTCCTGTAACATCGCTTCTCTTTGGTGCGCTTCCAATGCCTTGGCCGTTTCAGGCTTGGGTTTAATGGCCATAATGCTTAAATCAAGACAGCTTAGACCTAATTCTTCCAGGAACTCAGAGTCGCCTAAGGCATTCTTCAAATCCAACACCTGTTGCGGCGTCAGAACCAGCGCTTCGGTTAACGTCAACGCCTGAATCTGGCCCCGAACCACCACCTGGAGCTTATTTATAATTTGATCCGGCAATTTTTCCGGGTCCTTGGATTCGTAAACCTTCGCCCGATCATCCAAACCGAAATTCAGCACCCTGGCTAATTTCTCAGGCTTCATCACCCGGAGCGTCAGGTTTCCCTGAAGCGTTACTGCCTGAAAGTCCTTCGTCGTCTCCGTAAGGATGAAAGGAATGCTCATGTTCTGCAGCGGCACCTTGGAAATGGTGGACGTAGGCGCGAAATAAAGGAAAGACAATCCAACACCCGATCTTTTGACTTTCCCAGATTGATACAAAACTACGAATTCGGTAGGTTTTGCCTTGAAATATCGAAAACCAAACATAGATGTCTCCTAAAAAATAACGTTCACAAACCTGAGTTTTGATGGTTTGCTCCAATCTCCACGCAAGCGGAAACGACGTCAAGCAAAAAGTGACATCGCGATATTTTTGAAACCTTAATATCCGCACAAAGCCATGATGCACTGGTGCCTGGACATTCCGTGGCCTTGCGGGATGAGGAAAAGATACCTCCCATGGTGAGGCTCCTGGATAGCCAAATTATGGCACTCCATCCAAGGTTCCCTGGGGTGATTTAGACGAATGGGAACAGGCAGAATTCCTAAAGGAAAACCGATTCCCAAGTACGGCAACCTCAGCTTTAGAATGGGGTCTTCTCAAGCGCCGAGCCTTCGGGAACCTCTTCAATTTCCGAGTAGCCGCTGGAGCCATCACCTGAAAGCCATTGCCAGGATTCGCAATATTTCAAGCGACCATCGGGCAAAACTTCGGGTCGGGACTGGCATTTTCCCAACATCAACGCACCATCGTTATTGACGTGATGGTAGCGCATATCGAGTGAGCCATCGGCAGCCATCAGCGCGATTAAATGACCCGCTCGAATGTGGCCGCCGGCATAGTGGGCCGTCACCAGATTGCCCTTTTGCTGATACCGGAACAGGGTATCTGAGCCTACCTCGCCACTCCCGGAATTGCTGATCGAGCGAAAGGTCTTGCCATCCAAATGAAACATCTTGCCCCTCCAGATTCTCCCTGCCAACCACGATCTAAACACAAGGCTTGTGGGTTGGGAATCATAGTTATCTTTCATCCAGACACCCTACGGCCCTTCCAAACCCAAAGACGCTATGAAGGACAAGGGGCCAGTTGCGCTGTGTTTCTTTTCCGATCAGGTTGTGCTTCACTTTAAGGCACATTCATCTACGCGAGGCTTCATGGCTCAAAAACTAGCTCATCTCACCCTGGTCGTGCGCGACTACGATGAAGCGTTGGCTTTTTTCACCCAAAAGCTGAACTTCGTGATGGTGGAAGACACACCAGTCCCCGAGCAACACAAACGCTGGGTGGTCATCGCCCCATCAGGCGGTGGCACCGGTCTGGTGCTGGGCAAAGCCTCGACGCCAGCGCAAGAGGCATCCATCGGAAACCAGACGGGCGGGCGTGTCTTCCTTTTCCTGGGCACAGACAGTTTCTGGCAGGATTACCGCCGCATGGTTTGCGCCGGCATCAACTTTGAGCGTTTACCCCAGCATCAGCCCTACGGCTGGGTGGCGGTTTTCAAGGATCTCTATGGAAATTTATGGGACCTGCTGCAACAAAATCAGGCGCAAAACTCTGGACTCCAGAATTGAGAGGTGCAGCATGACACGCATCCAAACCCTTTTTGGCAAGCTTCTCCTTCAAGCAGTTTTATGTACGTGCCTGATGGCACAAAATGATGCCTCATGGGAGTTATTGGCAAATAGAATCAACGCGGCCGACCCCACGGTAGTCGCCGAAATTCGCAGCCATATCGCCAAGGGATTAGAAAAACCGGCAGGGAGGCGCCACAATTACCTTTTGGAGATTTCAGTTTAGAGCCGCCGGTGACTTCCGCGATGCTGAAACGCTCCCATTTCTTCATGACTTCTACCAAACCGAACCCATTGGGGAACCTTTTTGCAATAGGGTGGCTTTCGCCATTGCCAAAATCGCTCATATCAGTAGCCGCCAGATTCTCAAAAGAATCACATGGAGCGAATTTCATCCCCTGGAAATACGGCTAGAAGCCGCAGCAGCGCTTCTCCAACTCGCCGAACCATCCGGCCCCCAGTTCCTTCTCTTGAATTACGATTTGTTTCGCTTAAAGCAAAATACCTTCTACATAGGTACAAGGGAATTGGGCCAGAGCAATAGAGAGGTGAGAGCCTCCATTTCCACTTCGGTTGACGCAGCTCCTGAAACCATGGCGCGTCTGATTACCCAAAAGTTTGAAAAACCACTTAGAGAGAGGTTGATCACCGAGACACGGTTGATGTCTCACGACATCCAAACTCTCCTGAACCGTTTGGCCCTGAACCGGCTTCCTGAAGCCCAACTCCAAAAACTGGCGCAAGAAACTCAGTGGTCTGCTGGCAAAGATACCCGATTTGCTGCCATTGAACAGCTCAGCCTTTACGGTGGGACCGAAACCATCCCATTCCTTGAGACGCTTCTTCCCTGGACCAGTGACGACACACCCATGCCCCAAGTTCAGAATAAAATATTCAAAGAGTATATTGAAAAAGCTGTCCTCACCCTGCGCTACCGCCATTGGCAATTCTTTCTAAAGCACCCAGAAACCTCCTCAACCGAATCTCCCTAGATCCACTGTCACAAGCACGCGGCAGCAGGCGTCTCAAACCTGTCGCCATCATACCCCAGACATAGCGAACTCTTTTGGCAGCCACCCTACATGGCCAACCAGACAATCTTGACTACGCCGATTTTCGACACCTTTTTATCCCGGAGAACTCTGCTAAAGTGTGGGGAAAGCAAAAAGAAAAGGAGCTTCCATGGCAAAAGAATCTTTTTCTATCCAAAAGGTCATCGGACTTGGTCTCATTGTCTTGGCCATTGGCCTCGCCTATTGGGGATTCCAGATGTCAGACTCGCTAAGTTCGAAAATTACCGAAGCGGTCACCGGATCGCCAGGTGATAAAGTGACCAACTACTATATCGGTAGTGCCATTAGCCTGGTAGTAGGTCTTTACCTTTTCACCAGGAAGTAGGCGCAGCCAGATCGCCCAATCCCTTGAAACCATTTCCAAAAAATTCACCATCAGAAATGGTGCGCGCCACCCATGCAACGTGCACCCAAGAAGGACACTATGAGCATCACCAAACTCAAGCCATTTATCCCGTCGGGCA
>Ga0214472_10008345_pt1 | contig 10818 bp, 7 predicted proteins | sample RVTome_6_FD_207662 | JGI IMG/M metagenome (GOLD analysis project Ga0214472, IMG submission 207662) | Soil microbial communities from uranium-contaminated site in the Upper Colorado River Basin, Wyoming, United States - RVT140D175 | ecosystem: Environmental > Terrestrial > Soil > Contaminated >...
CTGATGGTTTTGGGATAACCAAACTTGTCCCGCATGATCTTGAATACCAGATCGTAGGATGGCAGGGTGAACACTATCATGACCAGACCCTTGTCGCCTTCAGCATGCACGAATTTATCTTTAGTCTGTTCGAGATGCCGGAAAAACGTACGATAGCGTTCAGTCTTGCCCTGGCGCAGCCGCCCCAGCACGGTATAAAGTTCATCAATCGGTTTTTTCGGCAGGATGGAATGTATGAAATGCACAGTGCCGACCACCGAGTTTGGATCGGCAAAGAAGTAGGAGCGGGTATAACTGAAGACAATGCTGACTTCGTTTTCTGCCAGCAATACGGCATCCACTTCTATTCCGTTATCGGTATTTTTAAAGGCAATCACGATGGGTAAAATGCCTTTTTTCATGATGATGCGGCCTATCATGTAGGCGCGGGCGGATTGATAAAAAAATGTATCAATGAATTCAAAGCGCAGGATTTCATCATCATGTTTATCGGATTGTGACTGCATGAAATTTACTATTTCATCTGCAATGCGGGTGGCATTGACTGTGACGTCTGAATAGGGCACGCGGAAGTAGAAATCTTCCAGTATGGTTTCAAATATTTTTTCAATTGATCCCCAGTAGGGATAGCGGCGCAGGTTGAGCGATTTGGCCATTTCGATATCTTCTTCAAGACTTGATGAAACAAATTCCAGTTGCGGATCGACCCCGACCGTATCAAAAATACGGCGGGTCACGGAGTTGAAGAAGGTCTTGATGAAACCGGCATCCGGCACCTTGCTCAGGCGGTTGCCAAAGTAGGTGCGGATTTCATTCCAGAGAGCATGGTCACTTATCCGTTCTCCCATGGCCCTGCGTAACAGCAGAACAACACGGCGAACAGATTTGTCATAAAGATAGACGCGTCCGGCGATATCTTCCTGATGGCCTTTCCAGTCACGTTGTTCAAACCGCGTCTGTGCGCGGCGCGTCATTTTATGAAACGCATTGTTGTAGCGTACGAAGTTGTCGTAAATGATTTGAGAGCTTGCGGCTATCAGTTCTTTGTCTGGCTTTTTGGCCATGAGTTTATTGACTGAAAGGCAAAACCGATATCGATAATATCGTCATCCTGTGCATGGAATGTACAGGATCCAGAGCCATGGAAGGCATCCATGCAACTGGATACCGGCCAATCCATGGCCGGTATGACGATTTATAATATTTGTGATTTGACATAAAAGGTTTAAAGATTCCTGATTAAAGCATCGCCGAATTCACTGCACTTTACTTCTTTGGCACCTTCCGTCAAACGGGCAAAATCATAGGTTACCGTCTTGCCGGCGATGGTTTTGTCCATGGCGGTGATAATCAGATCGGCTGCCTCGGTCCAGCCCATATAACGCAACATCATTTCACCTGATAATAATAATGAGCCGGGATTGACCTTGTCCTGGTTGGCATATTTGGGAGCAGTACCATGGGTTGCTTCGAAAATGGCATGACCGGTGTCGTAATTGATATTGCCACCGGGTGCTATGCCGATGCCGCCCACCTGTGCTGCGAGTGCATCCGAAAGATAATCACCGTTCAGGTTCATGGTGGCGATCACATCAAATTCAGCAGGACGTATTAAAAACTGTTGCAAGGCGTTATCTGCAATCATGTCTTTCACCAGTATCTTGCCGGATTTAAGCGCAGCTTCCTGTTCCTCATTGGCAACCTTGCCGCCTTTTTCCGCGCGGGTACGCTCCCACTGTTCCCATGTGTAAGTGTGATCAGCGAATTCAGATTCAGCGAGTCTGTAACCCCAGTTCCGGAAAGCGCCCTCGGTAAATTTCATGATATTACCCTTGTGCACAAACGTGACGCTTTTGCGTTTAAAGTCTATGGCGTATTTAATCGCAGCCCGCACCAGCCGTTCGGAACCTTCTCTGGAAACCGGTTTGATCCCGATGCCGGAAGTCTCGGGGAACCGTATCTTCTGGTACATGTTTGGAAAGTTTTCCTTGAACAGTTCCAGGAATTGTTTGTTTTCCTTCGAACCGGCCTCAAATTCAATCCCGGCATAAATATCTTCCGTGTTCTCACGGAAGATCACCATGTCGATGAGTTCTGGATGTGTCACGGGCGAAGGGACCCCCTTGAACCAGCGCACAGGTCTGAGGCAGACATAAAGATCCAGTATCTGGCGGAGTGCAACATTTAATGATCGTATGCCGCCGCCGATGGGTGTGGTCAGTGGGCCTTTGATCGAAACCAGATATTCCCGGCAGGCATTCAGGGTTTCTTCCGGTAACCAGCTTCCGGTCATCATATTGGCCTTTTCGCCGGCATAGACTTCCATCCAGTGGACACGGCGTTTCTTGGCATAGGCCTTGCTGACTGCAGCATCCAGTACCCGGACTGACGCATTCCAGACGTCCGGACCGATGCCGTCACCTTCTATATAAGGAATGATCGGGTTGTCTGGCACAGTTAATTTGCCGTTTTTTATCGTTATTTTCTTGCCTTCTTTGGGGGGTGTGATTATTGCGGACAATGTTTACTCCTTGAATTTGTACCTGATTTATACAGTCTTTCATATTACACATGCAGTGTCATTCGCTTTGGGACTGGACCAGCGGTTGACATACAGCATTTATTTATCTATCTTTCAACCCATGCGCCGATTTGATATCAGCTTGCGGGCGCTTTAAAAATACTGCTAAAGAGAGCCAACCTGCTTTAGCCCAAGCTGAATGCGGGTTTTTTTGTGCCTTTTGCTTTTGCTAACCGGCCGCTTACCCTCATTCAGTATTGCTGCGGACATGGCTGACTCTATGCAGCGTGACATTAATATATAGGAGGTCATATGTCCAAGATCGATCCCCGGAAGTACGGGCCCAATACCCGTGCCGTCCGTGCCGGCCAGGTACGCAGTGCCGAGGGCGAACACAGCGAACTGATCTTTGCGAGTTCGAGCTTTGTTTTTCAGAATGCGGCTGAAGCTGCAGCACGATTCAAGGGTGACCAACCCGGTAATATCTATTCCCGTTTTACCAACCCGACAGTGCGAACTTTCGAGGAAAGACTTGCCGCCATGGAAGGTGGCGAGCGTTGTGTGGCGACCTCATCCGGGATGAGTGCCATTCTCAGTACGTGTCTGGGATTACTTAAGGGAGGCGATCATATCGTTTCCTCCCGCAGTATCTTCGGCACCACCGTAGGGCTCTTCAATAATATTTTGCCGAAGTTCGGCCTCACTACGACCTTTGTTGATTTGACTGATTATGCGGCCTGGGAAACGGCCATCCGGCCTGAAACAAAATTGTTGTTTCTGGAAACACCTTCCAACCCGCTGACAGAGATTACCGATATCAGGAAACTGGCAGATATTGCCCATGCCCATGATTGTCTGCTGGTTGTCGACAATTGTTTTTGCACACCGGCTTTGCAACTGCCGTTCGGTCTGGGTGCTGATATCGTGATTCATTCCGCGACCAAATATATCGATGGCCAGGGGCGCTGTGTCGGCGGGGCGGTAATCGGTGATGAAAAACGGCTGGAGGATGTATTCGTATTTCTGCGAACCGCAGGACCCACACTGAGTCCGTTCAACGCATGGGTGTTTCTGAAAGGACTTGAAACATTAACTATAAGAATGAAAACGCATTGTGAAAATGCCCAGCGAGTTGCCGAATGGCTGGAACAACAACCACAGGTAGAGCATGTATTTTATCCGGGTCTGAAATCACATCCGCAGCATGAACTGGCTGGCAAACAACAATCCGGATACGGTGGTGTCGTGAGTTTTGTCGTCAAGGGTGGGCAGGAAGCTGCCTGGCGAGTGGTCGATTCGACGCAGTTATTTTCCATTACCGCCAATCTGGGGGACACCAAGAGTACCATTACGCATCCGGCCTCGACCACTCACCATCGTTTAACGGAAGATCAGCGCCGGGAAGCAGGGATCAGTCCCGGTTTGCTGCGGCTTTCAATCGGTTTTGAGGATGTAGAGGATTTGCAGCAGGATTTACAAAACGGCCTTAAATAACAGTCTGTTATGGCTTGATCCGGAGAATAAATGTGAAAGTGTCAACTGACGTAAATTCTGGTATTTTTGTAGTTGCGGGGGATTATGTTTAAAATGCGCGCTTTCGCATATCTCGCCGCCGCCGTCAGGGGAGCGATATTGATTTGAGTATCGCCAAAAAATAATTATTTAGAGTTAGGATTCATGATGATTGCCGCAGGATACAGGCAGTTATCACACCAAAGTTTTATTAAAAACCCGATATAAAATACTGGAGGATTTACCATGCCCGGACGTAATTTTCTTTTCATTCCTGGTCCGACAAATGTACCGCGCCGCATACAGAATGCGATGAGTCTCGAACAGGAAGACATGCGCGCAATGGACTTGCCGGAGTTTACCAAGCCACTTTATGAAGACATGAAGAAAGTCTTCAAGACCAAAAACGGGCGAGTATTCATCTTCCCGGCTTCTGGTACCGGTGGCTGGGAATCCGCAGTCGCCAATACCCTGAATCCTGGAGACAAGGTATTGATGTCAGGTTTTGGTCATTTCTCCAATCTCTGGATCGACCTTTGTCAGCGTTGGGGTCTGGATGTCCAGGCACTGGAAGTGGAATGGGGTGAAGGTGTGCCTGTTGAAAAATATGCCGGGATCCTTGCCGCTGACAAGAAGCATGAAATCAAGGCCGTATTCGCTACCCAGAATGAAACTGCAACCGGTGTGGCATCCGATATCGCCGGTGTTCGCAAGGCACTTGATGCCGCCAAACATCCAGCACTTTTATTTGTTGATGGTGTGAGTTCTGTTGCCTCCATTGATTTCCGTATGGATGAGTGGGGCGTGGATCTGTGTGTCTCCGGTTCGCAAAAAGGTTTCATGTTGCCTACGGGATTGGGCATCGTTTGTGCCAGCGAGAAGGCACTGGAAATGCGCAAGAATTCCAAACTGCCAAAAACCTTCTTCGACTGGGAAGATCAGATCAAAACTAATGACCTGGGTTTCTTCCCGTATACACCGCCTATGAACCTGCTGCGCGGGTTGCGTGAATCACTCAACATGATTTTCGAGGAAGGTCTGGAAAATGTGTTCGCAAGGCATAATCGTATGGCAACCGCTGTACGCAAGGCAGTCGAAGCCTGGGGCATGCGCCCGATTGCCAAAGAACCTAAATGGTATTCCGATACCGTGACTGCAGTCGCTACACCGGAAGGTTTCGATGGTAATGAAGTGGTGCGTCATGCCTACAAATATTACAACCTGGCCATGTCCATCAGTCTGGCGAAAATTGCCGGCAAGGCTTTCCGTATCGGTCATTTAGGTGATATGAATGAACTCATGATTCTGATCCCGATTAATGGCGCCGAAATGGCGATGAAAGACCTGGGTTATCCAATCGAGTTAGGCAGTGGTGTGGCCGCAGCACAGGAATATCTGTGCAGCACCAAAAAGAACCGTCTGGAAAAATAAAAACATGGGGGCGTTTCAGCCCCTGAACAAAAATGTTTTACCGAGGATGACATAATGAGTTTCACACAATACCAACCGGCGCGTACGCGTCTGCAGAGAAGCGAGCTTGCAGTTCCCGGCTCTAATCCCGGCATGTTTGAAAAGGCCGCCAACAGCAATGCAGATTTCATCTTTCTGGATTGCGAAGATGCAGTTATCCCTGATGACAAAGCACAGGCACGCAAGAATATTATCGAAGCATTGAATGACATTGACTGGAAAGGCAAGGGCAAGACCATGTCTGTCCGGATCAATGGTCTGGACACGCATTACATGTACCGCGATGTGGTCGATATTGTCGAACAGGCCGGAAATAATCTGGATACCATCCTGATCCCGAAAGTGGGAACAGCTGCCGACGTTTATGTAGTGGACTGCATGTTGACGCAGATCGAAGAGGCCAAAGGTATCAAGGACCCGATTGGTATCGAATGTCTGATCGAAACCGCGCTGGGCGGTGCCAACGTCATGTCCATCGCACAGTCAAGCAAACGTCTTGAGGCATTGCATTTCGGTGTTGCTGATTACGCTGCCAGTATGCGTGCACGCACCACCAATATCGGTGGACTGAATCCTGATTACAATTGCGAAGGTGCGCTTGGCGATCAATGGCATGCGGCACTGGTCAATATGGGTACAGCCTGCCGTGCTTTTGGACTCCGCGCTATTGATGGTCCATTTGGTGATTTCAGTGATCCCGAAGGATACAAGGCTGCAGCCAGACGTGTTGCTGCATTGGGTTATGAAGGCAAGTGGGCGATCCATCCTTCACAAATCGATCTGGCCAACGAGATCATGTCACCACCGGAAAAAGAAGTGACCCGTGCCCGCCGTGTACTGGAAGCTCTGGAAGAAGCTGCAAAAGCCGGTAAAGGCGCTGCGCAACTGGATGGGAAGATGATCGACATCGCCTCGGAGCGCATGGCAAGAAATGTCATCCGTCAGGCGGAAATGATTGAAACCAGAACCAAATAACCAATTTTATAATATTGAACGCTCCAAGAATTTTGGGAGGAAACTATCGTGGATATCCATGAATATCAATCAAAAGAAATACTTTCCGGATATGGCGTCCCCATCGCTTCTGGCGGGTTGGCCTATAGTCCGGAACAGGCGGTTTACCGCACCACTGAAATTGGTGGTGAAGTCTGGGTTGTAAAAGCACAGATTCATTCCGGTGCCCGTGGCAAGGCCGGTGGTATCAAGGTCTGCAAGACTGAAGAAGAAGTCTGGGAAGCCGCTGATGATTTACTCGGCAAAAAATTAATCACTCACCAAACCGGCCCGCAGGGCAAGGTTTGTAATCGTCTTTATATTGAAGCTGGTTGTAATATTGCCCGCGAAATTTATCTGGCCTTTGTGCTGGATCGGGCCAAGGAACGTGTGACCGTGATCGCGTCAGCGGAAGGCGGCATGGAAATTGAGGAACTCGCAGTCAAGAAACCCGAATCAATCATCCGTGTATCGGTAGAACCGGCGGTCGGTATGCAGGCTTTCCAGGCGCGTGAAGTTGCCTTTGCCCTGGGTCTGGACAAAGCCCACATCAACCAGGCTGTGACTACATTACTTGGTTGCTATCGCGCCTTGCGTGATCTGGATGCTACCATGGTTGAAATCAATCCGCTGGTGGTGACCAGGGAAGGACATTTGCTCGCTGTCGATGCCAAGATGGGCTTTGATGACAATGCGTTATTCCGTCATCCCAATATTGCCGAACTACGTGACAAATCACAGGAAGACATGCGCGAGATGCGTGCAGCTGACCGTGGACTGAGTTATGTTGGACTTGATGGCAATATTGGCTGCATCATCAATGGTGCCGGTCTGGCCATGGCGACCATGGATATGATTCAGCATGCTGGCGGTGAACCTGCCAACTTCCTTGATATTGGTGGTGGTGCATCACCGGAACGCACCATGAAAGCATTTAATCTCGTACTTTCTGATAATAATGTTGAAACAATCCTGGTGAACATCTTCGCTGGCATTAATCGCTGTGACTGGATTGCCGAAGGTGTGGTACAGGCAGTACAAAAAATAGACCTCAAGGTTCCCCTGGTGGTACGGCTGTCGGGTACCAATGTTGATGCGGGCCGCAAGATCATTGCGGACAGTGGTTTGCCGATCATTTCGGCTAATACGCTGAAAGAAGCTGCTGACAAGGCAGTTGCCGTCTGGAAAGAAGCGACCGGTAAATAAGGGGAGAGAACAATGGCTATTTTATTAGATAAAAGTACAACGGTTATTGTCCAGGGTTTCACCGGTCAGATTGGGACTTTCCATGCGACCGAGATGATTGAGTATGGCACCAACATCGTTGGTGGTGTGACCCCGGGTAAAGGCGGAACCAGGCATCTGGAACGTCCGGTATTTAATACCATGAAAGAAGCAGTTGCCGCGACTGGCGCCACTGCCAGCATTATATTTATACCACCACCATTTGCAGCGGACGGCATCATGGAAGCTGCGGATGCAGGTATCAAATTCTGCGTGGCGATCACTGATGGTATTCCATCCCAGGACATGATCCGTGTTAAACGTTACATGCGACGCTACAGAAAAGAAGATCGCATGGTGCTGACCGGCCCTAACTGTGCCGGATCCATCAGTCCAGGTAAATGTATGATGGGTATTATGCCCGGCCACATTTATATGGAAGGACCTATAGGTATCGTTGGGCGTTCCGGTACACTCGGTTACGAGGCTGCCTCACAAATGAAAGAACTGGGTATAGGCATTAGTTCCAGTATTGGTATTGGTGGCGATCCCATTAACGGCAGTTCATTCAAGGATCATCTGGAATTGTTTGAACAGGATCCCGAGACCAAAGTGGTTGTTATGATTGGTGAAATTGGCGGGCCACAGGAAGCTGAGGCTGCTCTATTCGCCAAGGAAAATATGAAAAAACCGGTGATTGGTTATATTGCCGGTCTGTCTGCGCCCAAGGGGCGCCGTATGGGTCATGCGGGTGCAATCATCTCTGCTACCGGTGAGAGTGCTGCGGAAAAGGTTGTGATTCTGCAGGATTGCGGCGTGACTGTAGTACCAAATCCGTCGGCCTTCGGTGAAGTGGTCCAGAAAGTACTTTCCAAGGTTAGTTGTTAAATATTCTTTTTCTGATTACAGGAGCAGATTGTGGCAAAACCAAAAGTCGTAATAACCAGAAAATGGCCGGAAGCTGCTGAAGCAAAGGCAAAAGAATTATTTGATGTCGTGCTGAATACGGATGATCATCCGATGAGTGTGGCCGAGCTGCAGGAAGCTTTAAAAACGGCAGATGCAGTGTGCCCGACGGTATCAGATAAAATTTCAGCTGAGGTTCTGAGTGCTGAACCGCTCAAATGCAAAATTCTTGGAAACTTCGGTGTTGGTTTTAATCACATTGATCTGGATGCTGCCAAAGCAAGAAACATGGTAGTTACCAATACGCCTGAAGTGTTGACGGACTGCACGGCTGATATAGCCATGACATTGATGCTGATGGCAGCACGCCGTACCGGTGAAGGTGAACGTCATGTCCGTAACAAGGAATGGACCGGTTGGCGTCCCACTCACATGATCGGCACCAAGGTTACCGGCAAGACTCTGGGCCTGATCGGTTTTGGACGTATTGCCCAGGCCATGGCACGCAAGGCGCACTTCGGTTTTGGCATGAAGATTATTTTCTCGGATCCCTATCCGCCATCATTGGAAATACAGAACAGCGTAGGCGCGGTCCAGTGTGCGACCCCGGAAGATGTACTCAAACAGGCTGATTTTGTCTCTCTGCATTGTCCGGGCGGCAAGGAAACATATCATCTGTTGAATGCAGATCGTATCGGCATGATGAAAAAATCCGCGTTTCTCATTAATACCGCACGTGGTGATGTGGTTGATCCTGCTGCATTGATTGCAGCCCTGAAGAACAACACTATTGCCGGTGCCGGCCTTGACGTATTTGAAGGCGAGCCCAATGTGCAGGAAGAATTTTTGTCGATGGACAATGTCGTGCTGTTTCCGCATCTTGGCAGTGCCACTATGGAAACCCGTGTTGCAATGGGTTTACGTGCAATTGAAAATGTTCAAACCTATTTCACCGGGAAAGAACCACGCGATCGAGTTGTGTGAATAAAGAATCAGAAGATAACGCAACGAAATTAGCAGGCAAAACTGCTGTTAGCGCAGATCAGTTTGATACTGCAGCAGCAGCCTATGCCAGTCAGGTTGTAGCATTACTCAACGACCAGATTTGCTCCGTCATCAATACCCGTAAACCGGATATCCTGCCCGTATTCACCGGGCAGTCATCTGTTCCGGAAAATAACAAGGATATTCTGCTGAATATTCTGCAGGCCTGGGGTATCTGGTTCCAGTTACTGAATATTACTGAAGAAAATACCGGCATGCGCCGTCGCCGTCATGTCGAAAAAGTGGCGGGTCTGGAAAAGGTATCGGGTACTTTTGCCAATGTATTGTCCAGTGCAAAATCAGCGGGTATCAGTGCTGAAGAAATACAATCACTCATAACACAGGCTAACATTCGCCCGACAATCACCGCGCATCCTACAGAAGCCAAGCGCGTCACAGTGCTTGAGATCCATCGTCGTATCTATGTATTACTCTACCGGTTGGAAGCTGAGCGCTGGACCAAACGTGAGCGTGAAAAATTTATTGATGCATTAAGAAATGAAGTCGACCTGTTGTGGCTGACCGGAGAACTGCGACTGGAGAAACCGTCAGTACAACAGGAAGTTGCCTGGGGCCTGCATTTTTTTGAACAGTCTCTTTATGAGCGTATTCCGGAAACACTGGAGAGGCTGGAGTGGGCTTTGGGGAAAAATTATCCGGAACATGATTTCAATATTCCTCCCTTCTTCCAGTTTGGTTCATGGATAGGAGGAGATCGCGACGGCAACCCGTTTGTTACCAATGAAGTGACCCGCGAAACACTGTTCAGTAACCGCCGCATGGTATTGCAACATTACCAGCGCAAATTGATGGAACTGGCAAGAAAGATCAGCGTGACTAAAAATGCAATCAAGCTGCCCGCAGATTTTGAAAGTGCCTTGCAGAAGATCATTAGAAAAACTGATCAATCCAGTCAACTGGCATCACGAAACCCCGGCGAAGTGTTCCGTCAATTTGTATCCTGCATGCTTATCAAAATGGAAGGTACCATTGCCCGGGACAGTAACAAGATGGTCCCGGTGCCGCAATATAATCATGCTGATGAATACATTAACGATCTGAAAACGGTAGATCAAGGTCTTAAAGATTCAGGTTGTGACCGTCTTGCCAAAGCCATGGTGACTCCACTCCTGCGTGAGGCTGAAGCG
>Ga0214472_10008346_pt1 | contig 10817 bp, 8 predicted proteins | sample RVTome_6_FD_207662 | JGI IMG/M metagenome (GOLD analysis project Ga0214472, IMG submission 207662) | Soil microbial communities from uranium-contaminated site in the Upper Colorado River Basin, Wyoming, United States - RVT140D175 | ecosystem: Environmental > Terrestrial > Soil > Contaminated >...
ACCGGCATGGCGTCCCGCGTTGCGCACGATGCCCTCGAGCTTGCGCGCCAGATCGATGATGGCGCGCACCTCCTCGTCCGCCTCGTAGCGAGCCTTGAGCGCCTCGTCCTCGAGGGCCTTGTCCAGGGTCATGCCCAGTTCGAACGGGATCAGCTTGGCGACCTGGTCGACGAAACCATAAGGGTGGCCGAGCACGCGGCCCACGTCGCGAACCACCGCCTTTGCCGCCATCGTGCCGAAGGTGATGATCTGCGACACGCGCGGATCCTCGCCCTCACCGCCGCCGTAGCGGCGTGCCACGTAGTCGATGACCCGATCGCGGCCTTCCATGCAGAAGTCGACGTCGAAATCGGGCAGCGACACGCGCTCCGGATTGAGGAAGCGCTCGAACAGCAGGTCGTACGCGAGCGGATCCAGATCCGTGATGCGCAGGCTCCAGGCCACCAGGGAGCCGGCGCCGGAGCCGCGTCCCGGCCCGACCGGCACGCCGTTGTCGCGCGCCCAGCGGATGAAGTCGGCCACGATCAGGAAGTAGCCGGGGAAGCCCATCGCGCAGATGACCTCGAGTTCGCGCGCCAGACGCGCTGCGTACTCGGGCCGCCGTGCGGCCAGCGCGACCGGGTCGGTGCCGAAGCGCTGCGCGAGTCGCAGCTCCAGCCCGGCACGGCTCTCGCGTTCGAAATGCTCATCCACGCCCATGCCCTGGGGCACCGGGAACTGCGGCAGATGGTTGCGGCCCAGCACCAGCTCCACGTTGCAGCGCCGCGCGATCTCGACGCTGTTCTCGAGTGCCTCGGGAAGATCCTCGAACAGGGCGACCATCTCGTCGGCTGCGCGCAGGTACTGCTCGGCGCTGTGGTAGCGCGTGCGGCGCGGATCGGACAGACCGCGGCCCTCGTGAATACAGACCCTGGCCTCGTGCGCCTCGTGATCCTCGGGCAGCAGGAAGCACACCTCGTTGCCCGCCACCACGGGCAGATCGTGCGCGATGGCAGCGTCCACGCTGGCCTCGATGCATGCCTCCTCGTCGGCGCGGCCGGTGCGCAGCAACTCGAGGTAGAAGCGCTCGGGGAAGTGCCGGCGCCACCACTGCATGGCCCGCGACACGGTACGGCGTTTGCCGCCGAGCAGCGCACGGGCGGGCGGACCGTGCCGCCCCGCCGACACCGCGATCAGCCCCTGCGCCCCGCCTGCCAGCCACTCGCCCTGCACCACCGGCTGCGCCCCGGCCCGGGTCACGGTGTAGGCACGCGTGACCAGGCGGCACAGGTTGCGGTAGCCGGTATCGTCCTGACACAGCAACAGCACACGGCCGCGGCCGCCCTCATCGGCACCGGCATCCACCAGCGCCTCGACACCCAGCACCGGCTTCACACCCGCGTCCAGCGCCGCCTGGTAGAACTTGACCAGCGAGAACAGGTTGTCGCGCTCGGTCACCGCCACCGCCGGCATCCCCAGCGCCTGGGCGCGGCGCACCAGGGGCTTGACGCGCACCAGTCCGTCGGCGAGCGAATACTCGGTGTGCACGTGCAGGTGGACGAAACGCGCGCTCACGCAGCGGCTCCGGCAGCGTACGCCGCGCGCACGGGCGCGAAGCTGCGGCGGTGCTCGGGGGTCGGACCGAGCCGCACCAGGGCAGCGCGGTGCTGCGCCGTGGGATAACCCTTGTGGCGGGCGAAGCCGTATTCCGGATAGTACCGATCCAGTTCGCGCATGCGTGCGTCGCGCGCCACCTTGGCAAGGATGGACGCGGCGCTGATGCACGCAATGCGGGCGTCGCCACCCACCTCGGGGCGAGCCGCACACGGCAACGGCGGACACCGGTTGCCGTCGACCAACACCAGCCCCGGCGCCGGATCGAGCGCGCGCACGGCCCGGCCCATGGCCGCCATCGTCGCGTGCAGGATGTTCAGCTCATCGATTTCGGCGACCTCCGCGAAGCACACGCACCAAGCCAGGGCGTGCAGCCGGATGCCGTACGCCAGTTCCTCGCGACGCTGCGCGCTCAGCGCCTTGGAGTCCGCGAGTCCGGCCACCGGGAACGCGGGATCGAGGATCACCGCCGCTGCCGCGACCGGTCCGGCGAGCGGACCGCGGCCCGCCTCGTCCACGCCCGCCACCAGCACCGCCGGCTGCAGGTGCGAGAACAGATCGCCGTTCACGCCCGCGCCTGCAACAGGTCCACCACCGCCTCGGCGGCACGCGCACTGGCATCGTTGCGCAAGCTGTGCGCGATGCCGCGAAACGCCTCGCGCTGGGCGGCACGCGCCGCGCCGTTGTTCAGCAACGCGAGCACCTCCGCACCGAGTCGCCGCGGTGTCGCATCGTCCTGCAGCAGTTCGGCGACGATCGCCCGTCCGGCGAGCAGGTTGGGCAAGCCCACGTGCGGCACGTGCAACAAGCGGCGGCCAATCGCCCAGGTCAGCGGATGCGTGCGATACGTGATCACCATGGGGCGGTCGAGCAGCAAGGCTTCCAGGCTCGCGGTGCCCGAGGCCAGCAGCACCACGTCGGCGGCTTCCATCGCCGTATGCGCATCACCGTCGAGCAATGCGAACTGCGCCCGCCCCGGCGAGGCGTCGATCGCCCGCTGGAATCGTTGACGCGTCGCGCAGTCGACCAACGGTACCACAAAGCGCACCGCCTCACGGCGCCGGGCGAGCCAGTGCGCGGCACCGACCATGACGTCGGCAAGCGCGTCGAGTTCCATCATGCGGCTGCCCGGCAGCAGTGCCACCACCGGCACGCGTGCAGGCAGCCCCAGGCGGCAGCGTGCCGGCGCCGTGTCCTCGCGACTCTCGATGGCATCGGCGAGCGGATGACCGACGAAACGCGCGTCCACCCCGTGACCGGCGTAGAACACCTGTTCGAAGGGGAACAGCACCAGCATGCGGTCCACGCCGGCGCGGATCTTGCGAATCCGGTAACGACGCCACGCCCACACCGAAGGGCTGACGTAGTGCACGGTCGGGATTCCGGCCCGGCGCAGGCGCATCTGCAGGTGCAGGTTGAAGTCGGGCGCGTCGATGCCGATGTATACGTCCGGCGGATCGGCGAGGTAGCGCCGCACGAGCCGCCCGCGAAGCCACATGATCTCCGGATAGCGTCCGGCCACCTCAACCAGCCCCATCACCGCGAGGCGGTCCATCGGATACAGGCTCTCGCAGCCCAGCGCCAGCATGCGCGGGCCGGCGATGCCCTCGAAGCGGGCCGCAGGCAGCCGCTTGCGCAGGGCCGCAATCAAGCCGGCACCGAGCACGTCGCCTGAAGTCTCTCCGGCGAAGATGGCGATGCGCATCTGGATACCCGTGGATACACTAACGCACGACGCCACGCGTCGAGGCCCGGATGAACGCCGTCATCGATGCCACTTCGGGCAGGTCCTGCGCGTCCATCGCCTCGAGTGCCTGCTCCAGCGGCAGCGCGCGCCGGTACAGGTTCTTGTAGGCCTCCTTCAACGCCCGTATCACCTCGGGATCGAAACCGTGCCGGCGCAGCCCCTCGCTGTTGAGCCCGTGCGGCCGGGCCGGGTTGCCGGCAATCATGAGGTAAGGCGCGACATCCTTGAGCACCACCGTTCCCATCGCGGAGAAGGCATACGCACCGATCGAGCAGAACTGATGCACCACCGTGAAGGCGCCCAGCGTGACGTGATCGGCCACTTGCACGTGGCCGGCGAGCGTGGCGGCGTTTGCCAGGGTGATCCCGCTGCCGACGCGGCAATCATGCGCCACGTGCACGTAGGCCATGATCCAGTTGCCGTTGCCGATGCGGGTCACGCCGCCACCGCCCCGGGTTCCACGATTGAAGGTGCAGAACTCGCGAATCACGTTGCCGTCGCCGATCTCGAGCAGCGTGTCCTCGCCGGCGAACTTCTTGTCCTGGGGATTGTCGCCGATGGAATTGAATTGCGCGATGCGATTGTCGCTACCGATCCGGGTCGGGCCCTTGATCACGACATGCGCGTCGATGCGGGTTCCGGCACCGATCTCGACGCGCGCACCGATGACGCTGTAGGGGCCGACACTGACCCGCTCGTCGAGCGCGGCTCCAGGGTCGATGATCGCGCTGTGGTGGATCACGCCTGATCGCGCAGTGCGCCCATCAACTCCGCCTCGGCCACCACCTTGTCATCGACGCTGGCCGACGCGCTCACCTTCCAGATCCCGCGCGAGTGACGGATGATGTCGATGCGCACGAGGAGCTGATCGCCCGGCACCACGGGCTGGCGAAAGCGCGCACCGTCCACACCCACAAAGTAGTAGATGGAGTTCTCACCGGGCGGCTCCTTCAGCGTACGCAGGGCGAGGATCCCGGTGGCCTGCGCCATGACCTCGAGGATGTACACGCCCGGCATGACCGGGCGACCGGGGAAGTGCCCGGCGAAGAACGGCTCGTTGGCCGTCACGTTCTTGAGCGCGACCAGGTGACTGCCCGGCACGCATTCCAGCACCCGATCCACCAGCAACATCGGGTAGCGGTGCGGCAGGAAGCGCAGTACATCCTGGATGTTCATGTCGGCCATTCGTCGCCGTCCTCGTAATGATTCCGTTCGCCTGACTCAGCCGCCCCGCATCCACGCGTCGACGCGCGCCTGAAGCGCCTTCAAGGATCGCGCCATGTCGTCGAGCTGGCGCAGGCGGATCACGCTGCGCCGCCACGCCCTGTTCTCCTGCACCGGCATCCCGGAGGAGTACACACCGGCCCGCGTGATGGAGTTCGGCACCGCGGAGGTGGCCGTGAGATGCACATCGTCGGCGATCTCGAGATGGCCCGCCAGGGACGCGGCACCGCCGATGGTGCAGCGCTTGCCGATGCGCGCGCTGCCACCGATGGCAACGCAGGCTGCGATCGCGGTGTGTGCACCGATGCGCACGTTGTGCCCGACCTGGATCAGGTTGTCCAGCTTCACACCGTCCTCGATCACGGTGTCGTCCAGCGCACCGCGATCGACGGTGGTGTTGGCGCCGATCTCAACGTCATCGCCGATGATTACCGAACCGAGCTGCGGCACCTTCACCCACACTCCGTCGTCGCTGGCGATACCGAAGCCGTCCGCACCGATGACCACGCCCGGATGGATGAGCACGCGCTTGCCGACGCGCACGCCGCGACACAGCGTGACATTGGCGACCAGCCGGCCGTGTGCCCCGATCGTCACATCCTCGCCGACCAGGCAATGCGGCCCCACGAACACCCCATCGCCGATCGACGCACCGCGCTCGAGCACCGCGCCGGGCCCGACCCAGGCGTTCGGGTGCACCCGGGCAGCGGCGTCGACCACGGCCTGCGAATGCACACCGCTCGGCGAGGCCCGCGGCGGGTTGAGCATCGTGGCGGCACGGGCAAAACCCAGATAGGGGTTCGACATCACCAGCGCCGCAACCGGGCATTCGGCCAGGAATTCGGCATCGAGCACCACCGCCGATGCGCGCGTCGCAGCCAGTTGCGGTCGATAACGGCGGTTCGCGAGGAAACTGAGCGCGCCGGGTCCGGCACTGGCCAGTGTCGCCACACTCGAGATGGGGATGTCGCCATCGCCGTGCAGCGTCGCCGACAGTGCCGCGGCCAGCGCACCGAGCGTCATTTCCACGGCGACCCCCTCATGACCCCCGGCCGCGTTGCCTGCCGCCGGGATCAGTTGCCTTGCTTGAGGCGTGCGATCACCTTGTCCGTGATGTCCACGGTGTCCCCCGCATAGATCACGCCGTCACTGATGATCAGGTCGAACTTCTCCGCCTTCGCGAGATTCTGGATGGCTTCCACCACCAGTCGCTGCAGCTTGCCCAGCTCCTGGCTGCGGCGCAGGTTCACGTCTTCGCGGAACTCGTCCTCGAGGCGCCTGATCTCGCGGCGCATCTGACGCAGGTCCGACTCCTGGCGCTGGCGCTCGGCCGCGGACATCACCGCAGCATTCTTCGCGAGCTTGTCGTTCTGAGCGACGAGATCGCGCTTCCTCCTCACGATCTCGGAGTCGCGCGGCCCGAACTCCTTTTCGAGGCGCTCGTCGGCCGCACGCGCCTGGGGCGCTTGATCGAGCACCCGCGGCACGTTCACGAAACCGAGTTTGAGCTCCGCGTGTGCGGCACCGGCACCTAGCAGCAGTGCGCAGGCGAACGCTGCGCGCAGGATGCTCGACAGACTGGAGTGTTTGTTGCGCATGATCAGAAAGAAGTACCGAATGTGAACTGTAGGGGCTGCGTCTCATCCTGATCTTCCGTTTTCAGTGGCGCAGCAATGCTGACAGTGAGCGGTCCCAGCGGCGACAGCCACACCGCTGACAGCCCCACCGAATACCGAAGATTTCCCACTGCGAACTCTTCATTGGGCCCGAACACGTTACCGATATCGAAGAAGCTCGTGAGTCTGAAGTTGCGGCTGTCAGAAAGGAACGGCACCGGAAGGATCAGCTCGAAGTTGCCGACCATCTTGAAGTCGCCGCCCAGCGGCTCGCCCCTGGAATCCCGCGGCCCCAGCGTGTTGGACTCGAAGCCGCGCACCGAGCGGATACCGCCGGCATAGAAGTTCCGGGTCAGGGGCAGATCCTCGGTATCGCCGATACCGTCACCATAGCCTACTTCGCCATCGACCATCAGCGTGATGTCGCGCAGCAACGGGAAGAAGCGCTGATGGCGCGCCGTGAGCTTGTAGTAGCTCAGATCCAGGCCGGGAATGGCCACCGCCGCCGACAGCCGCGACAGGGATCCGCGATCAGGGAACAGACGGCTGTTGCGTGTGTCGTTGGCCCACGCGGCGGTCAAGGTGAGCGTGTTGTAATGATTTCCGTTCTGGGCCTGGAACGCGAGCACCTCGGTCGAGGGGAATGCCCCCGGGCGGAACTTCGTGTTCTCGATGTTGATGCCCAGATCCACGGTGTTGAACTCGCTGATGGGCACGCCGAAGGTGAAGCCGCCGCCGAGTTCATCGAGCGTGTATACGGCGATGCCGGCATCCTCGGCATCGGTGAGCCGGTAATAGGCGTCGACCGCCAGGCTCACCCCGTCGATGGTGAAGTAGGGGTTCACCCATGCCACGCCGATGTTGCGATTGAAGTCACTGGTGTTCAGATTCACCGTCAATCGATGGCCGGTACCGAACACGTTCTCCTGGGTGACGCCAGCGCTGAGGACGATGCCTTGCGATTGCGAGAAGCCTGCGCCGATGAGCAGGTTGCCCGAGGGCGCTTCGACCACGTTGAAATCCACGTCCACCTGGTCGGTGGTACCGGGCACGGCCGGCGTCTCGACATTCACCGATTCGAAGAAGCCGAGCCGATCGAGCCGCACCTTCGAGCGCTCCACGGCACTGGTCGAGATCCACGCGCCTTCGAGCTGGCGCATCTCGCGGCGCAGGACCTCGTCGCGCGTCTTGGTGTTGCCCTTGAAGGTCACGCGGCGCACGTACACCCGCTTGCCGGGATCGATGAAGAAGGTGAGCTTGACGGCCTTGGCAGCTTCATCGATTTCGGGCACGGCATTGACGTTCGCGAAGGCGTAGCCGCCATCGCCAAGCTTTTCCGTCAGGTTGGCGCTGGTCTCGGTGACATCCTTGCGCGAGAACACGTCGCCTTCGAGCACCTGCACACCCTTGAACAGCTCTTCGCGGTCGACGATGAGTTCACCGGCCAGCAACACCTCGCTGACCTCGTACTGCTCGCCTTCGGTCACGTTGACCGTCACGTACACATCGCGCTTGTCGGGCGTGATCGAGACCTGCGTGGAGTCGATGTTGAAGTTGATGTAGCCCCGATCCAGGTAGTACGAGCGCAAGGTCTCCAGATCGGCGGCCAGTTTCTGCTTGGAGTACTGATCGGATTTCGTGAACTTCGAGTACCAGCGCGTGGTCTTGAGGCTGAACAGATCCACCAGTTCGTCATCGTCGAACACGCTGTTGCCGACAACATTGATCTGCTTGATGGTGGCGGCCTCGCCCTCCGAGATATCGAAGTAGATGGCCACCCGGTTGCGTTCCAGCGGCGTGACCGTGCTGGTGATGTTCACGCCGTACTTGCCGACCGCGAAGTAGCTGCGCCGCAGTTCCTGTTCCACCTGGTCGAATACACTGCGGTCGAACACGCGGCCGACGGCGAAGCCGACGTTCTTCAGCGACTCGGTGAGATCCTCGGTCGTGAGCTGGCTGTTGCCCTGGAATTCAACGCTCGCGATGGAGGGGCGTTCCACCACGGAGACGACCAGTGTGGCGCCGTCGCGCTCGATACGTACGTCGTTGAAAAAACCGGTGCGAAACAGCGAGCGGATCGCTTCCGCGCTGCGCTCGGCGGTGACCCGATCGCCGACCTGGATCGGCAGGTAGTTGAACACCGTACCCGCCGAGATGCGCTGCAAGCCCTCGAGGCGGATGTCGTCGACCACGAAACTGTCCTGGGCCACTGCGAGGCAGGGCAGCAAGAGCAAGCAAAGCGCCGCCATCCGCGCAAATACGCCTGCGTGCCTGACAACGCTCACGATCGATGGATCCCCGGAAAAAGCTGCGACCGACACGGATCGCCCGTCAGCCGAACAGACGCGACAGGTCATTGTAGAACGCGAGCCCCATGAGGCCAACGAGCAGCGCGATGCCAAGACGCTGTCCGGCGAACTGCACCGCCTCCGACAGGGGTCGGCCGCGCACCGCCTCGGCGAGGTAGTACAGCAGGTGGCCGCCATCGAGCAGCGGCACCGGCAGCAGGTTCAGTATTCCCAGGCTGACGCTGACGATGGCGAGAAACTCGAGAAACCGGGTCAGCCCGATCTGGGCCGACACGCCGGCGTACTGCGCGATGCTGATCGGACCGCTCAGATTCTCCACCGAGACCTCCAGCAGCAGCATCCGCCACAGCATTCGGACGGTGAGCACGGACATCTCGACGGTGCGCAGCACGCCGCGGGCGATGGCCTCCCAGGGCAACAGACGCTCGGTCACGTAGTAGTGATCCAGCGCCAGTTCGGCATCGGCCACGCCGGCGCCGATGCGCCCGTACACCGCGTCGCCGTCGACCTGGCGCGCCGGCGTGATGTCGAGCGTGTTGTGCACACCGCCGCGCTCGACCAGCACGCGCATCGGCTGCGCCGGCCGGGCGCGCACCATGGTGACCCAGGCGGACCAGTCGGCGACCGCCGCGCCGTCGGCCTCGAGCACCGTGTCGCCCACTCGCAGGCCGCCGCGCGCGGCGGCGCCGTCCGGCTCCACGCTGCCGATGCGCGCCGGGATGCTGGGGCGTCCCGGCTGCAGGCCCAGGGTCTGGAAGAACTGCCCGCGGGTCAGGTCGTCGACACCGACGGTGCTCAGGTCCAGGCTCAGATCGCGCCGCGTGCCGTCCGCGTCCTGCACGCTCAAGCGGGTCGGCGCGCGGTCCAGGGACTCGCCCAGAATGGCCTGCACCGCGGCCTCCCAGGTGCGCGTCTCGCGCCCGTCCACGGCCACGACCTGCTGCCCGGGCAGCAGCCCCGCACGCGCCGCCAGCGAGCCGGCGTCGACCTCGCCGACGATCGCCTTGAGCCCGCTGACCCCGATCATGAAGGTGAGCGCGTAGGCCGCGGCAGCGAACAGGAAATTGGCCAGCGGCCCGGCCACCACCACCGCGCAGCGCCTGGCCAGGGACTGCCGGTTGAATGCGCGATGACGCTCCTGCGGCGCGACGTCGCCCTCGGCCTCGTCGAGCATCTTCACGTAGCCGCCGAGCGGAATGGCCGCAATCACGTATTCGGTGCGGTCCGGCCCCGCCCGGCGCAGCCACAGCGGCCGTCCGAAGCCCACCGAGAAACGCAACACCTTCACGCCGACTCGGCGCGCCACCCAGTAGTGGCCGAACTCATGCACCGTGACCAGCACGCCGATGGCCAGCACGAAGGATGCGACGGAGTACAGGAACTGCATGAACGGTGTCGACTGCTGCGGGGCGGGCCCCTGGTTGGCCCGCGAGAGTACACGGCCCCGGGGGCCGCTTCAAAAGGCGCCTCAGGCGAGCCTTGCGATGGCCTCGCGCGCCCGCCGGCGGCCGTCGCGATCCAGCGCCAGCACGTCCTCCAGGGTGTTCGGCTCGCACAGTTCGGCCGCCTCCAGCGCGGCGCGGATCAGGCCCGCAATGGCGGTGAAGCGCACCTGTCCGTCGAGAAAGGCCTGCACCGCGACCTCGTTGGCCGCATTGAGCACCGCGCTCGCGGCGCTGCCGCTACGCGCGGCCTCCATGCCCAGCGCCAGGCAGGGGAAGCGCTGCAGATCCGCGGCCTCGAAGTCGAGCCGGGCCACGCTGACCAGATCCAGCGAGGACACCCCCGAATCCATGCGCTGAGGCCAGGCCAGGGCGTGGGCGATCGGCGTGCGCATGTCCGGATTGCCCAGTTGCGCCAGCACCGAACCGTCTTCGTACTCCACCATCGAGTGAATCACGCTTTGCGGATGCACCAGCACCTGCACGCGCTCGGGCGGCGCGTCGAACAGCCAGCAGGCCTCGATCACCTCCAGACCCTTGTTCATCATGGTCGCGGAATCCACCGAGATCTTGCGCCCCATGCTCCAGTTCGGGTGGGCGCAGGCCTGGTCCGGCGTCACCTCGTGCAGTGCCGCGTGCGGCGTGCAGCGGAACGGCCCGCCCGAGCCGGTCAGCACGATGCGGCGCACGCCCGCCGCTGTCATGCCCGCCTCGCCCAGGCGCGGCATGCACTGGAACACCGCGTTGTGCTCGCTGTCGATCGGCAGCAGCACCGCGCCGCTGCTGCGCACCGCATCCATGAACAGGCGCCCGGACATCACCAGCGCCTCCTTGTTGGCGAGCAGCACACGCTTGCCCGCGTGCGCCGCGGCGAGCGTGGGCAGCA
>Ga0214472_10008347_pt1 | contig 10817 bp, 10 predicted proteins | sample RVTome_6_FD_207662 | JGI IMG/M metagenome (GOLD analysis project Ga0214472, IMG submission 207662) | Soil microbial communities from uranium-contaminated site in the Upper Colorado River Basin, Wyoming, United States - RVT140D175 | ecosystem: Environmental > Terrestrial > Soil > Contaminated >...
CGACACCTTGGCGCGACCGTGGGCAATCCCGGGGACGGCAGGGTTGGAACATCGCATCGGCGGACTGGAGAAGGCTGACGGGTCCGGCAACATCTCCTATGACCCCGACAATCATCACCGCATGGTGGAGCTGCGCGCGGCCAAGGTGGCGGGCATCGCCAAGGACATCCCCCTGTTGGAGTTGGATGACCCCGACGGCGACGCCGACGTGTTGGTCATTGGGTGGGGTTCCACCTACGGGCCGATCAAGGCGGCCTGTCGGCGGGTACGGGCGCGCGGCATGTCCGTGGCGCAAGCGCATTTGCGCCACCTCAATCCGTTCCCGCTGAACACCGGCGAGGTACTGGGCCGTTATCAACAAGTCCTTGTGCCCGAGATGAATTTGGGCCAGTTGCGCACGCTCTTGCGCGCCGAGTTCTTAGTGAATGCCGAGGGCTACAACCGCGTTCGCGGGTTGCCGTTCACGTCATCGGAACTGGAAGCCGTCATCGTCGAAATGCTGCAGGGAGTATCGGCATGACCACCACGAACTTGCCGTTGACCAAGAAGGACTTCACGTCCGACCAAGAGGTCCGGTGGTGTCCCGGCTGCGGTGACTATGCGGTCTTGGCCACGGTGCAGGGCTTGCTGCCTGACTTGGGACTGGCACGCGAAGACATCGTGTTCGTGTCGGGCATTGGCTGCTCCAGCCGTTTCCCGTATTACGTCGACACCTATGGGTTTCATTCCATCCACGGTCGTGCGCCCGCCATCGCCGCTGGCATCACGGTCACCCGCCCCGACCTCAAGGTGTTCGTGGTCACCGGCGATGGCGATGGCCTGTCCATTGGCGGGAACCACCTGATTCACGCCATGAGACGGAACAACAACATGACCATCATCTTGTTCAACAACCAGATCTACGGGTTGACCAAGGGCCAGTACTCGCCCACCAGCGAGGTCGGCAAAATCACGAAGTCCACCCCATTCGGCTCGCTGGACTACCCCTTCAACCCCGTGAGCGTGGCCTTGGGTGCCGAGGCGACCTTCGTCGCGCGTTCCATCGACAACGACCGCGAACATCTGGCGCGCATGGTCGGACTCGCGGCGCGCCATACCGGCACCGCTTTTTTGGAGGTCTACCAAAACTGCAACATCTTCAATGACGGTGCCTTCGATGCGGTGCGCGACCACAAGGAGAATCAGATTCGCCTCGAGCACGGTCAGCCGATTGTGTTTGGTGAAAACGGCGAACGCGGCGTGGTGATGGAACACGACGGCACCTTGCACATGGCCGCCGTTGCTGATGTGGGACTGGAGCGCGTGTTGGTCCACGACGCTCACCGTGACGACCCGGGTCTGGCCTTCGCCTTGTCACGTTTGGCGCACTCACCGACTGGCCCGACACCTATCGGGCTGTTTCGCCAAGTCGCCCGACCGGTCTACGGATTGGAATTGCAGCGCCAGATCGACCACGCTGTGGCATCTCGCGGCAGGGGCGACCTGTCGACTTTGCTCGCGGGGCCCGACACCTGGACCGTTGATGGGTCACAATCGTCGGGCTGATCGCCAAACGGCCACCGGCAAAGCCCGACGGCCAAGAGCCCTAACGGTATGGAGCAGGTTGTGAAGGTTCTGTTAGTCACCACTGACCCTCGGGTCGAAGCTGATGTGCGCGCCGCCCTGATGGGTGATGACGTTGTGGTCGAACAGGTTGCGACGCCCCAGCGCGCACTGACGCAACTGCTCGCGGCGCAGGGGTCTTACGCCGTGGTGGTTGCTGACGGTGACACCGCGCCCACGGGTGGGTTCGCCTTCAGTCATGAGCTGAAGCAGCGCGGCGACATGGGCAATGACATGCCGCCGGTCGTGTTACTGGTCGGGCGTGATGATGATCGCTGGATGGCGAACTGGGCACGCGCCGACGCCTGTGTGGGCAAGCCCTTGGACCCCTTCGATCTGGAGCAGGTCGTGCGGGCCATCGTGGCGGGCGAGGAGATCCCGGTTCGTCCTCGCGTGCAGCCCGCGATGGAAGGGTTTGTCGCGGTGCAGACCGCTTCGGATGTGTTGGCCGCCACTGCCAAGACCACGGCGGCCGACGCCGTCCGCGACGCGGGGCGTTAGACGTGGGCTCGCCGGGGGAGGACACGACCCAGTCAGCCACAGGTCGGGCCGCCCTCAATTGGGCTGATCTGCTGATCGCCGTGCAACGGCACGAAGACTTGGGCGACGAGCGCGCTTCAGCCGCGATGACGGCCATCATGGAAGGCGAGCTTTCGCCGCTCCAGGTGGCGGCGTTTCTTATGGGCTTACGCGTCAAAGGCGAGACTGCGGCAGAGCTCGCCGGCCTGGTGCGCACCATGCGGGCCTACGCGCTGCCCGTCAGCGTGGCTGGTCCCGTGGTGGACACCTGCGGGACCGGTGGTGACCGTGCGGGCACATTCAATGTGTCCACCGTGGCCGCCTTGGTGGCTGCGGGCGCGGGGGCCAAGGTGGCCAAGCACGGCAACCGGGCGGCCAGCGGTCGCTGTGGTTCGGCTGACCTGTTGGAGGCGTGGGGGGTGGTCATTGATCTGCCGCCCGAGGGTGTGCAGACCTGCATCGATGAGGTCGGCATCGGGTTTTGCTTCGCGCCAGCATTCCACCCGGCCATGAAACATGTCATGCCCGCACGGCGTGAACTGGGTGTGCCCACGGTGTTCAACTTCTTGGGTCCGCTGACCAACCCGGCGGGCGCACAGCATCAGACGATTGGGGTCTCCGACGCACGCATGGCACCGTTGATGGCGAGCACGTTGGCCCGACTGGGGACGGCGCACGCCTTGGTGTTCCACGGCCACGACGGCTTGGACGAACTGACCACCACTGGCCCCACTCATGTGTGGGAGGTGCGCAAGGGCGAGGTGAGCGAGTACGACTTCGATCCCGTCGACTACGGGATTGCTCGCGCTTCGATCAGTGATCTGCAGGGGGGCGAGTTGGCGGACAACGTCCGCATTGCCGACGCGGTCTTGGCGGGAGCGCAGGGTCCCCGACGCGACATCGTGTTGCTGGGTGCCGCCGCAGCGTTGATCGCCGCTGATCAGTTTGAGGATTGGCCTGAGGCGCTGGCCGCGGCTGCGAACTCGATCGATTCTGGTGCCGCCCGCGCGGTCTTGGACCGCTGGATCACCCGTTCTCAACAACTGCGCCCCCCACTGGGTTAACCACAGGGGGGTTCAACAAAGCGGTCGGTTAACTAAGGCGGGGGCAAGACTACGCAGCGCCGAGTTGGCGCACGATGCGACGGCGGCGGCCTTCTTTCAATCCGCCCCACACGCCGAACCACTCGCCGCGTGATACGGCGTCATCGATACAGTCCCGTCGCACGGGACAGTTGCTGCACATTTTGAGCGCCCTTTGGACGTTCGAGGGTTCGTTGGAGTAGAACAACTCCACGTCCTGCCCGCGGCAGGCTGCGCGGAGGGTCCAGCGCATATCGCCCACACATTCCTCCTGTGCCGACCCGGTTGTGCTGCGGCCCAGCGGCACCCAAGGACGGTGCCGCCGGTGCACCCCGCATCGAGGGCGGCACGGCAAAACGTGTTTCGTATACTCGTCTCACAATGACGCCCCCACCTTCTGCCATGCCGCCCACCACCGACCTCGCGCCGCTAATGAGCGCGTCCGGTGGCGAAAGCATGACCACAGGCAGGGATGCTGCTCTCTTGGACGCCGCGACGCGACGATTCGTTGCCGTCGGAATCGCAAAAACAACTATGGAAGACATCGCGCGCGAGGCAGGAGCTGGTAAGGCCACGCTGTATCGCTACTTTGCGAACAAGACCGCAGTGGTGGATGCGCTGGTGCAACGTGAAAACGAGCGTTTCACTCGACAATTGACCCGTGCGGTGGAGCAGCGGGAAACCGCGGCGCAAAAGGTTGAGGGCGCTTTCGTCGCCGCACTGGACTTCTTGCGCTCGCATCCCATGCTGAACAAGAGCCTGCGTGAAGAACCCGACATCCTGCTGCCCTACCTCACGCTGCGCTCGGGGGCGATGGTGCAAACCGGTATGCGCATCTTCCAAGAGATCATCGAGTTGGGGATGAAGACCGGCGAGTTTCGTCCCTTGCATTCGGAGTGGGCCGCCGAGACGTTGTTTCGTCTGGTCATGAGTTTCTTCAGCCTGCCGCAGCTCACCATTCGCGTGGACGACCCCAAGCAGGTCAGCGAGTACGCGCACGGACTGGTCGTGGGCACACTTTTGGCACGCGAGCCGGTTCGCTCATGAGCGCCGGGCGAGAGCAGGTGAGCGACCTGATCGAAGTGACGCGTGACGGTGCCGTCGCCACCCTGCGACTGAATCGCCCGCAAGCGCTCAATGCACTGACCAACCAGTCAGCACGGGATTTGCGTACCGCGTTGGCTGAGCTGGAGCGCGACCGTGAGGTCCGTGCCGTCATCCTCACGGGCAACGGCCGAGGGTTCTGCGCCGGGGCCGATCTGTCCGATATCGCCGCCGAGATCGGCGAGCAAGCCTCATCCGGCAGTGGCGTACCGGCCGCTGCCGTTCTGGATTTCATTCGCCGTGATTCGGCACCCCTGGTTGAGGCGTTACTGAACTTTGACAAGCCATTGATCGCGGCAGTGAATGGCCCGTGTGCCGGTGCAGGCATGGGCCTGGCTTTGGCCGCCGATGTGATCGTGGCCTCTGAAGCGGCGACCTTTTCCGTGGTGTTCACGCGGCGCGGGTTAGTGCCCGATTACGGCATCAGTCACTTGTTGCCCCGTTTGGTGGGGCTGCGTTTGGCGCGCGAGTTGTGTTTGCTCGCCGACTCGCTGAACGCCCAAGACGCGCTGCAAATGAATTTGGTGCGTGAAGTGGTCCCCGCCGAAGAGCTGATGGTCGCGGCGAACCGTTGGGCTACACGTTTCGCGGCGGGACCCCCGATCGCTCTCCGGTTGACGAAGCGGTTGTTGGCCGAAAGTTTCGAGCTGGATGCGCGTCAAGCAGTGGACCGAGAGTTCACGGCCCAAGCGTTGTGCCTGGCCACCGAGGACGCACGCGAAGGCGTTTTGGCATTCTTGGAGAAGCGTGCGCCAAACTTTACGGGTCACTAGAGCGCCACACGCATTCGACGAACGAGAGACACGCACATGGATTTGGCACAGGGCCTTCAGGCGGGCAAGCGTTTTCGCTGTTCGGGCTGTGGCAACCTCACGCGCTTCGACGTGGTGAGCCAAGAACGCCTGCGCCGCTTTTGGCATGTGGACTTGTCCGGCCAGGGCAGTGCGGAGGAAGAAGAGATCATGGCGCGGGAAGTCGAATCAGTGACTTGCCGCTGGTGTGGCTCTGCGGAGCACATCGAAGTGGTCGACGCGCCAGGAGGCGACACGGCCGCCTAGGGACGGATTTTGACGCCGTGAACGCGAGCATGTTCGGGCGTTTTTCGTCGGGGTTCCTTGGTAGGACTGGATGGGCGCTGCACAATGCCGCCTAACCCAGTCGAATGCTGCACGCACGGCTTGCGCACGGCATAGGGTCCGACGATCCAGACCACCGGGCAGCGCCGAGGACACCGTGAATGAACTTCAGCTGGTTGGCTACACCGCTGACCTGAAGTACCTCGTGTTCAGCGACGTCATTGACGGCGCGCGATACAAGGTGCCTGTTGACGACGACTTGATTTCGACGCTGAGTGAAGTGCTGCAACTCATCGACCCCGATCGTGACGTCTTCCGTCCGGGTCCGGCCGAATCAGAGCCGCCGTCGTGGCCGGATGAATGGTCACCGGAAGGCTTGGAGGCAGCACTCACTGAAGAGCCAGAACAATCGGCGACCCCTGCCGCGCAGGAAGCAAAGCGCAATGGTCGTCGCAACGGCCCCAAGGCGGGGGAAGGGGCATTGGCGGCCTTCGCCGTGCTCGTTGACCCCACACCAAGTGCTTCCCGCGGCAGTGTCGCCCCTTCGGGCGATTCCCGTGCGGGCGGCGGGCAAATGTCGCCGCGTCAAATTCAGGCGCTGCTGCGTTCGGGGCTGACTCCGCGACAGGTGGCCAAGCGTGCGGCCAGCGATGAGGCATGGATCAGTCGGTGGCTGCCACCGATCGAGGCTGAACGCCGGCTGATCTTGGCTGCAGTGGAGCAGGCTCGTGTCACCAAGTCCCGGCTGGGAGAGAGCCGCGACCTGCTGGGCGAGGCGGTACGCAAGAACCTGATCGAGCGCGGTGTCCACACCGATGACGATGCGGTGCAGTGGCAGGCGGCAAAGCGCGAAGGCGATGCCTTTTGGGCGGTGACGTTGCGCTACCGCAGTCGTGGGCGCAACCAACGCGCGCTATGGCATTTCAATCCCGACACCGGCGAGTTGGATCCACGCAATCCGTTGGCTGTCGACATTGCGTGGACGCGACCGCGGAAGTCAGGCCGCCGCTCGGCAGCGACGGTCCAAGGGCCTACGCGTAAGGCGATGGCGGCGAAGAAGCCTGCGGCGAAGAAGGCGGCACCGAAGAAGAAAGTTGCCGCGAAGAAGCCTGCGGCCAAGAAGCCTGCGGCGAAGAAGGCGACGCCGAAGAAGAAGGTTGTCGCGAAGAAGCCTGCGGCGAAGAAGCCCGCGGTGAAGAAGGCGACGCCGAAGAAGAAGGTTGTCGCCAAGAAGCCTGCGGCGAAGAAGCGGTGATCCCGGCGGCGCGCCGCGTCGCTCTCCACATCGTCGCTGCCGCCGTCGTGGTGGCTGCGGGCATCCTGCTCCTCAACCGACCGTTGGCACCGACCGTGCCCTCGGCGGACGTCCACCAATTCTTCGACGCGGAATACCTGGCTCGTGCCCGGACGTACCGCGCTCCACGCGATCTGGTGCGGTTGGCATTGCTCGTGCTCGCGGTGGCGGTCCCGGCCTGGTGGGCGCTCACCCTTACGGGTCGTCGGGCGACGGCACGGATTATCGACTGGGTTGGCCCAACGCACCCGTTGCGCGCTGCAGCGCTGGTAGGGCTGGTCGTGGTGGTCAGCATCGACGTGCTTTCCGCTCCGCTGGTCTGGCTCATTGGCTTCGTACAGGACGGCAATTACGGCTTTCGTACCCAGGGCGCAGCGGGGTGGTGGCGTGACTGGTTGGTGGTGCGCGCTCCCGGGTGGATCGGCGTCGTCCTCGTCATTCCCGTGGCGTTGTGGGTCATCCGCAAGGTGCCCCGCGCGTGGCCGCCGCTGTTGGGTCTGGCGGCGGGCGGTCTGGCGGCGCTTCTGACCGTAGCTGCACCGCTGATCTTGGAACCTTTGTGGTTGCGCACGACGCCGTTGCCGTCTGGTGAGGTGACTCAGGAAGTGCTGCGCGTGGCTCGCGCTGCGGGCGAAGACATTGACCAGGTGGAGGTGGGCGACGCCAGTCGCCGCACCACGAAGGCCAACGCGTATGTCTCAGGACTGGGGGGAACCCGCCGCATCGTGCTGTTCGACACCCTGCTGGAGCAGTTCAGTGCCCGCGAGATTGGGGTGGTGGTCGCTCATGAATTAGGACATGACCGCCACGATGACATCGCTCGGAACGTGGCGAACGCTGCGGCGGGGGCCGTGCTGTCTGCCTATGCCCTGGCTTGGTTCCTCAAACGCCGCGGCTTCACCGCCGCGCCACGCGAAACGATTCATGCCAGCGCAATTCCACTGGTGAGCCTGGGACTCGCCGTGCTCATGGTGGTGACGCTGCCCCTGTCGGCCGTGATCTCGCGGCGCGCCGAAGCGGCGGCGGACTGGGCCGCGTTGCAAGTCACGAACGATCCGGAAGGCTTCGCCGCCATGCAGGTCGCCTTGGCGCATTCGAATCTCGGTGACCCTGACCCTCCGGAATGGGTTCGCGTGCTGTGGTACACCCACCCGACCGTGGTGGAGCGACTAGGGCTCGCCCAGTCCCGCGCCGATATGGATCTCGGACAAGAGCGATGACTCGCACACTTTGGGTGACCAACGATTTTCCTCCACGCGCCGGCGGCATCGAGCAGTTTGTCCATCATCTGATCGAGCGGCTCCCGGCCGACAGCGTGCGCGTGCTCGCGTCGAAATGGGAAGGCGCTGAGTCACACGACGCCTCGTTGCCCTATCCCGTGCGGCGATTGCGTCGTCCGCTGCTGCCGACAGCGGGCGTGTTGCGTGAGATTCGTGCGGACATCGCTGCCCATGACCCTGACGTCGTGGTGTTCGGTGCGGCCTGGCCCCTGGGCGAGTTGGGCGACAAGCTCGGCCGTCCCACGTTGGGGTTCACCCACGGTCACGAAGCTGGCCTGGTGCGCGTGGGCATGGGCCCCGCTATTCGCCGGGTGGCGCGCAAACTCGATGCGGTGGGGGTCATCAGCCAGTTCACGCATGGCGCACTGCAACCGTGGATGGCTGCGCACACCACGCTGCATGACATCTCACCCGGCGTCGATATCGAGCGCTTCCGGCCCGGCCTGGACGGCAGTCAAGTCCGGGCGCGCTACGGCATCCCTGGAGATGCGCCGCTGGTGGTCTGCGTTGGTCGACTCGTTCGCCGCAAGGGTCAGGACGTGTTGGTGGAGGCGTGGCCGCAGGTGCTCCAAGCCAACCCGGACGCGCACCTGTTGCTGGTGGGTGATGGACCTTTGCGGGGGCACCTCGAACGGCGGGTGAGGGCGCTCGACCTCTCGTCCAGGATCACGCTGTCCGGCGGTGTTGCCTGGCAAGATCTGCCTGCGTGTCACGCGGCGGCGGATCTGTTCGCGATGCCGTGCCGTACACGCATGGGCGGTTTGGACGTTGAGGGACTCGGCATCGTGTTTCTGGAAGCGCAAGCCTGCGGCGTCCCGGTGCTGGCGGGCGACAGCGGTGGAGCGCCAGAGGCGTTGCGTCCCGGTGAGAGCGGAGAGGTTGTGGACGGAAGATCCAGCGCCGTCGTGGCCGTTGCCGTGGTGCGCCTTCTTGCCGATCGTGACACGTTGCGCCAGATGGGTGGTATCGGTCGCGCGTACGTTGAGCAGCGTTACTCCTGGGATGCGATCGGTACGCGGCTGCGGGGAATCTTGGACAATTTTCCTCCCCAGACCCGTTCGCGCTGACCTAGGATTCGCGTCCACGGCGGTCAGCGCGTACGCCCTGTAACGATTGTCCCCCCGATGGGGGTTTCCAGAAATTGTCGTCGTCCAGCCCGCGTGAGCGGGAACGCAAATCTTTGAGGAGTAGGGCATGCCCGAGCAGTTGACCTTGGCAGCGCCGACGATCACGGCGTTGTTTGCGCAGGCAGTGGACCAGTGGGCGGATCTGGTCGCATTCCGCGTGAAGGACGGTGAGGACTGGGCGTCGATCACGTTTGCTGAGTATGGCGAAGCGGTGCGCGCCTGTGCTGGCGGTCTGATCGCGATGGGTCTGGCCCCCGGTGATTTTGGTTCCATTTTGGCGTCCAACCGCCCTGAGTGGCACGAGTGCGACTTCGGCATGATCAATGCCGGCGTCGTGAGCTGCCCGGTCTACCCGACCAACTCCCCGTCGCAGGTTCACTACATCCTGGAGCACTCGGGCTCCAAGGTGATCTTCTGTGAAGACGCGGGGCAGTTGGCCAAGGTTCAGGAAATCCGCAATGACCTGCCTGACCTGGTCGCGGCCATCGTGTTCAGTGGCGAGGACTGCGACGGCGATTTCGCGATCGCTTGGGAGGACTTCCTGGAGCGCGGCCGTCAATACCTGACGTTGCAGCCAGGCGAGTACGACCTGCGTCGCACGGCGGCCAAGCCCGAGGACTTGCTGGCCGTCATTTATACGTCCGGCACCACTGGGCCTCCCAAGGGCACGATGCTGTCGCACCACAACGCGGTGTGGACCATGGCGTCGTTGCATGAGGTGCTGAATGCTGGCACCGACGACCGCAAGTTGTCGTTTCTTCCGCTAAGCCACGTCGCGGAGCGCACCAGCTCCGAATACCTCCAACTGCAGCAGGGCTTTGAGATCTGGTTCGCGGGCAGCATCGACACACTTGGTGCCGACCTGGTGGCCTGCAAGCCCACGGTGCAGTTCGTGGTGCCGCGCGTCTTGGAAAAGCAGTACGACGGCATCATGAAGATGCTCGAGAGCCTGCCCGACGAGACTCGTACGAAGGCGCTGCAAGCCATTGAGTTGGGCAAGCAGCGGGTGCGCCTCCAGCAACAGGGCCAGTCGCTACCGGATGAGATGGAGGCCGCCTATCAAGCTGCCGACGCGCAGATGTTTGCGATGGTGCGTGGCGCGTTGGGCTACGACCAGCTGAAGTCGTTGATCTCCGGCGCGGCGCCGGTGTCGTTGGACTTGCTGGAGTTCTTCCGCGCCGTGGGCGTGCCGGTGTTTGAGGTGTACGGCCAGACGGAGGATCACGGCCCCACCACCATCAACCGCATTGACCGCTTCCGCCTGGGGACTGTCGGCTACACCATCCCCGGTGGCGAGACGCGCATCGCTGATGACGGCGAGATCCTGTACCGCGGCGACAACGTATGCATGGGCTATTACCGCAACCCCGAGGCGACGGCTGAGCTGATCGACTCCGAGGGCTGGTTGCACACGGGCGACATCGGCGTGTTGGACGAGGACGGCTTCCTCACCATCACCGACCGCAAGAAGGACATCATCATCACGTCGTCCGGCAAGAACATCGCCCCGCAGGTGATCGAGCAGAAGCTGAAGTTCTCGCCATGGGTGTCGCAAGCGGTGGTCATCGGTGAGCGTCGCCCATATGTCACCGCGCTACTGACCTTGGACGAGGTGGCGGTCACGACCTTTGCGGAGCAGAAGTCGATTCCGTTCTCCAACTACGCCGAGCTGACGCAGCACCCCGACGTCTTGGGTCTCGTGGAGGCACACGTCGCCGAGGTGAATGAAACCT
>Ga0214472_10008349_pt1 | contig 10816 bp, 6 predicted proteins | sample RVTome_6_FD_207662 | JGI IMG/M metagenome (GOLD analysis project Ga0214472, IMG submission 207662) | Soil microbial communities from uranium-contaminated site in the Upper Colorado River Basin, Wyoming, United States - RVT140D175 | ecosystem: Environmental > Terrestrial > Soil > Contaminated >...
TCTACTCAACCTAGTAGCCATCAGAACCCATTAAAGGAATGTGCCCAAAGCATTTTGGAGGAGTTGGACCGCATCAAAAGGTTCACCCAGGAATTCACTGCTTTTGCCAGGCTTCGGGAACCTCAAACTGAATCGACCCAACTCACTCGTTTCCTCTCGGAATTCTGCACTCTCTTCGCAAAAGCCTGGCCCAACCTGACCTTGCAGGTAAAGCTGCCCGCGGATCCGGTCCATCCCACTCACATAGACCAGGAAATGATCCGTCAGGTCCTGGTGAACCTGGCCAACAACGCATCAAAGAGCATGAATAAACCCATGGGTAACTTATCTTTTGCATTGTTCAGAAGCAAAGGAAAGCTGGTCCTTGAAGTTTGTGATGATGGTCCTGGGATCCCAGAAAACATCAAAGCCCGCATTTTTGAGCCCTATTCCACTACTCGCAAGATTGGTGAAGGAATGGGATTAGGACTGTCTATTTCAAGAAAAATAATGCTGGATCATCAAGGCGATTTATTACTCACCGCCACAAGCTGCTCTGGAACCTGTTTTCAAATGCTGTTCCCAGAAACACAAATCGATGTTCTTTAAATTAAAAAAACAGACTCAACGGCAACCTGCCTCGTCATAACCATTACTCTCAAGGTTGTTCAAGTGTTAACCACCACCTAACTCCTTCCTTGATTCAAGAAACAGGCATCATCGAGTTACTCGAGGTGCCTGTTTTTCATTGTGACGAACTTGTACCCTCACCTAGTTTGCCTTTATAAGAAAAAGTCTGCAGAACGCGTCGCTTAAAGGAGGTAGCCACAATTGTGCTCAAAATTCGTGCCCCAATATCGTTTGCTTCTGCCGAACCCAGCGTTGCTCCCTCGCCCAAAGACTGACTAACCCAAGCAGCCGCTGCCTCTCGTTCCTGTGCAGAAAAAGGAAATACTTCGATCACAAGCCTAAAGGCTTGGTTTTTTACCGTTCCGGTTCCCAGGTTTAAGCGCGCACCATTCCACCACTCCGATAACCCTTTCCATTGCGCCAGCTTTTCCGAAATCAGCGTCCCTTCGTCGTTAAAAACTTTTACAAAGAAAACCTCCTCCCATAGTTCATAACGAATCGCAATTCCGAGAACCCTGGTCTCTTCATCCTTCTGTCCTACACCCAATCGGCATTCCAAAAGAAAGGTGGTCGTCAAACCAGAGTTGAGGTGCTTCTGGACAGTTTCATTCTCCAAAATCCCTAGATCCAGGCGCGCCTGAAGTTCTCCATTTTGGCCTTCCGCAGCCACCCATGAATCTGTCTGGGCGATTAAAGGTGCCACCATAAAAAGAAAAAGGCTACAGCCAAGCATCTTAATCCCAGCCATAAGAAACACCTAACCGCAGGACACCCCAGTAATTGCGGAAGATTAAATTTGCCGACACATTCTGAATACCGCTGGTTAATTCCTCCCTGCGGCTGCGGCCGAGAATGGGGTTGAAGCTTTCTCTCTCAACCGCGTCCTGAATTGCCAACTCCAAACGAAAATCACCATACTTTTCAGCCCGAACCCCCCGGAAAATATCAAAGATGTAACCGCTAGCCAAACCACCAGAAAAGTCGTATTCCGTTTTCTCTATGACCTCGGCAGTGGGTCCGCCAAAGTTGAGAAACGTTTCCTGCGTTTCGACTGATTCTCGAGCTACCCGAATACCTGTTCGAAGAAAGATCGTGCTCCTTGGAAGAAATTGCCAGTATTGCTCGTAGGTGAGAAAACCTGCTATTGCATCGCGGTTATCAATGAACGACTCCTCGTCCACTTTTTGAATCTGGGAAAGGCTGAAATTTGTTCGCTGGCGGACTAGGGCGAGGCCAGGTTTGAACCGCATCCCCGAGGTTGGCAACGCATGATCATTCAAAGTATTCCAATCCCAATCGGCCCAAAAATAGAGCAGATCTCGATCATTGTTGCGGCGTTGGATAGTGGTTTGATTTTGGAAAAAATCAATATATCGGGTTTGAAAACTCGTTTCGTCCCACCGAGCACCACTGCCAAACCGAAGCCACTGGCTTTTTCTTAGGGGCAACGCATATAAAACATCCACTCCAAGATAGGTGCCATCTACCTCGTCTTCTTCCCCAGATCCAAAAGAGGTTTCGCCTTCGCTGTAGAAGGCTTCCAGGTTAAAAAAACGGCCTCCTCCACCAAGGTTATGATGGGCAAAACCACCTGTCGCACGAATGGGAATTTCCTGATCCCGTTCGGATAGAGTGATCCCTGGTGATAGCGCCCCATAAAGCTGCGACTGCGAACTTGGGAAGGTCCTATAGCCCAATGTCAAGCGGTTACGGCCTAAAACCTCTTCCTCAGTTTGGTCAGGTGATGAATAGCGGCTTATTCGAAAAACACTGGCTTCGCTATCAATGAAAAACCGTTTCGTTTCCTTGATATCAATAACCAGGATGTAAGTTTGGAATTCGGTTCCCTTTTCAAGACGAAACTCTGCGTCCAGGACAAAGGGCAGTCGACGAAGGCGAACCATCGCTCTAAATAATTCAGTCTCGCTATAGCTTTTCTCCAGCGGCAAGCGCAATTCGGAGATAACAATCCCCTCAACATCTGCCTGAGTACCCTCAATTCGAACCGCCACCAAATGGAATTCTGGGATCGCTCCAAATACCAGGAGTTGCCAAAACATACTGACCAAAAGCACGGTTCTGAATCTCGCCATATGGCTGGTATCCCATCTGTTATCTCTGTGTAGGAGCCGTGAACTGCAATCCCAGTGCCATGAATTAAAGGTTCGTAAATCCTTTTTGCCTATCTCAGAAAGCTAAAAATGAAGAAGGGTGTATCCTGCTTTTCCTTACAATCTGTATAATTTTTCATACATTGCGGCAAGCGAACGGGTCTCATTGATTAAAAAACCTCCACCGCAAGCCGTTCTTCGGTGGTTTGGAAGTTGGCTACGAAATTGTAAGGATTCACAACGCTTATTGAAAGGGGTCCTGAATGCCACAACCGGTAATATGGATTGTAGAAGATCATGAAAAAATTCGGGCCAATTTTCATCTGCGGCTGTCGCAGGCGGGTTATGGTGTTGAGGGGTTTTCCTGTGCAGAGGATGTTCTGGACCAAATCACTGGCGATAAGGCAACCTTTCCCGATTTGATGCTTCTGGACATTCGCCTTGGAAGAATGTCTGGAGTTGACCTTATTCAGGTGTTGGCAAAAGCAGAAAAGTTGCCACTTACGATAGTGGTGTCGGGTGAGGCAACGATTAGCGAAACGGTTACCGCTCTGCGCTTGGGGATTTATGATTTTATCGAGAAACCAGTTAGCAAAGAGCGCCTGCTTCAATCTGTACAAAATGCACTGGACCATCATCAATTGCGTACCAAGGTTAAACACCTGGAATCGAAGCTTGGAAATTCTTCTCAACTTTTGGGAGAGTCGGAAGCCATGCTTCAGGTGAAAAGGGACCTGGCAAAAATTGCTCCTACTGAGGGACGCGTGCTTATTTTGGGAGAAAGTGGCACTGGAAAGGAGTTGGCTGCTCAATTCATACACCGCAACAGCACACGTCAACAGCGCCCATTCCTGAAAATTAACTGTGCTGCAATTCCTGCGAATCTGATTGAAGCGGAACTCTTCGGACATGTGCGCGGTGCATTCACCGGGGCAGCAACCGACAAACCAGGCCTGTTCGAGGCTGCCAATGGCGGCACTCTCTTTCTGGATGAAATTGGGGATATGGAACTTGCACTTCAATCCAGGCTTTTGCGCGTGCTTGAGGATGGCCACGTAAGGCGAATCGGCGATATCCGCGATCGAAAGGTAGACGTTCGGATTGTTACGGCTACCCACCGTAACCTGGAAGAAATGGTCGCGGAAGGAAGATTCCGGCAAGATTTGTTCTTCCGCATTAATACGCTACCAGTATCGCTGCCAGCTCTGCGGGAACGGGCAAGCGATATACCCTTCCTTGCTGAATTCTTTTTCCAGAAATACTGTCAAAAAAATGGCATGCGCCAGAAGGCAATCCATCCACAGGCCCTCAATGCCTTGGTTCACTATCATTGGCCAGGGAATGTTCGGGAATTGAAAAATCTATGCGAGAGACTGGTAATTCTGGCAGGTGATCCAGTAATGCTGACCGAGCTGCCATCCCCTTTGAGAGAAGGCACTTCGACACTTGAGACCAGTCTCCTGCCACCCAATCTGGCTTTAAAAGAGCTTTCCTTACGTGAATTCAGGATTCTGTGCGAGCGCGAGTATATTGAACAGGTTCTTAACCGAACCAACAGAAACTTCACCAAAGCCGCAAGCATTCTGGAAATCCAGCGCACCTATTTGTATCAGAAGGTCCATTCTCTTCAGGTTTCAGAAAAGGAAGAATAACTGATTGGCAGGAAAGATTGGGAAGTGCCGCAAGTGTCATTTGTGCACTTCCCTAACCTATGACCGATGTTTAAATTCGAACATTTTTCAGGCAATGCTCGATGATCGCCAGGGAATGGACACCTTCTGCTTCCGCCTGAAAGGTTGGCATAATGCGATGGACCAGGATGGGTTTCGCAAGAAAGTCGATGTCTTCCTTTTCCACCGTGTACCGGCCATCCAAAAGCGCTCTGGCTTTCCCAGCGTAAATCAACGCCTGGGAGGCGCGTGGACCTGCACCCCAGCGAATATTCTCCTTGGCAAATTTGCCTGAATCCTCGCCGTTGGGTCGGGTGCCGCGAACGAGGGAAACCGCGTAATTCACTACCGTCTCGCTTGCAGGGATCTGCCGCACCAAGGCTTGATGCTCAAGCAGACGCTGCTTGTCATAAACCGACTCAATCACGGCCTGCTCGCTGCTGGTAGTGTTCATCACCATCGTAATTTCTTGACTCGCACTTGGGTAGCTGACATCTATCCGAAACAGAAAACGATCAAGCTGGGCCTCTGGTAGCGGGTAAGTGCCTTCTTGCTCGATGGGGTTTTGCGTAGCAAACACCAAAAAGGGCTTGTCCAAATCGTAGGTCGTCCCAGCAGCAGAAACCTGTCGCTCCTGCATGCTTTGGAGCAATGCTGCCTGGGTTTTGGGGGTGGTTCGGTTCACCTCGTCTGCCAAAAGCAAATTGGTAAAAAGGGGCCCTTTGACAAATTTAAAGGCCCGCTGTCCGCTCGTCCGGTCCTCTTCGAGGATTTCTGTTCCTATCAAATCGCTGGGCATCATGTCTGGCGTGAATTGAACCCGAGTAAAATCCAAGGATGTCGCTTGAGCCAAAGAGTGGACCAGAAGTGTTTTTGCAAGCCCGGGAACGCCCATCAAAAGCGAGTGGCTATTGGCAAACATAGAGATAATCATTAAATCAACGACCTTCTCCTGGCCAATTATGACCTTTCCAATTTCCTTTTTTAACTCTTCAGCGCCGCGGTGGACATCGACCACTTTTTCAGTGAATTCAGCTTGGCTTTGAGGTTCCGTTACAGCGACGGTCATAGATGGTGCTCCTTGTTCATTGAAGGCGTTGCTTCAACTTTTAATGTCTTTTTTTCCTGCAGGTTCTGCCTTTGGCTTGGTGAGAATTTTTAGTATCTCTTCAGCTTTTTGCACTTCTTCCGGCTCTTTCTCTCTGTCCAGAGCCGTCAGTAGTTTTTGGAAAATCATGGGATTGAATGGATTGATGAATATGGCCCGCTCAAGTAGTGCGCGAGCTTCGAGCTGTTGACCTTTGCGTAAGTGGCCCTCGGCCAGATAGCCCAGCATGGTTGGGTCACGCTCTGGGAAAGGTACCTGAGTTTCAACAAAAGCAATCATGGCGTCTACCTGGTCCAACACTTCCAAACAGGTCAAAATGCGCAAAGCCATTTGGCGGGAAGGTTTGGTCTCAGTTTCCAGGGTTTTGTAGTATTCCTTGAGTGCTGCCTGATAGCGTTGTCTTTCCAATAAAAGATCGCCCAAACGTGTGTGTTTTTTGCCAAGGTCTGTCTCTAGACTAGCTTCGCCCAGCTCGCCTGCGTTTTGGTCCTTATCCAGAAGCGTCACGCCACCATGGGCAATCGTTTCGTAATTGCGATACCCTTGATCCCTGGTCCATTTTTGCCAGGAAGACTCAAAGGTGGCGAAATCCATGGCAAAGGAGGCCTCCAAGACGGCATCCATGCTGGGCTCCATACCAAGGCGAGTAACCATCTGTTGAACGATACCTACTTCCTTGAGCTTTACCATGTAGTCGACCATGCTGGCAGTTTGGGCATATGCCTGACGGGCCAATGCTGCAGTAGGAAGTGCGGCGAAGGAAGGCATCATCTGCTCAATTGTCAGATACTCACCAGATTCCACGGCGGTTGCCAGACTGGATTCCATTCCCGGATCCAGAAAACTCCCATCATTTTCCCGCCAACGGGCTTCAAAGTACTTGGCAACACCTTCTTGCAACCACAGAGGTGCATGATCCCTGCTCTTTTTGGTCAATATGTAGTGAACAAACTCATGCGCAATAGTGTCCGGCCATTCGTAGCCCTGCAAAACGCGGCGTGGCGTTAACACCACCAGTCGGTTTTCAACACACAGGGCAATGGTACCGGTTGTTTCAATCTGTTTCCGGCTAAGCGCAGAGGCATAGGAAAAAAGTTCATGGTCGGGCATGAGTTCGACAAGAACTTTTTCTTTGCGCTCAAAGGCAAACATTTCCGAATAGGCCGAGTAAATCCGCTCCAGGATGTCGGGGAGATAAAAAGTCATCACCCGGTCGTGGCCTTCCTGAAAACGAATCACAAAGTTTTCCGTTTCCATGCTCTCAAAGCCATTGAGTGCAAGGCCTGTTTTGCGCAACTCCTCAAGTCGGTTAAGAAGAAAGCCTTCCCCTTGCAAACGTTCTTTATCCACTTGATCGAAATGCTTCACCGCTTCTTCATATCGTCCTTTTTGGTGGTATGCCCAACCGCGGAAAAGTGATTTCAAAGATTCATTCAAAGAACTGGCTTCTATCGCTACCAGCGCCTCGTCGGGTTGAAAGGCCCTCAAAATTGTGAAAACTTCGCCCAGTTCTCCACCTTTGGAGGATTCGGCCGCAGCTTTTCTAGCCGGTGCCGAGCTTTGAGCTTCAACCGCAGGTGGCTCTTGTGCCAAAAGTGGCGCCCAAATGAGGAAGCCGAGCAACAGTTTCATGGCGCTATTGATCCATAAGCTTCTCATAGTACTTCCTGATTTCTTTACTGTAAGATTCGGGCAGGTTCTTTTGTAATTGTTTGCGAATGGCTTCCTTAACAGCATCTTTCGACACCACTTTCTGGCTTTCAGGTACAAATACCTCGCCTACTGGGTCACCGTTCCAATTGGGATTGCCTTGGCCAGGCCTCATAACCATCTGTCGAGGACTTCCACCGGGCGAAGGTTGTTGAGCTTGTTGCATTTGTTCCATGAGCTCCCCAATTTGCTGAATCGCTTGCTGTTCAAACTGCAATCCTCCGTCTAGTCGGGCATCCCCAAGTTTCCGTTCGGCATTGCGCATGGACATTTGGATGTCTTCCAACTTTTGCATCAAGGGAGAGCCCGCCATCAATTCGCCAGCATTTTCCTTAAACTCTTTAATCATTTTCTCAATTTCCGCCTGCTTTTCAGCAAGGCGCTTTTGCCCGTCCTCACCATTTTGGGTCATGTGAGAACGCCGCCGATTCTCCATTTGCTGACGCATGTTCTGCAAAGCATCCAAGATTTCATACAAATCCATTCGGGATTCCAGGAAAGACTCTTTGGGTCGAGCTTTTTTACTAATTTCATCCGAAAGCGGCCGGTCACTCATCCGCTCTCCCACACCCAACTGTTTTTCCAGGCCCAGACCCGTTTCTAGACCCAGGTCAAATTCAGCTTGCTCCAAGTATTCCGCCATGGCATTGGCTTGCTCCAAGCTGTCGCTGGCGCTGTTTTTCAAATACTGTAAACCATCCTGATTCAGAAAGTTCAGCAGTCTCTCGAGATTGTTCAACTCCGCTTCATGGGCCAGCCTGGTACCGGGATCGAGGTTTTCCTTTTCAGTGGCTTCCCGTTTTTGCTGAATTTGTTCCAGAACTTGTTCGCTCAGATCTTCTGTTTTGAACTCTGCCAGGTTGTTGGAAAGGTTTGTCAAGCGCTCGACAATGCGCTTCATGAGATCTTCGAGCTTTTTTTGTTCCGCCTGGTTCATTTCCGCGCCGTTTCCGCCCATTTCCTGATCTGTCTTGCTCTTAAGATCCTGGGTTTCACGTGCCAGATTTTCCTCTTGTTCCTTGAGTTCGCGCAAGAGACCCGTAAACTCCCGCATTTGTTTCATCATGGCCATCATTTCAGGAGACATTTCGCCCATGGCGTTCTGCATGCTTTGGGTAGCACTTTCCATTTGAGAACGCATTTGTTCCATGAGCTTTTTCGCCAGCTCCGTGTCTCCCTTTTTCAGCGCTTCCATGATCTGTTCCATCATGCTTTGCATATCTTGCTGATCGAAGTTCATGGCATCCTGATTCATGAACTCCTGCATGCTCATGTCCATTTGCTCAGCCGCTTTTTGCATCATCTTCTCGAAGTCTTTCATGACTTCAGCCATGAGCTTTTCAAACATATCCATCAGCTCTTGGCTTTCCATATTCTCTGCATTGTCAAGTAGCTCTTGCAGCTGATCCAGCGAGTTCTCCATTTGCTTTTGGTCTCGCTCAAGTTCAAGAATCGCCCACATTTTCAACTGAAGCAACAGATCGTAGGTCAACTTTTCGAGTTGTACCTCTTCCTCTCCATGATCGGCCAAAAGGAGGGAATAGCGGTTTTCGACGTTTGTGGAGGCAAAAATATTGTTATATAAAAAGCCCATTTCAGTGCGCGAGCGGGCTTGCATGGAAACACCATCGCGAAACTGAAGCAGGAAGTTTTGATCTAGTTGCGTCACATTCTGCGTTTCTCTCACCTTGCCAATCAAGGCATTGGTCAATTCGAGGGATTGAAAGAGACCCCTGCGAATTTCCTTTCCTTTCATTTCCGCTTCACGAAGTTTGGGAATATCGATTCCATCAGAGTACTCGGTTTCTAAATTATCGCCCAGCGTGTTAGCCATAGTGTCCAAAAGTTCGCGTGCCAACTTCATGAACTCATCGTATTTTTTTTCAGGGCTCTCAAATTCGTAGCGTAGAACTTCCGATTGACCAATGCCAGGGCCGTTGATGGGGTTGTTATCTTTGGCTTCCAGATAGATACTGAAACTGTCTACCTCACCGATATCTAAATCTGAGAGATACCATTGGTTTCTGGAGAGGAAATGCTTTTTCCGATCCGATGGAACGGAGAGGGGAATGCGCTTTTCTCCCCCTTCCCAAGCCACAACCGCCTCGAGGATTTGAACGCCAAAATCGTCTTTCAATTCCGCTTCGAGTACCAATGGATCCATAACACTGATGAGCCCTTCTGGCGTATGGCTGCGCAATTGAACTTCAGGCGGATCATCGGATTTGACTCTGAATTCATAAGGTTGGGTGCGGGTTCCGTTTTTGTTTGCACCTATTAGAAATGTGAGCGCTTGACTCTCGAGCAACACAAATTCGTGGGAAGCCAGGCCATCCTGATTGAGCCTGAGAGGAACGGGTTCTTCCTGAAGACTATTCGACAGATACAGTTCTTTGGCTGGTGGCGGAACTTTCAGCATAAAACGAACAAGACTGCCTGGAAATGCATTGAAGGTTCCTGGTTTCAGGGGAATTGTTCTGCCGGGGATCTGCGTGTATTCGGGCTCAAAAATGGTGATGCTTCCCTCTTCCAGGTTGAGGTGGGTCTGTCCGAATTGAATGTCTGGGTTGTAGAATTTTTTTAGTAACGGTCCGCTAAATGCCAGCCAGATCGCGACATTGATGGCTATACCCATTCCTGCGAAAAGTCCCCAGGGTTGTTTGGTGCGCATCGGGATTTTGACATGTTCAACCCTACCAGCAATTTGTTCAAGGTATGCCTGGCCAAAACGTACATCACCGGCGTCTGCGCGACCCTCAAGAAAGTCCATACACGTCTGAAAGGTCAATTGAAATTCAGGTAACTTGTCTTCCAGGTAGCGTGCAACAAGACGAGGGGTTCGCAGACGCCACCAAGCAACAAACATGCGTCCCAGCATGACTGCCAGGATCACAAGAGGTAGGCCGAACAAGCCCAACAATGTAAGGGATAAACTCTTAATCAAGAGCACAGCTACGGCATAGCACGTCAGGTAAAGGCAAAGCACCGACCCCTCTTGAAACAGGATCGTGCGCAATTGCCAGGCAAGGAGCCGCCTGCCTTTTTCTCGCAAAAATTTTTCGATGGGATGCATGGGAGACCTCCCTTTGCCTATGCCAAATGCCTGGAACGACGGACCGTCCACTCAAGTCCCGCTAAGAGCAGGAGAATGGGTAAACTCCAAAGCCAGTTTCTTAATTTTAAACGGTGGGTTTCGAGAATTTGTATGCTTTCCTCAGATCGCCAATTCAGTGCGTCCACCTTAAAAGCGTCGCTGGATATCTGAAAGTGGCCACCACTAAATCCAGCCAGACGTTCCAGTGTTTCCGGAACTAAATCGGCATTGCGCAATTCATCTTGAGATCCACCCAGGAATACAATTTTGGGTCGGCCATAATTCCGCCATCGCGTCTCAGCCAACTCCACGCGGTAGTATCCTGGGCGTTCCACTTTAAACTGCACTTGACCAAGACCTTCGCTGTCAACCTGGACTTCCATTCGCTGAGGTTCGCCTTCGTGATCCAAAGGATGCAATTCAACGTCAGTTTTTACGTTTTTAGCCGGGACAAAATTTTGATCCCGGAGGAGGACTTCCACGTCTAAATCAAGGGGTTTGGACGCTGTTTTTG
>Ga0214472_10008350_pt1 | contig 10816 bp, 7 predicted proteins | sample RVTome_6_FD_207662 | JGI IMG/M metagenome (GOLD analysis project Ga0214472, IMG submission 207662) | Soil microbial communities from uranium-contaminated site in the Upper Colorado River Basin, Wyoming, United States - RVT140D175 | ecosystem: Environmental > Terrestrial > Soil > Contaminated >...
GACTCCCTGTGGAGGCGCGGGTTCGGTGCAAATCCGAACGCAGTCGGGGGGACTATCCAGGTGGATGGCAGTGTTTACTCGATTGTCGGTGTGATGCCCGCCGATCTTCGGTTCCCAGCCTCGGATACGCAGTTTTGGGCTCCGATCACGACAAACCGGTTCTGGGACGATCGGCCGCCTCCAGACGACATCCAGGGTCGTGGCTTCTTCGCAAGATGGAACGCTGTCGGACGGCTGCGGCCAGGCGTATCGCTCGACCAAGCTCAAGCAGAACTAGATGTCATCGCAGACAGTCTCCAGGCTGGGCAACCAAGCATCAACGATGGACTTAGCGTCCGAGTGCTGTCGCTACGCGTCGATGTCGATCACAATTCGCGACGCGCCCTTTGGATTCTTCTAGGGGCCATATCTCTCGTCCTGCTAGTAGGTTGTGCCAACGTAGGTGGCTTGTTGCTTACCCGCATGGCCTCGCGTGGCCGAGAGCTGGCTGTAAGAGCGGCCCTTGGTGCATCGCAATCGCAACTCGTGGCGGTTGTTCTGGCGGAGAGCGTGATCCTAGTCTCGGTGGCGACTCTCCTAGGCATTGCGTTTGCGGCTGCTGGTGTTCAAGCGTTGGTCGCGTTCGGGCCTAGCGATCTTCCGCGTCTCTCCGATGCAGGACTGAATCGTAGCGTGCTTGCCTACGTGCTTACGCTATCGGCTCTTACCGCCCTGCTCTCAAGCGGAATCCCCACTTGGATGCGCATTCGTGGCGACGTCACTGCTTCACCCGGATCACTGGAACGGAGTAGCTTTGGCTCGTTAGCGCTTAGCCGGGTGCGGAGTCTGATTGTGATCGGAGAGTTCGCGATCACGATCGTGCTTCTCACCGGAGCCGGTTTGCTGATCCGAAGTCTGTTGGCCGTCGATGCCGTCGATCCAGGGTTTCGAGCCGAACATGCGCTCTCCGCGCATATCTCGCTTCCAGCGGGAACGAACGATTCTGGCTTCTATGATCGAGTGCTCACCAGGCTGGAGGAGTTGCCGGGAGTCGAGGCGGCTGGTTCAATCGACGGACTGTTTGATCTTTCCGACCCTGACTTTTTCGGTCTGAGGGCTGTGGAGGGTCGCGATCTCAAGGAGCCAAGCGGACGATGGACGGCCCCTCTACGCTGGCATAGCGTTGGCGGATCCTACTTTCGGTCCATGGGCGCGGCTCTGATTCTTGGTCGTTTGTTCTCCGAGGAAGACAGACCAGGTTCACCGTTGGTCGCTGTCATCGACGAGAGCATGGCCCGTCGATACTGGCCAGACGAGAGTCCGATCGGTAAGAGATTCAAGGGTTGGGACCAACGAGGAACCAAGGATGAGTGGCTTTCAGTGATCGGCGTCGTCGGCGATATGCGCCGTCATGGGCTAGAGCGTGAGTCGTCAGGCCACATCTATGAATGGTCGAAGCAGTCAGGGGAGCGCACCCCGGACCTCGTCGTTCGAACTAGCGTGGAGCCCGCCAGCGCAACAGACGCGCTGCGAAGCGCAATTCGCGAGACCTCTTCGGTAGCAATCATTGGGCGCGTGGCGACGCTGGAAAGCCAACTCAACGAGCAGACCACACCACAGCGCTTTCGGACGTGGCTCCTCTCTTTGTTCGCGGCACTGGGTGTAGTTCTAGCAACTGTCGGCCTTTACGGTGTGATGCACGATTCGGTGGTACGACGAACTCGCGAGATCGGAATTCGAAGGGCGCTTGGAGCGCAGGCGGTTGGCATCCTCATAACGATTCTTGGAAACGGGCTGAAGCTGGCTTTGCTGGGCCTGGCAACTGGACTCGTTGCGTCGTGGTGGGTCGCACAACTACTCAGCAATCTCTTGTATGGCGTCACACCTACGGATCCAAGTACCTTCGTTGGTGCGGTCTTACTGCTCACGGTTGTAGCCACGGCGGCAAGTCTAGCGCCCGCGTTGCGCGCAACTCGCGTGGATCCGATGGTGGCCCTTCGCCACGAGTGACGTCACCGCAGGCCGCCCTACAAGGTGCCCGCGTGGCCCGCGTGGACGATGAAACCTGGCTCCATCCTGCATACACTAGTCTTGAGGCGCTCGAACTGACCGGCTACTGCTGGGCAAGCAAACTGCTAGGATGTCCTGTGCTTTCGGCGAAATCTCGCCGTGCGAAATGGGAGTCTGATGATGCAACGCAGAGAACTGCTCAAGGGGTTGATGACGGCGCCATGGTGGGCGTCAGAACTCTACGCGCAGGCGACGCGAGGGCTGCCGCCGCTCACGATCACTGACGTCAAAGTCATCGGCACGAGCCCGCCTCCGGGCTACTCGTGGGTGTTCATCAAGGTCGAGACGAGCGAGCCGGGGCTTTACGGGCTTGGGTCGGCGAACAACCTCTATCTCACTTGGGCCGTCAAAGCCGCGCTTGAAAAACACATGGCCCCGTTCTGGACCGGCAAGGATCCGGACCGCATCGAGGACCTCTGGCAGTCAAACCATGTGCGCTCCTACTGGCGCAACGGTCCGGTCACGAACGTGATTCAAGCAGCGCTCGACTCGGCGCTATGGGACATCAAGGGCAAGCGCGCCAACATGCCTGTCTACGAACTGCTCGGCGGAAAGGCGCGCGACGCCGTGCCTCTCTACGCGCACGCCGGCGGACCAACCTTCGATGCCTGCGTTGAGAGCGTCCAGGAGTGGATGGAGAAGGGCTTCCGGCATGTCCGCGTGCAGATGGGCGGATATGGCGGCGGCGGCTTCATCCCGCCTGGGGAAGGCAGCCGCCCGGAAACGGGTTTCAATGGCAAGGCGTTCGACGAGGAGACCTACATCGAAACGATCCCGAAGCTCTTCATGCACCTGCGGGATAAGCTGGGCTGGGACGTTAAGCTGCTGCATGATGTCCATGAGCATTTAACGGGATGGGGCGCCCTCGAACTGGCGAAACGCTTCGAGCCGGCGCGGATGTTCTTTGTCGAAGACATCCTGCCGCCCGAGCAAATTGACTACTACAAGCACATTCGCGGTCTGACCTCGACACCGATGGCGATGGGCGAACTGTTCACGCATCCGCACGAATGGCGGCCGCTGATCGCGAATCGTCTGATCGACTTCTTCCGGGGACGCGTCGGCATGATCGGCGGCATCACGCAGGCGAAGAAGATCGCGGCGCTGTGCGAGCAGTTCGGCGTGCGGACGGCTTTCCAGGAGGGCGGCGAAAACGACCCCATCAATCAGCTCATTGCCTACCACGTCGATTTGAATATTCCGAGCTTCGGCATCCAGGAAGAGAACGACTTCTCCGAGGAGGTATTCGAGATGATGCCGGGCGCGGCGCGGATTCGCGGCGGCTATCTCTACGGCAGCGGCAAGCCCGGACTCGGCATCGACCTCAACGAACAGATCGCGGCCAAGTACCCGCTGCGCGACAACTACCGCAGCGCCGACTGGACCACCGTCCGTGGCATGGATGGCTCCGTGGTGCGGCCGTGATCAGCCTTGACGGCGTCGATTGGAGGGCCCGGCCCGCTTCCGCGGAAAGCCAACCGGCTCAGTACAACACAGACGTAAGATAGGCGCCGGCGGGTTCACTGTACAACCCAGTCGTCATCAGGGTCATCATGTGCACAACTTGCAAATTCTGCTGCAGGCACCACCTCAGCAGTTCGCCATTGCTAGTCGGAAGAAGAAATCCGGGGCCTTGGAATTCAGCGGCCGCTGATATCAAAGCCTTCAAGTCATCATTGGTCTCGCCGACGCTGTGACTAAAGAATGCCAGGCCCGTGGAATAGGCGGTGATCTTGCCATGCCGCTCTACCACGGTCGCTGTGCCCTGCTTGATCGCATCAGCCAGTTCGCCGGCTCGATCATGACTGTGAACTCGCCGACAGAGATGATTGCACTCCTCCGCATCATCTTCAGACGCTGCCCTGACAGAGTACCCAGGAATACTAGCGAGAATCGCCGGCCCCTGTATTGTGGCGACGAGTTGACGAACCTCAAAACCAAGCTTGGCGTAAAGGCTCAGCGATCTGGCGTGGTAGGCGGCCTGCAGCAATCGAACTCCCGGGAAGCGTCGTTCGTGCGCTCGATCAAGGACGTCCTGCATCAACGCGCGGCCGGTGCCACGATTCTGTGCTTCGGGATCGATCGTGATCGGCCCGACTCCCGCGATTTGTGACCTTTCATCTAAGAAGTTGCTGCCGACAATCTTCCCGTCCGACTCGGCTACTACCGAATAAAACCCTGGGTGGCCCAACAGCATTGAGGCCAGCCCAACGCCGACTTCGGCAGAAGGAATATCGGATGGGAAACCGTGCTTCTCAGCAATCGTATAGAAGGCGGAGTGGCAGATCCTACCGCAGGGCTCCGCATCCTGAGTCGTTCCGGGTCGCAATGTCAAACTCATCGTCCAAGTATAGCTCCCCAGAGATTTTCCCATCTAACCCTCGTTTCCGTCCAGAGTATCGCCTTGCGGGGGCCCTCGTCTCACTGCGACAATTCGCAAGGCGGTGATAATAAGCCCGGCGTCGAGGCGGCAAACGGGAGATCCTTGCAGATGAATACAACGGATGCGGCAAACTTCTTGAGTCAGGCCATCGACCGCTTCACTGACCGCGCAGTCGTCTACTTGCCGAATCTCGTGAGCGCGTTCATCGTGCTGCTTCTCGGCTGGATCGTGGCTCTGGCGCTGCGAAAGATACTGCGCGGCTTGGCCCGCGCCGCTGTGGCCTGGTTGAGCCGGCATCACTTGCTTGAAAGGGGGATGAAGAAGACCACCCTGAGCGGCAGCGTGCCGTCGCTTGTGGCCGGCATCGGGTACTGGGGTGTGCTGATCTTCTTTGCGGCCGAGGCGATTGAGCAACTCGGTCTGCCCGGCCTTTCGAACTGGCTGCAGGATCTCGCCGCCTACCTGCCGGCGCTGCTGTTAGGCGTCCTGATTGTCATTGGCGGCGTCGTGCTGGGTCACCTCGTCAGCGAGCGGATTTCGTCCGGCATCGGTGCCGAGTATGGCGGGCTTGCCAAGGTAGTGCAGGGCGCCGTCGTGCTCATGGCGATCGTTGTAGCGTCCGACCAAATCGGTATCCACAGCACATTCCTGATGGTCACTCTCGGCATACTGCTGGCGGCCATCGTGGGAGGCGTCGCGGCCGCTTTCGCCTTTGGAGCGGGGCCGGCCGTGTCGAACGTCATCGCGTCGCATCATCTCCGCAAGCGATATCGCACGGGCGACCACATCCGAATCGACGGGACCGAAGGAGTCATTCGCGAGATCGCGCCGGTCAGCATCACGCTCGAGACAGGAGAAGGGCCGGTAACCATTCCCGCTAAAGCCTTCCTCGAAGGCAAATCCCTGCTCATCAAGGACTCATCCGATGTTTGAAACTGAATTGAAGATGGTCCGGAAGTATCTCACGGATCACCCGCGCGAGGCCGCCCGCCGGTTGGCGGAACTGCCCCCCTCCGACGCCGCGGCCATCCTGGCCGATCAGCCCGCCGAATTGGGCGCTCAGCTTCTCGAAAACATCTCCCCCATCGCGGCGGCGGAGCACCTCAGCCGCATGGAGGCGCAATCAGCCGGCGCGCTGCTGTGCCGCCTTCCCACATCCGAAGCAGCGTCGTTGTTGCGGCGGCTGCCGCTCAACGCACGCCACGCCATTCTCGATGTAACGCCGGAACACTGGTCGAAGCCGTGGCGGGGAATACTCTCGTACGAGGACGGCACGGCGGGTGCGTGGATGGAATACGCGCCTCAGACGGTGTCGCCGGATCTGAGCATTGCCGAAGCGCTCAAGGAAGTTCGAAGGCAGTCCGGGACTCTGCATCTGGAACTGTTCGTCGTGAGCGCCGACCGGGTTGTCGCCGGCTCGATATCGCTGCGGGATTTACTGCGTGAACCGCCCGATGAAAGCATCAAGAGCGTTATGCGGCCGGTCGCGTTCGTTGTCAGGCCAGGTGAAAGGATCGAAGACCTTCGGCGGAAATCGAGTTCGTTCGACTCCGACGTGATTCCCGTCACCGATGTGGACCGAAAGCTTCTTGGTGTGTTGCCGGTTCAGCGGCTGCGGCAGGCTGGACGGAGGTCGAGGTCCGGCGGCTCGGGAGTCGGCGCCATCGTCGCGCTCGGTGAAGTCTGCTGGAGCGGCATGTCGGGAGCCATTGATGGTCTCGTCGCCGTGAGTGGCGGCGAAGCTAAGCAGGGAAAGGGCTGACTCCGTGCGTGAGATTGAACCAGAATCGGTCTTTGCTCTCGTTGCCGCCTACTCAGAGCAACATGCGCCCGAAGTGGCGCGGATGATCGAGGCCGTCCCGGCCGACGAAGCCCTGCGCATCTTGCGGGGCCTGCCCGAAGACGCCGCAGCCGCCGTGTTTCGGGAGCTGAGCGTTGAGGCGGCCAGCAGCGTACTCTCGCGAATGGACAGTGCTCTGACCCAGGCAGTACTCAGAGAGTCGGATACCGGACACGTCGCGGCTTTGATGTCACTCCTCGACCAGCACGCGCGGCGGCGTGTTTGGGAGCAATTGAGTCCCGCCGAGACCGAGCAATTGAAGACCGTTCTGGAATCGGAGCCGGACACCGCCGGGACGCTGCTCGATAGCTCCGTGCTGACCGTCTCCACCGACACAACGGCCGACGAAGCCTTGGCCAGACTCCGCAAGGCGACTAACGGCAATCACTCCGATTTTTTGTACGTCGTGAGCCGGGATCGCGTATTCGAAGGCGTCATCCCCCTGAGCCGGCTGGCTCGCGCGGCCGGTTCCCAGCGCATGGCGGAGATCTGTTCGCCCCGCGAGACCGTAGCCGGACCGGCTACATCGCGCGGCGAACTGCTGAGTCTGTTGGACGGACTGGGTGTTTCAGAGATTCCGGTCGTTGAAGGCAACGGGCGGTTCCTGGGCGTCGTCCGCTCGAAACAGTTGCGGGACCGCGAGGAGGAACAGGCCCGTCATTCCATGCGCCATACGCTGGATCGAAGGCTTGAAGAGCGCGCCGACACGGGAGTCTTGAAAGCAATACGATTGCGCGCGCCGTGGCTCGGCGCGCATCTGCTGGCGGCGGCCGCGGCCTCACTGATCATCGGCATGTTCCCCGGCTCGCTCTCCTCGGAATTCGCGTTCGCGGCGCTGCTGCCGGTGGTGCTGTTGGTAACTTTGCGGGCGGGAGCTCAGGCTCTCAACGTCAGCGTGCGGGGCCTCTCTCTCGGGGCCATCGCGACGGATGATTGGGTTCAACGGTTGACGAAGGAGCTTTCCGTGGGGCTGGGCCTGGGTATTCTGATCGCTGCCGCCGCCGGGTCCGCCGCTTATCTATGGGAGCCTTCCCGCTTGCGGGCCTTGCCGCTTGCTTTTTCGCTTATTGTCTCGATTCCTCTCAGCGCCGCCGTCGGTGGAGTTGCGCCGTTGGCCGTATTGGGATTTGGCAAGCAGCCTCTCAAGCCCGCGTCGGTTGCCGTGGCGGCGTTCTCGGCGGTCGCGGGCAGCGGGTCGTTTTTGCTGGCCGCCCGATTCTTCTCAGGTATCACTTGGTAACATCGTTTGACAAGTTCGCTAACGTATTCGTGGACTTTTCGTGCGGGTCGGCGGGTGCCCGTGTCATTTGTGGCTTTTACAACCATTTGGACCGGCTGGCTCAAGCCTGTGGCGTCGGTGGCGAGGTTGCTACCCGCAAGACTTAGGTCTCAGACTAGCGTGAGGTAGTTTGCAAGAGTTCAGTGCGCCATCGGATCAGAGGCAGGCGCGATGTTTGCGTTCAACCGAAAGAAGTTATCGGGATCATACTTTGCCTTAACGGCTCTCAGCCGCTCCATGTTTGCGCCGTATGCATTCGCAGCTAAAGCCCCCGACGTTTCGTCAGCCTGTCCAGTGAAGTTCGTGTAGGTCGTCCCGGTAGAGTACGGAGTGATTTGCCGGAAGGTCTCCCGAACCCAAGCAATGTTGGCTTCGTTATCACCCGGGTCTTCCCAGTTACCGTCGATCGATGACATCCAGGGAGCCGAGCGTTCGGCGTAAGCGGTGTCGGTGGGGCCAACCCTGTTGATGGCGCCCCCCATTTGGAAGTTGACCACAAGGGTGAGTGGTGACGGACGCTGATTTGAACGATTCGCAATGACCTCAATCGCCTCGTCGGGTAAACCGGCAAGGTTCTGCGCCTTCCAATAACTTTGAAGCTTACCCATTGGAAAGAATGGATCGAAGGCTGTCTGCACGGCTTGGAAGGGCATCGGCTGCGAGATGTCCACCAAGGGAGCTCCCAGTTGGCGCAGTGGCGCCATCACGTTCATACCGTTCTCCGGTTCTCCCGCATAGACGCCGCCGACGAGAAGGCACGCTTGGTTGTGGATGGCCGGAGGCAGGCTCGGAGCGGCCGGCATTGTGATCGCCAGCGCAACGGAGGTGACTTCGTCCGGAGCGTCGGAACAGTAGTCGCGCCAGCCACGAAGAACCGTGACGGCTTGGGCGACAGGATAAAAGACACCGATGAACGCGACGGTCGGACCCAGCGGATGAGTGCGGAACTCGAATGAGGTAACGATGCCGAAATTCCCACCTCCGCCGCGGAGCGCCCAGAACAGGTCCGGTTCCGAGCCCGGCGATGCCGTCCTCACCGAGCCGTCCGCGCACACAACGCGCGCCGAAAGGAAACTATCAATCGTGAGGCCATACTTGCGGCGGACCCAACCTTCGCCGCCCCCTAGTGTCAGTCCCGCAACTCCTGTTTCTGATACCACTCCTCCTGGTACGACGAGACCAAACGCCTGCGTCTCGCGGTCGACGTCGCCCCACAATGCTCCTCCCTGCACACGTGCGATCCGGGCGTCGGGATCGACGTCGACGCCGCGCATCCGCGTGAGGTCGATGACCAGTCCGCCTGTACAACTGGAGTGGCCCGCGACGGAATGGCCGCCGCCACGGACGGCTACCAGGAGGTCGTGCTTACGGGCGAACTTCACGGCATCAATCACATCGGTGGTCCCTGTGCATCGCACGATGAGCGCGGGACGGGGTTGATGCATTGCGTTAAAAACCGGCTTGTCCGCGTATCCGGGATCGGTTGGGGTCTGCACTTCACCCCGAATCGCCGTGCGAAACTGTTCCAGGGCGTCGTCTCCAATCTGTACCTGCCCACCGTCAAAAGTTGCGATAGTCGTCGCCATAATGTCCTCCCCTAGACTCGAGCGGCCTGAGACCGATTTGGTCTTGTCTTTTGTCTGCAGCAGGTAGAATACCCCATGTCACCCAGACTGAGCCCGGCTTCGACGAACAGACCCAAAACTCCAGCGAACAAACGGCCTCAAAGATTCAGAAAGTGAGGGGTGGATCCTGTCTTTTGGCTAATGTAGCGTCAGCTTGCATGCGCGGAGCTCAGTCCAGCGATTCGGAATCTTCCTCCTTGCCCTGCCGGCTGCCGATCCAGCCGCGCCGGTAAAAGTAAACCAGCATCGCGCCCGCCGCCGTCGTCATGACCACCCAAACAGCGGGGTAGCCCCACGGCGCCTTCAGTTCGGGCATGTACTCGAAGTTCATCCCATAGATGCCCGCGATGAACGTCAAAGGAATAAAGATGCTGGCCATAATCGTCAGCACCTTCATCACCTCATTCGTTCGGTTGCCGACAGCGGAGAGGTATGTGTTGTTCACTCCTCCCGCCAGCTCGCGGTAGGACTCGATCAATTCCGAAATCTGAAGACTGTTCTCGAAGACGTCCCGCAGATAGACCTCGACGTCCGTGCCGACCAGTTCGCTCTCGTGCCGCACCAGCGCCCTGAGGGCCTCCCTTTGCGGCGTGATAACTCTCCGCATATGAACGAGGCTTGACCGGATGCGGTTCGCCTTGACGAGCGTGACAGGCCCGGCGTACTCCGCCATGGCCTCGTCTTCCAGCTCATCGAGATAGTCCCCCACGTCGTCCAGCACGCGGTAGTAGCTTTCGACGATCGTATTGAGAATCGAGTAGGCGAGATAGTCAGCGCCCGCGCGGCGAATCGGTCCAAGCTGCGCGTGAATCAAGTCGACCACGGGCTGCAGCCTCGCGCCGTGTGATTCCTGAAACGTTAGGACATAACCCTTGCCGAGGAAGAGACTGATTTGCTCTAACTCGATATCGCCGCGGCTTCGCTGGAGAGGCGCTCTGGTGATCACGAAAACGTAGTCGTCGTGCCACTCGCACTTGGGCCGCTGGGGAACGTCGGTTACGTCGGCGAGGGTCAGCGGGTGCAGCGAGAAGACCTTCGCGATCTCCTTCAGCACTTCGCGGTTTCCCAGGCCCTGCACGTCGATCCAGGTCACGCGCCCGGGCTTGACGGCGTCCTCAAGTTGCGCGGGATCGCGAATCTCCTCCTCTTGCAGCTCGCGTTGGTCGTAAGTGAGCGTGCGGATTCGCGGCGGATCGAGTTGCGGCTTGACCTTGAGAGTGCCCGGCTGGACGGCCGGGGGCGGCTGAGGCGAGCGAAACAAGCGCATGGCTCAATGGTACGTCTAACTTGCAGGCGGAACAACCGGTAAAGGCCGTCCCCGGCGTCTACGTCTCGCCGTGATGTAGGTCATAGCCGGATGCTGGTAGAATCGCCTTGCTCGCTCCTTACCGGCCTTACCGACATGACCGGCGTCGCATCGGCCCACACTCGATGTTGTATCGCTGGAGGTGGTCCGGCGGGCATGATGCTCGGCTATTTGCTGGCGCGATCCGGACTGCCGGTCGTGGTGTTAGAAAAGCACGCTGATTTCCTGCGCGACTTTCGTGGCGACACCGTGCATCCCTCCACACTGCAGGTGCTCGCTGAAGTTGGGCTGTTGCGGAAGTTCGAAGATCTGCCGCAGCGTAAGGTACAGCACC
>Ga0214472_10008352_pt1 | contig 10812 bp, 8 predicted proteins | sample RVTome_6_FD_207662 | JGI IMG/M metagenome (GOLD analysis project Ga0214472, IMG submission 207662) | Soil microbial communities from uranium-contaminated site in the Upper Colorado River Basin, Wyoming, United States - RVT140D175 | ecosystem: Environmental > Terrestrial > Soil > Contaminated >...
GAAAGCGACGCGGAGTTCGATGGCGACGGCCACCGGCTCGACCTCGCGGCAGCGAAAGGCGGTGGTCACGTGAATGCGGATCGGCTCCGCCGCCGGCGGGCGGAAGCGGCCGAACAGCCGCGTCTCGCCGCTCGGCGCGGCCTGCTGTTCGAGGAAGCCGACCAGGCGCTCTGCGGCGGGCGTCAGCACGTTCGAGAACTCGATGCCGGCGCGGTAAACCGGCCGCTGCTCGCCACTCGGCGCCGCATCGGTGCCGTGGAAGAAGCACCAGACGACCCGTCCGTCGAGCGCGATCTCGCCCTCGCCGGAGCCGAAAGTGACCGTCGTCGGCAGCTCCGGCGGCAGGCGCGTCTCGGTCTCGATCGCCAGCCCCGCGAGGCCGACGTCGATCACCGAGGCGTCGATGCGAATCAGGGCTTCGCCGTGTGCGTCGTCTCCGCGGCGGCCGCCGGGGTCGCTCATCGCTTCAGCCTCCCAGGTACGACATTTCGACGCGCGGCTCGCTGCTGGGCGCGCTGCGCGCGCGCAGCTCGGAGTAACGGTCGGCGCGGCGCTGCCAGATGCCGCCGAGCAGCGCGCGGAGCTCGTCGTCGCTGGCGCCGTCGCGCAGCGGCGCGCGCAGGTCGTGCCCCGCCTTGGCGAACAGGCAGGTATAGAGACGGCCCTCGGCGGAGAGCCGGGCGCGCGTGCAGTCGCCGCAGAACGGCTCGCTGACCGAGGTGACGAAGCCGATCTCGCCACCGCCGTCGCAGCGGCGCCAACGCTTCGCCACCTCGCCGCGATAGGCGGGCTCGATCGGCTCGAGCGGGTGGACCGACGCGATCTTCGCCAGCAGCTCGCGCGCCGGGACCACTTGATCGTGCCGCCACTGGTTGGTGGCGCCGACGTCCATGTACTCGATGAAGCGCACGACGTGGCCGCTGCCGCCGAAGTGCTCGACGAGAGGCACCACGGCGTCCTCGTTGACGCCGCGCACGACGACGGAGTTGATCTTGATGCGCTCGAAGCCGGCGCGCTCGGCGGCGGCGATGCCGTCGAGCACCGTGGAGAGCGCCAGCTCGTTGTCGTTCATGCGATGGAACTCGTCCTCGTCGAGCGAGTCGAGGCTGACGGTGAGGCGCCTGAGGCCGGCGGCGCGCAGCGCGCCGGCGTGAGCGGGGAGCAGGCTGCCGTTGGTGGTCAGCGCCAGGTCGAGATCGCCGAGACAGGCGAGGCGGCGCACCAGGTCGGGCAGGTCGCGGCGCAGGAGGGGCTCGCCGCCGGTCAAGCGGATCTTGCGCACGCCGAGCTCGACGAAGAGCCGCGCCAGTCGCTCGATCTCCTCGAAGTGGAGCAGTTCGTCGCGTGGCAGGAACTTCCAGTCCGGCCCGAACACCCGCCGCGGCATGCAGTACGGGCAGCGGAAGTTGCAGCGATCGGTGACCGAGATGCGGAGGTCGCGCAGCGGGCGGCCGAGCCGGTCGGCGGGCGGCTGCGCGGCAGACGTCTCCATGGGCTCGATTCTACGGATTTGCGCCGCCGGCCGCTGCTACGATGCGGCGCCGTGAGCCAGTCCATCGAGTTGGCGCATCGCCGCCGGTCGAGAATCTCGACGGCGGTCGGACGGCGCGGCGCGGCGGCCCTCGCCGCGGTCGCGCTCGCGGCGCCGGCGGCGGCGGCCGAGCTGCCGAGCGGCGCCGCGCGCGTGCAGGCGGAAGCGCTCGCCGGCGACGGCGCCTGGCGTCTCGTCGCGTCGCTCACCGGCGAGGTCGGCCCACGCTTCGCGGGCAGCGCCGGCGACGCGGCGGCGATCCTGTGGGCGGAAGCCGGCCTGCGCGAGCTCGGCTTTCCGGTGGTGCGGCGCGAGCCGGTGCGCGTGCCGCGCTGGCTCCGCGGCGAGGCCACGGGCGAGATCGTGGCGCCCTGGCCGCAGCCGGTGAAGCTGCTGGCGCTCGGCGGCAGCGTCGGCACGCCGGCGGAGGGAATCGAGGCCGAGGTCGTCGCCGTCGAGGACCTCGCGGCGCTCGAGCAGCTCGACGACCGCGCCGTGCGCGGCCGCATCGTCTTCTTCCACCGCCGCATGCGCCGCGCCGTCGACGGCGCCGGCTACGGCGAAACGGTGGCGATCCGTACTCGCGGCGCGGCGACGGCGGCGAAGAAGGGCGCCGTCGCCGTGGTCATCCGTTCGGTCGGGACCGACTCCAACCGGCTGCCGCACACCGGAACCACGCGCTACGAGGAGGACGGCCCGCGGATCCCGGCGGCGGCGCTCTCCGCTCCCGACGCCGACCTGCTCGAGCGGCAGCTCGCGAGCGGCCGAGCGGTGCGCCTGCGCCTCGCGCTCGGCTGCCGGCACGAGGGCGAGGCCGACTCGGCCAATGTCATCGGCGAGTTTCCGGGCAGCGCGGCGCCGGAAGAGATCGTGCTCCTCGTCGCGCATCGCGACTCGTGGGACGTCGGCACGGGCGCCCAGGACAACGGCACCGGTGTGGCCGTCGTGGTGGAAGCCGCGCGCCTCGTGGCGAGCGCCTCGGGCGGCGCAGCGCGGCGCACGCTGCGAGTGGTGCTCACCGCCAACGAGGAGTTCGGTCTGTCGGGGGCGCGCGCCTACGCCGCCGCGTACGGGGCGCAGATTCCCGCGCACGTCCTCGCCCTCGAGGCCGACTCGGGCGGTGGGCGCGTGCTGGCGCTGCGCACCCGCTTCGCGCCGGCCGATGCGGCGGCGACGGACGAGCTGCTCGGGCGCCTGGCGCCGCTCGGCGTCAGCCTCGTCGAGGGCGAGGCCACCGGCGGCGCCGACCTCACTCCGCTGCGCCCGCTCGGCGTGCCGCTCGCCGATCTCGAACAGGACCGCAGCGCTTACTTCGACGTCCATCACACCGACAACGACACGCTCGACAAGATCGATCCCGAGGCGCTGCGCCAGGTCACCGCCGCCTTCGCCACCGCCGCCGAGTGGGCGGCGAACCGCGAGGCGCGGCTGCTCTCGGCGCCGGTGCCGCCGGCAGCGGAGCGGCCGTGAGCGGCGTGCCGGTGAAGGTGACGCTCGCCGACAAGCTGGAGCGCATCGCCAGGCGCTGGGATCCGAAGATCGTCGCCGAGCTCAACGGTCAGCAGGTGAAGCTGGTCAAGCTCGAGGGCGCCTTCCTCTGGCACCACCACGAGCGCGAGGACGAGCTCTTCCTGGTGATCTCGGGGAGGCTGCGCATCGAGTTTCGCGACGGCGACGTCGAGCTCGGGCCGGGCGAGCTGGTGGTGGTGCCGCGCGGGGTCGAGCACCGGCCGGTGGCCGAGGGCGAGGTGCACGTGCTGCTCTTCGAGCCGGCCTCGACGCTCAACACCGGCGACGTGCGCAACGAGCGCACGGTCGAGGCGCCGGAACGGATCTGAGTCGGCTCAGGCGCCGGCGGCCGGTGCCGGCAGGCGCTCGAGCACGACGAGGGTGCGGTCGTCGGAGGCCGGCGCGTCGCCGGCGTGGCGCTCGACCGCGTCGCGCAGGCGGTCGTGCACCTCGTGCGCGCCGCCGCCGGGGCGGGCGATCTCCTCGCGCAGCCGGTCCCAGCCGAAGGAGCGCTCCCGTTCGTCCAGCGCCTCGAACAGGCCGTCGGTGGCGATCACCACGAGGTCGCCGGGCGCCAGGCGGAGGTGGCCGCGCGCCGGCCGGCTCGTCGCGCGCATGCCGAGCGGCAGGGCGCCCTCCGCCGGCTCCTCGAGCGTGCCGTCGGCGCGGCGCACGATCGGCGAGGGGTGGCCCGCGCTCGCGTACTCGAGCTCGCCGCTCGCCGGGTCGAGGAGGGCGTAGAAGAGCGTGACGAAGGCGCGCCGGTCGCCGGTGCGCAGCAGAGCGCGGTGCACGACGGCGGCGACCGCTTCCGGGGCGGGGTCGAGCTCCACCGCGGTGCGCAGCGCGGTGTCGGTGATCGCCATCAGCAGGCCCGCCGCCATGCCGTGACCGGAGGCGTCGGCGACGACGATCGCCCAGCGGCCGCCGGCGAGGAGCTCGAAGCGGTGGTAGTCGCCGCCGATGTCGTTGGCCGTGCGCCAGGAGTGGGCGACGAGCCAACCCGGGATCTGCGGCGGGCTCTTGGGCAGCAGGTCATTCTGCAACTGGCGCGCGACCTCGAGCTCGTCGCGGACGAGGACGCGATCGACGAGCTCGACGGCGAGCAGGAAGAGCAGCCCGGCGACGGCGAGCAGGGTGAACAGGCGCGGACCGGCGGAGAGTCCGGGCAAGATCGCGATCTCGAGGCGGACGAAGGCGAGGACGGCGCTGGCCAGCGCCAGCCCGAAGACCAGCCGGCGGGCCGGCGGCAGCTTCTCGGAGATGCTCTCGAAGAGCAGGCGCGCGTCGGCGAAGAAGGCCTTGGCGCCGCGTTTTCTTGTCGCGGGCCGCGTCCGGTCGCGCAGCAGCACCGAGTAGACGCGCGGGGCGTCACGGTCGATCAGGCTGCGCAGGTCCTTCGAGCCGACCCCTGCGGCGTAGCGCCGCCAGTATCCGGCGCGGTCGCGAGGCTTCGCCTTGCGGGCGCTCATATGGACACGTACGGGCGCCCGCCGCCAGGGTTGCCCGCCAGCCCGGGCGGCAAGCTCAGGCGGCGGCTCGCGATTCGGCGGCCGGCAGCTTCTCGATGGTGAAGCCGGTGAAGCCGTAGGCGGCCGAAACGAGTGGGTTGAGCAGATTGAAGAAGCAGAACGGCAGGTAGGTGAAGGTCGCCACGCCGAGCGTCTGCGCCATGAAGGCGCCGCAGGTGTTCCACGGCACCAGCGGCGAGGTGAGCGTACCGGCGTCCTCGAGGCAGCGAGAGAGATTCTTCGGGTGCAGGCCGCGGCGCTCGTACTCGGCGCGGAACATGCGGCCGGGGAGCACGATGGCGATGTACTGATCCGAGGCCAGTACGTTCATGCCGATGGCGGTCCCGAGGGTCGCGGCGACGAGCGAACCGGTCCCGCGCACCATCGACAGGATGCTGGCGGCGAGCTTGCCGAGCATGCCGGTGCGCTCCATCACGGCGCCGAACATCATCGCCGAGAGAATGAGCCAGATCGTCGACAGCATGCTCGACATGCCGCCGCGCGACAGCAGCTCGTCGAGCGCGGCGTTGCCGGACTCGAGCCGGAAACCGTCGAAGAGAGCGATCCAGAAGCCCTTGAGGAGGGCGACAGTACGGGGCAGGTCGGTCTCGCCGACGAAGCGAAGCACCGCCTGCTGCTGGAAAACGACCGCGAAGAGGCCGCCGACGAGGGCGCCGATGAGCAGGGCGGGAAAAGCCGGCATGCGGCGCACGACGAGAACGAGCACGAGCGCGGCGGGCAAGAGCAGATGCGGCCCGAGGTCGAAGCTCGCGCCGAGCGCGCCGAGGATGACGTCGAGGTCGTGCGCCGCCTGTGGCCGCGGGCCGATCCAGCCGGCGACGGCGAACATCGCGACCGCGAGCAGGATGCTCGGCGTCGTGGTGTAGACCATGTGCCGGATGTGGGTGAACAGGTCGGTGCCGGCCATCGCCGGCGCGAGATTGGTCGTGTCGGAGAGCGGCGACATCTTGTCGCCGAAATACGCCCCCGAGATGATCGCGCCGGCGGTGAGCCCGAGGTGGAGATTCTGGGCCGTGGCGATGCCGATGAGCGCGATGCCGACGGTCGAAGCCGTCGTCCAGCTCGAGCCGGTGGCGAGCGACACGAGGCAGCAGATGACGCAAGCGGCGGCGTAGAAGATGGCGGGGCTGAGGATCTTCAGACCGTAGTAGATCATCGTCGGCACGACGCCGGAGAGGATCCAGGTGCCGATCAGGCTGCCGACGACGAGCAGGATGAGAACCGCCGCCATCGACAGCGAGATGCCGTGCACGATCCCCTCCTGGAGCTCGTGCCACGAGTAACCGAGCCGCATGCCGAGCACGGCCGCGAAGGCCGCCGCCAGGATGAGCGCGATCTGGTTGGGTCCACTCGACGAGCCGTCGCCGAAGAGATAGACCGACGAGGCGAGCAGGCCGATGAGGACGAGGACGGGCGCGAGCGCCACACCCAGGCTGGGGACCTTCGCGGGCTCGGACATGAAGGGCGAAATCTAGCACGCGGCGCGCGGGCCTCGGCGCGCCGTCTTCTATGATCCGCCGCATGGCGCTGGCACTGCTGGGAGCAGGGCTGCTCGTGCTGCTCGCCGCGGGTTACACCGTCTACGGCGGCTGGGTGGCGCGGCAGTTCCGGCTCGACGACCGCCGGCGGACGCCGGCGCGCGAGTTCGAGGACGGCATCGACTTCGTGCCGACCCGGCGCTTCTACCTGTTCGGCCAGCACTTCTCGGCGATTGCCGCGGCCGGACCGATCGCCGGCCCGATCCTGGCGTGCCAGGCGTTCGGCTGGGGGCCGTGCCTCGCCTGGATCGCCTTCGGTGTGGTGTTCATCGGCGCCGTGCACGACTTTTCGGCGCTCGCCGCCTCGGTGCGCCACGGCGGCCGCTCGATCGCCGAGATCGCGCGCGACGAGCTCGGCCCCGTCGCCGGCCGGGCGATGATGGCCTTCATCTGGATCGCGCTCGTCTACGTCATCGTTGCTTTCGCCGACATCACGGCGGGCACTTTCGTCGTGGGGTCGGAGGAGCTGCGCGCGGCGGGCGCCACCTTCCATCCCGGCGGCGCGGTGGCGGCGGCGGCGCTCATGTACCTCGGGCTGTCGCTCGTGCTCGGCCTGGTGGAGCGCTGGCTGCGGCCGCCGCTCTGGCTCGCGACCGCGATCTTCGTCCCCGCCACCTTTGCCGTCTGCTGGCTCGGCACCCGCGTCTCGCACTGGCTGATCTTCGATCACGCCACCTGGGCGGTGGCGATCCTCGCCTACTGCGCAGTCGGCTCGGTGATGCCGGTGTGGAGCCTCCTGCAGCCGCGCGGCTACCTCGGCGGCTTCGTGCTCTACACCGCGCTCGGCCTGGGCACGATCGGCGTGCTCTTCGGCGGCTACGACATCGAGCAGCCGTTCTTCCGCGGCTGGCACGCCGGCGGCATGGCCGGCGGCCTCTTCCCGTTCCTCTTCGTCACCATCGCCTGCGGCGCCTGCTCGGGCTTCCACGGCCTGGTCTGTTCCGGCACCACCTCGAAGCAGATCGCGGTCGAGAGCGACTGCCGCGCTGTCGGCTACGGCGCCATGCTGGCCGAGGGCTTCGTCGCCCTGATCGCGCTCGTCACCATCATGATCGTGCCGGCGAGCGCCGTCGCCGGCCTGTCGCCGGGAACGATCTACGGCAACGGCATCGGCAGCTTCCTGACCCTGATCCTCGGTCCCGGCGCGCGCGAGTTCGCCGTCACCTTCGGCGCCATGGCGTTTTCCACCTTCGTCTTCGACACCCTCGACGTCTCGACCCGCCTCGGACGCTATCTCCTGCAGGAGCTGGTCGGCAGGAGAGGACGGACGAGCGCGGCGGTGGCCACGCTCGCCACCGTCGGGCCGGCCGTTTATCTCGTGCTCGCCGGCGGCAGCGGCGCGTGGACCCGCTTCTGGACGCTTTTCGGCGCCTCGAACCAGCTGCTCGCCGCGCTCACCCTGCTCGTGCTGACCGTCTGGCTGCGCCGCCAGGGGCGGCCGTACATGTTCACGCTGCTGCCGATGCTCTTCGTCTCCGCGATCACGCTGTGGGCGCTGTGGACGCTCGCCGCCGGCAATCTCAGCGAGGCCGCAGCTCTCGACCTCGGCTTCTGGAACGGCCTCTCGGCGGCGATCCTCATCGCCCTCGCCGGCTTCCTGTTCTGGAAGGCGGCGACGAGCGCGACGGCGAGATCGCTCGCCGCGACCGACGAGCCCGGCGCCTGAGCGCCGGCAGCCGCTCGTGGCATGGCCACCTGCCGGCGGGTCCTGCGTGGTCTGTGGCGGCGCGCCGGCGCGGCTTCAGTGCGCGTTGTGGCGCAGGCCGTGGCGCAGGGTCATCCAGAGGATCTTGAAGTCGAGGCCGAGCGACCAGTTCTCGATGTAGTAGAGGTCGTACTCGAGCCGCTTGCGTACCGACGTGTTGCCACGCCAGCCGTGCACTTGCGCCCAGCCGGTGATGCCGGCCTTGACGCGGTGGCGCAGCATGTACTGCGGCAGGTGCTGGCGGAACTCGTGCACGAAGGTGGGCCGTTCGGGGCGCGGGCCGACGAGCGACATGTCGCCCTTGAGCACGTTCCACAGCTGCGGCAGCTCGTCGACCGACCAGCGGCGGATGAAGGCGCCAATCGGTGTGCGGCGCGAGTCGCCCTCGACCGCCCACACCGGGCCGGTGGTCGACTCGGCGTCGACGCGCATGGAGCGGAACTTCCAGATCTGGAACGGCCGGCCGTCGAGCCCCATGCGCTCCTGCGAGTAGAAGATCGGACCGCGGTCGTCGAGCCAGATGACGAGCGCGACGAGCGGCGCGAACGGCAGCAGCACGACGAGGGCGACGGCGGAGAAAGCGAGGTCGACGACTCGCTTGACGAGGCTGTTCCAGCCCTGCAGCGGCACCTGCGTCAGGTTGATGACGGGCGTGCCGTCGAGGTCCTCGAGCGAGGCCTTGATGGCGGCGTACTGGAGGATGTCGGGCACCAGCTTGACCTCGACGCACTCGGCGCCGACGGCATGCAGCACGCGCATCATCTTCTTGTGCGCCTCGAGCGGCAGCGCGACGAAGACCTGGTCGACGCGCTGCTCGCGCACGACGCGCTCGACCTCGCGCAGGGTGCCGAGGAGGGGGAGACCGAGGATCTTCGTCGCCGCCTTGCCCGGATCGTCGTCGAGGAAGCCGACGACCTCGAGGCCGTGCTCGCGGTGATCGATCAGCTTCGCCGTGATCTCGCGGCCGAGCTTGCCGGCGCCGATGACGAGCACGCGAACCGGGCTGCCGCCGTGGACGCTGGCGCTGTGCAGCACCCAGCGCAGGCCGGTGCGCGTGGCGACGACGAGCGCCAGCGAGGTGACGGCGAACAGCGCCAGGAAGGCGCGGCTATAGGTGAAGTACTCGATGCTCCCCGGCGCCAGGCGTGGCCGGTACCAGGAGGCGAGACCGGAGAGCAGCACGGTGCCGAGCAGCGTGGCGAGCAGCACGGAGACGGTTTCGTCGACGCGGCTGCCGCTCGTGCGCGGCCGGTAGAGTCCATGGAAGTAGAAGACGACCGGATAGAGCACGAGCACCACTGGCAGCAGCTCCAGGTAGCGCTGCCAGTCGGGCGCCGTCTTGGTGAGCGGAACGACCTCGTAGGTGAAGCGGAGGTGCCAGGCGACGAAGAAGGCGAGCGCGGTGGCGACGAGGTCTCCGGCGAGGAGGACGGCCGCCGTGATGCGATGGCGCTGTTGGATCAAGCGAAATAGCCCTCCGCGTCCGGCCAGTCGGCGACGAGCAGCTCCCTGACCCTGAGAGCGAACCGCTCGGCGGAAAAATCCTCCGCCCGCTCACGAAGGTTCACGGAATTGAACTTCATCCCACGCGCTTTGTCAATCGCGGCGGCGATCGCGGCGGCCTCGTCGGCGGCGAAGAGGAGGCCGTGCACGCCGTCGCGGACGACGTCCAGGACGCCGCCGCCGCCGCGCGCGAGCACGGGCGCGCCGCAGGCGAGGGCCTCGACCGAGGCGATGCCGAAGTCCTCGAGGCCCGGCTGCAGCAGCATTTCCGCGCTGCGGTAGAGCTCGCGGAGGCGCTCGCGAGAGACCCGGCCGGCGAGGGTCACGTCGGGCCCGGCGAGGCGCCGCAGGCGGGCCTCCTCGGGCCCGGCGCCGACGACGGTGAGGCGGATGCCGGCGGCGGCGCACGCCGCGATCGCCAAATCCACTTTTTTGTACGGGGAGAGGGCGGCCACCATGAGCGCCCCAGACCGCTCGATCGGCGCCGGAGGGGGAGTGAAGAAGCCGGTGTCGACGGGCGGCGGCACGACCTCCGCCCCGCGCCGGTAGTAGCGCCGAATGCGCTCGGCGACAAAGCGGGAGTTGGCGAGGTAGCGGTCGACCCGGCCGGAGGTGGCCACGTCCCACCGGCGGAGCGCAGCGAGGATGCGGCGCCGGAGCGCCGCCAGCGGCCCGCGCCCGCGCCCGAAGTACGACTCCTCCTGATCCCAGGCGTAGCGCATCGGCGTGTGGCAGTAGCAGAAGTGGCGTGCGCCGGGTCCCTTGCGCACGCTCTTGGCGACGCAGTGGCTGGTCGAGAAGACCAGGCGATGCGAGCGGACGTCGAGATCCTCGACAGCGAAGGGGAAGAGCGGCAAGTACCAGCGGTACGACGAGACGAGCGCCGGCGCGCCCTGCAGGAAGCTGGTGCGGATCGGGTGCCGCTCGATCGCGGCGTCGACGCTGCCCGGAAAGTGAAAGAGCGTGTAGATCGGCGCTCGCGGGAAGAGGCGGGCGAGCGCGAGCAGCACGTTCTCGCCGCCGCGCTGGCCGGTCAGCCAGTCGTGGACGAGGGCGACGGGCTCGCTCATCGGAGCGCTCCGCTCGGCGCGAGCGCTTCGCGGTAGACCGCGAGCGTGGCGCGCGCCGACTCTCGCCAGCGGAAGCGCTCGGCGCGCTGCGGTCCGCGGCGGGCGAGCTCGGCGCGCAGCGCCGCGTCGTCGAGCAGCCGCTCGAGCGCGGCGGCGATCGCATCGACGTCGTCCGGAGGGAAGAGCAGCCCGGCATCGCCGATCACCTCGGGCAGGGCGCCGCGGTCGGCGGCCGCGACCGGCGTGCCGCACGCCATCGCCTCGGCGGCGGGCAGCCCGAAGCCCTCCCACAGCGAGGGCACGACGAGCGCGAGCGCACCGCGATAGAGGGCCGGCAGGTCGTCCGCGGCGACGACGCCGAGGCGCACGACGCCGACGGCCGCGCTCGCCGCGGCGTCCCCGCCCACGACGACCAGCGCGGGCA
>Ga0214472_10008353_pt1 | contig 10810 bp, 10 predicted proteins | sample RVTome_6_FD_207662 | JGI IMG/M metagenome (GOLD analysis project Ga0214472, IMG submission 207662) | Soil microbial communities from uranium-contaminated site in the Upper Colorado River Basin, Wyoming, United States - RVT140D175 | ecosystem: Environmental > Terrestrial > Soil > Contaminated >...
TCCAGGTCACCCGCGAACGGATCCGCCAGATCGAGGCCAAGGCGCTGCGCAAGCTGCGGCATCCCACCCGCAGCCGCCATCTGCGCGATTATCTCTCCTGAACGCGCCCCCCATCAATATCGCCTGAGACGACCTCAGCCCGTTCATGGATTCCGTTCAGTGTCGCCCGGCTGCAAGATCACGGTGCGGGTGGGGAAGGCGAACTCGACCTCCTGCCGCTGCAGCCGATCCCGCAGCCCCAGGTTGATCGCATGCTGGCAATCCATATAGACGTTGTAGTCACCGGCCAGCACGTAGTAAACCACTTCGAAGACCAGCGCGAAATCCCCGAACTCCTTGAAGTGCGCCCGGTCGAAGCGGGTGTTGGCCTGGGCTTCGACCAGCTCCCGCACGATCCCGGAGATGGCGGCCAGGGTTTCATTGGGCGTGTCGTAGGTCACACCAAAGGTGAACTCCACCCGCCGCTCCTGCATCAGTCTGTAGTTGCGTATGCGGCTGTCCAGCAGATCTGAGTTGGAGAATATCAACTGCTCCCCGGAGAGGCTCTGCAGCCGGGTGCTTCGTAGTCCGATGTTCTCGATCGTGCCCCGGTATTCATCCACAATGATGAAATCCCCGATCTTGAAGGGGCGATCCAGGGCGATCGAGAGCGAGGCGAACAGGTCCCCCAGCACGTTCTGCACTGCCAGTGCCGCCGCCACGCCGCCGATGCCCAGGCTGGCGATCAGCGTATCGATCTCGACCCCGGGGATGTTGTCCAGCGCCAGCAGAACGACCACTGCCCACATCGCCACCCGGGAGATGATCTCCAGAGCGTTGAAGGTCGTCTTGCGGGTGGGATCCTCCTCCTGGCGGGCCTGGAGGAAGATCCGTATCAGCGCATTTCCCCACAATCCCAACTGAATCAGGGTCCCGATCACGGTCAGTGTGCGCAGTGCCTGGCGGGTTCCCGCTGGCAGGCTGAGGGCCAAGGAGCCGAGCTGTATGGCCAGCAGCAGCACGAAGAAGCCGCGGGTCAGCCCGACCAGTCCGGCGATGCGGCCGGGCAGGCTCCGCGGTTGGTTGCGGTCGAGCGTGCGCTGGCGGCGCGCGGCGAGCCGCGTGATCAGGCGCAGCACCGCGGCGCCGACCAGCGCAATGGCCAGCGCGATCATCCACGCGCGCAGCGGATTCCCCAATAACTCCAAATCAATCAAGGGCATGTTGCATGGACCTCCTTGGGTGAATGGTAGCCAGGCTGGGCTGCGCCGTGCGGGTAGGGTTGCCCCGGCATTCAACCCTGCGTGGCAGGCAAGCCGCTCAGCCCGGCAGCACGGCAGCTGCCAGCGCCTCAATTCCGTCCCGGTCGTCCAGGTCCAGCCACTGCAGCATCAAGCGCTGCACCCCGGCCGCCTCGTACTCGCCAATCCGATCCCGCACCTGCGCCGGGCCGCCGACGATCACCCCTCGCCCGGCCATCTCTACGGCGTCGCGTCCCTCCTTGGCCAGGCGGCGTTCCAGCCGGGCCTGGTCGGCGTCGAAGACCACCGTGGTCATCAGCGAACGGCGCACCTCACCGCGCTCGCGCCCGTGCTGGTCGATCAGCTGGTCCAGCCGGCGATTCAGGTCGGCGAAGGTCTCCGGCGGGATGAAGCCGGCGTTCCACTCGGCGGCGTAGCGGGCGGCCAGGCCGAGCGTGCGCCGCCGCCCCTTGCCGCCGATGAGCAGCGGCGGGCCGCCGGGCCGGGCGGGCCGCGGCAGCAACTGGGCCTGATCCAGGCGATAGTACTTCCCCTGGAAATCGACCGGCCCCTCGCTCTGCAGCAAGCGCGCCACCACCTCCACCCCCTCCTCGAAGCGGTCGAAGCGCCCGCGCAGGTCCAGCAGATCGAAGCCGAACTTGTGGTGCTCGCGCTCCTGCCAGCCGGCCCCCAAACCCAGGATCAGCCGGCCACCGGACAGATCGTCCACATCCCGCGCCATGCGGGCGGTGAACACCGGGTCGCGGAAGGAGAGCGGCGTGACCAGCGGCCCGAATTCCAGCCGGCTGGTGTGCGAGGCCAGCCAGGTGAGCGACACCCACATCTCCAGCGAATCCAAATCCGGCGGTCGGGCATTGGTGAAGTGGTCGGAGCGAAACAGGCCGACGAACCCGACCCGCTCAGCCAGCCGGGCGATCGCCTGCCAGTGCTTCCAGTTCAGGCCGTTCTGGCCTTCCAGCATCAAGCCGATTTCGATCATTCTGCCCTCCTGTCGGTCCGCTGGCGGTCAGGAGGCGACGGCGCCCGCCATATCGGTCAGCAGCGACTGCTTGAGCGCCCACAGTCGTGCGGTCAAGGAGACGTGATAGATGTGTGGATTCAGGATGCGGCGCACGCCGGGGTCCAGCCGCTCGACGTCGGCCTGGCGCTGGGCCCGCATCGCCTCGATGGTTGGGAGCTCGTACACCAGGCGGCCCTCCCGCAGCACCTCCACCAGCAGCGGCTCGATGTGCGAGATCTGCTCCCTGGGCAGGGAACGCAAAGCGGTGTGCTCGGAAGGGTGGTGCAGCACCAGCGTATCCATCTGGGCCGGGTCCTCGTCGTCCAGGCTGAGCAGGTCGGCGGAGGCCTTGTCCCTCCGGTCGTACACCCGCCAGGCGAGCTTGTGGCCGGGATTCGGCACCTTCTCCGGGGAGTCGGAGGCCTTGATGGCAGGCGCCCAGAGCCCATCCTTCTGCACCGCCACCAGCTTGTACACGCCGTCCAACGCCGGGTGACCGTCGGAGGTGATCAGCTTGGTCCCGACCCCGTAAGCCAACCGGCCGATCAGCTCATCTGCATCCACCCCGTACAGGGGCGCCTCGTGCTGGATCTGGGTGATGATCTCCCACAACACCAGCTCGTCCAACTGGTTGGAGAGCACGATGCGGGTCTGAGGGAAGCCAGCCTGGTCCAGCAGCTTGCAGGCCTGGATGCTCAGGTAGGCCAGGTCGCCCGAATCCAGCCGGACCCCCACCGGTTCGTGGCCTTTGGCGCGCAGCTCCTCGAACGCCCGGATGGCATTGGGCAGGCCGCTGTTGAGCGTGTCGATGGTGTCCACCAGCAGCAGGCAATCGTCGGGATACAGGTCTGCATAGGCGCGAAAAGCGTCCAGCTCGCCCTGCCCCAGGGCGAGGAAGACCTGCACCATGCTGTGGGCGTGCGTGCCCTTCGGCGGAAATCCCAGCGCGTGCGAGATTCCGACATTGGAGCTGAAGTCTGCCCCGCCAATCAGGGCGGCCCGCGCCCCGGCGTTGGCGCCCAGATCCGGCGCACGGCGCGCGCCGAATTCCAACACCGGCTGCCCGCGCCCGCTCTCGCGGATACGGGAGGCCTTGGTGGCGATCAAGGTCTGGAAGTTCAGCCGGTTGAGCAGCGGGGTCTCCAGGATCTGGGCCAGCGCCAGTGGCCCTTGCACGACCGTAAGCGGGACCCCGGCATGCACCACCCTGCCCTCCGGGATGGCCTGCAGGCTGAGTCCGGTGAAGCCGTCGGTTTGGTCCAGCCAGCCCAGGAAGTCCTCGGAGAAGACCGGCGTGCCGGCGCTGCCGCGCTGGCTGCGCAGCTGCTCCAGCTCGGCCGGCTGGAACCGCACCTGCTGCATCCAATCCAACAGCCAGCCCAGCCCGGCGTTGATGCAGTAGCCCGCCTTATGCGACCCGTAATCGGGGTAGTGCCGGAACACGTGGTCGAACTGCACCGGCAGCTCGTGCAGGCCCAATCGGAAGTACAACTGGGCCATGGTGAGCTGGTACTGGTCGGTGAACAGGATGCCCTCAGCCAGGGACTTGGCGGCTTCACCCATTCGATCCCTCTCTCCTCATCTCGAGCTCCTGCAGCAGGCGCCGCAGTTGCGGGATCACCTCCTGAGCGGCGCGCTCCCCGGCCAGGATCAGCTCTGCCGCCTTGCGGAAACCGGCTACCGAGGTGACCCGCGGCGGCAGCGGCGGTCGGATCAGGATGTCGGGCGGAGACTGCGCCAGCTTAGCGGCGGTGTTGCGTGACATCATGACCGAAGCCGCTCGCCACAGATGCATCCCCAATTCTGGCAGTCTGGTTCGATGCCAGGTCTCCTCAGTTCGCGGATCCAGGCCGACGTCCACCGCCAGGACGACCTGCGCCCCGAGCTGTCGCGCCAGATCCACCGGGAGATTGTTCAGCACCCCGCCATCCACCAGCAGCCGGTCCTCCCACTCGACCGGCGGAAAGATGCCGGGCACGGCCATCGAGGCCTGCACCGCCCGCAGCAGATCACCCGAGGTCAGCGCCACCTCTTCTGCCCGGCGCAGATCCACTGCCGCCAGCGCCAGCGGCATGGCCAGTGTGTCGAAGCTGCGGTGCGGGCTGAACAGATCCGACAGGAGGCGGGCCAGGGTGGCGCCTTTGATCAGACCCGACCGGGGAACCCCCAGATCGGCCAGGCCGATCACCCGGCCGAATTTGCCGAGCTCGGCGCTGACTGCGCGGAGTTCGTCGGGAGTCCGCCCGGCGGCGTAGGCCGCGCCCAGGATGGCACCCATGCTGGTGCCGGCAATCGCCTCAGCCCGGATCCCGGCTGCCTCCAGCGCCTGCAGCACGCCGATATGCGCCAGGCCGCGCGCGCCGCCGCCGCTCAGCGCCAGCCCAAGGCGGGGGCGATCGGCGTGAAAACCGATCTCTTGGGTATCTGTACTCATGCCCCAATGATAACTGGTGCCTGTGGGAGACCAAACAATTGGTCCCAGTGCTCTCCGTGCGGAGCGGGCTGCCGGCGCCCGTATGATAGGATGGGCGAAGGTATGTCCTCCAATAGACTGATCATCGTCTCTAACCGGCTCCCGGTCTCCCTGCAGCGCAGGGGAGCGGGCTACAGCGTCCACCCGAGCGCCGGCGGGCTGGCCACCAGCCTGAACGCCTTGCGTGAGCGAATGCCCATGCTGTGGCTCGGCTGGCCCGGTGTCAGTGTGACCGATCCCGACGAGCGCCGTGCCGTCGCTTCCCGCCTGGTGGACGAATTCGGGTGCATTCCGCTCTTCCTGCCCCAGCCGGCCTTCGATCGGTATTATTCCGGATTCAGCAACGGGTGCCTGTGGCCCCTGTTTCACTACTTTCCTCAGTACGCCCACTACAGCGAGCATGAGTGGCGGGCATACCAGCAGGTCAATGGGCTGTTCAGTGAGAAGCTGCTGGAGATCTTGCAGCCCTCAGACACGGTGTGGGTGCATGACTACCACCTGATGCTGCTGCCCGAACTGGTGCGCCAGGCGAGGCCGGAGGCCACCATCGGCTTCTTTCTGCACATCCCGTTTCCTTCCTACGAAATCTTCAGACACTTGCCGTGGCGCGAAAGTATCCTGAGGGGCCTGCTGGGAGCCGACCTGGTGGGCTTTCACAGTTTCGGCTACGTCCGCCACTTTCTGAGCAGCCTGCTCCGCATCCTGGGGTTGGATCACGAGTTCGGGCGAGTGACGCTCGCCGACCGGCAGGTGAAGGCCGACACCTTTCCGCTGGGCGTGGATATGGCGCGCTTCGAGGCGGCCAAAGACGACCCCGGTGTCCGGCAGCGGCTGGAAGGTCTGCGCCGTGAAACCGCCGGGCGCAAGGTGGTGCTGTCGGTGGATCGGCTGGATTTCACCAAAGGCATCTTGCAGCGGCTGCGCGCCTTCGAGGGATTCCTGACCCGCTTCCCGGAATGGCGCGGGAAGGTCGTATTGATCACGTTGTGCGTCCCCTCGCGCACCCGAGTTCCGGAATACCGCGCGCTGAAACGACAGGTGGACGAGCTGGTCGGGCGGATCAATGGGCGCTACGGACAGCCGGAGTGGACGCCGATCTGGTACCTGTATCGATTCCTGCCGTTCGAACAACTGCTGCCGCTGTACCGGCTGGCCGATGTGGCCCTGGTTACCCCGTTGCGGGACGGGATGAACCTGGTAGCCAAGGAGTATCTTGCCGCCCGGCCGGAATCCACTGGCGCCCTGGTGCTCAGCGAGACGGCCGGATCGGCGGATGAGCTGGGCGAGGCGCTCATCGTCAATCCCCACGATGAAGCGGCCATCATCGAGGCCTTGCGGCGCGCCCTCAGCATGTCCGAGGCGGAGCAGGTGGACCGCAATACGCCCATGCTGGCCCGCCTGCGCCGCTACAACACGGTGCGTTGGGCAGATGACATCCTGACCGAGCTGGAGCAGGCGCGGCGGCAGCGCACCCAGCGCCGGCCGCGGCTGCTGCACGGCCCACTGCGCCAGGAGCTGCTGCACGGCTTCCAGCACAGCCGCAGCAGGCTGCTGCTGCTCGACTACGACGGGACGCTGGTGCCGTTTAAGGGCCACCCGCTGCAGGCTGCCCCCGATGAAGGCCTGTGCCGGATCCTGCAGCGCCTGGCGGGACGGCGCGGCAACCGCTTGGTGGTCATCAGCGGCAGAGATGCCGGAACGCTGGAACGCTGGCTGGGTGAGACCGGCGCAGATCTGGTGGCCGAGCACGGTGGAAGCCTGCGCAGAGCGGACGACTCGGAATGGAAAAGCGCAGCCGACGACCTGCCCCAGGGCTGGAAAGACGAGATCCGCCCGGTGCTGCAGGTATATGCCGACCGCACCCCCGGCGCCGAGGTGGAGCAGAAGGGGCTAATGCTGGTCTGGCACTACCGCCGTGCCGAGCCGGAACTCGGATCTCTGCGCGCCAAGGAACTCACCGACCACCTGGAAGGCTACGTGGCCAACACCCCGCTGCACGTGCTGCAGGGGGACCGGGTGGTGGAGATCAAACCCAGCAGCGTCAGCAAGGGCAAGGCGGCCCTGGCCTGGCTGTCCGAGGGGACGACCTACGATTTCACGCTGGCAGTCGGGGACGATGTGACCGACGAGGACATGTTCGCCGCCATGCCGGAGGACAGCTGGACCATCAAGGTGGGGTACGGCGGAGCTTCCGGCGCCTCCTACCTGCTGCCCGGTGTCGAGGCGGTGCGGCAGCTGTTGGACGAGCTGGCTGGCTCCTAACGCGGGGGCCGGAGAACTTGTGATAGAATGTACACAATTAATTCGGATGTACTTACACTAATTCACGGCCGGCGCGACGCCCACCTCTGAGCGCCCCATGCCCATCGACTACCTGCCCATCGCCGTCCTGATCGTGCTGGCCACCGGGCTGGCGTTTCTCACGGTAGGGCTCGGACACCTCTTCGGACCCCGCAAGCGGACAGCCCGTAAGGGCCAGCCTTACGAATCCGGCATGGTGCCGTACGGCTCGGGGCAGCGCCGGATGCCGGTGCACTTCTATCTGATCGCAGTGCTATTCATCCTGTTCGATATCGAGATCATCTTCCTGCTCCCCTGGGCGGTGGTGCTGCGCCAGATCCGGGTGACCGGGCTGATCGAGATGCTGGTATTCATCCTGATCCTGTTGGTCGGTTTCGTGTACGCGTGGAAGCGGGGAGCGCTGGAATGGGAATAGAGCAGAAGCTGGGCAACCTGGGCATGGTGACCACCACGCTGGAGCAGGCGGTCAATTGGAGCCGGACCAAGGCCATGTGGCCGCTGCTTTCCGGGCTGGCCTGCTGCGCCATCGAGATGATGGCTGCCCAGGCCTCGGACTACGACATGAGCCGCTTCGGCATGGAGCTCATGCGGGCCAGCCCGCGGCAGGCCGACCTGCTGATCGTCGCCGGAAGGGTCTCCCGCAAGATGGCCCCGGTGCTGCGCCGGCTGTACGACCAGATGCCCGAACCCAAGTGGGTGCTGGCCATGGGCGACTGCTGCTCCTGCGGCGGTGTGTTCAACAACTACGCTCTCGTGCCGGGTGTGGATGAGGTCATGCCGGTGGATGTATACGTGGCCGGCTGCCCGCCCCGGCCGGAAGGGCTGATCCACGGCATTCTCACCCTGCACGAGCGGGTGATGGCCGAGAAGCCAACCCGGGCGGCGGCCTGAAGCCGGGTGGACCTGTCACGGCGGCAATTCGCGCTGATCCTCCGACCCAGCCAGGGGTGATTGAGTGAGCCACGTAGACACGGCGGTTGCCTCGCTCCAGTCCGCGCTCGGCCCAGGCTTGTCCTCGGTCGAGACGTTTCGCGGCCAGACTACCGCGGTCCTGGAGGCCTCCTCCATCCTGGAGGCCTGCCGAATGCTGCACGACGAACTGGATTTCGACTTGCTGGCGGCCCTCACCGCGGTGGACTACTGGCCGAAGGAACCGCGCTTCGGGGTGGTGTATCAACTGTACTCCTTGGCCCACCGCCAACTGCTGGGGCTGAAGGTGCTGCTGGAGAGCCAGCTGGCCGAGCTACCCTCGATTACGCCGGTTTATCCCAACGCCAACTGGCACGAGCGGGAGGTCTTTGACATGTTCGGGGTGAAGTTCTCTGGACACCCCGACCTGCGCCGCATCCTCATGCCCTTCGAGTGGGAAGGCCATCCGCTGCGCAAGGACTATCCGCTGGGCTATGAGGAAGTGCAGTTCAGCTTCAACTTCGACGAGATCGAGCGCCGCAAGAAGTACGCCAAGGAATAGCCATGGTGCTGGAAGTCACGGTAGATGAGCTGAGACACCTGGTCTCGGAGCGCGCCCTGCAGGGCGACACCCTGCTGCTCAACATGGGGCCCCAGCACCCGAGCACCCACGGGGTGCTGCGCCTGCTGTTGGAGTTGGACGGCGAACGAATCGTCAACTGTGTGCCCGACATCGGCTTCCTGCACACCGGCATCGAAAAGAATATGGAGGCCAAGTCCTACGAGAAGGTCCTGGTGATGACCGATCGGATGGACTACCTCAACAACCTGGGCAACAATCTGTGCTACTGCCTGGCCATCGAGAAGCTGGTGGAATTGGATGTCCCCCCGCGAGCCCAGGTGGCCCGGGTGCTGCTCACCGAGCTGACCCGCCTGTCCTCCCACTTGCTCTGGCTGGGCACCCACGCCCTGGATCTGGCCGCCATCACCGTGTTCTGGTACACGTTTCGCGAGCGCGAGATCGTGCTGGACATCTTCGAGATGTGCTCCGGCCAGCGCATGATGACCTCGTACTTCCGGCCGGGCGGGTTGTGGCGGGACCTGCCCAGGGAGTTCGAGCCGGCCGTGCGCCAGTTCCTGAAGATCATTCCCGACCGCATCGACCAATACGAAGATCTGCTGACCAACAACCCGATGTACATCGAGCGCACCCGGGGCATCGGGGTGATTTCCAGCGAGCAGGCATTGCAGATCGGGATGACCGGCCCGCCGCTGCGGGCCACCGGGGTGCCACTGGACCTGCGCCGGGAGCAGCCCTACAGCGGTTACGAGCAGTTTGACTTTGAAATCCCGACCGCCACGGCCGGCGACACCTACGCCCGCTACGCGGTCCGCATGCAGGAAATGCGCCAGTCGGTGCGCATCGTCCAGCAGGCGCTGGATTCGATGCCTGGCGGGCCGTTCCGGAGCAACAACCGCAAGTTCGTTCCGCCGCCTCGGGCGGAACTCGGGCACAGCATGGAAGCGGTCATCCACCACTTCAAGCTGTGGACCGAAGGATTCCCGGCGCCCAAGGGCTCCGTATACATGCCGGTGGAATCGCCCCGCGGGATCTTGGGATGCTTCCTGGAGGGCGACGGCGGTCCCAATCCCTACCGGGTCCACTTCCGCACGCCCAGCTTCGCCAACGTGCAGGCGCTGCCCATCCTGGCCAAGGGTCACCTGGTGGCGGATGTGGTGGCCATCCTGAGCAGCCTGGACCCGATCCTGGGGGATATTGACCGTTGAACGTTGCGTCCGCTGTGTTGAAGCAGAAATACGCGGCCGAGATCGAAGCCATCTTGGCCAAGTACCCGGAAGGTCGCAGCCGTTCGGCAGTCATGCCGCTGCTGTTCCTGGCCCAGCGCGAGTATGGCCATATCACCCGGGAGGCCATCGCCGAGGTGGGAGACCTGCTCCAACTGACCACCACCGAGGTCGGGGCGCTGATTGGGTTCTACACCCTCTTCCACGACCAACCGGGCGGGCGCTACCGGGTTCAAATCTGCACTGACCTCCCCTGTGCCCTGCGCGGGGCGGAGCGCTTCGCCAAGGACCTGTGCCAGAACCTGGGGATCCGCCTGGGGGAGACCAGCCCCGACGGCGCGGTCACCGTCGAGGCGGTCATGTGCCTGGCGGCCTGCGACAAGGCGCCGATGTTCCAGGTCCAGGGACCGGACGGCATCCACTACCACGAGCAGCAGACGCTGGAGTCGGCTCAGGCGGTCGTCGCCGCGCTGCGGGCGGGAGCGGTGGATGGCTGAGCACCTGCTGCTGCGCCATCGGGACGTCCCCGGGATCGATGAGCTGAAGACCTACCGCAAGCACGGGGGGTTCCAGGCCTTTGAGTCGATCGTGCGCAGCAAATCCCCCCAGGAGGTCATCGACCTCGTCAAGGCCTCCGGATTGCGCGGCCGGGGAGGCGCCGGGTTCCCCACCGGGGTGAAGTGGAGCTTCCTGAGTCCGGAGGTCTACCCCCGCTACGTGGTGGCCAACGCCGACGAGTCGGAGCCGGGGACCTTCAAGGACCGCGAGATCATGGAGCGCAACCCCTTCCAGTTCCTGGAGGGGGTGGCCATCTGCAGCTACGCGGCCCAGGCCCGGGCGGCCTATGTCTACTGCCGCGGGGAGTTCTGGGATCTGACCGCCGAGCTGGACCGCAAGATCGCCGAGCTCAAAGCGGCCGGATTGCTGGGCGAGAAGCTGTTCGGGACCGACTTCTCGCTGGAGATCTACACGCACCTGGGGGCCGGAGCCTATATCTGCGGCGAGGAGACCGCGCTGCTGGAGTCGCTGGAGGGCTATCTGGGCCAGCCGCGGCTGCGGCCGCCCTTCCCCGCCGCCAAG
>Ga0214472_10008354_pt1 | contig 10810 bp, 6 predicted proteins | sample RVTome_6_FD_207662 | JGI IMG/M metagenome (GOLD analysis project Ga0214472, IMG submission 207662) | Soil microbial communities from uranium-contaminated site in the Upper Colorado River Basin, Wyoming, United States - RVT140D175 | ecosystem: Environmental > Terrestrial > Soil > Contaminated >...
CGGTGACGACGCGGGCGACGTCCTCGGCCTCGCCGATGCGCGCCAGCGCGTCGATCGACCACTCGCGCACCGTGGCGTCCTCGTGCTCGAGCCCGCGCCGCCAGGCCGGCGCCGCCGACGAGCTCAACACTCGTTCTTCCTCGGCGCGATAGCGGGCCGTGGCGCGTCCGAATTGCTGGCCGGCGAGGTCGTCGATGATCAGCTTGACGACGTCGCCGCTGCCTTCGCCGGCGCACGCCGCCAGCAGCCCGGCCAGAAGCAGCGTACCGATCGAGCCCACCGCGGCGCGCCTCACCGGCGCATCTCCCGCAGCAGCTCGCCCGCCGCCAGCGAGTCCTCGAGGCGGACGATGTCGGGCGCCAGCGACCGGTCTTCGTCGAGCGGTGCGACGAGGCGGCGCAGCCAGTCGTAGGCCGGTCGCAGCTTGGCCGCCGGCACCGATGGCGCGTGCAGCTCCATCGCCTCGCAGGCGCACAGCAACTCGATGGCAAGCACGCGCCGGCAGTTGGTCACCACTTGCAGGGCCTTCCAGCCGCCCCAGGCACCCATCGATACATGGTCCTCCTGGTCGGCCGACGTCGGGATGCTGTCGGTGGACGCCGGCATCGACAGCGAGCGGCTCTCGCTGACCAGCGCCGCCGCCACGGTCTGGGTGATCAGCAGGCCGGAGCGCAGGCCGCCGTCGCGGACCAGGAACGCCGGCAGGCCCGAGAGCGAGGCGTTCAGCAGACGGTTGATGCGCCGCTCGCTGATCGAGGCGAGGTCGGTCGCCGCCATCGCCAGCATGTCGAGCGCGTAGGCCACCGGCTGGCCGTGGAAGTTGCCGCCCGAGACGATGCGGCCGTCGTCGAGCAGCAACGGGTTGTCGGTCACCGAGTTGAGCTCGATGGCGATGATGCGCCGCGCCGCCTCGCAGACGTCGCGGGCGGCGCCGTGCACCTGCGGCATGCAGCGCAGCGAGTAGCCGTCCTGAACCTGCTCGGCCCCGCGGCGGTCGGCCAGCTCGCTGCCGGCGAGCAACCCCACCAGATGGGCGGCGACCGCGACCTGTCCGGGATGCGGGCGCAGGGCCGCGAGCCCGGGGTCGAAGGCATCGACCCGCGCCCCCAACGCCTCCACCGTCAGAGCCCCGGAAACGTCGGCGATCCGGCAGAGGTCCTCGAGCTCGCGGCAGGCCAGGGCCCCCAGCGACGCCATCAACTGGGTGCCGTTGAGCAGCGCCAGCCCCTCCTTCGCCTCCAGCTCGACGGGCTGCAGACCGCAGGCCCTCAGCGCCGCGCCGCCGTCGACGCGCTCGCCGTCGATCCAGGCCTCGCCTTCGCCGATCAGCACCAGGGCGACGTGCGCCAGCGGCGCCAGATCGCCGCTGGCACCGACCGAGCCCTGGCGGGGGACGAACGGGCAGATGTCATGCTCGAGCATCTGCAGGAGGCGTTCGACAATCAGCGGGCGAGCGCCGGAGCGGCCGCGGGCCAGCACGTTGGCCCGCAGCAGCATCAAGCCGCGGACGACGCGGCACGGCAAGGGCTCGCCGAGCCCGACCGCATGGCTGCGCACCAGGTTGAGCTGCAGCTGGCGGAGCCGATCGGGATCGATGCGAACGCGGGCGAAGGCGCCGAAGCCCGTGTTGACGCCGTAGACGGTGGCGCCCGACTCGATGACCTCTTCGACGCGGCGGCGGCCGGCTTCCATGGCCTGGCGAGCGCCGGCGGCGAGGGTGAAGCGCCGGATCCGTCGTTGCGCCGCCGCCTCGACGTCCTCGAGGTCGAGCGATTCCCCGTCGATCTCCAGCACCTCGACTGTCGGGCCGTTGGTCGTCATGGGCTCGTGGTCGGCTCCTTCAACCCGCGAACCGCCCCAGCAGGAGCATCAACATGCCGGCGAGCAGGGCGCCGAGACCGAGGAGTCGGACGACGACGGGCCCCAAGCGCTCGAGCTGGCGGAGGATTCGGAGGGCGCCCTCCGGATGGAGGAAGTACGGCAGCCCCTCGATGATCAGCGCCAGTCCCAGGGCCATCAACAGCAGCTGCCAGTTCATCGTCGGGCGATGCTAGCACGCCGCCTGCTTGTCCGTGCTTCGCGGCTCCTGGTACGATCCCGGGGGCCATTTTCCCCGCCTCTTCCTCTCCTGTCGACCGCTGCGCGGAGCGCGTGTGCATGGCTAACGTCGCCTTGATCGGCACCCAATGGGGTGACGAAGGCAAGGGCAAGATCGTCGACTGGCTCACCGAGCGCTTCGACATCGTTGCCCGTTACCAGGGAGGTAACAACGCCGGGCACACGGTCATCATCGACGGCCACAAGCAGGTCCTGCACCTGATCCCCTCCGGGATCCTGCGCCCCGGCAAGACCTGCGTGATCGGCAACGGCGTCGTCATCGATCCGGAGGCCCTGTTCGAGGAGATCGACGAGCTCGCCGCCGCCGGTGTGGAGTTCGACGGCCGCCTGCTGGTCGCCGAGCGCGCCCACGTCATCCTTCCCTATCACCGCGGCATCGAGCTGGGCAGCGAGACGCGCCGCGGCGAGGACCGCATCGGCACCACCAGCCGCGGCATCGGCCCCTGCTACGAGGACAAGATCGCCCGCTCCGGGATCCGCGTCGTCGATTGCATCGATCGCGACGTCCTCGCCCGCAAGGTGCGCGCCAACGTCGTGGTCGTCAACCAGCTGCTCGACACCCTCTACGACCTCCCCGCCTTCGATGCCGACGAGATCATCGCCACCTACAGCGAGCACGGCCGGCGTCTGGAGCAGTACGTCGCCGACACCTCGCTCTACCTGAACGCGGCCATGGATGGCGGCAAGCGGGTGCTGTTCGAGGGCGCCCAGGGCACCCATCTCGACGTCGACCACGGCACCTATCCGTTCGTGACCTCGTCGAACGCCACCGCCGGCGGCGTCTGCTCGGGGCTGGGCATCGGTCCCACCCGGGTCGACGCCGTGCTCGGCGTCGCCAAGGCGTACACCACCAGGGTCGGCGCCGGCCCCTTCCCGAGCGAGCTGCACGACGCCCTCGGCGAGCGGCTGCGCGCCGCCGGCAACGAGTTCGGGGCCACCACCGGCAGGCCGCGCCGCTGCGGCGCCTTCGACGCCGTGGCCGGCCGCTACGCCGCCCGCGTCAACGGCTGCAACGCCATCATCTTGACCAAGCTCGACGTCCTCGACGGCGTCGAGTCGATCCCGATCTGCGTCGGCTACGACATCGGCGGCACCCGCCACGACGAGATGCCGGCGCAAACCTGGCTGCTCGACGACGTCGAGCCGATCCTCGAGGAGATGCCTGGCTGGGAGCAGCCGACGTCGGGCGTCGAGCGCTGGGAGGACCTCCCGGACGAGTGCCGCGCCTACGTCGGCCGCGTCGCCGAGCTGATCGGCTGCGAGGTCGGCCTGCTGTCCGTCGGCGCCGAGCGCCGGGCGATGCTCGCGGTGCCTGGCACCGACGTCAGCGACTGGCTGGATGGGGCCGGCACGGAACCGTAACGGCTGGCGACGGCGGGCCCGGCCATCAGTGCGCCGCCGTCCGCGCCCGTCGATCCTCAGAAGGAGCCGAAGCCGTACTCGATGCCGACCAGCGGCGTGACGGTGTCTCGCAGGCCGCCATCGTTGAGCTTGAACAGCAGGTTGAAGTCGACCAGCAGGTTGCCGCGCGGGTTCACCTTGAAGCCGATCGCGGCATTGGTCTGGTTGAACGACGCCTGCTCAAAGTCGATGTTGGGGAAGCCGAGCTGCGTCTCACGCGGTGGCGGCGTCGTCACGGTGTCGATCAGCCGCAGCCGCTGGGCGTCGAAGATCTGCTGCCCGAGGACGTCGAACACCAGGGTCAGCTGCTCGTGCACGCCCCAGTCGACGCCGAAGGCGTAGAAGAGCTGATCGGGGAGGTCGCCCTCGTCGCCGGCGACGCGCAGGTCGCCGGCCAGCCGGCTGTCGCCGTTCCACTGGTACCCGAGGTTGACGTGCGGCGAGACGTTGTTGCCGACGACGCCCGAGACCACGAAGAACGGCCGCACGCCGACGCCGCCAGTGCCGAGCAGATCAACCTCGTCGCCGCTCGGCAAGCGAACGTCCAGGCCCGCCGCCACGGCGACGGCGTCGGAGACCCGCGGGTTGCCCTTGAGCCTGACGATGATGTCGCCGAGGCCGGTGGCCGAGCCCGAGTTGCTGAAGATCTGCTGGTCCGGGTTCCCCCCCTCGAAGTGATGGATGTTCGGGTTGGGATCGCCGGTGCGCTGGATCGTCGCCACCGAGGTGACGTCGAGATCGGTCCGTAGGATCGGCACGGCGACCGAGACGTCCACCCGGTCGTGCAGGCCGTAGGTGAAGAAAGCGGTGAACTGCGAGACCTGCCCGCCGATCACCGTGTCCAGCGTGATGACGTCGTCCTTGAAATCGAGGCTGACGCCGCCCGGGCAGTTGCAATGGGCGATGGCGTCGGGGATGCCGTCGAGGTCGACGCCGTCGATTCCGTCGAAGCTGAAGTACTGGAAACCGAAGCTGACATTGAAGCGGCCGCTGCCGACCGTCTCCGCCCGTTCGGTGAGGATGGGACCGAAGCTCTGCCGCCGGCGCGCGGGCAAGCCGGTGTCGGGGTCGATGCCAAAGGTGATGCCCGAAGCCGACGAGGGCAGCGGCAGCGCTGTCAGTTGGGTGACGAACGCGATGTTCAGCAGCCGTCCCTGCTGTAGGACGTCGCTGAACTGTCCTTCACGGGCAACGCCGAAGTGGGCCTCGTGGTTGAAGGGCTGGTCCGCTTCCAGCTCGATGAACCCTTCGGCCCCGAAGATGTTCGGGATCAGAAAGGCGAGACCGGTGCCCTCCTCCTGTCCCTGGGCCGGCAACGAGATAAAGAGCGACAACATCATGACCGGCGGTATCCAGCGTCGGTTCATCAACTTCTCCCCTGTTGTGTTGGGCTCGTTTCTCCGTATCTTTTGGAAATCAGCCGCGTCCGACTATAGCGATCCGCGGGGTCCATTACTAGCCCGCGTTATCGGCACCGCACGGCCCTCGCCAGAAGCGCGGCCACCGCCGGCTCATGACGGCTCTTTCACCGGGTCGAGGCCACGGCTTGCTCACCTCTGCTCTTCCTGCGTCATCGACTGAATGAGCCACCTGCCATCCTGCTTGCGCAACTCGATGCGCTGTCTGGCTGACGGCGTGGTCGTAGATCCGATCCGATAGCGAACCGTCCAGACGTGCTCCGCGTCGGGGAGATCGATCTCCGTGTCGACCGACTGGATCTCCAAAGACACCGAGCTCTCCTGGAAGGCGACCCGGATGAAGTCCTCGGACGTCGTTCCCACGACACCCGGCCAGACCTGCCGAATCCGGTCCATCGACCTGTCCTCGAAGGCCTGACGGTACTGGTCCAGGACGGAGAGGATGGCGGCGGCTTCCCGGTAGTGGGACAGCGCCTCGTCGAGCGCCTGGGCGGCTGCCAGCAAGTTGCCGGCGTTCTCTTCTGCGTCGGCCGTCGTGATTCTCGTGGTAGCGGACGGCACGGGTGCAGCGAGAGGCTGCTGTTGGAGGGCCTGTGCCTGGCCCGCGATCAGGTTGCGCTTGTCGGCGAGGGCTCCGCGGGCCGCTCGCACCAATAGATCGCGGGCCCCTTCCCAGCCGCTGCGGGCGGCGGCGTAGTCGCCGCGGTCCAGGGCCGCCTGCGCTGCATCGGCCGGGCCGGCGGCGGCCGCGAAGTCCGCGGTCCCCCACAGCGGCGATCGGGTCTGGAGCTGCTGTGGGGTCTGCATGTAATCGTCGCGGGCCGTCTCGGCGGCAATGCGCAGCGTCCGGCTGGCTGCCGCGGCATCTTCGGATGCCGCGTCGAACCTCGCTCGGGCCGAGTTGTACCGGTCTGCGGCGTCCGACCAGCGTCCCTGTGCGACCAGACCGTCTGCTTCGTCCTGGAGTCGAGCCGCGGCTCCCCAGGTCTCACCGGCCGCTTCCGGGGCGCCCGCAGCCTCGGCGTCCCGCCGGGCTTCGATCGCCTGCGATCGGGCCCGGTCCATGGCGGCGCCCTCGTCGGCTCGCCCGAGGATCGTGCGCGCCTCTCCGTTGCCGGGCGCGGAGTCGAGGACAGCCTGTGCCGCGGCAGCCGCCTGCCCGTAGCGGTTCGCTTCGAGATGGGAGCGCGCTTCGCTGAGATTGGCCAGCAGCTCCCCGAGACTGTCGCGGACGCTTTGCTGCACCTCGAGGGCTTGTTGGTTGTCGGGATCGACGGCCAGCACGGCCTGGGCTGTCGCCAAGGCCTCTTCACCGCGGCCCGCCGCGAGGTGATCGCGGGCCTCGCGGCCGCGGACCTCGATGAGGCGCTGGCTGGCTTGCTGCCGCAGCCGCTGCGCCTCGGAGTTGTCGGGCTGTTGGTCGAGAATCCCGCCGACGGCCGCCAGGGCGGCGTCGAAGTCGCCGCCTTCCAGCTGCTGGCGGGCGGCCGCCAGCTCCTCCGTGAAGTCGAGCGGCGTTGCCGTCGTCGTACCAGAAGTCCCCCCGTCGGGAACCGTGGCTCCGCCGCCGGACGTCGACGGGCCGGACGTTTCCCCGCCGCCCGTGGCGGAAATCTCCTCGTCCCCGGCGTCGGGGCCCGAGGGCCACAGCGCCAAGGCGCTCGCGAGTACGATCGCCGCTAGGGGCAACAGCAGCAGCGCCGGTCGGTCGCGGACCGTCGAGAGCAGCTCCTGGGGAACGCGCTGCCAGGGGGCGACATCGGTGGCTCCGGCGGCGGCTTGCTTCGGTGCCCCGGTCTCGATCTGGCGGGTGTCGGCCAGCGCGGCTTCGCGCCTCTCTGCCTGACGCCTCTGGGCGTCTCGCCTCTCCGCCTCGCGCTTTTCCGCCTCGCGCCTCTCTGACTCGCGCCTCTGGGTTTCACGTCTTTCGGCTTCAAGCCTCGCAGCCTCGCGTTTTTCGGCCTCGCGCTTTTCGGCCTCACGCTTTTCGGCCTCGCGTTTTTCAGCCTCGCGTTTTTCGGCCTCGAGTCTCTCGGCCTCTCGCCGCTGGCGTTCCTCCTGCGCTCGACGCTCTTCGCCCAACCGCTCGACTTCCGCGTCCACCTCGGCGACCAGCTGCTTCGCCTCGGCTTGCTCCGGGTCCTCCCCGAGGACCTGTTCCGCCAGCTCCCGGGCGCGTTCCAGCTTGCCGCCCTGTTGCGCCTTCGTCGCCGCGGCCAGGGCCTTGGCGATGCCCTTCTGGCGCTGGCGCTCCTTCTTGATCTCGCGGTCGAGCGTCGCGCGCAGCTTCTTTGCCGGGGCATGGCTCTCGTCGAGCCGCAGGGCTTCTCTGGCAGCTTTCCGGGCTGCCTCCAGGTCACCCGCACCGCGCAGCGACTCGGCCTTCTCAAGCAGCTCGCCGATGCGCCGCTGCCGCTCCTCGTGCTCACGACGCTCCTGCTGGAAGCTCTCGATCTCCGCCTTCACCGCGGTGGCCAGCTCGGCGGCCTCGGTGTGCTCCGGCTCCTCCTCGAGGACCTGCGAGGCCAGCTCGGCGGCCTTTTCCAGCTCGCCGGCTTGCCGAGCCTCGACCGCCAGCGCGTACGTCCTTGCCAGCCGCTGCTGGCGCTCGAGCGCCTTTTCGATCGCTGCGTCGACTTGTCGCTCGAGCCGCAGCGCCGCCTCGTGGCCGTGGTCGAGCTGAAGCGCCTCACCGACGGCTTCCCTGGAGGCCTCCAGGTCACCCTCGTCCCGCAGCGACTCGGCCCTCTCGAGCAGCTCGCCGATGCGCCGCAGGCGCTCCTCGCGCTCGATGCGCTCCTGCTCGAGGCGCTCGATCTCCGCCTTCACCTCGGCGGCCAGCTCGGCAGCGTCGCCGTGCTCGGGCGCCTCCTCGAGGATCTCGGCGCTCAGCTGCGCGGCCTTTTCCAGCTCGCCGGCCTGCCGCGCCTCGACCGCCATCGCGTAGGTTTTCGCGAGGCGTTGCTGCCGCTTCCGGGCCTGCTCGAGCGCCGCTTCGATCTGCTGGGCGAGCCGCAGCGCCGCCTCGTCGCCCTCGTCGAGCTGCAGAGCTTCCCGGACAGCCTGCATGGCCGCTTCCAGCTCGCCCGCGGCCTCGAGCGCCCCGGCCTTCTCGAGCAGCTCGCCGATGCGCCGCTGCCGCTCCTCGCGCTCCCGGCGCTCCCGCTCGAGCCGCTCGATCTCTTCCTCGACCTCGCCGGCCAGTTGCTGGGCGTCGATGTGCTTCGAGTCCTCCCCGAGAATCTCGGCCGCCAGGGCCCCCGCCTTTTCCAGTTCTCCGGTTTCCCGCGCCTGCCTCGCTGTCGCGTAGGTCTTCGCGGCCCGCTGCCGGCGCCCCTGCTCCTCGGTCAGGCGGGCCTGGAGGTCGATCGCCCTGGCGTTCCGCGGATAATCCTCGAGGAGGGCATCGACCTCGGCGACGGCCCCTGCCAGGTCGTCGTCGGCGATGTGCCGCAGGTCCTGTTCGAGGTAGGGGGCGAGCGGCTCGAGCTTGGCCAGCAAGTCCTGGAGTTGCCCGCGCTCGACCTCGGCCAGTTGCCGGGCCCTGTACAGCTCCAGGTAGCCGCTGGCCTCCCCGATGCTGGCGGCCTCGGGGCTCGGTAGCGAGTCGTCGAGAGCGGGCGCCTCGACGCGCACCGTGGCGTCGCCGTCGACGTCGGCGTCGGCCAGGGCTCGAGACTCGGCGACGAGGTCTGCATTGGCCTCCTTCAGGTTCCGCAGCTTCTCGATCGCCGCTTCCGCCGCCGCGCGCATCTGGCGCTGCAGCTCGGGCAGAGATTTCTGAAAGGCTTCAAGGTCCGCCCCCATCTCCGCCATGCTCTGATGGCGATCGTCACGGCCCTTCTGCAGTGCCTTCTGGATGATCGCCGAGAGCTGCTCGGGGATCGTCGGGTTGACCTCGTGCAGCGGCACCGGGTCTTCACGGGCGATCTTGGCGAAGGCCTCGGCCAGGGTCCGGCCTTCGAACGCCTTGCGGTAGGAAAATAGCTCGTAGAAGACCGACCCCAGGGCGAAGATGTCGGAGCGCTCGTCCACCTTCTTGCCCTCGAGCTGCTCGGGGGACATGTAGCTCGGCGTCCCCATGACCATGCCGGTGGCGGTCATGTCGGAGTCGGCGATGCGGGCGAGGCCGAAGTCGAGCACCTTGACGCGGCCCGAAGCGGTGATCTGGATGTTTCCCGGCTTCAGGTCCCGGTGCACGACCTCCCGATCGTGCGCGTAGGCGAGGGCGCTGCAGAGGTCCAGCATCATCTGCAGCCGGCGTTCGAGGGGGATGTACTCGCGGCGCTTGAGCTTCTCCTTGAGGTCCTCGCCGTCGAGAAGCTCCATCACGATGTAGGCGCGACCGTCCTCCTCGGCGAGGTCGTGCACGTCGATGATGTTGGGGTGCTTGAGCTGGACCGCAACGCGGGCTTCCCGGAAGAACCTGCTGAGCAGCTCGGGCTCGCCTTCGAAGTCGGCGGACATCATCTTGATGGCCACCGGTCGCTCAAGGAACGGATCGTGGGCCTTGTAGACAACGCCCATGGCGCCCCGGCCGATCCTCTCGAGACTTTCGTACTTGCCGATTCTGTCCACGCGAAGGGCGGGGGGCTAGGAGGCGCCGGGTCGGATCAGCAAGACCGTGACGTCGTCGTCGGCGCCGTTGTTGCCAGCCACCTCGATCATGCGGTCGGCCACCTGCTGCAAGCCGTCGTGCTCGCCGAGGCACTGCAGGACGGTCGCCTCGTCGAGGGCCTTGTACAGTCCATCGGAGCAAAGAAGGTAGAGGTCGCCCTCGGCGACCAGTTCTTCGACGAGCTGAGGATGGATCGACTCCTCGGCGCCGATCGCTTTGGTGATCAGGTTGCGCATGGGGTGATTGCGAGCCTGCTCGGCGGTGGTGAGACCCTGTGACAGAGCGACCTGGACCCAGGAGTCGTCCTCGGTGAGCTGCTCGATCTCGCCGGCGCGGACCCGGTAGGCACGGCTGTCACCGGCGGAGCAAATCGTCAGTCGGTCGCCGTCGAAGATGGCCGCGACGATCGTCGAGCCCATGCCGAGATACTTCTCCTGATCGTCCGCCTGCTTCCAGACCTTGCGGTTGGCGAGCTTGACGGCCGTGCGCAGCCGGTTGCCGTTGAGCGACAGCGTCGAGTCGACGCCGAAGGGCCAGGTCATCTCGTCGCTGTCCTCGGATTGACGGACGAAGTTGGAGACCAGCTCGACGGTGAGGCCCGACGCCACCTCGCCGGCGTTCTGCCCGCCCATGCCGTCAGCGACGATGTAGAGCTGGACGTCGGCGGCGACGATGTAGCTGTCCTCGTTGACGGCGTGCCCCGGGCCGATCCGGCTGGCTGCCACCGACTCGATCATTTCGAATCACCTCGACAGACCCATCGCTTCAGGGTCGGACATCCCTGCGCCGCTGGCGATGGCTCGGCCCCGGCAACCGCACAGAAAGTATAGGAAATTGCTTTCTTGCGAATCCTGCCCCTCATGTGCAAGGAGCGCAAGGGAATGGGGTCGACGCTCGCAAGGGATCGATCTCGTAGATCCTCTTGAAGCGGCCCCGGCGCTCGCGCACGCGTGACCCGTTGTAGACTCCGGGCGATGCTGGACGACGCCGCCATTCCCGCCCGACCGCCGCGCCTCGCGGCGCGCCTGCGCCGTGATTCGCTGCGCCGCTCGCCGATCCGCCAGATCATGGAGCTGGCGGCGCGCGACAACATCGTCAACCTGGGGCTGGATCCCGACGAGGTCATCTCCTTCGCCGGCGGCTGGGTGAACCATCGCGCTCCCGAGGAGCTGCGCGAGGAGTACCGGCGGATCGCCGCGGACCCGGAGCTATTCCACCAGACCGGCGGCTACTCGCCGACCCGCGGCCTCCCCGA
>Ga0214472_10008356_pt1 | contig 10809 bp, 6 predicted proteins | sample RVTome_6_FD_207662 | JGI IMG/M metagenome (GOLD analysis project Ga0214472, IMG submission 207662) | Soil microbial communities from uranium-contaminated site in the Upper Colorado River Basin, Wyoming, United States - RVT140D175 | ecosystem: Environmental > Terrestrial > Soil > Contaminated >...
GCGGCCCTTGCCGAGTCGACCGGGGAGGAGCGTACCCGCCTGCGCGAGCGACTCGCCCGCCACTTCGTCCAGCGCCGGCGCCCGGATATCGCCGACTGGCAGAAGGGCAATACCTTCCCCCGGCGCGAGACCAAGGAGCTGACCTATACGCTCACGGGGGCCTGGGAGACCTTCTTCGCCGAGGTCCTCGATTACTGCGCGGCCGTGGTCGCATCCGCCGGCGGCGATGCGCGCCGCGAGCGGCTGAGCTTCTGGGGTACCCTGGCCCTCATGCGCTGCGTGGCATCGAGCCCGGCCGCCGGCGCCCAGGCCCTGCGCACCCGCGCCGGTGCGGACGACGGTGAGGAGGAACAGACGCTCGAAGACCGCATCTTCGACGGCGGCGCCGATTCCCTGATCGAGGACGACGTCGAGCCTCCCACCGCCAGCGATGACCCGGCCCTGAACCGGCTCATCGCCCAGGCCGAGAGTCTCATGGGTCAGTCCGGCGACCCGAAGCTCAAGCTCCTCGCCGACCACCTCGGCCAGCTCATCGACGAGGGCTTCAACCCGGTGGTGTTCTGCCGTTACATCGCCACCGCCCACTACCTGGGCCGCCACCTGGCGAGCCGCTTCGTAAACGTGACCGTGGCCGTGGCCACCGGTGAGCTCACCGCCGACGAGCGCAAAGAGAAGGTCGCCCTGCTCGGCGAGGCCGAGCAGCGCCTGCTCATCGCCACCGACTGCCTTTCCGAGGGCATCAACCTCCAGGAGTCCTTCGACTCCGTCGTCCACTACGACCTGTCGTGGAACCCGACGCGCCACGAGCAGCGCGAGGGCCGCGTCGACCGCTTCGGTCAGCCCAGGGAGGTCGTGCGCACCACCCTCATCTACGGCGCCAACAACCCGGTCGACGGCGCGGTCCTCGAGGTCATCCTGCGCAAGGCGGCCAAGATCCGTGAGGAGCTGGGCGTCCCGGTCCCGATTCCAGACGACGGGCACACGCTCACTCAGGCCCTGATGCGTGCGGTCTTCTTGCATCACCGGCAGGGCCACAGACAGATGGAGATCGACTTCACCACCACCGTCGAGGCCCAGGCCATCGACTCGCGCTGGCAGGATGCCGCCGACAAGGCCAAGCGGAACCGCACGGTCTTCGCCCAGCGCCGCCTCAAGCCCGAGGAGGTACTGCCCGAGTGGCACAAGTCGCTCGCCGCCATCGGCAGCAGAGACGACGTGCAACGCTTCGTCGATCGCTCCCTGAGCCGCCTCGGCTCCGGGCTCGAATCGCGCAGCACCCAGGGTTGGGGCCGCGGCGCCAAGGTTCCTCTCACCCCCCTGCCCGAGGACGTGCGCGAGCGCCTGGCGGCCGAGGGGCTGACCGGCACGTTGTTCATCGACTTCAAGTACCCGGCCGCGCCGCGCTGCCGGCCCGTGCAGCGCAGCCACCCCCTGGTCGCGGTGCTCGCCGAGACCCTGCTCGAGCGCACCCTGGGCAACGGCGCCCACGATGGCGGTAATGGCAGCGGCGAGATAATCATCGACCCGGGCGTCCTCGGTCGCGTCGGCGCCTGGGTCTCGGCGGCTGTCCTGGTGCGCACCACGGTCGCCCTGCTGCGCCTTCGCCATCAGCTCATCACCCAGCGGTCGGGGCGGGCACAGACCCTGCTCGTCGAAGAGGCGACGGCCATCGCCTGGGCCGGCGTCTCGGAGCCAACCACCACCGAAGGCGCGGATGCCTTCGCCTTGATCGCTGCACCGCCCGTCGCCGATCCTCCGGCCCATGTGCGCGAGCGGGCCGTGACCCAGGCTCTCGACCAGCTCGAGCCGCGCCGGACCGAGCTCGACGCCTTCGCCGAGCGCCGCGCCCAGGCCCTGCTCGCCGACCACCGCCGGGTGCGCGAGGCCGCCGATGCCCGCGGCAGCTACACCGTGAAGGCGCTGCTCCCGGCCGACATCATCGGCCTCTTCGTGCTCCTGCCGCAGGTTGCGTAGGCATGGCGCGCGGACGCAAGAAGGGCTCGACGACCGCGGGAACATCGACCGCAGCCCCCCGGCGACGGCGACGCCTGCGGCGCAGCGGTAACCCGGCCCAGCTCTCCTTCGAGGCCATCGCCATCGAGGGCGGCCTGCTCTCTCCCGACTGGCTCGCCCGGGTGGCACGGCTCGACGCGGGGGGTCAGAGCGAGGCCGACTATCGCATCCCCAAGGGCCTGAACCTTCGCGACGAGATCGGCCGCTACTGGCGCATCGCCCAGGCCCTGTGGTCGGACTTCTCCACCGGTCGTGCAGTGACCGACTTACCAGAGAACCAGGCCACAGCGGTGGCCGAACGGTTTGTCACGGGCCTGCTACGCGACTGCTTCGGCTTCGGGTCACTCACCCGCGTTGACCCCATCGCCGTCGATGGCCGCCTCTTTCCCATCGGCTTTACGGCCCTCGACGGCCGTGTGCCGGTGGTGATGACGACGCCGCGGCCGGAGGCCGCCGAGGCGAAGAAGCGCACTGCCCTCGATGACCCGACACCCGCCCTTGGCGATGGGACCCGGCGCCGCAGCGCCTTCGGCCTCTGCCAGGAGCTCCTCAACGCCGCGGATGGCGCCCTCTGGGGCATGGCCAGCGACGGCCTCACCCTGCGCATCCTGCGCGATAACGCCAGCCTCACCCGCCCCACATGGATCGAGGCCGACCTCGGCCGCATCTTCACCGAGGAGCGCTACGCCGACTTCGCCGCGCTCTGGCTCCTCGCCCACGAGACCCGCTTCGGTAGGCCCGGCCAGCCGGTCACCGCGTGCTCACTGGAAACATGGCGCGAGGCCGGACGCGCGGAAGGCACCCGCGCCCGCGAGCAGCTTCGCCACGGCGTCGAAGACGCCCTCGTCGCCCTGGGCCAGGGGTTCCTGGCCCATCCCGAGAACCAGGCGCTGCGCGCGGCGCTCTCGGCCGGCGCGCTCACCAAGGAGGCTTACTTCCAAGAGCTCTTGCGCCTCGCCTACCGGCTCATCTTCCTGGTCACGGTGGAAGAGCGCGACGTGCTCCACCCCGACACGAGCGACGAGGCCGCGCGCAAGCTCTACGCCGCGGGCTACAGCCTGCGGCGCCTCTGCGAGCGCGCGGTCAAGCGCAGCGCCCACGACCGCCACCATGACCACTGGGAGGCGGTGAAGATCGCCTTCCGCGGTCTCTCTACCGGCGAGCCGCGCCTCGCCCTGCCGGCCCTGGCCGGCATCTTCGCAGCGGACCAGTGCCCGACCCTCGATACCGCCCGCCTCGAAAACCGTTTCCTCCTCCTCGCCCTCTTTCGCCTGTCGTGGCTCCGCGAGGAGGCGGGCCTCTCGCGCGTGAACTGGCGCGATATGGGGCCGGAGGAGCTAGGCAGCGTCTACGAGAGCCTCCTGGAGCTGGTCCCCCAGCTCACCGAGGGCGGCCGCTCGTTCTCGTTTGCCACGGGCGGCGAGACGAAGGGCCACGCGCGCAAGACCACCGGCAGCTACTACACCCCGGACAGCCTGGTGCAGGTGCTGCTCGACAGCGCGCTCGAGCCGGTGGTCGAGCGGACGATCGCCGAGCATCCGAGCGATGCGATCGCGGCGCTGCTCTCGCTCGCCATCGTCGACCCAGCCTGCGGCAGCGGACACTTCCTGCTCGCGGCGGCGCGCCGGCTCGCCGCCCATGTCGCCCGGCTCCAGGCCGACGGTACGCCCTCGGCCGCCGAGTACCGCCACGCCCTGCGCCAGGTGGTGGGTCGCTGCGTCTACGGCGTCGATCTCAACCCACTGGCGGTCGAGCTGTGCAAGGTGAGCCTGTGGATGGAGGCGGTCGAGCCCGGCCTGCCCCTCACCTTCCTCGACGCCCACATCCGCCACGGCAACGCCCTACTTGGCACTACCCCCGAGCTGATGGCCAAGGGCATCCCCGACGATGCCTGGAAGCCCATCGAGGGTGACGACAAGGAGGTCGCCCGCGCCCTCAAGAAGCGCAACAAGGACGCGGCCCAGGGCCAGCGCGGCCTCGACACCGTGTGGTCGAGTCCTGCCAGCCATGAGTCCGACGAGCTGCGCAAGGCCGCCGCCGCTCTCGAAGCGGCGCCCGACGCCGACGTCGCGGCCCTCGCTCGGAAAGAGGCGCAGTGGCAAGCGCTACTCGACTCCGATGCGTACCACCATCAGAAGCTCGTCGCCGACGCCTGGTGTGCCGCCTTCGTATGGCCCAAGCAGCCCGGCCCCCTCGCCGAGGCGGTGCCGACCAATGAGCTGTGGCGCCAGATTCGCGACCGCCAAGGCCACCCGCCGGACCTCACCGTCGAGACGGTGAACCAGCTCGCGGCGCAGTACACCTTCTTCCACTGGCACCTCGCGTTCCCGCAGGTGTTCGCTCGGGGTGGATTCGATGTCGTGCTTGGGAATCCGCCTTGGGAACAGGTCCAGGTGAATCCGCAGGAGTTCTTCGCTGCAATTGAGCCCGAGATAGGAAAGATCGCGCGTAGGGACCGTCGAGCGGCAGCGATCGCCGACTTGCGTCAATCCGCGCCTGACCTGTATCGAGCGTTCGTCGCGGCGAAACGAGCGACGAGCGCGGCGCAGCAATTCATTCATGCTTCGGGGCGTTTCCCGCGATCCTCTCAAGGCCGCGTGAACAGCGCGCCACTATTTCTTGAGACTGTGGCGGGATTGTCATCGCCGGGGGGTCGCGCCGGCTTGATTGTTCCAACCGGCATCGCGACTGACACCTTCACGCGTCACCTGTTCGTAGACCTCGTTCGATCCGGTCGGCTCCGGAGTCTCTTCGACTTCGAGAACGAAGAGTTCCTCTTTCCCAATGTGCATCATGCCATGCGCTTCTGCCTACTCGCGCTGGGTGGAACGCGGGGACACGATGCTTCAGTCGACCTTCTCTTCTTCGCGCGGCAGACGCGCGACTTGGGCGACTCGAACCGGCGATATGCCCTTTCGATCCACGATTTCGAGCTGCTGAACCCGAACACAGGTACTTGTCCGGTCTTTAGGCTTAGGCGCGATGTAGAAATCGTACGCTCGGTAGCCGTGACCTGTGGCGTCCTGGTCGATGACTCCGCAGGTAAGAACGAGTGGTCGTTCTCCGGACGGCTGATGTTCATGATGGATGCCGGGGAGGAAGTGTTTTGGGACGTTGGCGAGCTGAAGCGACGCCACTTCACCAGCGATGACCACATATGGAGATATGGAGAAGAACAAGCACTCCCTCTCATAGAGGGAAAGATGATTCACATCTTCGACCACCGTTTCGGTACCTACGCCGGGCAGACCGACGCACAAGCTCGCCAGGGTAAGCTCCCTGAATGCTCGAACAGCCAGCACAACAACCCAGGGTTCGGCACAACGCCACGATACTGGGTTCATCAGCGCGCGGTGCGTAACAGATTAGAAATGCGGTGGGAAAAGGATTGGTATATTGGCTGGCGCGATATCACGAACAGTAAAAACGAACGGACCGTGATAGCTGCCGTCATTCCCGCCTATGCGGCTGGCGATACGTTACCGCTGGCTCTTCTTGGCGGCGGCAATCATCAAGGCGTGACAGTTTGCGGGTTCTTGGCGAACCTATGTTGTTTCGTGCTGGATTACATCGCGCGCCAGAAGGTGAGCGGCATGCACCTTCGCTTCAACACCTTCCAGCAGCTAAACATATTGCCCCCGGCTACGTACGTCTCGCCGGCTCGTTGGCAGTCAGGCATCCCCACGAGCGACTGGCTCCTCCCCCGCGTCCTCGAACTGACCTACACCGCCTGGGACCTGGAGCCCTTCGCCCACGACGTCGGCTACGACGGTCCGCCGTTCCGCTGGGATCCCGAGCGCCGCTTCCTGCTGCGCGCCGAGCTCGACGCCGCCTTCTTCCACCTCTACGGCATCGAGCGCGACGACGTCGACTACATCATGGAGACCTTCCCCATCGCCCGGAAGCACGACGAGAAGGCCCACGGCGAGTACCGCACCAAGCGCGTCATCCTCGAGATCTACGACGCGATGGCCGAGGCCGCCCGCACCGGCCAGCCCTACCCAACTCGCCTCGACCCACCCCCCGCCGACCCCCGCGTCGCCCACCCCGACACCCGCCCCGCCGCGGAGAAGAAGGGGAAGCGATGACCATGCCGCCGCGCAAGAAGCCCGCGAAGGCGGGGGCGAAGAAGGTCTCACCGGCGGTGAGACCCATGCCGGACGCCCAGATGGTCGCCCCACCGCGGCGACCATCGAACGCGCTCGCCCCCGGCGACGACGCCCGGTTCGCCGAGGTCCTCGCGCTGATCGAGGCCGCACGAAACCGCGCGTACCAGGCGGTGAACTCGGAGCTGGTGTCGCTCTACTGGCAGCTCGGCGAGCACATCAGCCAGAAGATCGCCTCCGCCCAGTGGGGCGACGGTGTGGTCGACGAGCTGGCAGCGGCGATCGCTCGCCAGTACCCCGGCATGCGCGGCTACACACGTCCGAACCTCTTCCGCATGCGGCAGTTCTACGAGGCGTACCGCGGCAACGAGAAAGTCTCACCGCTGGTGAGACAATTGCCGTGGACCCATCACCTGATCATCCTCGGCCAGGCGAAGCCGCCGGAGACGCGCGAGTTCTACATGCTCGCGGCGATTAAGGAGCGGTGGACGAAGCGGGAGCTCGAGCGGCAGATCCAGTCAGCCGCGATCCTGCGGAGTGCGCCCGGCGCGAAAAAAGTGTCACCGGCGGTGGCACAAACACACCCGACGGCCATCGAGGAGTTCAAGAACGCCTACAACCTCGAGTTCTTGTCCCTGCACGACGGCCACTCGGAGGCCGACCTGCACGGCGCGCTGCTGCGCAACCTCGGCCGCTTCATCACCGAGCTGGGTCGCGACTTTTGCTTCGTCGGCTCCGAGTATCCGGTCCAGGTCGGCAACCAGGACTTCGCGATCGACCTCGTGTTCTTCCATCGCGGCCTCGCGTGCCTCGTGGCCTTCGAGCTCAAGGTCCGCGAGTTCCGGCCCGAGGATCTCGGCAAGCTGAGCTTCTATGTCGAGGCCCTCGATCGCGACGTGAAGAAGCCGCACGAGCGACCGTCGATCGGCGTCCTGCTGTGCGCGACCAAGGACGACGAGGTCGTCGAGTACGCGCTCGCCCGCACCACCTCGCCCACGCTGGTCGCCGAGTACCAGACCGTCCTCCCGTCCAAGGAGCTGCTCCGTCGCAAGCTCCACGAGCTCTACGCCCAGCTCGCGCCGGACGAGGACCCCAAGGCCAGCTCAAAGAAGTCCAAGGCGCTCCTCGCACCGGGGAAAAAGACGCGATGATCGGCCCACTCTCGCCTGCCACGGCCACCCGCCTGGAGAAGGCCGCGGTCGACAACGGCTTCGATCAGGAGCTGCCCTGCGACGAGGGCTGGCTCAGCTTCGCCAGTACCCAGGCCCCGCTGCGCATCTGGCTCACCGCCCTCGGCGCGGATCGGTTCCTGGTCACCTTCTCCCAGGCCCACGTCGCCCGCGCCCTCGCCGACCACGGCACGCCCACGGACGCACGGCTGCCGGAGGGCGCCACTGCCGGCCGCACCGTGACCGACATCCCGGCGCTCCATCGGCTCGTCCGCCGCGCCTTCCAGCTCTCGCGCACCCTGCCCGATGAGCTGCTCCGCGCATTCGAGAGACGAACCGCCTCGCTTCCGAAGACCACCGAGGCCGAACGCCTCGTCGTGCAGCGCGTCGGCCAGGACATCTTCCGCGCCGGTCTCCTCGACTACTGGGAAGGCTGCTGCGCGATTACCGGCCTCGCTGTGCCCGAGCTATTGCGCGCGAGCCACATCAAGCCGTGGGCGGACTGCGCCACCGACGCCGAGCGCCTCGACGTCTTCAACGGCATCCTCCTCGCCCCCCACCTCGACGCCGCCTTCGACCGCGGCTTCATCACCCTCGCCAACGACGGCACGGTCATCGTCTCCCCAGCCCTCCCCGAGCCAGACCGCGAAATCCTCGACCTCCACCAACCCCTTCGCGTCAGATCCCTCGCCGACGGGCATCGGCACTACCTACCGTGGCATCGAGAGCATGCGTTCAAACACGCTGGCGGACTTGCGGAAGGAACTCGTGGATGACGAAGATCCAGCTGCTGACGTTAGATGGCACCCGGCGCGTTACACTGGCGGCGACTTGTCATCACAAGAAGTCGTATTGCTGCTACGACAATTTGTTCGCCCGTCGCAATACGCGGAAAATCCGACACGGTTCTGGAATACCGACCACGTTCCATGAACTCTGGAGAAGAGCATGACTAAGGCAACCCAGAGGAGGAAGTACAAGAACCCACCAATCGAAGAGGCATTGGTGGAGTTCCGCTTCGTTCCCAGCCAAGAGTGGGACCTCACGATCCCGGGGAAGCTACACCAACATCCGGCAATCAAAGATAACTATCCCGGAAAACCGCGACAGCAGAAGGTCGTCGAGGCAGCATTCCAGACCGGAATCGAGCAGCCACCAAGCTTCGCCGTCCGCGAAGGCATAGGCCGCATCCAGTTGCTGAACGACGATGGCAAGCGGCTCCTGTCCCTTGGCCCCGACGTGCTCAGCGTCAACATTCTTCGCCCTTACGACAACTGGGAGAACTTCCGGCCTCGTGTCGAAGCCGCGTTGACCGCCTATCGAGACGTGGCAAACCCGAAGGCTGTATCTCGCGTTGGTGTCCGGTACATCAACAAGGTCACCCTTCCGAAGGTCGAGATCGATCTTGGCACCTACTTCTGCTATCGGCCTCCCACCGCGTCTGGGCTGCCCGACCGTATGGCGGGATTCATGAGCCGAGTGGAGTACGTCTACTATGACGGCGTAAAGTTGATTCTGACGCAGGCCAGCATCGAGGCACCTACGGGCAGCTCTGCTTTCCTACTGGACCTGGATACCATCTGGGAAGGTCCCGAGCCTCTGTCGTTGGATGCAGTGATGGCGATGGTCGACGTTCTGCACGAGCGCGAGGGAGTCGCCTTCGAGGCAACGATCACGGACGAAGCACGGAAGGTATTCGATGCCAGCTAACGCACTGCATCGCCTCGTCGACCGAGGATCTGAATCGAACGCCTATCATCCGGCGATCCCTCCCATGCCCCGCAGCGGTGAACGGGACGACATTCGGCTGGAACTTCTCGGTCGTGAAGCTCCGACATTAGGTGCATCCTGGCTTGCTCAAGCCCGTGCGCGATACCTCGCCGAATGGCTTCAGTCCAGCAGCGTGTCAGCCAGTTTTGCCATTGGGCCGACCTTCGCGCCGGCTGCCATTCCGGTACCCATGATGGTGCTCGTCGCAGATCAGACGCAGCCGGCGAATGCTGGCCCGCTCAGAGCGCGCTCGGCGGAACTGCTGCGCGACATCGGTCGGCTGACAGCTTCGGTCGAGGTCGAGCCGGTCGAGGATGGCGTGACCCATCCGGGCGAGGAAATCGTCACGGAGATCATCGCGATTCACGGAGTGGACTTGCTCGCCTATGGGATTCTGAAGACGAGCCCGCCGTCCGTTGTGGCGGCCATGCTTCGCCTTCTTGGCCGAACTACTCTACCCGATGGACACGTTCGCCAGCGGCTCGTCGAGCAAGGCCTAAGGTCGACGAGTGTGGAGGTTCGTGACGCCGTCGTACAGGCCATTGAGCTGTGGGAGGACCTGGAGTCGGTTCACCTGCTGATCACGCACGAGGAGTCCGTACCGTGGCTGGCCGAATACATCCGACGAGTCGTCGCGGAGTTCCGGGGTTAGCCTGTTGTCACTTCTGGCCCGCAAGATCAGCCGAGCCAAATGGGAAGCCGGAGAGGATCTCGGCCAAGACGAGATCCCTGCCGATGCGGTCTCCGCAGACCTCCGCACGACCGGTAATACGCTGTCATTTTGGACCTGCCCAAGTGACGGGGAAAGTGACCTTCGCAAAGCTGTCCTGGCTCTTGCGGCTGCGGCAGAGCGGGTCGACCGAATGGATCTGGCGTGGATTGAGGAGCCCGTGGTCAGGCACCATGAAATTCTCGCGGCGTTCACACGTGGTCGAACCCCCGTCGAAAGTCTGCAAGAGCACCACGTCGACTTGGTCCGCCTCGATGTCAAGCGGCTCGGCAAGGTGGCGGAGTTACTCGCTGACGCCATCCGCCGTGGCAATCATCGCCGTATGACCAGGAAGCAGGTCTTGTCTATCGTGACCGAAGCCGTACGGGACGACTTGGTGCCTCTGAAAGATCTACAGTGCGGTGTCCGAGAAGAAGTGCAGAAGGCGCTGAATGATTCAGGCTAACTCCAGCGCCGCGAATCGCCCTTACGGGGTTCCACTCCGCCCTCTCGAAATACCGCGACAAACGCGATTCATCGCCACTCCCTACGCCTTACGTCCTACCATCACCCTTCGAGCCTGCCTTACCGCATAGGGCGGAACGTGTCAATGATTTTGAGACACCCTTTACACGAATTTAGTTTCGATCCTCAGGGCTGCCGAGCCGGCCCGCGAGGGGCAGGGTTGCCTGGGTTGGGGGACCTCCGGCGGGGGGGACCTCTTGGGGGAGGTCCCTTTCCCCCGCCTCCGGTGGCGGCGCCGTCCGGCTCGGCGGGTTGATCCACACGGCGGCCGGTGGGGCCGGCGGTCGTGGCGATTGCCGCACGAAGCGCTCGGGATGGGCGGCATAGGCGACGTGCAAGACCTCCTGACGGCGGGCGAGGACGGCTGGCGTTTGTCCGTAATGGACCTGCGCGGGGGTGAGCAGGCCCAGTGCGCTGTGGTGGTGTTCGTGGTTGTACCAGGGGAAGAAGGACCGTAAGAAGGTCTGCGCGTCCTCGAAGCCGCCAAAGCGTTCCGGAAAGTCGGGTCGGTACTTCA
>Ga0214472_10008358_pt1 | contig 10808 bp, 7 predicted proteins | sample RVTome_6_FD_207662 | JGI IMG/M metagenome (GOLD analysis project Ga0214472, IMG submission 207662) | Soil microbial communities from uranium-contaminated site in the Upper Colorado River Basin, Wyoming, United States - RVT140D175 | ecosystem: Environmental > Terrestrial > Soil > Contaminated >...
CTCGTCGGTGAGCGGACGTACATGGTCCTCAGCCTCACAGCCAAGTCCGCCCTTGCCTGGCAGGTGTTCGCCTCGACACTGGCGGGGTGAGCCCGGCCGCGCCTGCCCGACCGCGCCTGCGCTATTTGGGACTGTCAGGGCGCCATCGCGCCCATCGGAGTGTCTGCCCGGGCCATCTCGCGGATGTAGGCGGCGATCCCGATGAGGAGCGCCGTCCCCATGATCGGGGTGCCGATCTGCTTGGGCAGCGCCTCCACGGTCATCAACCCGATGCCGAACAGGACCAGCCCGATGGGGACGCCCCAGTAGACGATCCGGTCGACCGTGGTCACGCGGGCGCCGTGGAGTCGCGAGGAGACGGTGCCGAACACGAGCATGGTCATCACCCCTATGAACATCGAGTGATCGAAGGTGAGCAGCAACCCCTCCTCGGCCTCCGTGAGGGCGTCGATGTCCATCGTCTCGGAGACGATCAGCACGATCAGAGTCGTCCCGAGCACCAGGTACACCAGCAAGAACACCACGGCGACCCTCGGATAGACGCCGGTGCCGGCTCCTGTCCATCCGGACGGCTTCACCTGCGCCCAGGACCGCCCCACCAGCATGAGGATTCCGACGATCATGAGGAGGTTGGCCGGTCCCAGAAGCGCCTCCTCGGCACCCGTGATGAACCCGACGTTGACCATGACGCCGGCGATGAACAGCAGCCACATGTGGGTGGCCCCGGCCCTCGTCCAGGATTCGTTGCCCCGGAACAGCCACTCGATCACGGCCATGGCGGCGAGGATGAGGAATCCGATCACCATCGCCGGCGGGTGGGCGTCGGCGACGGCGACGGCGGTGTCATCTCCGAGCCCGGGCACCTCTCCCTGCGAGGTGTAGATCCCGAGCACTATCCCGAACACCGCCCCGATGAGCAGCGAGATCCAGGCGAGGTACAGCCCGAGTTTGGCGACGCTGCGACCCCCTTCCCGGTACTGCCGCGTCAGCCACACCAGGAACCAGATCACCACGAGGAGCAGCACGCTCCCGAAGATTGGCCGCCAGATGCGATCACCGGGGATACGGTCCCCTGCGAAGAAGGCGGCGACGTAGAGGGTGATCGCCGAGATCACCGCCCACGACAGCATATTTCCGCGGTTCACCTCCGCAGGCGATGCGGTCCGCCCTCCGAACATGAGCAGGGCGATACCACTGACTCCCATGGTGATCCAGCCGAGGGTGCCGGCGTGAACGTGGGTGATGAGGGTGTCGTGATCGGGGCTGTACACATCGAGACCGTTGAGGATCCCGATGACGATCGTGATCACGAAGAGCAGAAGTGCGGCGACGAAATTCCGGCGCGCCGCGGGCCAGTGTTGCGAATCCACGGTCTTCCCCCTGATTGGTTTCGGCGAGCCGACGATACCGCGGCGTCACGGACGATGTCGGGTGAGCACGTCGCGTCCTACGAAGTCCCGGAGGCACAGAGGAAGTGGGCCGGCCGGCGGGGTAGGAGGGGTAGCGGTGAGGGCGACCTACGAAGTGCCGGACGCACGGGGGAGGTGGGCCGGCCGAAGGCCGGGTCGGAGCGCGAGGCTGCTCGTCCTGGACCGAACGGCGGCGGCTCGAACCCGAAGGTGTGGGTGGTGACGGCGGCGGTGAGGGCGTCCTCCTCCGTGCCGGAGGCACGGTGGAGGTGTGCCGGCCGAAGGCCGGGTCGGAGGGGGCGGCTGAGACAGCGTGCGCGCACCCACCATTTCCCCACGCCTGGAATCCGCCCTGGTTGCTGGTTGCTGTCCCAACAATGGCCGACCTCTTAGGATCGCTCGATGCGTACCGGTCCCATCCGCTTCTCCCTCAGCGCGGTGTTCGCCGTTGCCGCGGTCGTCGTCGCCTGTGGCGGCGGCGGCGGCGACGACCCGATCCGACAGGGCCGGGGCGTCTACGGCGATGTCTGCTCGGCGTGTCATGGAGACGCCGGGCAGGGTGGGGTGGGCCCGACACTCGCCGCCGTCCGCGAAACCTTCCCGTCATGCTCCGACCAGATCGAGTGGGTCGCCCTGGGATCCGAAGGCTGGCGGGCGACACACGGGGACACCTATGGGGCCACGGTCAAGCCGGTCCAGGGAGGCATGCCGGCCCACGCCGAAGCCCTCGAGCCCGACGAGATCGCGGCAGTGGTGGCCTTCGAGCGCGTCCGCTACGGGGGAGGCGAGAGCGCCTCGGTGCTGGCAGACTGTGGGCTGGCTCCGGCCGGAAGTCACCCTCCGCAACGGCTGCTACGGCCCTAACCTCCTTGGCACTCACAAGGAGGGCTTCTCTGTGTCTCGTGTAGGACGCGTACTCACCGCTCTGGCGCTCGTGCTCGTCGCCCTCCCGGTGCTCATCGGCGCCGGCAACGGCAACGATGCGGCCGCTCGCGCCGAGCACCAGCGCATCATCGACTTCTGGACGCCGGAGCGGGTCGCCAGGGCGGTCCCGCGCGACTTCATCTTCGATCCGGGCGGTGGTCGCTACGCGCCGGCGCATCATCGGCCCGGTCATCCGGGCGGTCCGGGCGGTGGCCCGGGTGATGGCGACTCCACGGTTGTGACTGGCGACTCCTGGACCGGCGGCGGTGAGGTGGCCGACGGCACCGGCAAGGTGCTCTTTGCCATGGGTAGCTCGTACTTCATCTGCTCGGCGAGCGTGGTCGACGACACCGCCAACGGTCGATCGATCATCCTCACCGCGGCGCACTGCGTGTTCGACGAGTCGACCGGGCTCTTCGCCACCAACTGGATGTTCATCCCGAATTACGACGCCGCGCCGGCGCAGCTGACGACCAACGGGTCGTTCTGCCCCCAGACCGAGTACGGGTGTTGGTCGGCCACGGCGCTCACCGTCCACAACGGCTACGCCACCGCAGGCGGGTTCAACGACCAGGCGGTCCTGTACGACTGGGGCTTTGCGGTCGTGGGATTGGGCGGCCACAGCGGTGACACCCTGGTGGAGACCCTGGGCGACTTCGCGGCGTCGTTCAACCCGGTGCCCGTCGACAGCTCGGTGACCGGTCATGCCTTCGGGTACCCGGCCGAGAAGAGGTACAAGGGCAACGACCTGATCTACTGCTCCAACAAGATCGACGGCGACCCCTACAACGACGACGACACCTACCGCATGAATCAGTGCAAGCTCAACGGAGGCTCGTCGGGCGGTCCGTGGTTCAGTGGGTTCGTGAACGGCAGCGGCACGCTGATCTCGGTGAACTCGTACGGCTACGGCGGGGTCACCGCAATGCACGGCCCGTTCTTCAACGACGACACCGCGGCGACGTACAACGCGGCGCTGACGGCGACATCCAACACGAAGGTGGGAAGCGCTCCCTGAGCTCGACTCGGTGATGCGAGAGCGGCTCCCCGCGGGGAGCCGCTCTCGCATGATGGATTCGCGTGGACGGTGGCCATTCCCGATATGGACATCCAAAGCGGGGAGTCCCCCTGATACCTTGGCGCGGTCTTCAAGATGGGATGGTGCCCCGCCCACTCTGGCCCGGGCGGGGCACCCCCCAATACCTCTCAGCGGCTCGCCGCGACGATCCCGGCGGTCCAACCCGGTGCCCGCCCGCCCGCGGGTGCAACGATTCTCTCCATGTGGAGGCCGGCGCGGGCGAGGAGCCACGACAGCACCGAGTTCGAGTTCCACATGTCGTCGGCACCCAGCGGATCGCGCCCCCAGGTGTGGGCCGGAACCGACGGGACGAGAGCGAGAACCAGCTCGGCGGTGGGGACATCGTCGCTCACCGAGATGGGACCGCCGACCGCGTGGTCGGCATCGGGGAGATCGCCGTCCCTCCAGCGGCGGACCTCGTAGCGGAAGGTGCGAACCCGGGCGAGAGGGCGGGCGAAGACGGGTCCGACGACGGCGACGCCGCGTGAGGCGGGATCACCGGCCGGGGTGGGCCACATGGTCTCCACGACGAAGGTGCCTCTGGGCACGTGGACCCTCATCGCGGTGTGATAGAGATCGAGCGCTCTCCGGCCCTGGAGGCGCGCGGTGATCGATTCGTAGATCCGCCCGTTCATCCGCACGAACCCGGTCCCGCCGGCGCCGAGGGGGATCCAATGCAGGTCGATCGTGCTCGCCATGGGTCGGGTTGTAGCGCGACGTATGAACCGTTCCCAGGGTCGCAAGGCCCAATGCTCGGGCAGACGTCGTCCACCAGGCAAGAGCCGTATGGGGTCGGCGAAGACAGCGGGCGAGCCTGGGCGGGCCCTCTTGCGTCTCCCCCCGGTATTTCCGGGGGGAGTACCCCGGAGGGGGGAGGGGGGCGGCGGACACAGCGGGCGCGTGGACGCGGTCTTCTCTAGGAGACGCGTCTGCGCGCACGCAGGTCAGCTCCCACTTCCGCGGTGCGGCGGCTGAGGTCGCACCCGCCGGCCTCGCGTCGGGGTCGTCGCAACGCTTCCGGTGCCCAGGGGATGGCGGCTCCGCTGCCACGGCAACCAGGTCCCTGGGGTACTGGTGATGGGGAGCGCAGCGCCGTTCACGGGGGACCGACCCGTACACTCATCGATCGGCACAACCCGGACCCGGAGCAGATGACGCGGACGACCTCGCGGCTCATGGATATGGCGGCGGCGACCCCGGCGACCCGGGATCGCTACGCCGACTTCCTCCGGGCCTTCAGCATCTGTGTGGTGGTCTTCGGCCACTGGCTGGTCGCCGTGGTGTACTGGCGGGGCGGGAGCATCGAGGGGATCAACGCCCTCGAGGTGATCGACGGCCTGTGGATCCTCACCTGGGTGCTCCAGGTGATGCCGCTGTTCTTCTTCGTCGGCGGGTTCTCCAACCTGCGGAGCTGGGAGGCGTCACAACGCAAGGGCACCGGGTACGCCGAGTTCCTCTACACCCGGCTGCTCAGGATGATGCGGCCCACGGTCCTGTTCCTCGGGGTCGGCCTCGCGGTGATCACTGTGCTCGACGCTCTCAACGTGGCCGACAACGCGGTGTTCCCGGCGTCGGAGCTGATCGCCCGCCCCCTCTGGTTCCTTGGCGTGTACATGATCGTGATCGCCCTGGCGCCGCCGATGGTGTCGCTCCACCGCCGCTTCGGGGCGGGCGTGGTGGTGGCCATGGCCGTGATCGCGGTGACGGTCGACTTGGCCCGCTTCGGCTTCGACCTGTCGGGCGTCGGGTACGTCAACTACCCGGTGGTATGGCTGATGGCCCACCAGATGGGCTTCTTCTACGGAGACGGCCGCCTCGCCCGGTTGCGCTGGCCGCTGGCCGCCGGGGGGCTGGCGGTGATGGTCGTCCTGGTGAACCTCGGCCCGTACCCGGGGAGCATGGTCGGGTTGGGGCGGGACGAGTTCTCCAACATGGACCCGCCCACGATCGCCATCGCCGCCCTCACCCTGTGGGAGATCGGCCTGGCGATGCTGCTACGGCCGGTGGTGTCGCGATGGCTGCAGCGGCTCCGCACCTGGGCCGCGGTGATCTGGGTCAACACGGTGATCATGACCGTGTTCCTCTGGCACCTCACGGCGATGCTGTTCGGCATCGGGATCCTCTACCCGCTCGGGTGGCCGCAGCCCGAGGCCGGGACCGCCCAATGGTGGGCGCTGCGCCCGGTGTGGGTCGCCGCGTTACTCGTCATCCTGTCCGGGCTGGTGCTCGTCTTCGGTCGCTTCGAGGCGCGCCGGGCCCGGCCCGTGGAGCAAAGATCGGGCGCAGCCGTGGCGGCGGCCGGGTCGGCGCTCGGTGCCGTGCTGGTGGTGCTCGGGGTGCTCGGCTTCGCCATGGGAGGCATGCACCAGCTCTTCTCCGAGACCGGGACCGAGCTGATCGTCTTCAACCTCAACCCCCTCCAGAACGTCCTCCACATCGCCGCGGGCGGGGTACTCCTGCGCGGCTCTCTGGGATCGGCCGGCGTGGTGCGGCCAACCGTCCTGCTGGTGGCGGCGACGATGGCGGCGATGGCGATCGTGGGGATGATCGGGATGGGGGAGGGGGCCCACAACTGGCTGGCGGCCAACACCGCCGACACCGTGTTCCACTGGGTGGCGGCGGCGTATGCGTTGGGAGTTGCCGTCGCGGTTCGTCGGAGTCCCGTGTCGGGGTAGGCGCCCGCCCGCCGGCTCGCCCGAATTCCCGCGCGGGCCGGAGTGGCGTCGGTGGCTGCGCGAGGGGAGTCTGTGCGGCCGTGCGGATCGAGCAAGGACTGCTGTGCAGACGCCCGACGTTCCCTGGGCCATGTGGGCCGGCATCCCCGCACATCACGGTGAACGGTGCTCCACCGCCTGCGCTCACCCCACCTTGGCGGTGGACTCGCCCACGTGGCGCTCCCAGACGTCGGCGTAAAGGCCGAGGTAGCCCTTGGCGTCCTTCTCGGTGAACCAGTCGAACGCCTCCCGGGCGGCGGCGGCTGCCTCGGGCCGGTCGGGGAGCACGGCTCCGAAGATCGCCTTCCACTCTGCAGTGATACGAGGGCTCTCCACGGCCTCGAACCGCTCGATCAGCTCACCGAACATCGCCGTCGCCCGGTCCGGGTCACCCTCCAGCACTTCGAGAGCGGTGGCACCGGCGAACCGGAGAACCTCGAAGCGGCGCCCGAATTCGGGGCCGATGAGGTCGAGGGCACGCCGTACGGCGTCGGAGTCCTTGAGGAACAGCGCCGCCCCTAGCGCCCAGTGCCGGAACTGATGGTAGGGCAGGCCGGAATCGACCTGCGAAGCGAGCTCGAGCACCTTCGCCCAGTCCCCGGAGGACCAGGCGAGGTCGACCGCGGAGTCCTGGGCGCCGCTGCGGTACTGCGGCTCGGGGTGCTCGAGGAGGGGGAGGTTGAATTGCCGCGCCGTTTCGAGGTGGGCGGGATCCCCCGTCGTGACCCACAGGATCTTCTCCCGGACGAAGCCGATGAACTGGGCCCATGACGACTCGCCGAGGTCGAGGTCCTCGAGGGTGGCCAGGCTCGTGGCGAAGTCGCCGGCCTCATAATGCTTGCTGGCGAGGTTGGTCGCCATCCGCACGAACAGGCCCCCGTGCCCGACCCGCTGTGCCAGCTCGTATCCCCGCTCCACGCCCTCCAGGGCTCCGAGGCCGTTGATGGCCTCGGAGACCAGCAGGTTGTTGATCGCCCTCAGGGTGGCGTAGGGGAGGGACTGCTGGTCGGCGAGACGCAGCGCCTCGCGCAGGAGGGCGATCCCCTCGTAGGCGCGGCCCAGATGACTGAGCACCGTGCCGCGGGTATTGAGCGCGTCGATCGCCGCCTCGCTGTTCCCGGCGATCTCGGCGGCTTTGATGACGGCGAGGGCGACATCGGCGGACTCCTGGTTCTGAGACGAGCGCATCTGTGCCCGCGCCAGCTCGGCGCCGAGAGCCATCATCTCGGGCTCGACCGCCCGGTCTGCGTCGAAGTGGGGGCCCATCGCTGCGATGGCTTCGAACGGCTCGTCGGCGTCGAGGAGGGCAGTGCCGAGAACGTTCGCCGCCCGCACGACATCGGAGGTCTCGCCGTGCTCTGTGTACCAGTCGAGCGCCTTGCGGGCGTAGTCGATCGCCTCCTCGTGGTGGAAGAGGGCGCTGGCCGCGACCGGCGCCAGCTCCCAGAGCGCTGCCTGCTGGGCCTCGGTCCCGGGGACGCGGAGGGCGTGCTCGATGAGGGCCAGCGTCTGGGCGAAGGACTTGAGGTTGAGGGCCCGCTCGGCGGCGTTCGTCAGGGCCTGGCGCGCCCGGGTGGCCAGCTCGTCGTCGGGCCCGGCGTCATAGGCGCTCATGTAGTGACTGGCGATCACCGCCGCCGCTTCGATGGGGGACTCCTCCTCGTAGAACCCGGCGACCTTGAGATGGCGGTCCTTGCGGTCGGCCTTGGCGATGCGCCCGTAGGCGACCTCGCGGATCACGCTTTGGACGAAGTGGTACTGGCCGCGCTCGGGCGAGCGGGGATCGGAGTCGAGCCGGAACAGCTCGCGGCGGGAGAGCTCGCGCAGCTCGGGCTCGAGGTCGTCGGCCGATCGTCCGGTGAGCACGGTGAGGCCCTCGATCGAGAAGGACTGCCCGAGCACTGCGGCGTCCTGGACCAGAGCCCGGTGTTGCTCGTCGAGACGGTCGAGCCGGGCCCCGACGACGGCATGGAGCGAATCGGGGAGCGCCACGTCGGTGAGCTCGCCGGCCGGCCGATAGACGCCACCTTCGAGGACCAGGTCACCGCCGTTCACCAGCATGCGGACGTACTCGACGGCGTAGAGGGGGACCCCGCCGGCGCGGGCCACGATCAGGTCCACGACCTCATCGGGGATCCCCGGCGCCATGCCGGTGATCAGGGCCTTCATGTCGGCATCGCCGATGGGGCCGAGGCGGACCGACATGAACCGGTTGCGGGCCGACCCCCAGTGCGGCTGACGGTCGAGTAGCTCGGGTCGGGCGAGGGTGATCACGAGGATCGAATGGTCCTGCGACATCTCGATGAGCTCCTCGATGAAGTCGAGCTGCCCGGTGTCGGCCCAATGGAGGTCCTCGAACAGGAGCACAGTGGTCTGCTCGTCGGCGATCCGCTGGAAGAAGGTGCGGATGGCCGCGAACAGCTCGTTGCGATCGCCCGACGGCATCTCGTCGAGCCCGAGAAGCCCGGCGAGACGCGGTTCGATCCACTGCTGTTCCTCGATGTCGGGCACATACTCGGCGACGGCGGTGCGCAGCCGGGTGCGCGCCTTGAGCGCATCCTCGTTCTCGGTGATCCCGGCCCGGCCGCGCACCATCTCGGCGAGAGCCCAGAAGGTGACGCCGTCGCCGTAGGCCGGTGAGCGCCCCTGGTGCCAGCGGAAGGTCTCGCTGAGGCCGTCCACGTACTTGAGCAGCTCCCAGGCGAGGCGGCTCTTGCCGATCCCTGCCTCGCCGATGATCGAGACCAGGCGGGCGGTGCCGTCGCGGGTGGTGGCGTGGAGCTGGTCCTTGAGGAGGCGGAACTCCTCGCCTCTCCCGACGAAGGGCGGCTCGAGCGCCTCCCAGCGGTTCTTTCCGCCACGCTGGCCGACCACCGACAGCGCCCTCCACGCGGTTACTTTGTCGGCCTTGCCCTTCATCTCCAGGTCGCCGGCGGGCTCGTAGCGGATCGCCGCCTCGGTGAGCTGCCGGGTGGAGTCGCCGACGAGCACCGTGCGCGGCTCGGCGGCGGACTGGAGTCGCGACGCCGTGTTGACGATGTCGCCGACGACCAGGCCCTTCTCGTTGCCGCCGGCGCCGACCGAGGTCTCCCCGGAGAGCACCCCGGCACGCACCGCCAGGTCGGGAATCCCGAGTTCCTCCCCGAGCGCTCCCACCGTGTCGATGAGTTCGAGGGCGGCGCGCACCGCCCGTTCGGCATCGTCCTCGGAGGCATGCTTGGCGCCCCAGAAGGCGGTGACGGCGTCGCCGATGAACTTGTCCACCTCGCCGCCGAAGCGCTCGATGGTCTCCCGGGCCCGGTCGAAGTAGCGGGTGAGCATGGCCCGTACCTCTTCGGGGTCGCGGGACTCGCTGAAGGTGGTGAAGCCGACGAGGTCGGCGAACAGGACCGAGACGAACCGCCGCTCACCTGGCTCGCGGCCCGGGGTGGCGGGGGCGGCGGCAGGTGTCGCCCCCAGGCCGGTCCCGCACTCGCTGCAGAAGCTATGGCCTGCCGGGTTTTCGTGCCCGCACGATGGGCAGGGGATGCCGAGCGGGATCCCGCACTCGAAGCAGAACTTGTGTGAGGCGTCGTTCTCGGCGCCGCAGTTGGTGCAGTTCACGGGCGGGTCTCCCTAACCGGTCGAACCAGGCTACCGGCGGCGACGCCAGGCGGCCCGGGGGCCAGTGGGTCACGCGAAGACGTGACGCAGCCCTGATCGAGGAGCCAGGTCACCGATTCCGCCGCGCTATCACCCATTCGGTGGGCTGTCCGGTCACGTCGGAATGATCCTCGAGTCGCTCGAATCGACGCTCGGGGGTGTGTCGAACCGCTCCAACCGCTTCGAACTGGCGGTCGACATCGGCCTATTGGCTAGCTCGTCGGGTGGAGGCGGGAGTCGGGTCACGACGGTGTCAGCCTGTTCGGCGCCGAGGACCTCCTCGAGGCGAGCATGCCAGTGCGCGGATACTTGGATCGGGCACAGCCAAGGCGGCTCCCGGTCGGGTCGAGAGTCATGGCCTTGCACCGGTGTGACAGGATCCGGATGGTGCCGCGCCGACTCACCCGGTCCCGTCGTTCCTTTCGACCAGCCGCGAGTACTTCCGCTGGGCGGCCTGCTTGGAGACCCCGAGCATGGCGCCGATTTCCGACCACGAGTGCCGGGCGCGCCGGGCTTCCCTGACAGCCTCGGCGAGTTCTTCGTCGAGGTCGTCCCGTTCGGCGGCGAGGGCGGCGATGACCTGCAGCGTCTCGGTGTGGGCGAGCTCCAGGTCTCGAGGATCGACTCGGTCTGCCCACGCCTCGAGGGCTCGAGCGCGACTCTCACGCGAACGGCTCATCGCTTCGACCATCCGTGGAGGAACTTCGAGCGTGCTGGCATCGCATGGATGATGGCGGCGCCTTCCGGATCGACGAGGACGCCGACTTCCAGGGGCTCTCCCGTCCGGGAGGGGCCGATGAACATCGTCACCGCGGGATCGCTGGTCACGTAGGCACGCCAATGGCGTCGCACAGCATGGAGCATGTCCTCATCGTGGACACCGTGCTTGCGGGCGCTCGGTTCGATGTCCACTGGTGGAGGCTATCGGTCGGAGCAGGCTGCGTCAATACATGTTGACGCTCGCGGCTCGGCGGATTTGCGGGCCGTAAGGCCCTACGCCAGAACGGCTCGATCCCGTACAAACAGAAAGACGAGACGCGA
>Ga0214472_10008359_pt1 | contig 10805 bp, 12 predicted proteins | sample RVTome_6_FD_207662 | JGI IMG/M metagenome (GOLD analysis project Ga0214472, IMG submission 207662) | Soil microbial communities from uranium-contaminated site in the Upper Colorado River Basin, Wyoming, United States - RVT140D175 | ecosystem: Environmental > Terrestrial > Soil > Contaminated >...
GCCCCTTATCATTTGCAATAGTTGTCGTAACAAGAAAGAAGATCAACAGCAGGAAGGCAATATCTGCCATTGAGCTTGAATTGATTTCCGGTTGTGATCTTTTTGAACGGGCCATTACTTTATCAGTTTAGAGAATTCCGTATACAATATTCCTACGATTGCAAATAGAGTAAGGATATACATGCATATCAGTGCCCCTCCCACGATCTTTGAGGTTCCGGCATCCACTCCATATTTAATGTAGTTGGCTGTTACTTCGTTTCCAGCAATCAAATACCCAATTAGGAATAAAAACAGCAACCCCGCAATTCCTATACCGGCATACATTAAACTCTTGGGGTTGTTTAACGCATTAATCAAGGGAAGGATGATAGCACTTAACCCTCCGCCTATTACAAGAATGTAAGCAGCAATAAGTCCAATATTAACAATTTGTTCCATTTCAATTTATTTAACAAATGTTACTTGCTAAGATTATGTTTCACCAGAAGGTCGACCAGAGAAATAGAGGCGTCTTCCATTTCATTGACCAGCCCGTCTATTTTCGAAACCAGATAGTTGTAGAATAATTGAAGAATAACTCCAACGATCAAACCTGCGACGGTTGTTAGCAATGCAATCTTAATACCATTTGCAACAATTGCCGGGGAAATATCACCGGCTGCTTCAATCGCATCAAAAGCTTCTACCATACCTATTACTGTACCCATGAATCCAAGCATGGGAGCAAGCGAAATAAACAGGGATACCCACACTAAACCTTTTTCCAATCTTCCCATCTCAACTGATCCGTAAGCAATGATTGATTTCTCAACCATTTCTATTCCTTCTGACATCCTCAGCATTCCCTGAGTGAATATTGAAGCCACAGGCCCCCTGGTATTTTTAGTTACTTCCTTGGCAGCATCAACACCTCCTCTTCCCAGCGCTTCTTCCACATTCTGCAAAAGTTTTTTAGTGTTAGTGGTTGCCAGATTGAGAGTGATAATTCTTTCAATCGATATAGCCAGTCCGATAATTAAACAAAGCAGAACTATACCCATGAATTGCCAACCACCTTCTATGAATTTTTCTTTAACTTTTTGGTGAAACGTTGACCCGGATTCATCGGCAGGTTCCTCATAAACAGGTTGTGTTTCTACTGCCGGTTGCTCTTCAGGCTGGTCTTGCACCTCAGCCGTATCCTGATCCGCGACAGAAGTTGTATCATCCTGGCTGAAACCGGCGTTTGTGAAACCGATCATTAGTATGCCGATGAAAGCCAGTTTAGTAATTAATTTTTTCATAGTTTAGTAATTATGTATCCAGATTAAGTAAAATTATTATGCCAATTCATGTTTCTTTTTCCAACCCGCGGAGAGGAAGGGATTCGAACCCTTGGTACCCCTTTGTAAGAGTACACTCACTTTCCAGGCGAGCACCTTCAACCACTCGGTCACCTCTCCTAAAAAACTACAAGCCACAAATAAATCAATAAAATAAACTTTTTGCAAATATTAAATTGTTTTTAATGGCCGTGCAAGTTAAGTCATTTCGCCGCATATTGGCTTTAGCAGCTGTTTTTTTTGATTATTCAGGGAGCCACCTTTGCCGAATATAACCATCATCTTCGTCAGGGCTGCTTCGGTCGTAATGTCGCTGCCACTTAATACCCCAATCTCCTTGAGAACTTTTGATGCCGCATACTTGCCTTGTTCCACTTTGCCTCCATGGCACTGGGAGACATTCAAAACAATTACTCCCCGTTTAATGGCTTTCTGCAAACTGGAGATTAACCATTTTTCCGTGGGGACATTTCCAGATCCAAATGTTTCCAGAACAACACCTTTGAGTTTCTTTGTACGCAACATAGCTTCAACAATTAACCGGTTTATTCCCGGATACAATTTGATTAGGCTAACATTAGTATCTATTTTCACATTTGCCTTTAACCTCCCCTGCTGAACTTTCCTAATGAAGTTAACATTGTACTCAATTCTTACACCTGATTGAGCCAGTGCCGGATAATTTTCTGATCGAAATGCGTCAAAATGATTGCTTTCCACTTTCTTCACCCTGTTACCGCGAAAGAGTAAGTAATTGAAATAAATACAGACCTCGGGCACCTGCGGATTACGACCCGCTTTTGCAGAAGCTAACTCAATGGCGGTAATCAAATTTTCTCTGGCATCTGATCTTCTTGCGGATATGGGAAGCTGAGCCCCTGTAAAAATTACCGGTTTATTAAGATTTTCCAACATAAAGCTTAGAGCTGAAGCCGTATACGCCATTGTATCGGTTCCATGTAAAATCACAAACCCATCGTGTGAACTATAGTGTTCTTTTATTATGGTTGCAAGTAATGCCCAATGATCGGGTCCAATACTTGAAGAATCTAAAGGTGGATCAAATGCGATGACATTTATCTGAATTTGAAAAGTTCTCAAGGATGGAACTTTGTCTAGAATACTATCAAAGTCAAATGGGACAAGAGTTCCGGATTCATCATACCCCATTCCCATTGTCCCGCCGGTGTAAATCAGCAAAAGAGAAGACGTTGGCTTTTTTGGCGTTGCGGTATTAATAGCAGTTTTGATATATTTCATGTTCCAAAAAGGGCTTGTGAATTTTTTGTGGTAACACGACTCACTTCTTCAATTGAAATTCCACAAATATTAGAAATTCTTTCGGCAATCAAGGAGATAAATGATGGCTCGTTGCGTTTTCCCCTGTAGGGAACAGGTGCCAGGTAAGGGCTGTCTGTTTCCAGGATGATTCCAGACAAATCAATATTTGGAATTATGCGATCCAGCCCGCCATTTTTAAAAGTTATGACACCGCCTATGCCCAGGTAAAAGCCCAAAGCAGAAATTCTGTTTGCTTGTTCTATTGAACCGGTAAAGCAATGAAAAACTCCATTTAGGTTTTCATCTTTCATCTGTTCCACCATCCCAATAGTTTCCTCCAGGGATTCCCTGCAGTGAATAATTGCCGGAAGTTTCATTTCTTTGGCCAGCTTTAATTGAAATTGAAAAGCTATCTTTTGTTGTTCCCAGAATTTTTTTTCCCAATACAAGTCCGTACCGATTTCGCCAACGCCAAAATATTTCTTACTTCTAAGATTGCTCTCAATAAGAGTGAGGTTGTTTTCAAAATTTTCATCAACTGAGCAGGGATGCAAGCCCATCATTGGATAACAGAATTCCGGATAGCCGGCGGCTAGAGAATTCATTCTGGCAACCGTTCCAGGATCAATGTTGGGCATGTACACCTTATTTACACCGACCGCTTGTGATCTTCGAATTACGGCATCAATATCAGAATCAAATTCTTCAAGGTAAATATGGGCATGACTATCAATGAAATTGAACATTTCAAACTTCTGTATGCATTAACTCATTCTTAGAATATAATCTTCCCTTCCAGCTAATTTTCTTTCTCCCTAAAAAACCTGTCAGGCTTACTAAGTTAAGAAACAAGTAAAATAAATCGAACGTAATAAGAGCTATAACCGAAATCTTAATATCCAACTTGTCTTTCAGCAGTAATAATACCCCACATTGGAGAACCATGTGAATTAAGAAAATAAGAAAGCCGGCTTCCAAATGGAAAACACACAAAACCAGGACCGTTGGAAATAAAATCACTCTCAGGAACCAGCAGGCAATTAACCAAATTGGAGCTTTAAAAGCTCCTGACATCCACCGCTTCCTTTGAGCAATTAAAGCAGTTAGATTTTCACTCGGTTGAGTTGAACCCAATGTTTGTTTTGAGAAAATGAATTTCGCGGGAACAGAAACAGATTTCATTTGCAAAAGTAAATCCATATCCTCGGTGAGAAATCCTTTCATTTTTCCAAAGCCTGGAATTCGCCGGTACGATGATTTTGAAAAACCCATATTATTGCCAATCGCGGTGAGGTCAAAGCCAAATTTTGAGAGCATTTTAACTCCGGATAAATTCAGCAACCAATCAAGATTTTGCCACTGATTCCAGATTCCCTTCCCTTCAACTTTAGTAAATGCGCTAACCAATTGACCTTGGGCCAGGTGTGCAGACATTGCCCTAATCCAGGACCGCGGATAAACCATATCAGCATCCGCTATCAGGATATGCTCACCTTGAGTCTTTTCGATCAGAATATCTAAAACTCCTGCTTTACCCCCTGTTCGTTTGTCTTCTGCTTTAATCGGGAAACAATGCACATTCTTATTTTTGTCTGCAAACGACTTCACTACTGAGGCTGTGCTATCGCTGGAGTTATCATCACCAATAAGGATCTCAAATTTGTCATAATTGTAATCCTGATTGAGAAGACTTTGAATAACCCCGCCAATAAATCTCTCTTCATCCCTTGCAGAAATCAACACCGACACAAATTCCTCTTTTTCAGATGCAAACAGTTCATCTTTAAGCAAAAGAACCGAGCCAAGAAGAATCAATTCTGATAAAATAACAATGCTTACAATAACCAGAATAAAAATCATATCGCTTTGAATTTGTATTCCCGCTCTGCGAAATAGCTCAGGAAGCGCGGCAAAACATATTTAATTTTTCTTCCTGATTTTTCATTATCATGAAAGACAATTATAGATCCGTTTTCGGTACTTCTGATTGTATTTGACAGGCACTTTTCCTGACCAAGCCTGGAATCAAAATCTCCGGAAAGAACATCCCACATTACTATTTGATAATTCTCCCGGATTCTGCTGGTATTTCTTTTTCGCAACATGCCATAAGGAGGTCTGAATAATTTATGAATCCGGAAGTAGCCTTGCTTATTTATTTCACTCTGACAAAGTGAAATATTATCAACAAATTCTGCAGGGCTTACCTTTCGCGCGTTCAAATGATTGTGAGTATGATTTCCAATTGAATGGCCGAAATGTATGGTTCTTTGAAAAGTGTCCGGGTATTTTTCAATGTTATGTCCTACACAGAAGAATGTTGCTTTCGCTCCATACTCTTCCAGTTCAGAAAGGATAAAATCAGTTACTTCGGGAATCGGTCCATCGTCAAAAGTCAGAAATATTGTCTTTTCCTCCCTTGACTTATGCCATAAAAAACTAGGAAACAATTTTGAAAAAATAGGTGGCGTTTTGTGCCAGTATAATCTTGACATATTCAGGAACCTTGCATTTTGCACGAAAGGATAGTAATATCATCATTATAATTGTTTTTCCCTTTATATCTTTCCAATTCACTTATCAATAATTTATGTATTTCTTTCAGGTCGGCATCTTTGTTTTTCAGAATAAATTCCTTTAAACGATCTGATCCGAATTCTTCTCCTTTTTCATTGGAGACTTCGGTAACTCCGTCAGTATACAGAAATAACAGAAAGTTTTCCAATTCAGTGATGAATCCTTCATTAATAAATGGAATGGGATGAAAAACTCCAAGAACCGTAGAACCTTCATCCAGTAGTCTGATTCCATTTTCCTTGTCATACAAGATGGGATGGTTGTGGCCAGAGTTAACATAAACCATTGTTTTCAAATGATGATCGTATATCGCGGCAAAAAAAGTGATAAAGTTTTCCCCTTTGGCATGTTCCAGGATCTGAAAGTTCAGAGCTTCTATTATCTCAGATAGGTTGGGTGTTTGCCTGATTAAAGTCCGCAAAGAAGCCTGGAAGTTAGACATTATAATTGCCGCTGGAATTCCTTTGCCGCTCACATCTGCAATACAAATAAGAAATTGGTTCTGATTGATGGGTATGTAATCGTAATAATCCCCGCCCACAGTGTGATGCGGCAGATAACTGGCTTCAATTTTCAGGCGAACGCCATAAGGTAGATTTTCAGGAAAAAGAAATTTTTGTACATCCTTTGCAATTTCCAATTCCTTTCTAAAGGCTTCTTCCTCAAGTTGTCTTCTTGCCAACCGCTTATTTTCAATAGCAACAATAATTATGTTGGTTATTGCCTGGAGATAGATAGTGCTGGCCTGACCCGCTTGCCCGTTTTCACCTCCAACTCCCTGGGTAAGAAGGAACGCGAGCTTCTTGTCTTTGTGAAGAACGGGAATTATCAAATCAAATTCATTAAATTCCGAACCATCTACGCTATCCAATTTATGGGGTTCCTGAATTTTGAGAATGTGTTTGGGGAGCTCTATCGCGGAGAAATTGTTTTGAGTTCCAAATTGAACTTTCGTTTCCCATTTCTCTCCATGAACATAAAGAACAAGTTTCTTGATATGTAAATTCGCTCTTAAGGTGAAGTTAAATATTTTATAAAGGGCATCTTCAGGGAGATTGTTGTTGATTGCCTGCGTAATTTCCAGAAGAGAACCTAACTCTAATTCTTTTGTGTTGAATTTATTTTGTAAGGCGGTTAACTTATCCAAAATGTTTCTATTAAGAATTGATGAAATGGGAATATTTTCGCCCTTTCCAACTGTATGCTCCAAAATTACTTATCAAAGCAAAAAATATAACGTAAAGTGGATACACAACTTCCAGGAAAAAAAACGGCAGGAGATGCAATTCCTTGTTTAACCTGGCCGATATATCCTTCAGGAATATAAAATCAAAAAAAGCCTTAAGCAACATTCCAAGCAAAAAATATGCTAGTTCTACCTTTCCGGCAAAAAATGCAATTAATGAGACTAACCAAAATATCTGCAGAAAGAAAACTACAATTGCCACTAATTTAAGACTCAGACTTAAAGAGGCTTTCCATTTACCAGCCCATCTCTTTCGCTGATTCAATAGTTCCACAATCCCGGATGGAGCAGCAGTCTCAATCACGGTATCGATATCGTCAACAAACCCAATCTTTAAATTATGAGCTCTGAATTTTGACAGAAGAAATTCATCATCCCCTGAAGGAATATGAAGATTTCCTGAATAACCGTCAACCTGCTGAAAGGCACACTTGCTAAAAATCATGTTAGCTCCGTTAGACATAACCGGAACTCCCAGTCGCCATAATGCTGCCCCTGCGCCCACCAACGAAGTTTGTTCAATTGACACAATTTTTGAAAAGAAACTGCTGGATTCCCAAAATTTTACCAAACCAAATGATAAATCATTGTTTCCCGATTTATGTTTATTCAGCATAGATCTAAGCCAACCATTTTTTCTCTTACAGTCTGCATCAGTAATGATGATAATTTCACCCTGGGAGTTGTTTATGCCTTCAGAAATGGCAGATTTTTTCCCGGTTGTGCCGGTTAAAGAAATCAATTTCAAACTAAAGGAAGTCTTGTCAAGAAATTCCGCAACTAAGAGCGGAGTTTTATCGGTTGAATGATCATCTACAATTATTACTTCAAAATTTTTGACCGGGTAATCCTGCAGGTTAATAGATTCTATAATTTTAGTAATATTTTCTTCCTCATTTCGACATGCAATTATTACGGAAATGAAATCATTATATTCGTCAACCTTTTTATTGAATTTTATTCTTCTCCAATTAAAAAGCAGAATAATAAGACATAGTGAATGCAGGACAAAGTAACTAATGACAAATATATTCCACATGGTTGCTAAAGCAGACTAATGGATTAAAGAATTGATTAAGACCTTAAAATGCAATAAAATGATTAATTTGAATCAGATAAGATGACAAAAGTTAATAATAATGAAAAAATTATTGTTGGATTAGATCCAGGAACCAGGATAATGGGTTACGCCGCGCTGTTGGTTCAGAATTCCAGGTTGAAATTGCTGCAATATGGAGTTATCAGACTTGAAAAATATTCAGGGTATGAATTGAAGCTTAAAAAAATATTTGAAAGAGTTACAGGTCTTATAGAAGAATTTTCTCCGGATGAGATTGCACTTGAAGCTCCTTTTTACGGGAAGAATGTGCAATCGATGTTAAAATTAGGGCGTGCCCAGGGCGTTGCAATGGCAGCTGCCCTTCATCATCAAATCCCCATTGCAGAATATGCACCTAAAAAAGTGAAGCAATCTGTAACCGGAAACGGAAATGCATCCAAAGAACAGGTGGCCAAAATGATGCAAACTCTTTTAAACATTAAGGAAACACCCAAGCTTTTGGATGCAACGGATGCACTGGCAGTAGCCATCACTCATTATTTTCAGGCCAGGCCAAAGAAAGGAACTTCGAAAAGCTGGAAAGCCTTTATAGCTGATAACCCGGGAAGGATAAAAAGTTGACGGGCAAGTTTTAATTTAAATTTGATTTAATTTTTGAAGCTATCTCTGCAAGTTCATCATCAGTAGGTTTCAATTTCGGCCGCGTAAAATTAATGTCATTCATAGAATTCAATGGAATCAGGTGAATATGGCAATGCGGAACTTCAATTCCTATAACCGCCACACCGATACGCAAACATGGTACCGCTTCTCTAATTGCAGAGGAAACTTTCTTTGCAAATTCCATTAAGCCTGACAGAGTCTCACTATCAAGATCAAATATATAATCGACTTCTTTTTTGGGGATCACCAATACATGCCCCATAACCAGGGGATTTATATCAAGAAATGCCAGAAAATGATTAGTCTCCGCCACAATGTGGGCTGGAATTTCGCGATTTACAATTTTTGTGAAAATGGTTGCCAAGTTTCAGGAAATATCTAAAATTTTGAAATTTATTTTGCCTGCCGGAACCTGAACACTTGCTGACTGCCCCACCTTTTTCCCAAGCAATCCTTTGCCGATTGGTGAATCAACAGAAATCTTTCCTTCATTCAAGTCAGCTTCTTCTTCAGCCACTATGGTATAGGTAAATTTTGAACCGTTGTTTTTATTTTGAATTGTCACACTTGATAATATCGATACCTTAGACTTGTCAACGGTGGATTGGTCAAGGATTCGGGCATTTCCCAGGATGGTCTCCAATTTGGATATTTTTAATTCAAGCAATCCCTGGGCATCTTTCGCGGCATCGTACTCAGCATTTTCGCTCAGATCTCCTTTATCCCTTGCGTCGGCTATCTGTTTAGCAATTTCACTCCGACCTTTAGTTTTCAATTCCGAAAGTTCCTCTTTCAGTTTTTTAAGTCCTTCTTCGGTGTAATATGATATCTTTCCCATGGTTATATTTTGATAGGTCTTTATAAAAAAAAATACGGCCTCAATGAAACCGTTATCATTTGATTGTTAGTTATTTATTAAGCTAATTTAAGTTATAAAAGTATAACAGGCAAGCACTTGAGCCTAATTAACCTACTTTCATAGGTCGTTCAATGCCAAGTAATTCAGGGAATTGGAGTTCCATCTCAATAGCAATTTCAGGATCCAGTTTAGCCTGGTAAAGAGTTTTGGCCTTTGAAAGCTGTTCCACAGTAATTCCGGTTGCCGACCTTAGGTCTGCTTTATACAAACTTGCATTTTCCAGATTTGCACCGGTTAAATGTGTACCCGAAAGGTCTGCTTCCATCAGGAATGCATTTACAAAATTGGCTTTTATAAGAAAGCTGTTACGTAAGTTGGTTTTTATCAGGAAGGCATCTTTAAAATTCGCACCACCTGCATAAGAATCCGAAAGGTCTGCCTGGTTAAGATTCGCGTTTTCGAAACAAGTTTGATTTAGCCGGGTTTTTTTAAGATTAGCCTGTATAAGAAATGAGTTTCGGATATTGGCAGAATTAAGGTTGGATTCTTCCAGGTCAATATGGTTGAGGTTGGTTCTGGCCAGGTATGTTTCAACCAAATCAATCCTGAAAATGTTGTGGCGATTCAATCTTTTAATATTTCCGACGGTTCTAAACGCGGCTTCCTCAGATTCCCATAATCTAAAGTCATCAATTTCATCTCTGTACGTTCTGATGCGCTGTCGAACTTCCCCCCTACGGTTCAACCAGAAAATCAAAATACCAATCACCGCAATGTCGAAAATCATTCCGTGTGCTTCAGCCAAAATTTGGGCATAGAAATTTTTAAAATCTCCCAGATAATAAGGAAGACTCATGCCGATTACCAAAATGGCAGTTAAAAGCAAAACTATAAACGAGGTGAGTATTGGCTTTTCTGAAATTTTTGATAAGGTTTCATAAAGTCGAAAGAATTGCTTTGCCATTGCCAGATCGAATTACAGCCGAAAAGTATAACAATTAATTAATATAATTCAATATTATACCATCTGGCTGCTGATAAGTAATGGAATAACAGGTTATTCTGATAGATAATTCTTGATTTTATTTATAAGAACTTCATTAATTCTTACATAGGACTGGTGCGACCAGCCGGCAATATGAGGAGTGATTATAATTTTCCTTGAATTAATGATTTCCTTCAAAATCTCCATTTCAATGGCATTTAAGGCATCAAATTTCTCATTTTCCAATACATCGAGCGCCGCTCCCAGGATTGCATTTTGATCCAAATAATACTTCAATGCTTTCAATGAAACAATTTCGCCTCTGGCAGTATTAATTAAGTAGAAAGGTTTTTTGAATTTTTGAATGAAAGTCTCATTGACCAGATGTCTGGTTTCCTGGGTTAGGGGTATATGCAAGCTGAGCACATCTGTTTTATTAAAAATAGTCTTAAGCGGAACTAAACGGACGAAGTCTTCAGCAATCTCATTCTTGTATTTATCATAAGCAATAATCTCCACTCCGAATGATTTGAGTCTGTGAGCCACCGCCTGTCCCATGTTTCCATAGCCAAATATCGCAACGGTTTTTCCCATTAACTCTTCTCCCCTGTTTGCTTCCCTGTTCCATTGCAAAGATTTTACTTCATGGCTGGCCAGATGGATCTTATTAAGCAGGGAAAGGAGAAGTCCTACAGTATGTTCGGCAAGCGTATCCCGGTTTCCTTCCGGCGCATTAATGATTTTTATACCTCTGGTCTCAAGTTCATCAGTATCTAAATTATCTGTTCCGGCTCCGGCCCTGGCAACAA
>Ga0214472_10008360_pt1 | contig 10805 bp, 7 predicted proteins | sample RVTome_6_FD_207662 | JGI IMG/M metagenome (GOLD analysis project Ga0214472, IMG submission 207662) | Soil microbial communities from uranium-contaminated site in the Upper Colorado River Basin, Wyoming, United States - RVT140D175 | ecosystem: Environmental > Terrestrial > Soil > Contaminated >...
CCCTGTATACCGTCTCCGTCGACGGCGGCTTGCCGGAGAAATTGCCGATGCCGACCGCCGGCGCGGGCGACTTTTCTCCTGATGGAAAACAACTCGTCTACAGCCCGCTGTTCCGCGACTTCCGCACCTGGAAACGCTACGAAGGGGGCTGGGCGCAGGAACTGTACATCTTCGATCTGGCCAATCACGACGTGCGGCAGATCGCCGGCAGCCCGCGCACCGAGCGGGATCCGATGTGGATCGACGGCGCCATCTTCTTTGTCTCCGACCGCGACGGCACGCTGGAGTTGTTCAAGTACGACAGCGGCCTGGATCGGGTCGAGCAGCTCACCAATCACGATCCCTGGGACGTCCGCTGGGCCAGTTCCGATCGCCAGGAAAAGATCGTCTACGAGCTGAACGGCGAACTGCGGGTTTATGATGTCAACACGGAAGAGGACACCGCGATTTCAATCACCGTGCCGCATGACGGCCTGTCGATGCGGGCGTCGCGTTATTCTGCCGAGGAGAACATCGAAGACTTTGAACTCAGTCCGCAGGGCAACCGCGCCTTGTTCGTCGCTCGCGGCGACGTGTTCACCGTGCCGATCGAAAAGGGTCCGACCCGCAACCTGACCAATTCATCCGGCGCGCACGACCGCTGGGCGCGCTGGTCGCCCGACGGTTCGAAGATCGCCTACATCTCCGACGCCAGCGGCGAGGATCAGGTGTACCTGATCGATCAACGGGGAGCGGGCGAGCCGGAGCAGCTCACCACACAGTTCGCCGGCATGTTGTACGCGCCGGAGTGGTCGCCCGACGGCAGCCGGCTGGCGTTTTCCGACAAGGACGGCAAGCTGTACGTGCTGAGGATCGCAGACAAGAGCGTCGCCGAGGTGGCCGACGAAAAGCGCGGGCAGTTGAGCGATTATGCCTGGAGCCCCCACGGCGGGCATCTGGCCTTTTCGCTGCGCGAAGCGACCCATTACAGTTCGCTGCACATCTGGAGCGTGGCCGACGGCCAATTGCGGCGCGTCACCGGCGAGTTGACCGACGAGTACAGTCCGGCATGGGATCCGGAGGGCAATTATCTGTATTACCTTTCGACCCGCGAGTACGCGCCGCAGATCAGTTCAGTGGAATGGAACTACGCCGGCAACCGCCAGGCGGGGGTGTTCGCGTTGGCGCTGCGAAAAGATGTGCCCAACCCGTTTGCACCGGAAAGCGACGAAGTGGAGATCGAAAAGGACGAAAAGGACGGCGCAAAGCCGGGCAAGAGCTCGCGGGCCGAAACCGATGACGATCAAGCGGCCGACGCGACGAACTCCGACGAAGACGAAGTCAACGACGAAAGGGATGATGAAGAGAAGCAGGTGCAGGACGAGCCGGCAACGATCGACTTGGAGGGTCTGGCGCGCGCAGCCGTGCGGGTATTTGCAACAGCTTCGGTTGAAGGGAAAGACGAGGCGATCCAGATCGACTTCGACGGGCTGGCGCAGCGCGTGGTGCGGGTGCCTGTCGAGGCGGCCAATCGCAGCGGGTTGTCGGCCGCCGAAGGGACGCTGCTGTTCGTCGAGCGCGGCGCGGCGTTCTACGGCCGTTCCAGCTATACCGAGCCGGAATTGAAGATCTTCGACATCAAAGAGCGCAAAGCGTCCACCCTGGCGGAAAACGCCGGTGACTACGCCCTGTCGCACGACGGCAAAAAAGTGCTGGTCCAACAGGGCGGCGCCTACAAGCTGATGGACGCGAAGCCTGGCGCTTCGGAACAAAAAACGGTTTCCACTTCGGGACTGATGGTTGACCGCGTGCCGGCCGAGGAGTGGGCCACGATCTTTGAAGAAGTCTGGCGGCGGTATCGCGATTTCTTCTACGTCAAGAACATGCACGGCTACGACTGGCAGGCGATCGGCGAGCGATACCGCGCCTGGGTGCCGCACGTGGCCCACCGCAGCGATCTGAACTACGTCATCGGCGAGATGATCGCCGAGTTGAACGTGGGGCACACCTACATCGAAGGGGGCGATTACGAAATCCCCGATCGGCCCCAAGTCGCCCTGCCGGGCGCTCGCTTCAAGTTGGACGCCGACGCGGGCCGGTATCGCATTGACAAAATCCTGGCCGGCGAGAATGAAGAACCAAAGTACCGCGCGCCGCTCTCGGAAGTGGGCGTCGACGTCTCTGTGGGCGACTACGTGCTGGCGATTGATGGCGAAGAATTGAAAGGCGACGACAACCCGTATCGCCTGTTGCAGCACAAGACCGATCCCGTCGCGCTGACCGTCAACGACAAACCAACCCTTGAAGGGGCGCGCGAGGTGGTCTACTCGCCGGTTTCCAGCGAGTCGTCGCTGTTGTACCTGGCCTGGGTGAAGGAGAATCTTCAAAAGGTCAGCGACGCCACCGACGGCCGCGTGGCTTATCTGCACCTGCCGGACATGGGCGCCGAGGGGATCTACGAATTCATCAAGTGGTACTATCCGCAGATTCGCAAGGAAGGCCTGATCGTCGACGTCCGCTCCAACGGCGGCGGCAACGTCTCGCAGTGGATCATCGAGCGGCTGGACAACAAGCTGTTGGGCACCCGCTTCGGCAGCACCAGCGACGAACCGGGCACGTACCCTGAGGCGGTCTTCATCGGACACATGGTCTGCATCCTCAACCAGACGTCGGCCTCCGACGGCGACATCTTTCCTTACCGGTTCCGGCAGGCCGGGCTGGGTCCGCTCATCGGACTGCGCTCTTGGGGCGGGGTGGTCGGCATCTCCAGCCGCGGTCCGCTGTTGGACGGCGGCACCGTCTTCGTTCCTCTTTCAGCCACCAACGGACCGGACGGCGAGTGGATCATCGAAGGCCACGGCGTCGATCCCGACATCGAAGTCGCCAACGACCCCAAAGCCGTCATCGAAGGCGGCGACCCCCAACTAGAACGCGCCATTGCAGAAGTTTTACAACGCATCAAAGACGATCCCCGCAAGCTACCGGACAGGCCGGCCGATCCGGTGAAGACGCCGTGACACGAAAGCGCCGTGGCGCGCACTTGATATGAGTGATTCGGCTACATACGCGGTCGCGCACGCCGGTGGCGTTGCGGCTAAACGACTACTATATTTGTTGCGGCTTGCTGTCGTCCTCAATCTCCGCGCCTCTGCGCCTCTGCGTGATCCCTTTCGTCCTTATGCTCCACCACTCTTTTACAATCCGGCAGCGCGTCGAGAAACTGCCGGCCGTAGGGCTTGGTCAGTACGCGGGGGTCGAGGATCACGACGGCGCCGTGGTCGCGCTGGCTGCGGATCAGGCGGCCAAAGCCTTGGCGGAGTTTGAGGATTGCCTGCGGAAGTTGATAGTCGCGAAAGGGATTGCCGCCGGAAGAGCGGATGGCTTCCAGCCGGGCTTCGGTCAGCGGATGATCGGGCACGGCGAAGGGGAGCTTGGTGATGATCACCGTGCGCAGCGCGTCGCCCGGCACGTCCACGCCCTGCCAGAAACTGTCGGTGCCCAACAGCACGCCGCGCGGGTTTTGTTTGAATTGCTCCAACAGCAGGCTGCGCGGCGTGCCGTCGGCCTGGCTGTACAGCGCCAGGTTGCGCTCGGCCAACCACGGTGAAAGCTCTCTGGCCGCGCGACGGATCAAGTCGTAGCTGGTGAACAGCGCGAACGTGTGGCCACCGGTGCGCTCGACGTAACGCCGCACCATGCCGGCCACCTGGCTTTCAAACTGCGCCCGCTGGGTCGACGGATCGGCCATGCCTCGCAGCAGCACCAGCGTGGCCTGACGCTGATAATCAAACGGGCTGCCCAGCACCAGCGTGTCGGACTGCGTCAGGCCGATCCGCGATTTGAAATAGTCGCAATCCGCACTGCCGCCGGCCGACAGCGTGGCGCTGGTCATCACGACGGTCTTCACTTCCGCAAAAAGCTGCCTTCGCAAATCCGGTCCCACGTCGACCGGCGCGGCCGACAGGGTGACCCGCCGGCGACGACCGCGCTCGACGTCGACCCAGTAGACGTTGCCCGGCTCGGATTGCTCGATCCAACATTCCGTGGTTTCGGCCAGTGCCGTGAGCCGGTCGGCGGCCGACGTGAAATCTTTTTTCTGACTGTCGTCGTCGATCCGCGCGCGGTGTTTGCGCAGCGAGTGGGCCAGTTTTTTCAGCGCCGGGCTGAGCGGATTGGGAACGAAACGGGGCATACGCACCCGGCCGGCGCCGGCCGCCTGCTCGTTCATGCGGTCCACGACGCTGTCGAAAAAATCCTGGGCCCGATACCGGCAGTCGGTCACCTGCAACTGGGCTTCGGACAGTTTGTGATGGACCAGCAGCCCCTTGTTGCTGCGGTCGTTGTACAAGCGGTTTAAGGTGTATTCGATCTGCCCGCTGGTGAGCTGGATGCCCAGGTGTTCGGCGGCCACGGCTTCCAGGTTGTGGGCCTCGTCCAGGATCAGCACGTCGTAGTCCGGCAGAATGCTGCCGCCGGCGCGGCGGACGGCCAGGTCGCTGAAGAGCAGGGCATGATTGACCACCAGAATCTGCGCGTGCTTCATCCGCCGCCGGGCTTTGAAGTAAAAGCAGTGTTTGAACGTGGGGCAATGCTGCCCCAGGCAGTTGCCGTGCTCGCTTTGGACTTCGTCCCAGACTTGTCCCAACGGGCGGAACTGCAAATCGGTCAGCGATCCGTCCGCGGTTTTTCTGGTCCAAGCGACGATCTCGCGGAGTTGGCGAAATTCGCGGTTATCGTGAAACAGGCTCTGCCCGCGGTCGACGGCCAGGTTCATCCGCCGCAAGCTCAGGTAGTTGCCGCGGCCCTTGACCAGGATGGTGGAGAACTCCAAGGGAATGGCCGCGTTCAATAGCGGCAGGTCCTTGGTGAGCAGTTGTTCCTGCAGGCTGATGGTGTGCGTGGAGATCACCACGCGCTTGATTGGCGGCTCGCCGCCGGCGGCCGGCTGGCTGACCGCGAGAATGGACGGGACCAGGTAAGCGAAACTTTTGCCGACGCCCGTGCCCGCTTCGACCACCAAGTGCCGCCGCTTGCGGATGGCGCCGGCCACGGCACGGGCCATGGCCAATTGCTCGTCGCGCTGTTCGTAAGCCTCCAGCCTCGCCGCCACGCGCCCGCCGGCGCCCAGGATGTCAGAACAGGTGAGTGTCACGCCTGGTCTCTCTTCCGTGAAGCGAAATGACGTTGCCGTGAAAATTCCATCGCGAAAACTGCTGGAAGTGGATTGTATCCGGCAACGTGCCTTTGGTAACCTGCCGGCTGTTAGCCGAAGTCGCCAGGGTTTGGTTCATCTTACATCCAGCGCGCGAACGGATGGAAGCCTGGCGAGTTCGACTGCAAATGAAAGGGAGATAAGACGATGGCGATCGAGTTTCGCTGCGGAAGTTGTGAGAAACTATTGCGGGTGCCCGACGACGCCGCCGGACAGGAGGCCAAATGCCCCAACTGTGGGGCGGTGTTGACCGTGCCCGCGGCCAGTGCTCCGCCCGAGTCGCCCAGCCCCTTCGGGCCGCTCCCTTCTCAAAGCGCCGGCGCGGATGACCACAACCCCTACGCCCAACCGCCGACGGAACGGCCCGGAGAGGTGAATCCGTACGCCTCGCCGACCAGCGACACGGGTATTGAATTCTCAATTCCCACGGGCGGCGCGACGGACATCGTGCCCACCGTCATGGACATTGGCGACGTTTTGAACCGGACATGGGCGATCTACAAGGCCAATTTCTGGATGTGCGTCGGCGTCGTCGCGGTGGCATTGGTGTTAAGCCAGGCGGCTTCGCAGGTGACCAACATCGTCGTGATGCCGCTTCAGGCGGCTGGCGCGGACATTGTCGTCGTCATGATTGCGAATTTCGTCTGTACAGTTGTTGCGACGGTGTTCAATATTTGGATTGCCCTCGGCCAGACGCTGTTTCTCATTCAGTTGGCCCGCGGCAATAATCCGGAGTTCATGTTGCTGTTTCAGGGTGGGCGGTTCTTATTGCGGTTCCTTGGTTATTACATTCTCTTAATGTTGATGGGCGCCGGCATATTGGGCGTCGCCGCGGTGGCCGCTTTGATCGCCTACTTGGCCACGAATGATGAGCAAGTGACGTTGATCGCCGGTCTGGCAGTCGGCGTACCGGCATTGGTTGTCTGGATGTACGTATTTCTCATGCTGTCGCAAGCGGGCAATTTGATTGTGGATCGCGACATGGGCGTGATCGATTCGATGTCCGTTTCCAAGTCGATCACCGAGGGCAATAAGCTGCTGCTCTTCGTCTTGGGGATTCTGTTCATGTTGCTGATGTTCGCCGGATTGCTGGCATGTTGTTTCGGCATATTCGCAACCGCCCCCTTCGCGTACCTGATGCTCGCGGTAGCCTATCTCGTGATGTGCGGACAGCAAACGCTGTATCAGCCGGCAACGGCCTTTTGACTCGCTGGACGAACACTTCGAGATCAGACTTCCGAACTTGCGGCACGACCGAAAAAAACTTCCCGATTTTCGAGAGGAAGGGTTCCCGTCAAGCGCGCTCTGCAACGCCCGGTATTTGTTAGACGTTTGGCCTTCGGCCAAACGGACCGGGGAAGTGATTCTTCGGCCGCCTCTTGCGGCATTGTACGCTGGAACACAGAGCTGTTTCGCGACGTGCGCGATAATCGACGGCGTTCCCATTCTACTTGTCGGAGGCCGCCATGTCCGCTTGGTTTCGTTCAGCGCTTCTGCTGCCGCACGGCGCCGGTTGGCTGCGACTGACGGCGCTGGTGCTCGTCGGCGCCGTCGCTGTGGCGGTGGTTTACGTGAACCGGGACGACGCCGCGACCAGCGCAGTGGCCGTGGCCGATTTGGCCGCCGCGCAAAACCGCGGCGAGAAAATCGAAAACCGCGCCGAAGGGTATTACCCGCGGAAGGTCCTCGCCGGCGCGTTGCCTCCCATCACCGATGTCCCGCTGATGCCGGCCGCCGAGGCGGACAAGATTCTCAACCCCGCGGAACTGGTCTTGGGCGTGGTGGTCGAAGGCCAGGCGCGTGCCTACCCGGTCAACATGCTGACCGGGCCGCAGCGCGAGATCATCAACGACCGGCTCGGCGGCCGGGCGATCGCCGCCACCTGGTGACATCTCTGCCACAACGGCATCGTGTATGCCAGAGAAGCGGAAGGCGGGACGCTGACATTTTCGGTTTCCGGTTGGCTCTGGAAGCGGAGCCTGATCATGACCGATGCCGAGACCAAAAGTCATTGGAGCCACATCCTGGGCGAGGCGATGAGCGGCAGCCTGCGGGGCGCGCAACTGGAAGCGCTGCCGGCGGTGATGACCGACTGGGACCGCTGGCGGCGGGATCACCCGAACACCACCGTGTTGAACATGCCCCGCACGGCCCAGGAGTTCCGCCGCGACTTCTACAAGGATCCCGCCCGTTTCGTCCTGGGGATGGCCGGCGGCGGAAAAGCCCGCGCCTGGCCCTTCGACTGGCTGGTCAACCAGCCGGTGGTCAACGACCACTTCGACGGAGAACCCATCCTGCTGGCGTTCGACAAACCGACCGGCGGCGGCTACTCGTACAGTCGTCGTTTGGACGAGGAGACGCTCGAGTTTGGGCTCGACGACGGCAAGCTAGTAGACAAGCAGACGCGTTCCCGCTGGGACCCCTCATCCGGCCGCGCCGTTGAAGGGCCGCTCGCCGGCAAACAACTGCGGCCGGTTGTGGCGATTATCTCTTTCCGCCAGGCCTGGGAGGCGTTTCACCCGGAGAGTGCGTATTGGAAGCCGGAGTGATGGCGTCCGCTACCGATCGATCTCGCCCATCACGATATCCAGCGAGCCGACGATGGCCGGGATGTCGGCTATCAGGCAGTTGCGGCACAGCGCGGGGACGATCGAGAGATTCGAGAAGGAACTGCTGCGGGCGCGGGCGCGCCAGGGGATGGCCGTGCCGTCGGAGACGACGTAGAAGCCCATCTGGCCTTTGGGGCATTCGGTTTCCAGGTAGGCTTCGCCCTTGGGGAGCCGCTCGGCCAGTTTGACCGGCTCGCCGTAGGACCCCGCGGCGGTGCTGTAGCGGTCGATGGCCTGACGCACCAGGTCGACCGACTGAACCACTTCCAACATGCGGACGTAGAACCGGTGCCAACAGTCGCCCAACACGGCTGATTGCGGGACCGGCGGGTACTCGTGATCTCGCGGATAGTGGCCGTCTTTTTCGACGATGACTTCAAAGGCGTAGCCGTCGTACAGGTCCGTGTAACGTTCTTCGCCGTCGCGGCGCAGATCATGGTCGGCGCCGCTGCCACGCAGCACGGGTCCCGTGCAGCCGAAGTCGATGGCCATCTCCGCGGGGATCACGCCGATGTTGGCCGCGCGGCGGACGAAGATGGCGTTGGTGGTCAACAGCGCGTGGTATTCGGCGATGACCGGGACGAACTGATCCAGGAACGCCGCGCACTTTTTCAGCCAGCCGTGCGGCAGATCGTGCGTCGCGCCGCCCACGGTCAGATAGCTGTACGTTAACCGGGCGCCGCAGGCTTCCTCGAACAGGTCGAGGATTTTCTCCCGTTCGCGGAAGGCCCAAAAGAACGGGCTGAACGAGCCCAGATCGAGCCCGTAGGTGCCCATGCCGATCAGGTGGCTGGCGATGCGGTTCAGCTCGACAATGATCACCCGCAGGTGCTTGGCCTTCTCCGGCAGGCTCAAGTTCATCAGCTTCTCGACGCACATGGCCCAGCCGAGATTCATGTTCATCCCGGCCAGGTAGTCCATGCGGTCGGTGTAGGGAATCCACTGCCGGGGCGTGAGGTTTTCGCCGATTTTTTCCGCGCACCGGTGCAGATACCCGATGTGCGGCGTCACTTCCGAGACGACCTCGCCGTCGGTGCGCAGCACCAGCCGCAGCACGCCGTGTGTGCTGGGATGCTGCGGGCCCATGTTGACCAGCATCTCGTCGGTCCGCACGTCGTATTCGACAATCCGCGGGTCTGATTGAAAGTCGGTAGCCATGGTGGTGGTTGAAGGCCAGTTGAACAATGATTGGGTGATAAAACCCGAAATCCGAAGCACGGGAAGGAAATTCGAAATCCGAAATCCGAAGCACGAAATCCGAAACAAATCATAAACTCTAAATGCAAATGTTCAAAACTTCGGCGGCGTCACTCGTTTCTGTCATTCGGATTTAGAATTTGTTTCGGATTTCGTATTTCGAGTTTCGGATTTCACTCCATCTCCTAGCGCCCCCTGATCCCGTGATATTCCAGCGGCATTTCGTAGTCCTTCCGCAGCGGGTGGCCGACCCAGTCTTCGGGACAGAGGATGCGGCGCAGGTTTGGATGGCCGGTGAAGCGGACGCCCGAAAGATCGTACACCTCGCGTTCGTGCCAGTCGGCGGTGCTCCAGACGCCGGACACGCTGGGCGCCTCGGGCAAGTTGCCCTCCACGTCGTCCTTCCAGCGGGGCAGCATCACCTTGAGCACCAGGCTCACTTTGTTCGGCATGCTCCACAGGTGGTAGACCAACTCCAGGTGCGGATCCCAGGGGGCCTTGGCGGCCTTCTTTTCATCGGCGTGGAAATAGTCGACGCCCGAGATGCAGTTGAGGAAGTCAAACCGCAGATCGGCCTCGTCCCGCAGGTACGTGCAGATTTCGACCAGCGCGTCCACCGCCACTTCGATCCACGGATCGATGGCTTCCAGGTTGGCCCCGGTAATCTTATCGCCGAATCGCTGTTTCAGCCGATCAATGAATTCCTGGCCGCTCAACTCGCACTCCCGTCAAAACGTCCGACGTTGCAAAACCGATCGTCGTTGAATTTGCAAGTATTCAACCCGGCAACGGCCACATCAACCGACCAGCGCCGGTTCCTTCTTCTCGGCCCGATCCGGGGCTTCCCACTCGGTCGTCCGAGTGCCGGGGGAAGTCACCGCGCGGACCCAATCCAGGTCGCCGCGCCGCCAGACGTAGGCGAAGCCGACCAAGAGCACGGCGAAGAACACTAAAATGTCCGCCAGAGACATCCACGCCAGCCGCCCCGCGGTTTCACGCACGGCCGCCGGATCGGCCGCCAACACGGCCGGATCGGCGACGCCCATCGCCGAATACGTATGAATAATGGCGGCCGTCGACACGTCGGCGCCCATCAGTTGGGTGGCCTTCCCGAACACGGTGGCCCAGGGAAAGAAAAACGCGATCTCCACGTCAAAGATGATGAACAGCAAGGCCACCACGTAAAAACGCAGATCGAACTGCACGAAGCTGGAGCCGATCGTCGGCTCGCCGCACTCGTAGACGGCCAGCTTTTCCGGGTTCGGCTCGTGCGGCCGCAGGAACCAGCCCACCGTCAAATTGGCCACCAAGAACAGCGCGCCCACGCCGACAAACAGCGCCAGATAAGCAACGATCGATGTAGGAGTCATGCCGTGTATCCGCCCGTACCCAACCGCCGCGCCGCCCCGTCCGCACGCGGCGAACGCCCGGCCAACGCGATCATCCGGCTGATTCTAGGCATTACGGCGATGTTTTCAAGCGGCAAACCGCCGATGGCCGACGCCCCCCTGTGCCCGCGCCGGAATTCTGCGCCGGAATCGTCTTGGCCGTCTCAGCCAGTTAAACAAGTCGGATGCCATTGCCGGACAAGCCAGCAGTCGGGATGGAACAACGGTGACGCAGGATCGGAGCGTCGGTGTGTCGGGGCGAAGTAGCCCTTGGGCTACCCAATTGCGCGCTCAGGACACGCCCTAATGAGCGACATCGGAGGCTCCGGTCCAAACGGCACGTGTGGTCAATTTGATGGCGGGCTCGATCGGTGTTTGATACAGCCCAGAATCAAAGCAAATAGCGCAAGGCCCCAGGAT
>Ga0214472_10008361_pt1 | contig 10804 bp, 7 predicted proteins | sample RVTome_6_FD_207662 | JGI IMG/M metagenome (GOLD analysis project Ga0214472, IMG submission 207662) | Soil microbial communities from uranium-contaminated site in the Upper Colorado River Basin, Wyoming, United States - RVT140D175 | ecosystem: Environmental > Terrestrial > Soil > Contaminated >...
GGACGCAGCGATCGCTCCCGCGGTCATGCTCAAGGGAAAAAGCGTGCTGGAAGATCCCGCCGCGCTTGGCATCGCAACCGAAACCGCGGTGTTCAAGCACCTGTTCACCCGCTACTACCAACAGAACTTGCGCTTCACCTATTGGAAGGGAAGGGCGGACCGGGAGGTGGACCTGGTGGCTGAGTTTGGTGGAGAGATCATCCCGTTCGAGATCAAGTACCGTTCAGAACACACCAACGCGCGCGACCTGCGCGGGCTGGCGGAATTCTGCGCGGGGAAAAAGATCGCCCGGGCCTACGTGGTGACCAAGGCGCTCAATGATTTTGGAGAGATGGGAAAGTTATCCGGTGCCGACACGCGCATCATGAAAGTGCCCGCACCCTTGCTCTGCTACTGGATCGGCCAGGCCGAGTCCCTCCAGTCAGCACGCCCGCGGGAAGGGTGAGGAGATAGCCACATCTACTTGGGAGTCGAATCTGATCCCGAAAGTCGCGGCGGGACGACGTGATGGGTGATGAGTGATAGGTGTCCCATACCGAGTAAAGAATCGGGGGACGCTGTAGCGAAACCGCAACGGGCGCCCGGTATATTCGCTCGCGATGGCCGCGGGCAATGTGCGGATACCCTCGAACTGCGGTACACTTTCCCGGTCCAAAGCCGTTACTTACGAGTAAGCCGCAGGCTTTGGGATTGAGAGGGCGAAACGACGATGTTTAATCAGCGCAAAGTCGCCCAGATGGCGGCCCACCTTCTTGACCGCGGAAGGGGCCGCATGAATTACTTGAAGCTGATGAAGCTTCTCTATCTTGCCGACCGCGAATCCATGAAGCGTCACGGAGAGCCCATTTCGGGAGACCGGTACGTTTCCATGGATCATGGCCCGGTGCTTTCCCAGACTCTCAATCTCATCAACGGTGCGATTGAGTTCGAGGAGCAGGGATGGGATCACTGGATTGCAGATAAGGCGGACTATGAAATATCGCTGAAGCGCAAGGCGTCGCGCGATGCTCTTGATGAATTAAGCGATGCCGATCTCCAAGTGCTGGACGCCATCTACGGCAAGTTCGGCAAGATGGACCAGTGGAAGCTTAGGGATTACACGCACCGTTACTGCCCGGAATGGACGGACCCCAAAGGGTCGTCCATACCGATCGATTACGTTGACATCTTCAAAGCGCTGGGACGCAGCCCGGCTGAGTCGAAAAAACTCGCCGCAAGGATCGAGCAGGAACACAGGATAGACAGAATTTTCGCGACACTATGAGCCTGTTTGTGCCCTTCCGGCGGGCGACTCTTCTGATACCGACCGGAGCGGCACACGACCCCGACCGCAAGCACCTCTTCATCGTACTGACGGACCCCGCGCAAGTCCTCGATTTCGACGAAAAGCATTCGCTGCTCGTCGGCGTTTACAGCATCAACCCCGACTCACACCACGATCCCGCGTGCGAACTCTATGCTGGCGACCACGCGTTCATCCGGCACAAGAGCTACGTGCACTACGCCCGAGCGCGCATTGAACTGTCGCAAAGCATAATCAACGCGGTCAAGAAGGGCCTCTTTGTTCAGAAGGCCATGCTGGTGGAGGAAATCTTTGCCCGCGTGTGCAAGGGACTCGTAGAATCCCGGTTTACGCCTCCGAGAATCCTGTCGTTCTACGAAGCTGCTGAAGCGGCGCGGAACACGGACAGATAAAAGCCGGGGACGATGCCGACGCTGGACTAGCTGGACCGCGAGCAGGCGATGCGGCGTGGGTACAGCTCTGTCATGGCATAGACGGGGTAAAAGGAATGCGTCTTGATCTAGAGAAACTCAAGCTGGACTTGCGTAAATTTGCCAGAGCGCGAGCTTGGGAGAAGTTTCACTCTCCCAAGAATCTCAGTATGGCGCTTGCCGTGGAAGCAAGTGAACTATTGGAGCGCTTTCAATGGTTGACGGAAGAACAAAGCAGAAATCTGGATGCCGAAGAGCTGCGTGCCATTAAAGAAGAAATCGCAGACGTCCAGATTTATCTGGTTAGATTGGCTGACAAAGTCGGGGTTAATATCGGCGATGCGGTTAGAAGCAAGATGCGCTTAAACCATTCTCGCTATCCGGAGAATCGTGTTCGAGGAAATGCCCGAAAGTATTCCGACTACAAGAAATAAGTCGATAGCACAATGCGCCTCTACTCTGGAATGTCCCGCGAATTTATCGATCATGCGGTGCATAACCGCATTGCGGCGCTCCTCCGAGATGCATTTCAACGCGTGTATCGCTATCGCCCATCTCCCTCTGAGGAGAATTCGTGGCGCAATTCTTTACGTGCCGTTTCGCAGGTGTTCGAGCACGGTCGCCTGTTGGACCACGGGATAATCCTCGAGTACCAACTTCCGCTCACCTCGCTTAGACTCGATTGTTTGATTAGTGGCAGGAATCAAAATGGCCGAGATGAGGCGGTCATTATCGAGCTCAAGCAATGGTCGGGCTGTGAAGCGGCGAGTGAACCGGACCTCGTGCGCACTATAGTGGGCCAAGCTAAGCGTGAAGTGCTGCATCCTTCGGCGCAGGTCGGACAGTATTGTCATTACCTGACTGACGTGCACACCGCATTTCATGAGGGAGCTGAACCAATAGTTCTTTCCGGGTGCGCATACCTGCACAACTACGAAGCCGAAAAGGGCGATCCGTTGTTCTCGTCGCAATATGCAAATCTACTTCACAAATCGCCAGTTTTCTCAGCTGATGACGTAGATCCACTCACTGACTATCTTCGTTCTCGGCTGGAGCGCGGAGAAGGTGGACTTGTACTTGATCGCATAGAGCGAAGCCGCTACAAGCCCAGCAAGAAACTCCTTGAGCATCTTGCGAAGGTTGTTGAAGGAGTGCCGGCATTTACACTTCTAGATGAACAGAAAGTCGTGTTTGACAAGATTTTCTACGCAGTCAAAGTCGGTGTTCCCCATCGTAAGAAGCACATCTTTCTAGTCCATGGCGGACCTGGAACAGGGAAATCGGTAATTGCCATTCAACTGATGGCGCAACTTTCCAGGCACGAGGGACGAAACGCTCAATACGCCACAGGGTCGAAGGCATTTACTGAAACCCTTCAGAAAATTGTCGGTAGACGTGCGGCACAGCAATTCAAATATTTCAATAGTTATGGTAATGCGGGGCCTTCAGAGGTGGATGTTCTTATCTGCGACGAGGCGCATCGGCTGAGAAAAACAAGCGCCAACCGCTTTACGCCGAAATCGAAGCATACCGGAAAACCTCAAATACAGGAGGTAATCGACGCGGCAAAAGTTGCCGTATTTTTTATCGATGATCGACAGGTCGTTCGTCCCAACGAAGTAGGTTCCGGTGATCTGATTCGTAAGGCGGCTGCTGATAGCAGATGTGAACTCCACGAGTACACACTTGAAACCCAATTTCGCTGTGCTGGTTCGGAGGGGTTTGTCAATTGGATTGATAACACTCTGGGGATTCAAAAGACCGCGAACACCATTTGGAATCAACAAGAAGAGACGAATTTTGAATTTCGTATCTTTGATAGCCCGCTTGCTCTGGAGGGGGCGATACGTCAGAAAAATGCAGAAGGATACTCGGCGCGGATGACAGCAGGATTTTGCTGGCCATGGTCTAAAACGCTTGCCACTGGTGGCGCCCTCGTAGAGGACGTTGTAATAGGAAGTTACCGTCGTCCTTGGAATGCTCGTTCAAATGCAACAGGTTTGGCGCCGGGTATTCCGAAGGAGGTGCACTGGGCGTTTGACCCACGTGGAATTGACCAGGTCGGATGCGTGTATACCGCTCAAGGTTTTGAGTTCGATTACGCAGGGGTTATTTGGGGGCCTGACCTCGTGTATGAGTCCTCGAGGGAGGTATGGAGGGGAAATAGAAATGCCTCTCATGATCGTGTCGTCCGAGGATCTAGAGAACGCTTTCTCGACCTTGTTAAGAATACGTACCGCGTATTGCTATCGCGTGGACTCAAGGGATGTTATGTGCACTTCATGGATAAGGGCACGGAGACCTTTATTCGTAATCGTTGTGAAGGTCTGGGAAGTTTCGTCGAATCGAGGCCACCGAGTGCTGTAAGAAAGCCAGTGCCACAGCTCGATCCTGCTGTTGCCAAGCCAAGCCTTCCGTCCAACGTTCGAGTGCTCCCGATTCGTGAGGTAAGGCCTTATGTGAACGCGGTGCCTCTCGTTGATCTAAAAATCGCTGCTGGTGGTTTCAGTGATGAGCAGCGTTTACTCGAAGATGGGACGTTATGGATCCAGTTGCCAGATGAATTCAAAGTGGGTCACGGAATTTTTGTTGCACAAGTAGTCGGGGAGTCAATGAATCGCCGCATTCCGAATGGCGCGTGGTGTGTGTTTCGGGCAAATCCGACGGGGACCCGGAATGGAAAGATTGTCGTAGTGGAGCACCGCGATATCAGCGATCCCGATACGGGTTCGAGGCTGACAATAAAAGTCTACGAAAGCGAGAAAATAGAGTCAGACGAAGGAGGGTGGCGTCACCAGAAAATAGTACTCAAGCCTGACTCTACTGACTCCCGCTATCAACCGATCATTTTGCGTCCGGATCAGGCCGATAGCCTGGAGGTTCGGGCTGAATTGATCGCAATATTGGGCTAGGCTGGTCTCTTATCCATTTCTAATCTCTTGGCGGCCTTGGCGTCCCCGAATCGAGTCCGGGGCAGAATTGGCGGTTCAATTGAATTCGCTTCTCTCCCCGTCTCTGCGGTTCAATTATTGTTGTTGATCTCGGTGCTCTCGTTGGTAAGAGGTCGGGGTCGCTTGTCGCGCGCTAGGAGCGTGACGATGTGAATCTGCTATTCTCGGCGGTAGGTATTCTTGAAGGAGAGATTCAATGAACGCGCCGAGCAAGCCCGCGGCGGGTCCCCGTGGTTCAACCGGAAAGGCCGCGCGCGACGGCGCGGGCGTCATCGTCGATTACCTGATCCGGGAGAAAGTGCCGTACATCTTCGGGCTGTGCGGCCACGGCAACATCGGGTTCATCGACGCGCTGCATGCGCGCGCCGGCGAGATCAAGACGGTATCCGTGCATCACGAAAGCGTCGCCGGCTTCATGGCCGACGTCTATTACCGCGTATCGGGCCAGCCGACGGCGACGTTCACCTCCTGCGGCCCCGGCTCGGCGAATCTGCCGATCAGTCTCGCCAACTCGTTCTTCGATTCCGTGCCGTTTTTCGCGGTCACGGGCAACGTTCCGACCAGCCAGTTCAACCGCGGCGCGTTCCAGGAAACCTACCGGCACTATCAGGCGGACTTCCCGTCGACGGTGCGCGCCTACTGCAAGCGCGTGTTTCAGCCCACGACCGCGGCGCAACTGCCGGTCTTCGTGCGCCAGGCGTGGAAGACCATGGTGACCGGCCGCCCGGGTCCGGTGGTGCTCGACGTGCCATTCGACCTGTTCAACGAGCCGATCCCGGAAGAGACGCCGCGGCCCGAGGACTGGAACGCCAATATTTCCTGCCGGTGCGGCGCCGACCCGGAAGGGGTTTCCCGGGCAGCCGACATGCTGATGGCGGCGCAGCGCCCGGTGATCCTCGTCGGGCAGGGCGTCCGGTATGGCGGCGCAACCAGGGAGTTGCGCGCGCTTGCGGAGAAACTGCGTATCCCAGTCGCCATGTCCGCAAGCGGCATCGGCGCAATAGATGCCACGCACCCGCTGGCGCTGGGCCTGGTAGCGCGCAACGGGCCGTACCAGGCGAACCACGCGGCGCGGCAGGCTGACGTGCTGCTCGCGCTAGGCGTGCGGTTCGATGACCGCACGTCGAGCTCCTGGATACCGGGCTTCTCGTTCACCATCCCGCCGACGAAGCTGATCCACGTCGATATCGATCCCGATGAGATCGCGCGCAACTATCCCGTCGCGCTGGGCCTGATGGCGGACGTGCGCACCTTCCTGCGGCAGCTGCTCGCCGAGATCGACGCGCGCCTTGCGCAGGGCCGAATGCCCGCGGAGCGCGGCGCGTGGCTCGACGCGATCGCGGGCTATCGCAAGGAGTGGGAGGACTTTATCGCTCCCGGTTTCAAGGCGGACGCCACGCCGATCCCCCCGCAGCGCGCCGCGCACGAGATCGACCGCGTCCTGCCGGAGGATGCGATCCTCGTGAGCGACATCGGCGTGCACCACAACTGGCTCATCCAGTTCTGCAAGCCGAGGCGCCCGGATTCCCTGATTGGCTCGATGGGCTTCGGTCCGATGGGCTTCGGCGTGGCCGGCGCGCTGGGCGCGAAGCTCGCCGCTCCCGGCCGGCCCTGCGTCGCCGTGGTCGGCGACGGCGCGTTCCTGATGCACGCCAACGTCCTGGGCACTGCTTACGAGTACCAGATACCGGTCGTCTACCTCGTCTGGAACAACTACGCCTACGGTTCCATCCGTGGACTGCAGCGCGGCTATCTGGGCGGGCGCGAGCTGGCCACGGACTTCAAGCACCCCGGCAGCCACAAGCCCTACAACCCGGATTTCGCGGCGATGGCGCGCGCCGCGGGTATTGCCGGGGTGAGCGTCGAGCGCGCAGCCGATCTTGCCGATGCGGTGCGCGAGGGCATCGCACAGGGCAAACCGTGCGTTATCGACGCCAATATCGACGGCGACCTGAATCCCAGCGGCGCGGGCATCTGGGAGCTGCCCGGCATGGGCCGCAGCAAGCCGGGTATCGGCAAGCAGTACGTTCCTGAAGGCTAGAAATGGCACGCTCCAGAATGCGACCGGAAGACCTGCGCAGTCACCGCTGGTTCGGCGGGGGCGACCTCGCCTCGCAGGGCCATCGCTCGCGCGCCCTGCAGATGGGCTACGCGCGCAATGATTTCACCGGCAAGCCGGTGATCGGGATCATCAATACCTGGAGCGATCTCCTCCCGTGCCACGCGCATTTCCGCACGCGCGCCGAGGAGGTGAAGCGCGGCGTGTGGCAGGCGGGGGGATTTCCCGTGGAACTCCCGGTGATGGCGGTGAGCGAGACGTTCCAGAAGCCGAGCAGCATGCTCTACCGCAACTTTCTCGCGATGGAGACCGAGGAGATGCTGCGCTCGCACCCGGTCGACGGCGCCGTGCTGATGGGCGGCTGCGACAAGACGACGCCCGCCCTCGTCATGGGCGCGACCTCGATGGGCCTGCCGTGCATCTACCTGCCGGCGGGACCGATGCTGCGCGGCAACTGGCACGGCGAGCAGCTGGGCTCCGGCACGGACCGCTGGAAATACTGGGCGGAGCTGCGCGCCGGCCGCATCACGGAGGACGACTGGCGCGAGGTCGAGGAGGGCATCGCGCGCTCGTACGGCCATTGCATGACGATGGGCACCGCCTCGACCATGACGTCGGCGGTGGAGACGCTGGGACTGACGCTGCCGGGCGCGGTCTCGATACCCGCCGCGGACTCGGCCCACCCGCGCATGGCGAGCGCAACGGGACGCCGGATCGTCGAAATGGTGTGGGAGGATCTGCGGCCCGCGGAAATTCTGACGCCTGCGGCGTTCGATAACGCGATCACGGTGGTGCACGCGCTCTCGGGCTCCACTAACGCGTTGATCCATCTCATCGCGATGGCGGGACGCGCCGGCATCGAACTGAAGCTCGACCGCTTTGATGAGATCGCGCAGCGCGTGCCCGTGCTGGCCAACCTCCGGCCGACCGGAAAGTACCTGATGGAGGACTTCTACTATGCCGGCGGATTGCGAGGCCTGCTCGCGGTCCTCAAGGACGATCTGAGTCTTCAGTGCCCGACCGTGAGCGGCAAGACGCTGGGCGAGAATATCGCCGGGGCGCAGGTCTTCAACACCGATGTCATCCGCACGCGGGAAAAAGCGCTGTCGCAGAGCGGGGGGCTCGCGGTGTTGCGCGGCAACCTCGCGCCCGACGGGGCGGTGATCAAGCCGCTCGCTGCGGAATCCCGCCTGCTCAGGCATACGGGGCCCGCTGTCGTGTTCAGCGACTACGCCGACTTACGCGCGCGGATCGACGCGGATGACCTGAAGGTAGACGAAAATTCCGTGCTGGTGATGCAGAACGCGGGACCGCTCGGGGCACCCGGCATGCCGGAATGGGGCCAGCTGCCGATCCCGAAGAAACTGCTGAAGCAGGGCGTGCGCGACATGGTGCGGATCTCGGACGCGCGCATGAGCGGCACGTCGTACGGCACCTGCGTGCTGCACGTGACGCCGGAAGCCCACGTCGGCGGCCCGCTTGCGCTGGTGCGCGACGGCGATTTGATCGAGCTCGACGTCGCGGCGCGCAAGCTGGAGCTCAAGGTGAGCGCGGAGGAGCTGGCGCGGCGCCGGGCGGCGTGGACGCCGCGCGCGCCGCATTACGCGCGTGGCTATGGCGCCGCTTTCTTGCGCCATGTCACCCAGGCGGACAAGGGCTGCGATTTCGACTTCCTGCACCACGGCGCGCCGACGCCCGATCCCGACACCCATCACTAACCCATGGAATTGCCGGTCAACAAGTTCAAGCGCGCGCTGAAGGAGGGACGGCCGCAAATCGGCATGTGGTCGAGCCTGTCGAGCCACATCGTGGCCGAGATCCTCGCGCACGCGGGATTCGACTGGGTGCTGCTCGACACCGAGCACTCGCCGAACGAGCTGCCGATGGTGCAGTCGCAGCTGCACGCAATGACGGGCGGCACCGCCACCCCGGTCGTGCGTCCCGCGTGGAACGACATGGTGCTCGTCAAGCGTTACCTCGACATCGGCGCGCAATCCCTGCTGCTGCCCTATGTCCAGTCGGCGGACGAAGCACGGGACGCCGTGCGCTTCACGCGCTATCCGCAGCAGGGTGTGCGGGGGGTGGCCGGGTCGACGCGCGCGGCCGGCTACGGCAGGACCCGGGACTATCTCAAGCGCGCGCAGGAAGAGATTTGCGTCCTGGTGCAGGCGGAAACGAGGCTTGCGCTCAAGAATCTCGAAGCGATCGCGGCCGTGGAAGGCGTGGACGGAATCTTCATCGGCCCGAACGATCTCGCGGCCGACCTGGGACATCTCGGCAAGTGGCAGCATCCGGAGGTGTGGAAGGTGATGGAAGACGCGGCGAAGCGGATTCGCATGGCGGGCAAGGCACCCGGCATTCTGGTGGGCGAGGCCGATGGCAAGCGCTGCCTCGATGCGGGGTTTCTCTTTGTCGCGGTCGGCGCCGATACCGGCATGCTGGTGCGTGGCTCGGACGCCCTCGCCGCAAAGTTCAGATGAGGCGTGATGCCAGACGCCTCGCCGTACGTGTTCACCAGCATACTTCCGGCGAGGAACTGATGGACGGCACCGCCGTCGTCACCGGAGCGAGCTCGGGCATCGGGGAGGCCATCGCGCGGCATCTGCTCGACAGCGGGTGCGTGGTGGTCACTCTGCAGCGACGGCCGCCGCGTCTTGAGCATGAGCGGCTGCTGTATCGCGCCGTGGATCTCGCCGATGCCCACGCCACGCGCACGGCCGCGCATGATGTCGCCGCCAGCCATGACGTCCGCTACCTGGTAAACAACGCCGGGGTCAATCGTCCGGGAACGCTGGAGCAGGCGACTGCCGAGGACCTCGACTACGCGATGGCGGTTAACGTGCGCGCGGCGATGATCCTGATCCAGGCGTTCGCGCCTGGCATGCGCGCGGCTGGATTGGGCCGCATCGTTAACATCTCGTCACGCGCGGCGATGGGTAAGACCGGCCGCACGGTGTACTCGGCGGCCAAGGCGGGACTGATCGGCATGACGCGCACGCTGAGCCTGGAGCTCGCCGCGGGCGGCATCACCGTCAACGCGGTTGCGCCCGGTCCGGTCGCCACGGAATTGTTCGATCGCGGCCATCCGCCCGGAGGCGACAAGCGCCGGCGCGTAATCGACGGCATTCCCGTGAGACGGGTGGGCACGCCGGACGACGTCGCGCGGGCGGTCGTGTTCCTTTTGTCACCGGACAGCGGCTATATCACGGGCCAGACGTTATTCGTCTGCGGCGGAACCAGCGTGAGCGGCACGGGCGGGGACTAACGGGCGGCTGCCGGCGGCGCAGGAGCGCCCGCCTGCCGGTATCCGGCCGCAGCAAGGCGGTCGATGCAGTGTCGAAGGGGCGGTATGGACGATCCGCTTGGCCCCTGGCGTCGTCGAGGTTTGATGCGGTGCCGAAAAAAGACCGTGAAAAATGCTCGAAGGTTTGACAACACGCGGAAAACAAACAATAATGCCCGGTTTCGTTCGGAGGGGTTCCCGAGCGGTCAAAGGGGGCAGACTGTAAATCTGTTGGCTTACGCCTTCGAAGGTTCGAATCCTTCCCCCTCCACCACCACGATTCGCGGGTAAGCAGGGCTCAAGGATACTCGATACCGTGTTGTCAATTGAGGCGGGTGTAGCTCAATGGTAGAGCAGAAGCCTTCCAAGCTTACGACGAGGGTTCGATTCCCTTCACCCGCTCCAACCCTCTGGACGCATCGGGCAGGATGGGCGGCACGGGCGCAGGCAGGCGAAGACTTGAAGCGGCAGGCCCATGTAGCTCAGTGGTAGAGCACTCCCTTGGTAAGGGAGAGGTCGCGCGTTCAATCCGCGCCGTGGGCACCAGAATTCGCCGTTGGGCGAATTCTTTAGTGGGCACACGATTCCTGCGGATCCCGTGCTGGAACTTCGGGGTGGAGCGGACGGCGGCGGTTGCAGTGGAAGTGAATCGGCGATAACGGAGCGGGAGAATGGCCAAGAGCAAGTTTGAGCGCACCAAGCCGCACATGAACGTGGGGACGATTGGTCACGTGGATCATGGGAAGACGACGCTGACGGCGGCGATGACGATGATTTTGTCGAAGAAGTTCGGCGGTG
>Ga0214472_10008362_pt1 | contig 10804 bp, 14 predicted proteins | sample RVTome_6_FD_207662 | JGI IMG/M metagenome (GOLD analysis project Ga0214472, IMG submission 207662) | Soil microbial communities from uranium-contaminated site in the Upper Colorado River Basin, Wyoming, United States - RVT140D175 | ecosystem: Environmental > Terrestrial > Soil > Contaminated >...
GCGTAAACCCCGCACACGAAAACCCATTGGCGAATGGTTCAGCGATGAGATTCCGGCCGGCACGTCGCGCGACGTCATGCTCGCCGTGAGCGAGAGTTACAGCAGCATGACGGTGCAGATTCCGATTCACATTCGCCGCGCCAAAGAGGAAGGCCCCGTTGTATTCGTCACTGCGGCCTTGCACGGTGATGAGATCAACGGCACCGGCGCCGTTCGCCAGTTGATTCAAGACACCGACTTCCGCCTGCTCCGGGGATCCGTCCTCCTGATCCCGGTGCTGAATATCCTCGCCTTCGACCGGCACTCCCGGTATATGCCGGACCGCCGTGATCTGAACCGTTCGTTCCCCGGCTCGGCCCTCGGGAGTCTTGCCGGCCGTATGGCCCGGACCATCTTCGACGAGATCGTCTCCAGATGCGATTACGGCATCGACCTGCACACGGCCTCGATTCGCCGCACCAACTACCCCAACGTTCGCGGCAACATGGCCAACCCTTCCGTTCGCCGGCTCGCGGAGGCGTTCGGGTCGGAGATCATCATAAACGGCAAAGGGCCGTCGGGCGCGTTCCGACGAGAAGCGTGCCTGGCCGGCTGCCCGACGATCATCATGGAAGGCGGGGAAATCTGGAAAGTAGAACCAAGCATCGTTGAATCGGCAACACGTGGCATTGAGAACGTCCTTCGCCACCTGAAGATGCTCGACGGCCCTGCAAAAAAACCCGCCTACCAGGTCGTCATTGAGAAATCAAAATGGATGCGGGCCGACCGGGGCGGTTTCATGCAGTTCCATATCAAACCGGGCGACATCATTGAGAAGGACCAACCGATCGCGACCAACACGACGCTGCTGGGGCATGAACAAAGCATCCTTTACGCGCCGTTTGACGCTATTGTGATCGGCATGACCAGCCTCCCGGCGATCAGCCCCGGTGAACCGATCTGCAACCTCGGTAAGCTCCCCAAAGGAAGAACACCGTCAGAACTTCTGACGTTACGATCTGACGAAGACGGCCTTGGGCAACGGTTGTCGGAAGAGCTTGCGTCGAACATCCTGGTGGTCGATCCGCCCGAAGAATCGAAATGAATCACCCTCGCGGCCTGAGTTCGACTTTGTCCATGACCCCGTAAAAGACTGCCATCGCTATGCGAGAACTCATCTACTATGTCGCCACCACGCTCGACGGCTTCATCGCACACGAAGACGGCTCCTTTGCCGGTTTCCCGTGGGATGATGCGTACGGGGCCGATTTGTTTGCGTCTTTCCCGGAAACGATCCCCCCTCAACTCCTGGGTCGCGCCATCACGCGTGCAGACAACAAGTGGTTCGATGCGGTTTTGATGGGGCGCAAGACCTATGAGGTCGGGCTGCAGGTAGGCATCACCAGCCCCTATCCCACCCTGGATCAGTACGTCTTCTCCCGCACGATGCCGGCAAGCCCCGAAGCACAGGTTACGCTGGTCACCGAAAACGCGATTGAAGTGGTCAGTGCCCTGAAGCAGGAGCCCGGAAAGGCGATTTGGCTTTGCGGTGGTGGGGATTTAGCCACGACACTCCGGGCGGCGGGCCTGATAGACAAGCTGATACTAAAGCTGAACCCGGTCCTCTTCGGCGCGGGCATTCCGCTTTTTTCAGGCGGCACGAAGCAAACGGCGCTGGCTTTGACCGACCACAAAATCTACAAGAGCGGCCACGCGTTGCTTCATTACCAGGTGAACCCGCCAGCCCTATCCGAACCATCATGAAAACCCTCAACCCTGGCACGCTACTTCTCCTGCCCGCCCTGCTCTTTTTCGCAGCGTGCATGGCGCCCGGTGAATCCCTCGTCGAACCAGCGCCGACCGTTGAGGCTGTTACGACGGCCTCCGGGCTTGTCTATGAAGTGATCGAGACCGGATCAGGGCCGACCGCCAAAGCGGGCGACATGGCGCTCATCCACGAAACGACGCAGCTCGCCGACGGCACCATGATCACAGACACCTGGGCGATGAACCATCCCCTCCGCTTTTTGCTGGGCGGCAACCAGGTGATCGACGGGATGGACGAAGCCGTCACCGGCATGCGCGTCGGCGAGCGCCGAAAGCTGATCGTCCCGCCCTCCCTGAGCAAACGCAGCAGCTACCCGGAGAACGAGGTGTTTGGACCGGCGGACACGCTCTACTACAACGTGATCCTCCTCCAGACGTCCGAGCAGTGAGAACCTTACTTGAAAGACAACCTCGGGGAGTGATCTGTATCAAGTTGACGTGTTTCTCGACCTGGCCTTGAGATTCAATACTAAGCACTCAGGCAAAAGTTATGCGGTATTTGGTCCCGATGCCCAGCAGGATCTCCTCCAGGGCTTCCCGGAGCGCCTTCAAGCTCTCGTAGGCAGAAAAAGGCAACCACCGATCCTTGATCGCTTGCCAAAGCAACTCGATCAGGTTCAACTCCGGACTGTAGCTCGGCAGATACTTCACCTGCACCCCCTGCTTGAGCCATCGTGCCCTGGCCTGCTCGAAACACTTGCTCGTATGCACCGGCGCCCGGTCGAGCACCAACACGCGCTCTTTGCCGGCTTGAAGCGGCTCAAGCCCGGCACAAAAGGCATCGATACACGCCACGACCGTCTCACTGCAGCCTTCGACCACAAAGGGGAGCCTCCGACCGTCGCAGAAACCCCAGCACGTTGATCTGTGGACTCCGCGCACTGTCGAGTTCAAGGCGCTGGCCGGGGGCTTGCCAGGCATAGGGCACCACCGGCGTCAACGAAAACCCCGAGCCGTCGAAGTAGTAGAGTTCGATCTGGCCGAGGTCCTCGCGCCGTTTCAGCGCGTCGAGTTCAGCCTGGGCCTGTCGAAAGGCGGCCTCGTCACGCTTGGCCTTGAGGCTGCGCCGGAGGCGTCGCCGTTTGTAGCCGTGGCGCCTCAACAGGCGCTTGAGCATCAGGATACTCACCGAGAAGCGGTCCTCCAGACGCGTCACAACGGCTTTGAGCCGCCGGGGGTCTTCTTCGACCTGTTTCAGGACCGAGGCCTCTTGCTCGACGGCAATCGAGCGGGGGCGTCCTGAGCGGGGCGCGTCTTCAAGGCCGTCGAAGTGGTCTTCCTGCCAGCGGTCGAGCCAGCGGGTGATCGTATCGCGATCAACGAAGAAGATGTCGACGAGTTGGTCGATGCAGTAGCCCTTGGCACTGAGCAAAATGGCATGGGCGCGCTGGCGCACGCGGAAGACGGGGCCGCAGGGTGTCTTGGAGGCGGGCCTCGGTCTACGGGCCTCCTGTCCCTGCAACGTTCAGAAACTCCACGATCCCTACCACCTGAGCGTCTTCGAAGAGGGGCAATGCACGGCCCTTTTCATACCGGTCTTCACCCAATCATCAATTTCAATAAAGTCCGATAGTCGCAGGTCGCGAGAGCCTTCAAGACGGTATAGGCGTTTGCGTACGTTTCTGCGGAGGATGTTCATAGCTGTTGATGTGAAACTGAGGAATCGGCACGTGACTGGCCACTTTACGATCTCAGTCAGAGGAATGGTCTTGCTTTAAGGATAGAAAAACCTTTTATTTAGGAAAGATAAACTATCAAATAGCTATACGCAACAGCTTTCGAGTGATGAACTGGAGGAGGCTCTGCAAGCTGTCGGAGAACTCCTGCGAAGCGAGGCAGTCAGGGAAAGCATCGTGGTGGTAGGGGGGGCTTCACTCAGCCTGCTCGGGCTCGTACCACGGGCGACGCGCGACGTGGACGTGATTGCCAGGGTGGATACTGTTTCCTCTAACGCAGATCCGGAGACTGAGATCAGGCTGATCGAACCAGATCCGCTGCCGGAGCCACTTGCGAAGGCGATTGAGACAGTGGCCCGAGACTTCAGGTTACCATCGAACTGGATGAATACAGAGGTGGCTTTGCAATGGCGGATGGGATTGCCACCATCTCTGAAGGAGGAGATCTCATGGCGCCAGTACGGAGCTCTGGGTGTAGGACTCGTCGGCCGTCGCTCAATGATCGCGCTGAAGCTGTTCGCGGCCGTAGATGGAGGTCCAGGAGGAGTACACTACCAGGATCTGTCAGCACTCGGTCCCACCGATGCGGAGCTGGACGAGGCGGCGGAATGGGTCGTCACGCAGGACGTATCACCAGACTTCAAGCAGATGGTGAGCCAGGTGGTAGAACGAGTAAAGCAGGAGCGTTAACGGATATGATAAACAGGCGCTGAAAGGTCCGCCCTCATGGCAGAAGAGGTGAACATCGGGATGCTCAAGGCAGGCGCTGACGACGCCGTCCGAAGTACGGTGGAGGCCGCGCGGGAAGCCGTCCTGTTTGTGGCGTGGGAGCAATGGCACAGCCTTGGTTCCCTGGCAACACCTGTCGGAAAGCACCGTGCTGCATCCATTGTAGATCCGGAAGCCCTTGTGCTTTGCTCGCTCATGATTCGAGATGAGGAGCGCAGGCTCGACGACTTCCTCGGATGGTGGGCGGAGAAAGGGGCCTCGCTCCTGAGCGTCCAGCGGATGCTGAACCTTGTTGAGCGATTTCCTGACCAAGCGGGTGTCCGTCTCGGGGCCTTCGCCGGCCTGGCGGCTGATGCGGGTCATAAGCGCTGGCGGCGTCATGCGGTGACAACAGGCGAGACGGCGGCGTTGCTCAAACCACGTGGCGGGAAAGGGAGAGACGGGCTGGATCTCGTTGAAGCACCGACATTGATGCTCAGGCTACGAGCAGGCTTCGGAGTAGGAGCGAAGGCCGATCTTCTCACGTTTCTGATAGGCAACGGAGGTGTGTTTGCGAGCGTGCGGGAAGCTGCACAGGCGGTTAGTTACACCGATGCGGCTGTGCGAAATGCAGCACAGGAAATGGCGCTCGCCCGATTCATAGAAGAGACAGGCAGCCGACCCGCAGAGTACGCTGCAGACGTGCGGCTCTGGACGGAGCTTCTCTGGTTCAACAAACTAAGCGAACACATTCCCGGTACACGCGACCATACAATTGGGCCAGCCTGGCGATACTGGGAGCATGTCCTGGCTTTTTTAACGGGCGTATTGGAGTGGGCGCGGATTGGCGTGCAGGAGGACTGGTCGCCTTACATCCTGAGCTCACGTGCACGCGATCTCTACGAACGGCACAAGAAAGCCTTCAAAGCCAACCGCATCGCTGTGCCCAACCCAGGCGACCATTGCGGTACCGCCTATCTATCGGCGTTTGAGACAACGGTTGCCATGCTTAGAGACTGGATCGGCAGCCACGTCTAGTAGCCCTATTGTTCAGGGCGCTGATACTCCGACACTCAGAAGCGGAGAGAAGAACCCCTGTTCGGGCTCGTCAGGTGAACCAACGACCATTGTGCGGTCAAGTAGTCGATTGCCTTCTTCGCAGGAAGTTTCTGAAACCAGCACACATCCGTGACAGGCGGCCAGGTTGGCATTGTCCGTGCCCTGCCCGGTACTCTCGATGCACACCGGATCTGAAGAGCACCATTGTGCGCGACGCAACGCCCGTGTCAGTGTCTCTGGAAAGCGATCTGGTTCGCCCTGTCTGACAAGACCGCCCATGGTGCCTTCTGCGTCGCCGGAGGCCGTGTAGAGCAGGAGGCCTTGCATAGGCTCAGTATCAGGTTCAAATTCGCAGTATACACGTTCGCGTAGCGAAGCACTGCCGTAGCCACAGTCAAACGCGAGCTGGTTGATGAGCATGTGTGCAAGCGTATGGATCATTATGAGTTTAGGTGTGATCTCCTGGGTTCCTGTCCACGCTGAATACGCTTCTCGTTATATGCTTCGGATAGGGCGGCAATGCGTGCATTGGCAGCCGGTGAATCAGTAATCCATTTTTCGATTTGCGGGAGATTAAATTCCAGGAAGATGCCTTCTCCTCGAACCAGGATGGCCGGGAGCCAGGAAGCATAGGGATCCACTCGTAAAACCTGGACCCGGTCCGGGGCGGTATCAGGGCAAGCGCACTATGTAAAGTTACTGTGCGTCTCGCAGAAGTGATCTCTGCTGTGTATCGTGCTTCTTTCTCCACGAAACACGAAGCGGCATGGAAATCCACGACCCTGCGAGCATTTTGGCCCACTTCAGCATCATCAAAGACCCCCGGCGTAACGACTGGAACACCCTCCACCGACTGGACCATATCCTCACCATCGCCCTGGCCGCCGTCATCGGCGGCGCCGACGGCTGGGACGAGATCGCGCTCTTCGCCAAAACCAAAGCCGACTGGTTCCAAGAACGCCTTCACCTGGAGCACGGCGTTCCATCGAGTGACACGTTTCGTCGCGTGATCGCCTCGATCAATCCGGCCTGCTTTGCCGAATGCCTGGCCTCCTGGATCGCCTCGGCCGTCGGCCGGCTCGGGGGTGCTCTCGTGGCCATCGATGGGAAAACGCTCCGAGGCAGCTATGAAAAGGATGATCCGAAGGCCGCGATCCACATGGTGAGCGCCTGGGCCAGTGCCAACCGCATGATTCTGGCGCAGTACAAGGTCGAGGATAAGTCCAATGAGATTACCGCCATTGCGAAGTTGCTTTCGATGTTGGACCTTGAGGGATGCCTGGTGACGATGGATGCCATGGGCTGCCAGCGCGAGATCGCCCGGCAACTGTTTTTGTCAAGCGAAAAGGGGCCCATTTGACGATCGAAAAGGAGACCACTTTGAGGTTTGTTCTGTGAAGGTGACAGCCGAAAAGGGACCCACTTGACAAGCAAAAAGGGGACCACCTTGCGGCCAACGACAATTATTCTTCCCGTTCATCCAGCAGCCTCTCCATGACTACGTTCCAGGTGCTGACGGAACCGGTACGACTCTCCGATGAACTCTAGAATCACCGCTCGGTGGGTCAGTCGGTCCAAGAGCGCGGCCGTCAAGCGTTCATCTCCGAAGACCTGCGTCCAGTCCGCAAAGCGGAGGTTCGTCGTCACGATCAGCGTCACCCGCTCGTAGAGCGCCGAACAGAACTGGAAGAGCAACTGCGCGCCGGCTGCCGTAAACGGAATGAAGCCGAGTTCATCGAGGATGATCAACTCCTGTTTGAGCGCAGAAGCGAAGACCTTTGCCAGACGGTGCTCGTCCTGGGCCTGCAGCAACTCGCCCGCCAAGCCGGCGGCATTGTAGAAGCGAACCTTGTAGCCTTGTCGGCAGGCAGCTAAACCCAGTCCTGTTGCGACGTGTGTCTTGCCCAGTCCCGGATTGCCTACCATCAGAATCGGCTCCCGCCGCTCGATGTACCCCCCACGTGCCAGATCGAGTACGCGCTGCTTGTTCAGCGAGGCTAGGGTCGAGAAGTCGAACTCCGCCAGTTCTTTCATCACCGGAAAAGTGGCTGCCTTGATGCGGCGTAGCTTCCGGTTCTCCTCGCGTTGCAAGAGCTCTCCTTCGGCGAGGGCCAACAAGTAGGCTTCGTAGGAAGGATTGCTCTGCGTGGCCTCTTCGCTCAGCTTCCGGTACTGCTTCAGGAACCAGGGCAGGCGCAGGGCCTTCAGGTGGCTCTCCAGGAGCATGGCCTGGACATCGACTTGGGCGTTCATGGTTGCAGCAGTTGGTTGTACTGGTTGAGTGTGATCGGCTGTGCGCCCACCTGGGCCCAACTCAACGTCGGATCCAGCGCCAGCGAAGGAATCGTTTGTTCGGGATGGGTCAGTCCGTGCAAGCACAATTGTACGCCATCGACATGCACACAGCCGTAAGTGAGCGCTTGCTCAACGGCCTGCTCGACGAGTTCGGCCGGGTATTGCTGGTGCAGACGCAGGATGCGCACGAACTCCCGCACACCCCGACCCTGCGGCCACTCTGCTTGCAGCAGTGCCAGGACCTGTTCGTAGACCTGCGGCCAGCGCTCACGCCAGCGACGGATCGGCTTGGCATGTTCGAAGGCCCCGGGTCGTTGCTCCAGAAGCGGGAGGTAGTGTAGCGGATCGATGACATCTTGCTCGCGTGTATACGAGCGTGTGTGGACGGCCAGCACCTGATCCAACGACAGGATTTCGATGCGAAACGGATAAGCCTTGACGACCAGGTTGCGCCGGGCCTTTTCCACCGGCACAGAGTAACGGTTCGTCTCGAAGATGATCTGGCCATAGCCATTGAGTACGGCCGGATGCCGAACGCAGCACTCGAAGTCACGTGCGGGTAGGGGCTGTAGCAGGGGGCCCTCCAGCGCGAAGGCCTCGCCGATGGTCGTGGGTTGTCCTGTTACCCGGCGTGCGTCATCGGCCAGACGAGGCGATCGCTCTCTTCGAGCAGTTCGTCGATCCTGCTCTTGAAGGAGCCCAGTACCGGAGCCGTTCGCGGTACGATGAGGGTGTACGGGGTTGGCTCGGCCTGGGCGATGGCCTTGCGGATGGTCTTACGGCTACAATTGCGTTGGCGAGCGATCTGCCGGATGGGTTTGCCGTCGACGAAGTAATCGCGTCGAATGGCTTCGCGTTGTTCCACGGAAATCATGCTCCTTCTCCGCTATCAGTGAGGGGGACGGGAAAGTCCGAATGATAGCAGAGAACGGGGTTAGGTGGTCCCTTTTTCGATCATCAATACTGCGAAAAGTGGGTCCCTTTTAGATTAGCGAAAACATCCGTGAAGCTATCCATGGTAGAAGAGCGAGCAGCGTGGAACAGATGCAGGCGACCGGGCCGATAGCTCCTGGCTTTTTCGTCAGGGGAGCGAAGAACGAAGCGTACTTGCCGGATCGTTTGAGCAATATGCAGGGGAGGACTTCCCCGGAAAAGGACAAGCAGCCCCGAAGCCTGTCCTGTTGTTGTCCTGTTTGAAGGGATATCGCCCCCTTATTGCTTTTCTTGCTTGTACCTTAACCAGATGTACGATTCCGCCTTCCTACACGTGATGCCCCACTATACCCCCAAACAAGGCCAATACCTGGCCTTCATCTACTATTACACCAAACTCAACGGGCGCCCGCCGGCTGAGGCGGACATGCAGCGCTATTTCAACACCACGCCGCCGGCGGTACACCAGATGGTGTTGACGCTGGAAAAGCTAGGCCTGATTGCGCGCACCCCGAGGCAGGCCCGCTCGATCCGGGTGCTGCTCCCCCGAGAGCAGCTGCCCGACCTGGCGTAACGCAAGCATCGGCAACCTTATACCCCGTCGCAGCCTGTTCAGAATATTATGAAAGAGACGCCGCCCCTTTCCCGGCAGGATACCCCCCTGACCTCCTCTTTGCCGGAGGACTATGACAGCTTCCTCCAAAAGCTTAAGATCGGTTGACCATTCCTTCTGTCATACCCTGATTTAGCAAGGAAATGCTATGAGAGGGCCGGTGCGTGACGTTCTACGACTTGTGTTTCTTCAAGAGAGGCTACCTCAGAGGAGTTTAGCGCCCTTCGCCGAGTTGCAGGAGTAACACAGCGGTTGCAGGTTGTCGATGGTGTTCGAGCCCCCTTTGCTAATGGGGATGATGTGATCCACGGTGACAACCGTTTCCCTGTTTGGTGGGGGCTCGATTTCTTCCCATGGACGCAAGCACTTCGGGCAGTGGTCGTACTGCGCGAGCAACACCTCCCACTCCAAGGTCGTGTATGAACCCTCGGCCCCTTTCAGTCTCGCACGTCGTCGCTGTGAAAAGACGTGTTTGTTGCAGTCTTTGCAGGCTGAGAAGTAAGTGCCGTTGCTTCGCCGGGTGAACTCCTCTACAGGAAGGAAGCGAATGCAGAGATCGCAGGTGCGATTGAAGCATCACCTCCGAGACGCACACCCGACACATGTTGTAATGGCGGTCGTCAATCCTACCTGGCACCCCCTGCCTGGCATCGTAAGCACAAGCGGCTCGTCCTTCCTGACCGAAACGCTTCAGAGCTTGCCGCTACCGCTTTACTGCTGCATCAGATGGAGCAACCCCGCAACCAGACACCGTGTCTGCTCAAAGCCTTTCGTCTTTTCTCCTGCTCCTTCATGCAGGTAGAGCTTTCTGTTGACCTCAATCATCACTGACTGCACCCTTGCATCTCTCCGGTATCGATTCATGGGTACCATCGTGCCAGCATAAGGCTTGTTTACTTTTACCGTGAATCCCTCCTTTCGGATTGCACCCAGGAGCATGTCAACCAGCGCCGGGGGGGTATGATAAGCGTCCGTACCGATGCAGAAATCAGGGCGGGGCACTTCCTGGTTCTGGTCACAGGGCAGCGGAATACTCGGGAAGCTGTGACAATCCACGATCAGCGAGGCCTTGTGCGCCTCTATCGCTTCATCAACCATCTGCTCCAGTCGCTTATGATGCTCATCATAGTAGGCCGTCATCAGATGCCCTCGTTCTTCCTCCCTGAGCAGCCGCCGGAGGTCTTTCCCGTCAGAGGTCTTCGTGTAAACCGCGCCCATGCCAACCTTAGCCATCGGCTCTTCTGCATATGATTGGCTGCGACAACATCCCGGCCAGGAAGTATGGATCTTGTACCGATACCTTAACGATGAACTAGAACACATCGAATTATGAAACCCTCCAAGCACTACAACGAAGTCAACGACCTCCTAGACGAAGACCTGCACCGCATGCACCGCGAATGGCGCTTTGCTGTTTACGGGTATATCTTCTGCCTCTTCGATATGCAGCTCATCACGTTCGATGAGTTCGGGCAACTGCAAGACCGACTCGAACTGACCAACGAAGACCTCGATCCGATCATCCTGTGACCTTCGTCGCCTACGATATCGAAACGTGCCCGCTGCCCATCGACCAGATGAGCGAGGCCCAGCTGCGCAGGCACGATAAAGAACTCCGCCGCCAGCTGGAACGCACGCCCGCTATGGACGAGCATGAGGCCTCCCGCCTGGTGCGCAGCATTCACCCCATGCTCGGCTGGATCTGCTGCATCAG
>Ga0214472_10008363_pt1 | contig 10802 bp, 23 predicted proteins | sample RVTome_6_FD_207662 | JGI IMG/M metagenome (GOLD analysis project Ga0214472, IMG submission 207662) | Soil microbial communities from uranium-contaminated site in the Upper Colorado River Basin, Wyoming, United States - RVT140D175 | ecosystem: Environmental > Terrestrial > Soil > Contaminated >...
ACCTTATTTTACCTACTTAGATACTACTTATTCTCTCAATTTTTTGACCAAATACGTAGAGTCCATTTTTAGGAATCCAATAAGTTTCATCCCCGGCATCGGTATTAAACTTAACCAATACATCATGTTCGCCGACAGATACGACCACTCCCCAACCTATTAAGATGTGGAAGGGTATATGATTTGCCTCTGCTATTTTAACAGATTTGGGAGTAACGTATGTTCCGATTTTCATAATAATTTAGTTTTGATTGCACAAAAACGAACCCCACTGCAATGCGATAGCATCACACATGTGAGGATAGTAACGCCACGAACTTCTAATTATTGATTTTTCAAATTGCGACATTCGACCATTAACATGATTAGAGATAGATTTTCTTCCTGGGGAATAATTAGTAGATACAATTTTAGGCATTCCCCTTAACCATAGACATATCTCTTTGCTATACGGATCGCCAAAATACCACGGGAATACCATTTGTGAATATTTTCCAATATGCCGGGGCAAACACCCGGCAGGATTTTCGATTGCTAATCTTTGACAACCGGCGGACAATAATGATTTGACTTCTCCGATAGCTTTTTTTTGAAGTTCATAACGTTCTGTCCCCGGCACGCATTTCCATAATTGAGCCTTGCACAGATAGGTACAGGGAGGGAATGCCATGACAAAGTTATATGTCCCCAGATCGAGGGACAAGACAGGGGCTTGTATATGATTATGCCCGGGGGACTGAGCTGGGGACAAGTCACATGAAGTAACATTGAATCCCAACTGTTTGAACGAATTGTACATCGATCCTGATCGCTCATACGCTAACAAAATTTTTATATTCCGCGGACTTCTCATAGTTAGACTTTATTGGTTCTAATTTCATAAGAAAGAAAAATATCCAAAAAATCAACTACTCTTATCAATGAGACCAAATTTACATTTTTGCCATTTTCAATGTTAGAAATAGTCCGAACATGTAGAGACGTTGCAGTCGCCAAGTCCTGCTGAGAAAACCCTATCTTTTTACGACAATACGCCACATCGTTACCAAATTTTTTTATATCCATGATTATGATTTTTTTTGAGGTGGATAACAAAGATCGCACGTACTCCATTCGGGGAGCATTTCACGATCACACGCTGAGGCGCAATAATTACCGCAGTCAGGACACTTGATTACGTGCATGCCCCGGTTAATGGTAGTTTTCCTGTAGATAAACTTAGGCTTGTTCTCAATATGCGTTTCAACTTGCTTAATAGTGTACATAGTTACAGATTTTAGAGACGTGACAGGCTCTTTACCTGCCGTTCACACAATTATACGAATACTTTTTAAAAAAGTTATGTATTTTATTACATTTTTATGCATTATTTTATTTTTTTATGTAAAATAATACTTAAATAACAAAAAAATAAGCGATTTAGGTTTTAAGGGTATTGATAAGTTTATCAGTATAATCCTTCGTAAGACGGGTAGTAGACCCCTGAAAAAAAAGAACCTCCCCCGACTTGAGTTCCGTTGTCCCCTGGTCAATTCTCACTTTTTTGCGACCAACAATGATGCGAAAAAACCCCAGGTCTTTAGTTTCATGGAGTTTTTTAACGGCTTTCCGAACCTCTTTGAGCATATATTATTTACGTAAAAAGGTAAGATACCTCATTCCACATATTCCCGTCTAAAAGTTCTACCAAATCAGATCGTAAATTACGCTCATATCGGTCAAGGTACATTAACTGGACTTCCGGCATATATTCCTTTGGGATAGTTTGCAACACATCAATTACCGCCTGATCGTTTTCCGTCCAATTTTGCGGATTCCACCACGAATAAGATGTTCCCAAATTATCAGCTATTTGCGTTACTTTGTCGAATAGATTGATAGGAGTTCCACCCGGTAACGTATAAGTAGCGCCCCCCGCTTTTTCTAATTCTTCTTTTAACTTCCGTTCATAATTCTCCTTTTGCCATTTCCCATAAAAATAAGAACCGACAACCAACACCAATACACCACCACCACCGTACAAATATTGCTTTTCCTTTTTTGTCATAACAGAGTAATTTTAGGGTCTGTCAAATATCGAGCTGTAATAGTTTCGCCGGTTGGAGTTTCAAAAACCTCCTTACTTTCCCATACCGGATCATATCGAAATAACCCGCTTAATTTCGAGACCCGTTGCTGTTTACTTTGAATAGCTTTCCAATAATCATAAGCTCCATATAGAGCCACTATACCGGTTGCCACGAATGCGATTTTTTTCATCCGAATTTAATTTTTTCACTCCTCAAATCAGGATTGACAAGACAAATCCCTTTAATTAGCCCTTCAATCAAAAATGTCTTTTGAATAGCATTCAGGTGACACTTTTCCAGTTCTAAATATTTTGTTAACGTGTCAAACATTTCCTGAACAGTAGCACATTTTTTAAGCTCACTACGCAATAAGTCTTTCTGAAAGCCGTCCATATTAAGCCTCTTTTTGTTCATTGTTATTTTCCGTCCCCTGGTCATTTTCCTCCAGTCCTATCCGCTCACAAATAGCATTGTACATGAGTAGATTTTTAGACTTTATTTCATCTAACATAGTATCAGCCACATCTTCCCGACCACTCATATACATTTGCTGAATAGACGCACAGACACTATCCAATTCCCGTTGTGGATCACTTCCAGGGGACTGATCAGGGGACAACGATTTTTGAGTTTTCATGCCTTTGAGAGCCTCAAAGAGATCAGGTAGTCCCTCAGCTAAAGCGGTCGCAAGCCCCACGCCTAACTGACTCCATACACCCGGTTGATCCACATCAGGCATTCGGTCAGCAAGTTCTTTGTATTCCTCCTTTGATTCCCGTAGCATTTCACACTCCTTTTTAAGGATCATGTTTTCAGTTTTGAGGCCCGAAAGCTCTGTTACGAGACTCTTATATTCATCGGCTGTTATCATGGATTCATCATTAACGGATTGGACTGTTTCGACCGTTTCTTTTTTCAGAGCCGGCAGATCTAGTGATTTAGTGACTAAAAAAGGAAAGCTATCAATATACGTGCTATTCATGTTAGTAGCACATTCTAATTGATACTTGCCCGGCTTCAACTGGTCAATTTTGTTGACCAGATAATCATACTTTTGGTACAGGTCTATTTCACCGGACTTGTTCCATTTAATAACAGTATCGCCGTCCGCCATATTCACAAGTCGGAACGTCTTATAGATATTAGTTTCTATGCCTTTCCGGCATTTGGAGAGTGCTAATTGAATATCTTCCATTACATCAACTCTAAATAGGTCATTATTTTCATGTAAGTAAAGGGGTTTGACGTATTAGTAACGCCCGTTCCTCCAAATTCGCCCTCTAAGACACCAGCCAATCCACGTGTTGTGAATCGAATGACAGCTCCCGGTGGTGGTGAAGAAAAATCAGTCGAAACCAATGGAAGCATATCCAGATTTGGAGTTGCGGCCGGTACGGTGTAATTAGCACCCGAACCTACCAATATCCACCATTTTCCCAGACCCGAATAAGAAGTATAATCCATTGTAGTAGAAGGAAAATTACCGGTAACTATTGAATGAGCAGTTTGTGAGGTGTTAAGAATAGCCGTCTGTCCCGGCAACACAGCAGAAGAAAGCCACATCAGGAGTGGAAATATGGGACTTCCCTGTACATTAACAGTGGATTCCCCCAAATTTACAGGCGCAGAATCTATATTAAAGCTGGCTGGTACAAGAGTGAGCGCAGGAACGCTATCACTATCAGTAACCACCTTAACCCGGCAAGCATACCCATCATCAGTATATAACTGCTGAACAGTTCGCCCGCCACCCGATTTGACAAGACGATTATACATTTACAATCCGACTTGTGGAAAATAAAACACATTGATAACGACCTCTACCGTGCCGGCATTATCCTTAACAAACTGTACCCGGATGTTATCATTCCCGTTCAAAGGCTGTGGAATAGGGAAGAACAATACAGCATCAGCAACCCCGGGATTCATCAACAACGCACTTACATTATTAACCGACTGGTTACTGTTAATGGAGTAGTTAACACGAATATCGACCAAATCACTACCGTCCGGCTGTTCACTCATAATGCTCACACCTAAATGGAATCGCCCGGCACTATTAAGTCTAAGATTAAAATCCTGACTTGTCCCCTGGGATACCGAAGCTGAAAACCCCTGAATATAATACTGATTCTGAGAAGTCCACTGCCTCTCCATTTCGATAGCTTTTTCAGAATTTTCACCGCCATACCCCGAACGCCCCGGAAGCACCGGACGTGAAGTTCCTGAATTTGCAAACCGGGGGACATTCATTAATGTTTTCATGTTTTTTTTTTAAGGTAAAGGAAAAATACGGGGAGTGCACTCCCCGTATTTATCAAACAACATTTTTACAGATTCTCTTTTGCAGAAAAGAGTGATCCAAACCGCCCCAGTCCGCAGACAATAGCACTGTTTGCCGGCAGTCCCGTGATTGGAGGAACTCTAAGAGAAACACGGAATCCCTGATTAGGCGGAATAACCGGCATAGCCTCAGTTTTAATTACAGAACGACCGAGATAAGTTTCCCCAGCGGTTGTAGGATTGTAAGAAGTAACGGACGCCTGTAACGGATTTATCCAGGGGAGTTGCTCAATGATTGGAAAGTCATCAATAACAGTGCTATTGGCGATTTCCAAATCAAATTGAGCCAAAGCCAATGATTCGCCGATAGCATTCTGTACCAACGGTAAGTTAGCAACAACGCCGGTAGTATCAGCATTCAAATCAGCGCCGGTTAGTTCGACCCGTGTGAAGTATATATTTTCAATCAGAAGAGATTCCCCGGCTTTCAGAGTGCCATTCTGAAGGTTGGAAAAGTTCCGGCTCTTATTATTTGTGTTCACAAAGAAGTTAAGAGTTTGAGGATTTGCGGAGTCAGCTATAAGGACGGTATCAACTACAATTTTAGTTGTACCCTGCATTCTTGCAATTCCGGGCAAGCCCAACTGATTAGCCGTATGCACCAATTTATTTGAGGGAGTAGGAGAGACCCCCACGCCGTTAGACGTTCTATTCATTGTTCGTTTCATAACTATAAATTTTAATTAATTTTCTTTTTTTTTTCAGGTATTAGGAACCATCGATATGCCGTCATAGTCCATATCAGCAAGTGCATAAGGACTATCACTGAGAGCATAAGGACTCATGTATTTTGAGTCCGAATTATCAGCAAGATCATAGACCCCATTTTTATCCACCCATAAATTACCGGCCTGATCCTGCAATACAGGTGAACCTGTTCGGCTATCGACATAACCACAATCATTCATTTGAGCAGAGTCCACATATTTGACTCCCCTGGAACTCATTCCAATCGGAGACGAGTTGACAACATCGTACAACATAGCCCCGGCAAATCCGCCACCGGCATTTTTATCCAGCATAGCTACGAAAAGAGAGCCGATTAACCCAGCCCCAATTTTAACGGGCAAAGGTTTGTCTTTTAAAAAGATTTTTGAAAGGATGGAATATCCAGCACCACCAGCACCGGCTATTAACACTACCTTAGCATTAGCCATAAGTCCCTTAGCATTTGCACTCATTGTACGCCGTCTTCGCCGGGTAGTTTTTCTACGTGCAGTAGGTCTACTGGTAGCACGTAACGCAGTACGTCTACGTGTTGCAGTTTTTCTTTTTGCCGGCGCGCGCCGTGCGGTTCGTCTTTTTGCCATTTTATTTTCTTTTTTTGTTGTACTCAATTAATCTATATGCCCCATACCCTACTACAATTCCGCCTGTAATATATAAAAAAAAATTTAAATAGCTAAAATCCGGCATTCCGCCTGATACAGTTTTTCTCATTTTCTCATTTTCCCGAATCAATTCATTTATTTCAGAGCCTAATTTAATCCGCGCCTCTGATTCACGATCAACAGGATAAAGAGCTTGCTTAATTACCGCTTCAATTGGAATGCTTTCCAAAAATTCCACATAAGCCTCTTTTTTTTCTTTGGACTTTTTAATAGAGCCGGCGACTAAAGTGACAGCTCCCGCTATTGCAGCTACTGGAACAGCCATAATTATAGACGTTTCATTTTAAAAAAGACGTAACCAGTTATAGCAGAGAATAAAAAGATACCTGAATAGATATATATATTTTGTTTTTTTTTATCAGCAATTGGCTCATATAGTGGTTTCAATTTTTCATTTTCTGCATAGACAGGAGTGCGCTCATGAGCGAGATATAATACTCTTTCCGGCTCTTTACAATACTCACTATATAATGATTCAACCGGCCCTTTGAATTTTTCCATTGCGATTAATACATCGCCTGCAAAAGTTGGACTCCCCTCATTCATTCCAATGGATATAAGATAATTACGAATAGCAGTGTTCATCCCCTGGAAGACCATTGAATCATAATCATTCTTATATACACTACAATATGCCACCGATTACCTTTTTTTCTTAATCAAAGTCCCCAGGACAACACCCCCCACTAATCCGACACCGCCATACAAAAATGAACGATTTTCAGCCCGGCTTAACTCTGTTTGCAACCGATTATTTTCAGTTTGAAGCTGTTGAATAGTGAACATTGCCATTTGGTCAGTCGTTCCAGTGGTAGTGGTAGTAGGAGACGTAATACCTAACATACTACCAAATGTAGCAATGCTATCAGTTATAGTAGGTAGTATTTCCCAAAATGACTCACCTTCTGAAAGTGAGCGGTAACTTTTTGCATTTACGGGGATACCCGTCCCCTGGTCTGCTAATTGAATTTTCATATTTTCAAATTTTAATTTTTGTTCGTACCTATATTTACGATCGTAATTATATATGTCGTTTGTAAGGTCTAATATAAGAAATTTTCCTTTATAAAAAGTTGCAGGGTATATATGGGTAGGATTTTCTTTGGAATTGCCTTTTAAAACAATGTAATTATCATTATATCCCAAATATTCCAACGCACTCAATACCAATACAGTGAAGCAATCACAGTCACCACGACCGTTGTTTTTGAATAAAGTTTGAACAGTTTGAATGTATTCAACTCCTTTAGGATCATCCTGATACTTAGTTACTTCTTTTAGATAGTCAAATAACTGTTTTGGCGTAGAAATCCAGTCAGGGATGTAATCCCCTATATATGGCATTGAGTCCTGCACTTGAATAGCAATACAGTCCAATGTATGTTCTAAACTATCGTATTCCTGATACAATACCATTACGCATATATAGGTAGTTTCCCGGTCATTTCATAATGTCGCTGTTTCTTTGACGGGGGAGGATTTGATTTATATAAATCCGGAAAAAAATCTTTAAGTGTGTCATAAAACTCCATTTCACGCAGATAGCAAAAAAATTGTACCCCCTCAGTTGATTCATAAAAGCAAAAGGAGGTTATAATTTTTCCTTTGTAAAAAGTTTCAAAATCACCCGTAACCCCCATGTAATCAGATACATTCTTATAAACCATGAAGGATTTTTCAAATTTGTTGGAAAAATTTCGGCTCATGCCGTAAGCCCTACCATAGATAGTGAATGAGTCCTTCACATCTTTATTATCAATTGCCCCTTTTGCAATGTACTTTGTGAGGTAGTTAGCTAATTTCCGGGGAGATCGAATACGTGTCTCCCGGAATTTTCCCGGCGTATTCTCAAATCCAAAATGGATTGAATTGTCAAAATTTTCCATTTGGCACAATTTTGCCCAGTATTTAGATTCTTTTTTTGCGTTCAAAAACCCCGTGTCCATGATAGCATGGAAATGAATAACACCTTTTTTTGTCTTTTCAGCGATCCACACATAGCCGAGCAGGTCAGCAGTTTTCATTTTTGACTCCAAAAACATTGAAAACCGCTTTATAAAGAACTGATCCGCACTTTTTTCACCATTTGTAAAATCAACAACTCCATTGTAATCAGCTATATAATTTTGAATTTCCCGGTTATAGGCTTTTTCCTGAATGGTGAACGTGAAGAACTTAAGCCGGTTGTATTTATTTTTTTTTGTCTTCCAAAACCGGTAGAAGATACAGGACTTAATTTTTCTAACTGCCTGAGAACGTAACATATATCCCTTATTTGTAATTGTATTGTCCCTATGATAGCCCCCTTTGCCCCTATTTGTAGGTCGATCCGTTTCTAAGGATTCGTATAGATTAGCCCAGCCATCGCAGTAGACTTTGAGATGGGCTGTTTTTTTGCGGTCGTCTGAAAATTTGGGTTTGTACAGCTTTTTTTCCGGAAGTTGCCACTCTTTAAGATTGGTGTACCTCGGTTTTGCTGCAGGAATAGTTAATTCTGACTGCTCCAGTCCTCCGGAAAAGCGGTTTTCGATCAGGTTAGCTATTCGATACTCCATGTGCCGGTTTTAAATTCGGAAAAGTTAAACGCTTTTGTAAATCCATTGCACAACGTCTTCTTCATTAAGAAGGAAATCAACATACCTTACAGCCACCTCCTTAACAAAATCAAAGCAGATACCCTCAGTAAATCCGCTTCCTTTGCGCTCGGCCTGTATAGCCTCTACATATTTTGTGATTATTTCTATATCATGTATCATATATATCGGTCTTTATTAAATTTTTTAATGTTTGTAATTGATTCATTGATAGAGATCAATGAGTTTAGAAGCAAGTTAGTTTCTTCGAAATAAGAAACACCCGCATCACTCGCTTTCCATGCCGGTATTTGGTTATACCAAAACCGGAAACGCTTGTCTATCTCATTTGAGATAACCAGGAATTGCATGAATAAGTCTGATTGAATTTTCTTCATTTTTCAATTTTTTAAATGGTTAATAGTACCAAAATAGTCAATTAAGACACAAAAAAAGCCCTGATTGGATAAACAGGGCGGAAATAAGGATAATATCAATACTTTTAGAGGCATATAAAGTGCCTTAATTTTGTTAAAAAGAGAGTTTTTTGTGTATATTGCGTCCATGTTCGTGCCTCGTAACGTGAACATACTTAGTTTTTAAAAGATCAGCAAGCCTTTGCTGGTCTTTTTTTTTGTCCCCAGGTTGCAATTGTAGTTAGAAACAACTACCATTGATAAATGAATAGACCAATAACATATCCCGGAGGAAAGATAGGAAGCGGTTCGTTTCAACAGATCATGAACGAAATACCGGCAGACGTAGACACTATTGTAATTCCATTTTTGGGAAATTGTCCCATAGCCCGATACTTCCGGGGGAGAATAAAGGTTATTGCCTTTGAGTTATATCCCGTAGTTATTAATGACTATTGGGATCCCGTAGTTAGTACTGACTTTGAGATACTGAATGAGGACTGTCTTACCTGGCTTCGTAGTCATATACATCTATTAGGACCGGCAACATTTATCTACGCTGATCCGCCCTATTTGTTTTCCACCCGGAAAGGCGGAAAGCTGTACAATTATGAATTTGGAACAGATAAAGAGCACGCGGATCTTGTGCAGTTACTTTTAACTACCAGATCCCGGGTAGCTATTTCCGGCTATGAGTCCGGATTGTACAATGATTTACTTGGCAATTGGCGAAAGAAGAAGTGGCAGGTTGCAACCAGGGGAGGAAAGGCGACCGAAACACTTTGGATGAACTATGATACACCCGATAGACTTTATACTTATGATTTTTTAGGCCGTAACAATACGGAACGCCAGCGCATAAAAAGAAAAATTGAGAGACACGTAAAGAGGTTGAAGCGTTTACCACATCACGAAGCCATGGCCATCATAGACAAAATCAACTGTACTGCAGTAGATGTTTAAAAAAGCTTGTTCACAAGGACACCCACTACAATAGCACTGGAAATCATAATAGCTGAGGTGTATACTATTTCACGGGTATCAGATATTACCTGTGGATCGACACTGACATTTACATTTATAGGAATAGCACTTTCCCCGCCTATCAGGTAGTCCAAATTAAATCCTTCATTTAGCTGAGTTGGATACATTACTGGGTTATTTCCTGTTCATAAATTTTTTCGATCCGTATCAAAGGCGAATGAGTGAAGATTCCCGTTAGTTTACTTTGATTGCGAGCTTTTGCGGTAAGATAAGCAAAAAAGTCACCCAACACGTAACCGGATGCACTTGCTATCACTATTTTAAAAAGATCGCCTTTTTTCATACTTTGTAAAGAAAAAGAAAAAAATCGAATTATGAAAGTAACCAGGGGACAGTTAACAGGATTGGGAATATTAACCGCATTGGGCGTTGCATACTTTTTTAAGGATCATTTAAGGAAGCTATTGACAAAAAAAGGAAGCCTGGGACAGATAGTGAACGAACGTACACGTAACAACATTCTGACCTTGCATCCCGAAATACAACAGCACGCCATTGACATGGTATTAGATTTGCAAGACCAGGGGATAGAACTACTGATATATGAGACGTGCAGGGACGGTCAGAAACAACAGGAGGTTTATGATAATGGATGGAGCAACGCTTTGCCCGGTCAATCTTACCACAACTATTGTCCGCCGGTCGCATTCGATGCGGTAGAAGTGATTAACGATGTGGCACAATGGGATAGCCCTAACTGGGGAGTAATAGGGGAGACGGGCAAAAAGCACGGGTTTGAGTGGGGCGGCGAGTGGATTAGCTTAGTGGATAAGCCACACTTTCAAATGCCGATATTTGGCAGGATAGCAACGCTACAAAAAGATTACCCTGACCTTATTTTACCTACTTAGATACTACTTATTCTCTCAATTTTTTGACCAAATACGTAGAGTCCATTTTTAGGAATCCAATAAGTTTCATCCCCGGCATCGGTATTAAACTTAACCAATACATCATATTCGCCGA
>Ga0214472_10008364_pt1 | contig 10801 bp, 10 predicted proteins | sample RVTome_6_FD_207662 | JGI IMG/M metagenome (GOLD analysis project Ga0214472, IMG submission 207662) | Soil microbial communities from uranium-contaminated site in the Upper Colorado River Basin, Wyoming, United States - RVT140D175 | ecosystem: Environmental > Terrestrial > Soil > Contaminated >...
CTCGACGATGTGGTCGGGATCGGGGTGCAGCAGCCGTGCGACGCCGCCGCGCGGCCGCCGCCCCTTGCGCCGCCCCGCCCGGTTCGCCTTGTGACCGCGCGACGGCGGCAGCGACGAGTTGTCCGGGGTCTTGGGCGGCTCGCCGAGCTTCGCCTCGAGCTCGGCGACGCGTGCCGTCAGCTCGTCGATCCGCGCCAACGCCTCCTCCAGGCGCGTCCACAGCGCCTCGATCAGGGCATCCTTCTCCGCGTGCGAGAGCTGACCGAGGTCGGGAAGCGGCGGGAGCCGAGTCATGGAAATCCTGACTCACATCCGCGGCCTCCACGCAACGAAAATCTACGTCTGGCGCCAAACCGCCGCGTTCACATGATCCCTCGCGGCCTCAAACTACACCGGGTTGAGCAATTACCAATTTTGTGCGGGAGGTCCGGATTGGCCAGTATTTCGGAACAATCTGAGGTCCACGCCGACCGGGGAAAATTAGCCAATCCCGGAAGTCGAGCCGATAGGGCCGATCGAGCGACACGCGATGCGGGAAATCTGCTACCGCGCGTCCGCAGCCGCGCTAGCGTCCCGACGTGAGTGCGAATTTTTTGCGCTCGGCGAAATCCGTTGCGCCGCCATTTGACAGCTCTCGGCAATCCACAACCCTTCGGATTGTCGGTGTCTTCCGCGCTCGGGCGCTGGCTGACATCGCAACAGCCCTCGCGATCATTCAACATCGGCGAATTTGGCGTGGATCCCATTCTTTGGACAGTCGATAGGCCGAGTTAAATGAGACCCCTGCCGCCGCGGGGAGAGGGCGGGCCGGGCCGAGTAGCCGACGCGCAGCACGGCGAGGATCCGCGATCCGGCGGGCAAGCGCACGAGTTCGCCCAGTGCCTCGCGGGTGCCGGCAAAGTCGATGAGCTGGCTGAGCGGCTGAGCGTGCAGCCCGCGCCGCGCCAGCGTGAGCCACAGCCGCAGTAGCCCGCGGCCGGCCGCGATCAGGTCGGCGGCGCCGGCGCGTTCGCTCGTCAGCACGAGCGTGTCTCCTTCGTGCGCCAGCGCCGTGCGCCCCACGAACGCGAGCAGCATCGGCAAGCCGATCCGTCGAGCAGTCGGGTAGACGCGTTCGCTAAGCACGGCGCGCAACATTGCCGCCTGCCAGCACTTGAGACCGAGGCAGGCGGCGGTCAGACCGTCCGACGGCGACGCATCGCGGCGCAGGCTCAGCCGCAACCAGTCGCGCAGCTCGCCGACCACATCGGCATCGGCGAACACCGCCCGATCAGCCGCCATCAGCAGTGGGAGGAGATCGACGTTGTTGACGGCGGCGACGCCGTGCCCGGTGCTTAGCGCGTCGCACAGATCCGCCATTGCTTCGGCGCCAAGCGGCGCCGGCGCGAAAGCCAGCCGGCTGGTGCGGCGGGCAATCAGATCGTCGGCCGAGTAGTCGGTCGCGTAGCCGGGCGCGGCGCGGAAGCGGCCGATGCGGTGACGGGCGATGTCAATGTCGGGCTCGAAACAGCAGGGCCTGCGCTCGCCGGCGGCGGCAATTAGGAAGGCTTCGGTGAAGGCGCCAAGCGAGAGCAACAAATCGCGCCGGTTTGGATCGGCGACGGCGAGCCAACGCTGGGGCTCGAACTCGATTCGGATCGCGTCATCCTCGGGGACCAGCCGCCACGGCTGCGTGTTGTGCGCAGATGGCGCGCGCCAGGCGATGCATTCAATTCGGGCCAGCGTGTCAACATCGATCATTGCGCCACCGCCCGGGCGAAGAACACCACGTGGTGCAACACCTCGCCGCCCATACGAACGAGCTGGCTGGCCGAGGCAGGGTTCGATTTCTCGACGAAGGTGGTGCGCAACTCTTCGTAGCCGTTCCCGATCAGGTTGCGATACAACTCGCGCGCCAACAGCGTCATGTAGCCCTTACTTTGGGCGTCCGGCACGGTGCCCTTGATCAGTAACACCGCGCTTGCCCGGTAGCGTCGCCTTGTCGCCAGCAGTCGGAGCTGGTTCCAGATATTGAGGTTGCCGCCGGTGCGCGCCAGAAATGGCGAGATGTCCGGGACGGCGAGGGCGAACGCAACCGGAGTGTCGTCGCAGCTGAGATAAAGCAGCAGGTCCTCGTCGAGCAGATAGTCGAGGCCATCGACGCGTGCGGACAGCTCTTCCCAGCTAATCGGCGTGTAGTAATCGCGCTGGGCGAAGGATGCGTTGAGCATCGGTAGCAACAGTACCATCTGGTCTTGCAGGTGACGCCGGTCGCCGCGGTGAACTTGCAGATGCTCTCGCGCTAGCCGTGCGTCATCGAAGGCGAACAGCTCTTCCGGCGACGGCGCGCCCGGAGACGGCAGCCGGCAGAACCACGTCTCGGATTGAAATCTTTCGGAAAAGCCGAAGCGGCGGTAGAAGGTCGGGTAGTACGCGTGGTTGTAGGTCGCGTCGATCGAGCTGCGCGCCTCGAAGTTCGAAGTGATAACGCCGCCGTTCTCGTTGGGCAGGAAGTTCGCCGGCCCGAACAGTTGTGTGCGGCCGGCGCCGGCGGCCATCGCCGCGATCCGCTCGAAAAGGAATGCAAAGACGGCGTAGCTGTTGGTGAACTCGGTGAAGCCGAACAACTGCACGCGTTCGCCGAATCGAGTGTCGAGGGCGGCGTCGCTGTGCAAGGTAGTGCGCGCGACGATGCGGTCATCGGCGTCGAGCACGGCGTGAAACGAACGCGCGAGGCCTTTGCGCCCCTTGTGCGCTTGACGCCAGACGTCGGCCACTACCTGGCGGATCGGCGGGATGTAGCCGGTGCCGGCATAAAGCCCGGTGGTGAAGTCGAACCAAGCGCGGAGCTGGCGTTCGTTGTCGATCGTGACCAGTCGCATGGCGTTTTTTTCTTCGTTGAGGTCGTCGTGACTACAAGTACTTCAGAAACTCGATCAGGTCCGTCTTTTCGGCCTCGCTGAGCCCGATAAATTCGGCCGTATGGCCGCCATTTCCGCGGCCGGTCGTGGTCGTGTCGTAGAGCGTCGGTCGGGCCCACGGACGATGGTCGGCCGGGTGGCGCATGACGCCGTCGGCACCGTCGGCGCCAGCAATTCCGACGCGTGCGAAGTCGAGCCGGTGGCCGCCGACCTCGAACGCGCGCGGCCGCTCGGCCGGGTGCATCAGGTGCCACAGAGTCGGAACCGACCCGTTGTGTAGATAGGGCGCACTCGCCCAAAGCCCTGTCAGCGGTGTGGCGACGTAACCGCTACCGCTACGCGCGTCGATGTGTGGGCCAAAAGGCGTGCGCGCGATCGCCGTGGCAATGGTGGGTGTCGCGGCGCGCACGCGCGCGGCGTCGCTGCCGATCTCGGCCAGGTCGACGAGCCGGTTGGGAAATTGGACGAGTTCAAGCCCGCCGGGCCCGTTGGCGTAGTCGCCGTGGCAGCCAGCGCAGTGCGCGGCATAGACGCGACGGCCCCGCGCGGCCCGGTCGAGATCGATCGGGGCCGGGAATGGCGGCGGCCGGTAATCGGCGACGAAGTCTATTACGTCGCGCACGCGTCCCATCGCGGCGGCGGCTGTCTCGGGCGAGATGCCGAACGCGGGTACGGTGAAAAAGGCGACGATTCGGGCTAGCCGGTCGCGCTGGCCCGCATCGACCCTGTCCAGCCACCGCGGGCGCTGGCGTGGCGCGCCATGCGGAGCATAGAAGCCATCAACCAACAGCGAGCTGCGCAGCATCGTTCCGCCGATGTCGGGGATCGAGGTAAAGCCGAAGTCGCGGTCGAGAGCCTCGCCATGGAGGAGCTCGAGTTGCGCCTTCAGCGAGGCGACACCGTTGGTGAGCCCGCTGGCGCCGTTGTCGAACGGCAAAGGGCGGTCGTTGTCGGCCGTGAGCGCGGCCAACCGTCGCGCGACGCGGGGCACGATGTGGTCCCGGTAGGTCTCAAGCTCGGTGGCGCTCATTTCGGGGAACAAGCGCGCCATCGTCGCCAACTGTTCGTCCGGCTGGACCATCGCCAGCTTGAGCGCGCGATAGACGGCCTGAACGTAGCCTTCGAGGTTGAGCGAACTATTCGGCAGGCCGGCCCAGACCGCGCGTTGTGGCTCACCGTCGCGATCGTAAAGCACGCCGCCATGGCAGGCGGCACAGCCGATATTGGCGACCTCGAGCTCGAATGCCGGAAATCCGATCTCAAGTGTGCCGGTGATGAGCCCGATCGGCAGCTCGAAGGTAGGCGCCGGTCCTGGCCCGCGCCAGTTCGCAATCGTATCTGGTATAATAAAGCCGTAGCTCTGTAGCAGCGGGGCGATCGCGGCGCGCCGCACCGGCCCGCCCTCGCGCGCGGCGGCGTCTAGCACAAGTGCTGTGGCCGTGAGCTTCCACGGCACGGCGAAGCGATTCAGCGTCTTGGTCGACAGCCCGCCCATGTCGTCGAAAATAAAGCGACGCTGGCCCAGCGTGGCGGGCGGCAGCGCGGCGTCCTCGTATTCGACGATGCGTTCACCGCGGCCTTCGATGTCGAGGCTTATCAAGCCGCAGCCGGTCAGCAGTGGGGCGATCATGATGAGCGCCACCGCACCAAGTCGGCCCCGCAGCGGCCGTAACGTCGAACCGATGGGCGGGCCCACATTCAGGTCGATTATCGACATGGTCCGCCGTCCTCGTGACGGTGCCGGCCCGTCCTCAGGACCGTACAAAATAGCGGTTCTTGATCGACGGCGCGCGGTCGGCGAACAGCCCCTGACCGTGCGACGTCAGGTGGATACGGATGTCAGCGATCGCCGGATCCTCGGCGACCGACTGCGCGAAGTCGCGGTTGATAGCGGCAATATGGCTGACGATGGCGCGACGTAGCGCCACTGCCATGCGTGCACGTCGGTCGTCATCGAGGACGGTGCTGGGGCGCAGTTCGACATGGACCGCCGGGAAGGTGTCGAGCGCACAGTCCTCTTCGAGCGCCAGGCAAAAGCCCGCGATGTCGCTCGCCCAACCGGCGTCTGAGTAGAGGCCGTATTCGACGTCTTGCGGGTAGATGTTGGCGCCCATGTACGAAATCGTGCTGTCGCGCCGACCAAACAGGAACAGCACCGGCAACCGGATCAGGTCGTCGCGGCAGTTTGCGAGATGCATGTCGGCGTCGGCAACGTGCGCCCGCACAGCGCTCACGACTTTGGCGAACGGCAACACCGCGCCCTCGTCACCCAAATTGTAGCGGAGCTTCGGCGACAGGATATTGGCGCTGGTCGCCGTGATCAGCAGTTCGCCCTCGTCGTTGACCTCGATGTAGTTGTCGAGCGGGTTGTATTGGAAGACCATCGGAATGCGGTCCTCGCCGTCGCCGATGAGCGCGTAGCGCAATTGGGAGTCGATGAGCAGGCGGCGACGCAGCCAGACGGCAAACGTCGTCTCGCCGGCAATGCCGATCTGCACGTCCGACGCGCCGTAGCCCGAGCGCACCTTGTCAAAGCGCCGCTCGAGATAGGAGCGCAGTGCTTCAGTCAAGGGCTCGCCGCCGACCAGCGCGTTCAGCCGAAAGCGCTGCCAGTCGAAGCCCGTCTCGTCCATTACGTCGCAGACCTTCTTTAAGAATGGCGGATAGGCGGTGATCAAATAGTCGTGGCCCGGGCCGAAGCGGCGCATCGTCTCTAGGATTGCCGCACAATCGGGTCCGATCGATTTGACGATGCCAACTCGTTCGAGCGCGCGCGAGACATTAATGCCGGTCGCCCAAGCGCCCATCGAAAAGGCATTTAAGACGAACAGCCTCTCGCTGGGGAAGATGAGGCGGGCGAAGTTCGCCATGTTGGCGTGGGTCTGGGTCAATTCGGCGAGCGAACGCACCCAGTTAAACGGCGCACCCGACGAGCCCGACGATTCGTCAACGTTGACGCCAGCACTGCAAATCCGGCCGTCGCGGCAGCGAGCGGCGAAGTCGTAGGCGGCGGCGTAGCTGGCCTTATCGGTTGGCGGCCATGCGTCCAATCTCAGCCGGTTTCGACTCGACCGTTGCCGGGCGACGAAGTCGCGATAGGCCGGTACTTCGTGTGCCGCTAGTGCGCAGGTCAGCGCTGCGACAATGCGGCCCAGCCGGTCGAGCGCGGGTGGGTAATGCATTGCCAGCCAGCGCCAGAACTTGTAGTGCCGCTCGATCGTAACTTCCGCCGCGGTGACGATTCGTAGCAGAGCGCGCAGCGATCGCGCCCTGCCGCCGCGGCGCGGCGGCTCCGGCACGACCGCAGGCAGTGAATCCAGCGGCCGTGGTAATCGTACCGGGTCCGCGGTTGGCGCGAGCATTGAGAGGTGATGTGTCATAATTTGGTTCCCTCGCGTTTGGCTCCCGCGGACGTCATTGGTCGCGACAACGCTCGACTGGCATGCTGCCGCGGTCTTGTCTTGCTCTTTGGCATGATCGTCGCCGAGCGGCAAACCGAACAGACAGCGTCGGTTGATTTCTCGAAGGTGGACGATTCCTGGCGACATGGCTGTCGGTGTTCCGCGGTTACAGGATCGAGCGATGGCTCGCTCCAAGTTCAAACTCTGCTCTAATCCGTTGTCGAATACGGCCGCCCGGACGTGTTAACCTACCCACCCGATTCCTCGATGACGGGCCCCCGGCCGCGCGCCCAGTTGGCGACGCGCTCTGCGATCTCGGCGCCGTAATCGGCCATCAGTTCGTTCATCGAGACCAAATCAAGGCCGCCAACGCCGGCGCCGCCGGAGTACGCCTTGCCCGCCGTGAAGCTGGCGAGCTGCACGCCGGTCGCGTCGAGAACCGTGAAGTCGCCGCGCAGCCTCACGCGCCCCGCGCCGAAGCCGATTATGAAGCGCGCCGCTGCGCTGCCCTCGTCGATCTCGGTCAATGTGCCCGTGACGAAGAGCACCCCCGACTCCGGGCTCGACGGCTGGGCCTCGACCCCGGCGATGCCGAGATCGCCCTTGGCGAGGCGTTGGTCAAAGCCCGTGCGGAAGAACGGCTCGAGATACTGCCACTCCTCCTGGGTCACGGTAATCTCGCCCAGCGCCTGCGACTGGTAGCTGCGCGCCGGCTCGGTCAATGTCTGCGGCTCGACCATGCTGGTCGTGCACCCGGCGATCAGGAACAGCGTTAGCGCGAGACCGGTAAACCGGAACGGGATCTTGCTGAACATTGCGACCACCATTGTCGATTGTCGAGCCGACCAAGTGCGATAATCGTATTTGCAAAGGTTGTTGAGGAACCTAGTTGTCTCCAACCAAGGTAGAGGATAAATTTGACTGCACCTTGGTGATGAAAGATCGTAAATCTCCTTGAATAAAGCCAGTACGTTGGTGAGTAATCTTGACCAATTGTCGGTATAATACGTGATAGTATCTATTGCCAATTGTTCCACGCGATTACGTCGGGGTAGGTTTTGCTTGCCTCTACCCATTTCTGTATCTGTCTGCCCAGTTTGTGTATAGACTGGTAAAATTCGTTGCAACGGAGCAAGGAGGCGGGCCGTGGCCGAAGTCAACCTGGACGAGCCGGATCGCAAGCTCGGCTCCTACTTGAGCGGCGCGGAGGTCGAACGGCTGCGGGAGGCGGCCAACTGGCTCAGACTGCACCGCGGCCTGCGCTTCAAGGAACTCGCCCAGGCCTGCGAGGTTGCCGAGCACACGGTGCGTAACTTCGCTTATCGCAAGAGCGTCCGCCCGGACAACGCCGTCCTCGGCCGCCTTTACAAGCACCTCATGCGTCATCGCGAGATGCTTCCGGAAGGGTTCTTCAGCCCGGTCGTCGCGCCGGCGTCGGAGCCGGCCGAAGGGCTAATCGGCCGCCTAGCCCGTTACGATCTGATCAAGTTCGAGCTGCCGATCGCGGAGAGCGATGTCAAACGCATCTACGACCGCTATAGCGGCTATTACCTTTGTTTCCGGCGGCATGCTGCCGGTGACGTCGTCTGCGTCTCGTGGCTGCACGTGTTGGCGCTGAGGCCCAACATGAAGCTGTCGCGCTGGGGACTGCCATTGCCTCGGTTCACGATATTAGTGCGCCATCCGGACCGGCTCGATCCGGACACGACGCACAGCTACATCATTATCGGTTACGGCTTCAGCAGGAATGGCCGAATCTACCTCTGCGGCCAGCACGATGGCGAGCTCAAGAACCTCATCCTCGAAGAACCGGCCATCGCCAAGTTCACCTACCTGCAGGGCTTGTACCTCGCTACGGCTGAGGACAATCACGAGCCATATGCCGCGCGCGTGGTGTGCCAGCGGTTGGGAGACCAAGTGTCCCGCGACGACTGGGAGGCCCAGATCGGTGAATTTGCCAGCGCCGAATTTTCCAAGAGATTTCGAAACGCCAAGGCCATTACGAGCTCGCTCGGCAAAGGCACTTTGCGGTTCGACAATCGGTCTTAATTACACGGGGTTTGCGGGCGTTCCACGTGGGTGCCAAGCGTTGGATTCGATCCGCGAGCGCTACTTGCCGCAGTGCGACGTGCAAAAAGCTCGGGTGAAAACTTGTCGAGATGTCGGCTTTGGGTCATCAGCTGCCGTGCCTGGGCGGCCCAGACCAGGTCCGCTATGTGGTGCATATGAGACGAACTGCCAGGCGACCGCGGCTTCTTCACCGCCGAACTGGGAGAGGCAGAACCGCCGCCCGCGACGCTTGCGGTCAGCGGTCGAGGGCCGTCGACCAGGACCGACTGGCGCCTCTCCGAAGCGGCGGAGCTTTTTTCTCCCACACCGTATGCGTGATACGATCGGACAGCGATGCTGGTCCGCCGACTGCTCCATGCCCTCAGCGGGCGTCTCCTGGTAGGCGTCATCACCGCCGAGGTCGATGGTCGCGAGGACGGCAGGGGCGCACTGTTCGAGCGTTACCTGCTTTGCAGCCTGCCCCGTATGGGACGGTGGGGCGGCGGCGTGGCGTACCTCCATCACGACCTGCGCCCGGACCCGATACCAGCGTCCACGATCACCCCTGGAACTGGGGATTCGCGCTGCCGCTCGCCGGCGGTTACGACGAGGTGCGCTTGGCAGGGTTTGACGAGCACGGCCCACGCCTGGTGACGCGCCACCGGCGCCCAGGGGTGCTGTACCGAATAACCGACGCGGACTTTCACCGGGTTGTTCTGAGGCCCCGCATGTCCTGGTCCCTGTTCATCCACGGTCCCTACACGAAAGGCTGGGGCTTCTTACGGCAGCCGAAGGACGGCTCTGGCAGTGTGCGCTTTGACCCGCCGGGCGATTGGCGCATGGACGAGATGAAGTTTTGGAGGACCGCAGAGCGCGGCCGGGAGATCGAGCGGGCCGCACCGTAGGCGACATAGGCACACAGGACGCCGGCCAGACCGAGCGCGAATGCGAACACCACTAGCCGGCGCCGCTCGATGACATGCGCAGGTTGCTGCGGTTCCCCGGCACGACGATCTGCCGCTGGCCGGCCGACTGCGGCCGAACGCGCGGGGCCAATCGCTCTCAGCGGCTCACAGGGCCTCAGTACGGCCCGATCGCGTCCGGGGCCGCCGCCGAGCCGCCATCGCCGGATCCTTGACTATCGCCGCGCCCGGCCTGCGCCCAGCGACGATCCCTGGCGTGCCGGTAGACATGTGCCACGTTTAGGGTCGTCTAATGCCCGGTGCCGTGAAGGGCGAGAAATGATTCCAACCCCGCAAGGTGGTCCCATCCCGGTGCGCACCGGTCCTCTTCCCAGCGCTTGAGGGTCCCCTCGTCGACCCCGAGGAGCTTCGCCAACCGCTTGCGCGACAGGCCGCGGCTGCGGCGTGCCGCCACAATCCGTTCGCCAATGGTTCTGGGCACAGGGTGCGGGTCGTAATCGAGGAAAGCGATGATGCGAGGCACGAACCAGACGGCCGGAGCGTGCCGATTCGCCTCCCAATCGATGAGATTGTTCACGCTCGCCCCGATCCGAGCTGCGACATCGGCCTGCCGCAGGCCCAACTGGTACCACCGGCGCCTGAGGTAATCCCCGAGCGTTCGCGGAACCCTTTGATACGGCAGGGGTCTGTCCATTTTCCGGGCGATTCGCCCAGGTGGCAGGAAGGCAACGCGTCCATGCAAATGCGGCCACCTCGACGACGCCGAGCGGGCGTGCTCGCGCGCGCCGCGCTGCGCCGCCGACTACCAGGCGCGCATCTCGGGGCCCTTGTTCGACCGCATCGACCTGCACAGCGACGTGCCCGCCCTCGCCGCCGCCGACCTCGCGCTGCCGCCGCCGGCGGAAGGCAGCGCCCAGGTCGCCCGGCGGGTGGCCGAGGCGCGCGCGGTGCAGTCCGCGCGCTATGCCGGCGAGACGCGTGCGGGCGGGGCGCCGGTGCGCACCAATTCGGACGCCGACGGCACGCTCTTGGAGCGCGTCGCGGCGCCGGACGAGCGCGGCCGGGCGCTGCTCACGGACGCAGTCGACCGGCTCAGGTTGTCGGCGCGCGGCTACCACCGGGTGCTCCGCGTCGCGCGCACCCTCGCCGACCTCGACGGCGCCGGCGGGGTCGCCCGCCGCCACGTCGCCGAGGCGCTCTCTTACCGCCGCATCAGCCCGGCGCGGGCGGCGTGAGGCGGGCGCGTGATTGTGCCCGGCCCCGGGTTTTGCTAAAATTGTAGAGAATTGAGAAAAGCCGTTTGACAGTAGGCACTTAGCAGCCTGTCCGGCGGCGCGGGCAGATGGTCCGGGCGCGGGTCGCACGATCGGAGCGCCGGTGACCCGGTTGGCTTGCGCCGTCGGCTCGGCTATCAGGGATCACGCGCCCCCGGGGCAACAGGGGCGCCGGAACTGCCGGAACCTCGCCATGGCCGGGTTTGGAAAGAAGAATCTCAGGCTGACCGAGCTCAGGGCGGCGATGATTCATG
>Ga0214472_10008366_pt1 | contig 10801 bp, 13 predicted proteins | sample RVTome_6_FD_207662 | JGI IMG/M metagenome (GOLD analysis project Ga0214472, IMG submission 207662) | Soil microbial communities from uranium-contaminated site in the Upper Colorado River Basin, Wyoming, United States - RVT140D175 | ecosystem: Environmental > Terrestrial > Soil > Contaminated >...
GCGGGATCTCGGACGAACCGGACGTCGCGTTCGTCGAACGGCTCACGCGCGACGTCGGCGTCGCCGCGATCCCGGTGTCGGCGTTCTTCGCCGATGCGCGCGACGAGCGCGTGATCCGCTTCTGCTTCGCGAAGAACGAGGACACGCTCGCCGCCGCGTGCGAGCGGCTGCGGCGCGTGTGAGCGCGGGCCCGCGCGTTTCGCCGGGGAGCCGCGGGCCGCAGCGGTGACGCGGGACTGGCGTCGACGACCGCGCTGCGGCACCGGCACGGCGCCGAAGCGTGCGCCGCGCGCCGCGTCCCGGTCGTTGACGGCGGCGTCGGGACGGGCGGTGGGCCCGGACACGCATGCTAAACTTCGCCGGCCCAATCCCTCGCAGATCCTTCCGTCGTGCGCAGCCTTCTGATCTTCATCCTCGTCCTGATCGCCATCTGGTGGGTGCGGCGCGCGCTCGCGCGGTTCAGCGCCGGCACGCGGGCGAGGGGCAGCCGACCGTCGCGCACCGGGAACGAACCGGAGCAGATGCTCGGCTGCGCGCATTGCGGCCTGCACGTTCCCGAGAGCGAAGGGGTGCGCGACGGCAAGGATTTCTTCTGCTGCGAGGAACACCGGCGCCTTGGCGTCCGGCGCTGAAGCCCCGGCGATGCGCGACACGGCTCTGCCCGGGCTCGATCCGTCCCGCTGGGTGCCGCTGCGCTACCTGAATTTCTTCCGCCTCGTCGTCGCCGGCCTGTTTCTGGTCGCCGGGCGCGAGCTCAATCTCGGCGAGGCGGCGCCGAACGTGTTCATCGGCGCGGCGCTCGCGTACGGCGGCGCAGTGCTCGCGCTCGGCTTCCCCGACGCGGCGCGCGCGCTCGGCCTCGACCGGCTGATCACGCTGCAGATCGTCATCGACATCGTCATGCTCACGATCTTCATGTGGGCGAGCGGCGGCTATCGCAGCGGCATGCCGGTGCTGATGATGGTGATCCTCGCCGGCGCCGGCCTCGTCGCCGAGGGACGGATGGTGCTGTTCTTCGCGTCGCTCGCGACGGTCGCGGTGCTCGCCGAGAACGCATGGCGTTATTTCAGCGGTGGCTCGCCGGCCGATTTCCTGCAGGTCGGCTTCGTCGGCATCGGCTTTTTCGGCATCGCGATCACCGCGCGGCTGCTCGCGCTGCGCGCGAAGGCGAACGAGTCGCTCGCGGCGCAGCGCGGCGAAGCGCTCGCGAAACAGCAGGCGGTCAATGAGCGGATCATCCGCGACATGCAGGACGGCGTACTGGTGCTCGGCAGCGACGGCCGCATCACGCACGCGAACCCGCGCGCGCTCGCACTGCTCGGTACCGCCGTCGAGGGGCGGATGCTGACCGATGTCGATCCGGGTTTCGCCGATTGCCGCACGCGCTGCGCGGACCGCGAGGGCGCGTTGCAGCGGCTCGGCGCGTCGGGCAAGCTGCTGCGCTGCCGCGCGGTCGGCGCCGATGCGAACGGCGCGGACGGCGATACGCTGATCTACCTGACCGATTTCGAAGAGATCCAGATGCATGTGCAGCAGCTCAAGCTCGCCGCGCTCGGCCGGCTCACCGCGAGCATGGCGCACGAGATCCGCAACCCGCTCGCCGCGGTCACGCAGGCCGCCGAGTTGCTGACCGAAGAGAAGCGCGGCGAAGTGCAGGTGCGTCTGGTGCGGATCATCAACGACAACGCGCGGCGCATCGAGCGGATGATCCGCGACGTGCTTGCGCTCGGCCGGCGCGACGCGACGCTGCCGGAGGCGCTCGTGCTGGCGCCGTTCGTCGCGAGCCTCGTCGAGGAGTTCTCGCTCGGCGGCGGCGCGGAACGGCAGGCCTTCGGCATCGACGTCGCGCCCGACGCGACGCTCGCGGTCGACCGCGCGCACCTGCATCAGATTCTCGGCAACCTGTTGGAGAACGCGCGCCGCTATGCCTCGGGCACGCCCGATTCGGTGCGCGTCTTCTCGAGCGCGGAGGCCAGCGGGCAGACCGCGCTGCATGTCGTCGACGACGGTCCGGGCATCCCCGCAGGCGAACGCACCCGCATCTTCGAGCCCTTCTTCACGACGCATCCGAAGGGCACCGGTCTCGGCCTGTACATCGCGCGCGAACTCGCCGAAGCCAACGGCGCGGCGCTCGAACTGCGCGACGACGACCCCGGCGCCCATTTCGTGCTCACCGGACGGAGCCAGCCATGAGTCAACCCGAACGGCGCCAGCGACCGCGCACTGCCGACGTCCTCGTCGTCGACGACGAGGAAGACATCCGCGAAGTGCTCGAGTTGTCGCTGCTGCGCATGGGGCTTGCGTGCGACACCGCCGGCACGCTCGCCGACGCGCGTCGCATGCTCGGCGCCAAGGCCTACCGCCTGTGCCTGACCGACATGCGGATGCCCGACGGCGACGGCCTCGAGCTCGTCGCCGATATCCAGGCGAACTTCCCCGGTCTGCCGGTCGCGGTGATCACCGCGTACGGCAGCATCGAAACAGCGATCCGCGCGTTGAAGTCGGGCGCGTTCGACTTCGTCACGAAGCCGGTCGAACTCAAGGCGCTGCGCGAGCTCGTCAACCACGCGCTGAAGCTCGAACCGCCCGCGCGCGTGCCCACCGCGGGCGAAGCCGGGCGCAACCTGATCGGCAGTTCGGCGGCGCTCGCACAGCTGCGCACGCAGGTCGCGAAGCTCGCGCGCAATCAGGCGCCGGTGTTCATCCAGGGCGAATCGGGCACCGGCAAGGAAGTCATCGCGCGGCTGATCCACGAACTCGGCCCGCGCTTTGCTGCCCCGTTTGTCCCGGTCAATTGCGGCGCGATCTCGCCGGAGCTGATGGAAAGCGAATTCTTCGGCCACCGCAAGGGCAGCTTCACCGGCGCCGTCGCGGACAAGGACGGCCTGTTCCAGGCCGCGCGCGGCGGCACGCTGTTTCTCGACGAAGTCGCCGACCTGCCGCTCGCGATGCAGGTCAAGCTGCTGCGCGCGATCCAGGAGCGCGCGGTGCGCCCGGTCGGCGCGCACGCCGAGGAATCGGTCGACGTGCGCATCCTGTCGGCGTCGCACCGCGACCTCGCGCAACTCGTCGCCGAAGGCAAGTTCCGCCAGGACCTCTATTTCCGCATCAACGTCATCACGCTGCGCGTGCCGCCGCTGCGTGAGCGGCCCGAGGACATCCCGGAGCTCGCGGCACACATCCTCGCGCGGCTCGCCGAACGCGAGGGCAGCGGCCCGCGCCGCCTGAGTCCGGGCGCCGTCGCGGTGCTGCAGCAGCACCCGTTTCCCGGCAACGTGCGCGAACTCGAGAACCTCCTCGAACGCGCGTGCGCGCTGTGCGACGGCGACGAGATCGGCGTCGACGACATCAATCTCCACCCGGCCGAACGCGCCGGCCCGCCGGCCTATCCGTCGCCGACGGGCGGCCGACCGGACGACGACCCGGCCGGCGACGACGGCGACGAGCGCATCCGCGTGCTGCGCATGCTCGACGACACACGCTGGAACCGCTCCGAGGCGGCGCGGCGTCTGGGCATGACGCTGCGGCAGCTGCGCTATCGGCTGGAGAAGTGGGGAATGGAGTAGCGGCGAGGGGAGTGGGGAGGCAAGGCTTCTTGCCGGATCGTATGCAGAACCGGTGAGCGTTTCCGTCGGCGGTTGCGCCTGCCGTGCGGGTCGAAAATCAGCGCATCGCCCCGACTCGCTCGCTTCTTACCAGGCCGTCCGCGTGCCGAACAACGCGAAGGCCGGGTCGCAGGTGATCAGCGGCACGGACTCCAGTTCGCTTTGTGCTGCCAGCATGCGGTCGAACGGGTCGCGATGTTCGACCGCATAGCCGCCCGCTTTCAGACCGTGGAAATGGCTCACCGGTAGATGCTGGAATCCGTCGGCGGCAACCAGCTCGCCGAAGCGGCGGACCGCGTCGGCAGCCTCGTTCAACTTGCCGAGCCGGTGCTTCGTCGCGATTTCCCATGCGCTCGCTGCACTGACGAGGACTGCGTTCGCTTCGTCTGCGATCGCGTTGCGTGCGACCGACGACAGTCGCGGGTCGTCCGTGAACCACCACAGCAACGCGTGCGTATCGAGCAGATATCTCATCGTCCCTCCCACGCATCGAGTTCCGCATCTGGCAACGGCTCGAAGAATTCGTCGCCGACCCGCCCGGCAAGGCGTCCCGGCTGCCGCGCGGAAGTCGCCGGGGCGAGGGGCATCAGGCGCGCATACGGTTTTCCGGCCTTCGCCAGAATGATCTCCTGGCCCGCATGCGCCTGCTCGAGCAAGCGGGAAAAATGGGTCTTCGCTTCATGGACGTTCACGATGACGCTCATCTCACCCTCCATTTTTATGGTTGAGCCTCTGGACTAAGTCTAGCGCGAAAAAGGAAAACGGGTATCCCCTGTTTTCGCGAAGCCTATCGGACCCCTCGTGGCACGTTGCGGTATCCGGGAGTTTCAAACCGGCTGGCCCCGCCATCGGCTCTTTTGCTCGCCGCTTGACCGGGGCCGGCTGACGCGTGTCGCCCCATTTTCCCGGAACGGATCTGCCGGCGATGGACTCCCACCCACTCCGAGAAACGAGGGGGGTTCCATGAACGCGTCGAAAAGCACGCTTGTCGCGGCAATCGCATTGGCGGCCATCGCCGCCGCCTATTTCGCACTGCGCGGACCGGCGCCGCGGCCGGAGCCGGTGGTCCCGGTCGAAGAACCGTCTGCGCTCGTGCCGGCCCCGGCCGAGGCGGGCGCGGAGCCGCCGATCCGCTATCCGATCGAGGCCGCGGAGCCGGTCCGGCAGGCGCCCGAGGCCGGGCCGCTGCCCGCGCTCGACGAAAGCGACGCCACCGTCGGCGCGGCGCTCGACGGGCTCTTCGCCGAAGGAGCAAGGCCGGACCTGCTGTTGCTGAAGGACATCATCCGGCGCATTGTCGTCGCGGTCGATAATCTGCCCCGCGACCGCGTCGCGCCGCGCCTGTGGCCGCTCAGGCCGGTCGAAGGCGGGCTGCTCGTCAGCCGCGACGGCGACGCCGTGGTGATCAGCGAACACAACCGCGAGCGCTACGCGCCCTACGTGAAACTCGCCGAGGCCGTCGACATCCGCTATCTCGCGGCGCTGTACGCGCGCTTCTATCCGCTCTTCCAGCAGGCGTACGAGGAACTCGGCTATCCCCGGGGGTACTTCAACGATCGCCTCGTGACGGTCCTCGACCACCTGCTCGCGACCCCCGAGCCGGCAGGGCCGCCGCGCCTCGTCCAGCCGAAAGTCCTCTACGAATTTGCCGATCCCGAACTCGAACGGCTGTCGGCCGGGCAGAAGATCCTGATCCGGATGGGCCCGGACGCCGCCGCACGGATCAAGGCCCGGCTGCGCGAGTTTCGTCGGCGCGTCGCCGGTGGAGTGGCCGCACCAGAATGACAAAACCGGGGTCAGACCACGTTTTCCAAATTCTTGCATCAATCTTCGCGCATTGACGCCGGGCCGCGTCCTGCGTTCCGCCGGGGACGGCCGGGACGGCCCGGGGCGACCCGGCGGCCGAGCGCCTCCTCGATCTGGGCGATGAAAGCGGGATGCCCGAGCGCGAAATTGCCGTTCGTCGCCTCGCGGATCTCATCGACCATTCCGGGTTCGAGCAGGTCGCGGAACAGTTCCCTGTACGCTTCGCTGCGATCTGCTTCATCGTGGCCCAAGGCCTGGTACAGCGGGTGCGGCGCCAGCAGTGGGTCGGAGTGACCAGGCTGCGCGTTGCCGCGATAGCTCGACCAGGGGTAGTCCGCAGGATGCTCAACAAGGCCCGCGCGCGCCGGATTGAGTTCGATGTAGCGATGGCAGGCGAGCAGGTAGGTCTCATGCTGCACCGGGCAGGACCGGAACCGCCCGTCCCACAAGGTCCCGGTGCGCCGGTAACTGCGATTGATGTATTGAGCGTAGCGCTGGCCGAGCGCCTTCATCATCTGCGCCGCGCTGTCGGCCGTCTTCGGCGTCAGCAGCAGATGCACGTGATTCGTCATCAGGCAGTAGGCATGGAGCGCGCAGCCATGCGTGGCCCCCTGTTCCGCCAGCTGCTCGAGGTAGTAGCGATAGTCGTGCTCGGCGAAGAAGCAGGCGGACCGGTTGTTGCCGCGCTGGATCAGGTGCAGCGGCACTCCGGGTAGGAGAACGCGGGGACGTCGTGGCATTGGCACGCGGGGTATCAAGGGAACGTGCGAACGATAGCATGTTCCGCGCGAGAGCATGCTAAAGGAATAATCTGCGCTACCGTCAGGCGATGGGGAGAGTGGGGGGAAACCGTGGTCTGACCCGTATTTCCTTGGGGCGGCGGAGCCGATTGAGCGCGCCGGTTTGCGGTAAAATACAGCATGTCCGCACCGTCCCTGATCGCCGTTCCGAGTCCTGCCGAAGCCGCCCAATGGTCGGCCGAGCAGATCATCGAACTGGCGCAGGAGAAGGTGGAAATGCAGCGCCAGTTCGACGCGATGCGGCTCGAGTTTCAGGCCGTCAAGGCGATCGCGGCCCGCACCCGTCGGCCCCGCAGCACTTCGCCGCGAACCCGCTGCGCGCCGGGCTGGCCCAACTTCACCCCGCCTGACCATGCCCCTATTCTCTCAGCCTCCCGTCCCATCCGCCAGCCTGGTCCTCACGAGTTCGGCACCGCTCAGCAAGGAGCAGAAGGCCTTCAATACGTTGGTCAAGAAGATCGACGCCCGGCGCGCCCGATTGGTCGACTGGGGCGAAGCGATTCCACGGTTCAAGCAGAAGTACGTCAGCGATCTGCTGCCGCTTCAGGAACAGGAGTTGGAGCTGGATGCCCACCTCGCCCGCATGTTGGACCAGGTCTACGGGCAGAAAGGCGTCACGAAGAGCGAAAAGCGCAAGCTGTCGGTCCTGATCGCCGATCTGGCGCAGCGCGTGCTCGAGAATCGGGACGACGATGAGATCAAGGCGCTGTACAACACGCACAGCCAGTCCGATTTCGACGCGGAAGAAGCGGCCCAACTGGACGGGATGAAATCGATGCTGGAAGAGCTCTTCGGCGTTGATCTGGGCGAAGACACGGACATGTGCTCGCCGGAGGAGGTGATGCAGCGGGTGGAGAGTCACTTCCGCGCCCAGCAAGAGGCCGCGCAGGCTCGGGCCGCCCCGCGCAAAAAGTCCGCCAAGGCGCTGGCGCGGGAAGCCCAGCGCGAGGCCGAAGAGAAGCAGATGAGCCAGTCGATCCGGGACGTGTATCGGACGCTGGTCAGAGCCCTACACCCGGACCGGGAATCCGACCCTGCCGAGCGGCAGCGCAAGACCGAGCTGATGCAGCATGTGAACGAAGCTTACGAAAGAGGCAACTTGCTGCAACTGCTGGAGTTACAACTGCAACTGGAGCAGATCGATCAAGCTCACCTGGCCACGCTCGATCTGCAGCGGCTCAAGCACTACATCAAGATCCTGAAGGACCAGTTGAGCGAACTGGAACTGGAAATCCAGCGCATCGAACACGAGTTCGCCGCACAGTTCGGGCTGCCCCCGTTCGAGCCATTGGCCCCGCACGGAATCATGCCCCTCCTCAAGGCCGACATGGCCACCTGCGAGGTTCGCATCCGACAGTTGCAGGAACACCTGAAAGCAGCTGCAGACCTGAAAAGCCTGAAGGCCTGGCTGAAGACGATTACCCTGCGCCGTCAGCCCGTCTCCGACTTCGATTTGCCGTTCTGATCCATGTCGCCGCCACGGCGATTGCGATGGCTCGCTGGGGCGGATGAAAAGACCTCATCCCGTTCCCAGCACAGCAAGAACGGATCGGCAATAACGCTGTTGGCTTACCGTTTGTGAATGGCGGTGGAAATCCGCGTAAATCTGACGCCGTGACGTTGGCGGCCGAACTCGTCGCGCCGCGGCCAGACCAGACTTATGCAGCGCGCGCTGCCTGGCGCACCCGCACTTCAGAAATGAAGAAGACCGCCGCAGCGGTCTCTTTCGGGAGGAGGAGGGGAAAACGCGGTCCCCTATTTCCCGTCTCGCACGACCCCGACCCCGGCCGCCCAAGCCGCTTCGCTAAGGGCCGCGTCTTGCGTGGCAATCGGTAGCTGCCTTCGCAGTGCGAGTTCGAGGTAGGCAGCATCGTAGCTCGACAGGTCGTAGCGCAACGCCAGGGACAGAATCGCAGCCGGTCCCGGGGTCTCACGGTCGATGGCGATCGGGAGCGATTCGATCTGGTCGACGACCTTCGCGCGCGTCCTCAATCGCGAGGCGCCGACGCTTGCATGCAGTCCTCCAGGACACAGGACATTCGCCTTCCTCAAAACAGCAAAACAGGGGTCAGACCACTTTTTCCTTTGGGGTGGTGGGGAAAACGTGGTCTGACCCCTGTTTTGGTCCCCTGAACGCAGTTCGTGCCGAGTCGCGCAACGCCGCGCTGCCAGTCGGGCCGCAGCGTGCTTGTGATCGACTTTGCCTCGCTCATTGTCGAAACCGACCACGCGCACGCCCCCTATATCCTGAGGCGGTTGCGCCCATGCCCTGCCTGCCTGACAATCGGTGCATTATCCGACGGGGGATGACGACATGACGACGCCCTTGCCGATCTCGGAGCATGAACTTGCCGAATTCTGCCGGACGCACGGAATACGACGCCTCTCGCTGTTCGGTTCCGTGTTGAAGGGAACTGCGCGGCCCGACAGCGATATCGACCTGCTTGTCGAGTTCGAGCCGGGGCGTATTCCTGGCTTGCTCGGTCTAGCAGACATGGAAGCCGAGCTATCCGGGCTGATGGGAGGGCGAAGGGTCGATTTGCGCACGCCGAACGACCTCAGTCGCCTCTTCCGTGAAGCAGTCGTTCGGGACGCCGAAACCCAGTATGCAGCCTGAAGACGAGGTACGGCTCCAGCACATGCTCGAGGCGGCCGCAGCGGCGGCGCGCTTTATGCAAGGGCGCACACGCGACGATCTTGGTTCCGATCAGATGCTGCTCTTCGCCGTCGTACGTGCTCTCGAAGTCGTCGGAGAGGCTGCAAGCAAAGTTTCTCCGGCCGCCCGCGGATCACTGCCCGGCTTGCCGTGGAGGGCGATGGTGGCCATGCGCAACCGCCTTATTCACGGCTACTTCGATATCGACACCGAAGTCGTCTGGGCAACGACCCAAGTCGAGTTGCCGGCCCTGATCGATCAACTGGCCGGCACGCTCGCCGGCCGCGAATCGGACTGACGGGGAAAGTCTGTTCCCGCTGCCAAGCTGTCCGCATGGTCGGCGACGCGAAAATCGGAGCGTGGATTATCAGCGAGTGCAAAATGGGGTCAGACTCGATTTATGACAAAAGGTTATCGACGCTATCATTCCGCCGTCTCCCCTTTGCCGGCGCATGTGGTCGAGGCACTGGCTGCGCCGACAGAACTCGCCGAACGCCGGAGGAACTTCGTTGCGGCAGCGGCGGCGGCCGAAAAAGAGGTGGTTCGCGACGGGGTGGTCTGCGACGCGGATGAGGTGTTCGGCTATTTGCGCGACAAGCTTGCGTCGCGTCGAGCGCGTCGCCCCCCGCCCGATCGGCCCGGGGGGCGGTGAGTGACGCGACTCGTCGTCGCGCCCGCAGCGCTGGAAGATATCGAACGTCGCCGACTTCCTTCTCGACACCGACCCATCTGCAGCCGTGACGACCGGCGAAATTCTGATCGATGGCCTGGGCATCCTCAGGCGGCATCCGTTGATCGGGCGGAGTGTCGAACACGGCTTTCGCGAACTCGTGATCTCGCGCGGGCGTAGGGATACGTGTCGCTATACAAGTACGATCCGGTGGCCGACGTCGCAACGGTTTACGCCGTTCGGCATCAGCGCGAGGCGGGTTACTGACGCCGTCGGCCGAGTCTGACCCGATCGTTCCGGAGAAAACGGACCGGCTTGGGAAACGATGGGAAGGTCGAGCGGTAAATCGGGTAAATCGAGTCTGACCCCATTCCCCCAATGGGTGGGCCCCCGTTTTCATGCTGGTTTGCAAGACCTGGCCGGGGAACTCCGATTGATTCTGCTGTGCGCAACACAAAAATCCGCGCTACACTTAATTATGTGTAAAACAGGAGATCAGCCATGGGCAACGTCAACTTCACTGGCGCGGTAGATCGCGATCTGCTGAAGCGCGCCAAGATCATCGCTGCGAAGTCCGACACGTCGGTCAATGCCTTGTTCAATGCCGAGCTGCGCTATCTCGTCGAGACGTTCGAGGCGGCTGAGGCCAGCAGTAACCAGAATTTCCGCACCCTGCTCGATTTCTCGTTGGGGCGGATCGACGACCTTACAGCGATGAGCGCGCTGGGCATCGACAGCGAGGAAGACCTCTTCCTGTTGATGGCGCAGGCGCATCTGCCGATGCCACGCTTGCCGGAGGCCCGCACCCGACGCATGGTTGATGAACTCAACGCGCTGACGGATTGAGTATGGGGACATCGAATTCCTCGCCGGTCGTCGTCCTGCCGGATGCGGGGCCGCTGATCACTCTCGCCTATGCGGATGCGCTTGAGTTGCTCCTCAAGCCGGGCTGGCCGGTGCGCATCGTGGACATGGTGCTGCAAGAGGTGACACGCAACGCAACCCCCACCAGCGAGAAGATCGCACGCTGGGCTCAGGCCGATCGGGTGGCGATTGTCTCCACCCGGACCCATCAGCACTATCAGGCGGCGCAGCGCAAAGAAAGTGAGAAGATGCGCAAGGCGAACCTCGGTGAGTTGGCGATTCAGGAAGCCATGCACGACATGGCCTTGGCCGAGCCAAACCACGTTGGCGTCTTTCTGTTCGAGGATCACAAGATCGCGCGTGCGAGTTTCCTGGTGCCGGACAACTGCCGCAAGATCAG
>Ga0214472_10008367_pt1 | contig 10800 bp, 11 predicted proteins | sample RVTome_6_FD_207662 | JGI IMG/M metagenome (GOLD analysis project Ga0214472, IMG submission 207662) | Soil microbial communities from uranium-contaminated site in the Upper Colorado River Basin, Wyoming, United States - RVT140D175 | ecosystem: Environmental > Terrestrial > Soil > Contaminated >...
GCCGGGCTCAGGCTCGGCTACCGGTGGACGCCGATCGCCGCCATCGGGCTCTACGTTCCGGGCGGCACCGCCGCCTATCCATCGTCGGTGCTGATGAACGCGCTGCCGGCGAAAATTGCCGGGGTCGACCGCGTCGCCATGGTGGTGCCGGCGCCCAAGGGCGAGATCAATCCGCTGGTGCTGGCCGCCGCGGCGATCGCCGGCATCGACGAGGTGTACCGCATCGGCGGCGCCCAAGCGATCGGTGCGCTCGCCTACGGCACCAAGACCGTCGCCGCCGTCGATAAGATCGTTGGCCCCGGCAACGCCTACGTCGCCGCTGCCAAGCGGCGGGTGTTCGGCGCCGTCGGCATCGACATGATCGCCGGCCCGTCGGAGGTGCTGGTGCTCGCCGACGCCGCCAACGATCCGGCGTGGATCGCCGCCGACCTGCTGGCCCAGGCCGAGCACGACGAGGCGGCGCAGGCAATCCTGATCACCGACGACGGCGGCTTCGCCGACCGCGTTACGAATGCGGTCGAGTCGCACCTGAAGACGCTACCCCGCGCCGCTACCGCGGCCAAAAGCTGGCGCGACTTCGGCGCCGTCATCGTCGTCGGCAAGCTCATGGACGCGCTGCCACTGATCGACCGGTTGGCGCCCGAACACCTGGAGATCGCCGTCGAAGAGCCCGAACCGCTCGCCACCGGGGTCCGGAATGCTGGTGCCATCTTCCTCGGCCGCTACGCGCCGGAAGCGGTGGGCGATTACGTTGCCGGCCCCAACCATGTGCTGCCGACGGCGCGCTCGGCGCGGTTCTCGTCGGGGCTCGGCGTGATCGATTTCCTGAAGCGGACCTCGCTGATCGGCGGTAATGCCTCGACGTTGGCCCGCGTCGGCCCAGCCGCGATCACTCTCGCCAAGGCCGAAGGGCTCGACGCCCACGCGCTCAGCGTGGCGATCCGGCTGAACGTGCCCAAGGACGGCTGAAGGGCATCCGGTCCGCCGTGTCCGCCAACCAGCATATCGTCAAGATCTTCCTCGACGAGAAGACCGATGGCCGCCGCGCCGCCCACGTCGAACACGAGCGCAAGGTCGCGATCTATGACTTGTTGGAAGAAAATCATTTTGCGCCGGTCGGCCGCGATTCGGGGCCGTACGTACTGCATCTCGGCATCGAGGACAACCGGCTGGTGTTCGACGTCCGCACCCAGGCGGACCAGTCGCTCGACAAGTTCACCGTGCCGGTGAATTCGTTCCGCCGAATCGTCAAGGACTACTTCATGATCTGCGAGAGCTACTTCGAGGCGATCAAGACCGCACCGCCGTCCAAGATCGAGGCGCTCGATATGGGCCGGCGCGGCCTCCACAACGAGGGTTCGGATATCCTGCGCGAGCGGCTGGAAGGCAAGGTCGAAATAGACCGGGCAACGGCCAGGCGCCTGTTCACGCTGATCTGCGTCCTGCACGTCCGGGCCTGACCCTGACCGATGGCCGAGCTTCCTTCCGCCGTGCTGTTCTGCTGCACCATGAACTCGGTGCGCTCACCGATGGCCGAAGGCATCTTGAAGTTCCTGCATGGCAACAGCATCTATGTAGATTCGGTCGGCGTCCGCAAGGGTGAGATCAACGGCTACACCATCGCCGTCATGGACGAGATCGGTATCGACATCAGCAAGCATAAGTCCAAGTCCTTCGACGACCTCGAGGATTCGTATTTCGACCTGGTCATCCCATTGTCGCCGGAAGCCCAGCACAAGGCGGTCGAGATGACGCGTGTGATGGCCTGCGACGTCGAATTTTGGAACACCTTCGACCCATCGTTGATCGAGTCCGAGAACCGGGAAACCGTGCTCAACGCCTTCCGCACCATTCGTGACCAGCTGATGAAGAAGCTCGAACAACGCTTTCCGAGGATCAAGGTGGCCGACACGTGAAGCCGGCACGGCCCGCCTGAGGCCCCAGCTTTCCAACGATATGGCGCCTGGGCCAAGCGAAAACCCTTGACCGCGAGGGGGTCGACCCCGTTTTATTGGGCGCCATTTATTCGTGATTTGGGGACCTTATGGCGAAAGAAGACGTTTTGGAGTTTACCGGCACGGTCACCGAGCTGCTGCCGAACGCGATGTTCCGCGTCAAGCTCGATAACGACCACGAAATACTTGCTCACACCGCGGGCAAGATGCGCAAGCACCGGATCCGGGTGCTGGCCGGCGACCGGGTCAATGTCGAGATGACTCCCTACGATCTGACCAAGGGCCGGATCACTTTTCGCTTCAAATAACGGGGCTGGCCGCATGGCGGACCGGCTCCATCGCATACTGCCCCCGGCCGCGGGGACACCGTGAGCGGGCGGCTGATTCTGGCCTCGGCCTCACCGCGCCGGTTGGCGTTGCTGGCGCAGATCGGCATCGTCCCCGACGAGGTCGTGGCCGCCGACATCGATGAAAAACCGCGCCGCGGCGAGCTGCCGGGCGAGTTGGCGTTGCGGCTCGCCGCCGCCAAGGCCCAGCACGTGGCGAAGCGATTTGCCGGTGACTTCGTACTCGGCGCGGACACCGTCGTCGCCTGCGGCCGTCGCGTGCTGCCAAAGGCCGGCGATGAGCGAGAGGCCCATGCCTGCCTGAAGCTGCTATCGGGACGGCGTCATCGTGTTTTTGGCGGCATCGCCGTCGTCGACCCGAGGGGAACACTGCACGGCCGCCGAGTGATGACCACGGTGGCATTCAAGCGGCTTACCAAGGGCGACATCCAGGGATATCTCGCGGCCGGCGAATGGCGGGGCAAGGCCGGCGCCTACGCAATCCAAGGCCGGGCTGGCGCGTTCGTCAGCCGCGTCAACGGCTCGTACTCGAATGTCGTCGGGCTTCCGCTTTACGAGACGGCGGCGCTGCTGGCCGGGCTCGGTTACCGCGGCGGCGGGGCGGCGTAGGCAGAAATGACCATCGATCGCATCCTCATCAGCAAAGGGCCTGGGGAAACCCGGGTGGCGTTGCTTTCGGGCGAGCGACTGACCGAGCTGTTGGTGGCGCGGGCCGGGCATGACAGCATCGTCGGCAATATCTACCTCGGCCGCGTCGAGGCATCGCTGCGGGGGCTGGATGCTGCGTTCGTCGATATCGGCCTCGAGCGCGCCGGCTTCCTGGCGCTGCCAGAAGCGCGGCCGCCCGGCAGAGAAGGCGGCAGCGACCGCATCGGCGACTATGTGAACGAAGGCGATGCGGTTCTGGTACAGGCGGTCCGCGATCCGACCGAGGGCAAGGGCGCTAAGCTGACCGCCCACATCAACGTCGCCGGCGTAAACCTGGTGTTCCGGCCGCGGCAGCCGGGGGTGACCTTGTCGCGGCGCATCGCCAATGCCGACCGCGCTCGCATAGAGGTTGTAACTGCGGCCCTCGGCATCGACGAAGGCGGCTTTATCGTCAGGACCGCGGCGGCGGTGGCGTCGCCGGACGCCATCTGCCGCGAGGCGGGCGTATTGGTCGAGCGCTGGACCGAGATCACCGACCGCATCGGCCTGGTCAAGGCGCCGTGCCTGATGGCCGCCGGTCCCGGCACCGCCAGCTTGGCGCTGCGCGAGGTCGGCGCCGGCATCGCGGATGTGATCGCCGACGACGTCCAGGTGCTAGCTGAGATGCGCGCCTACTGCCGGGCCGAGATTCCCGATCTGGTTTCGAGGATCGAGGCATATACGGGGTCCGAGCCGTTGTTCGAGGTGCATGGCGTCGAGGAGCAAATCGAGGCGGCATTGTCGCCGATTGTGCCTCTTGCTAGCGGCGGTTCGCTGATCGTCAGCCAGACGCCGGCGCTTTGTGCCATCGACGTCAACACGGGTGGCGCCGACATCGGCTCGCGGGAAGAGACGGCGTTCGCCGTCAACATCGAGGCGGCGCGCGAGGCAGCACATCAGATGCGTCTACGCAACATTTCCGGACTGGTGGTGATCGATTTCGTGCCGCTCAAAGATGAAAGCTGCAAGCGTCACGTTCTTGACGTGCTGATCGAGGCCGCCCACGCCGATCCGCTCGGCCCGCACGTAGTCGGCTACACGCGCTTGGGCTTGGTCGAGGTGACGCGGCGCCGGCACGGCCTGTCGCTGCTGGAGATTTTCGGCGGACCATGGTCCGAAACCACACCCGCGACCGCCAAGTCGCCGCTGACGCTGGCGCTGGAGGCGCTGCGCGGTGTGTCGCGCCGAGCACGCGGCGGGACGACGGCGCCTCTACTGCGCGTCTCGCCGGCGGTGGCCGCGGCGCTCGCCGGCCCGGCGGCAGCTGCGAAACGGGAAGCGGAGGCGACGCTCGGGGTTGCCATCGCCGTTGCCGCGGACCAGACTTTGCCCGACGACGGCTGGGAGGTCGTCGCCGGCGGGCAATGACAGGCGGGACAGGGAGGCATGGCGAAAAAAACCAAGGACCCGGCCGAGGTGGTGCCGCTGAAGATTCGCAAGTGCCCTATTTGCGGCAAGCCAGCGAAGCGCGCCTACCAACCGTTTTGTTCCGGCCACTGTGCCGACATCGATCTCGGCCGCTGGCTCGACGAGGGTTACCGGATTCCGACGAACGAGGCTCCTGGCGAACTGGCCGACGGCGCCGCCGGCAACGAGGATGGCGCCCCTGAAAAACGCTGATAGCCCGCCGTCGGCCGACTTTGGTAATCGTCGGAATCCTGCGGCTGGCCGCGATTTTGGGCAGTCGGTAGACAGTCGCGGCGAATTCTTTTATAAGCGGCGTTCGCGAGGCCTCCCGGGGCTTCCCGGGCCCCAGGCCCGTGTCGTTTTTCGGGAAATGCCCAGGTAGCTCAGATGGTAGAGCAGCGGATTGAAAATCCGCGTGTCGGTGGTTCGATTCCGCCCCTGGGCACCACCACTCCTACACTTCGGTTTGGTGTTTGTTCTCCCTGCGCCATATTCGCGATCTCGCCGACCAGCTCGATCTCGTGGCCCTTCCCGAGGGGATGCATAACGACGCACTCGATCACCCCCGCATCCGTTCACCCTTGGGATCGAACGGCGGCATCACAACCATGGCCGCCTTGCGGCGTTCGCCCAGGATCTCGACCTCGAATCGGCCGTTCGGTTTGCGGTCGCCGAGATCAGCCGGAACATAACCCTGAGCCATCGACAGGCCGACGTAGTGGGCATAACCACCAGATGTGACCCAGCCGACCACGGCGCCATCGTGCCAAATTGGCTCGTCGCCTAGGCAGTCCGCATCGCCTGCCTCCACCGCGAGGAAAACCAGCCGGCGGGTGGGTCCCTGTTGCTTTTCGCGGAGCGCCGCGCCGCGGCCGATGAAATCGTTCTTGGAGAAATCGACGAACCGGCCGAGCCCGGCCTCGCACAGGCCGTAGATCGGGCGGAATTCACGCGCCCAGGTACCGAAATTCTTCTCCAGACGCAAAGACGTCAACGCCCGGCTACCGAACAGCCGGATTCCGAAATCACCACCCGCCGCCATGATCAGGTCAAAGAGGGTGCGCTGGTATTCCGGCGCCACCCAAATCTCGTAACCGAGATCGCCGGTGAAGCTTATACGCCCGACCTTGGCTGGCACCGGGCCGATGTCGATCCCGCGGAAATCGAGGAAGCGGAATGCAGTGGCGGAAACGTCGGGTTTGGTGAGCCGGGCGAGGACTTCGCGGGACTTGGGGCCAGCGATCGATAACCCGACCAAGCCGAGACCAAGCGGCAGGACTCGAACAGATCCGTCGGCCGGCAGGTGCCACTCGAACCAACGCATGTGGTACTGTTCGGCCTGGCCGGTGCCGAAGACGTAGAACCGCTCGTCGCTGATCTTGGCGACGGTGAAATCGCCGATTAGTTTTCCCGAAGGATTGAGCATCGGCGTCAGTACGATCCGGCCGCTGCACGGCATCCGGTTCGCCATGATCCGCGAAAGCCAGGGTTCGGCGTTCTCCCCAGTCACCTCGTATTTGGCGTAATTCGAGGTCTCAATCAGGCCCACGCCGGTCCGCACTGCCCGGCATTCCTCGGCCACGTAGACGAAGTCGGTCGAGCGATGGAAGGAGAACTCGTCCTTCTTGCCCCGGGGCGCGAACCATAGGGGCATCTCCATTCCCCAGGCGTCCCCCATGATCGCGCCCGCCGCCAGCATCCGGTCGTAGATAGGCGTCGTCCGCAGCGGCCGGCCGGCGGGAAGCTCTTCGTTTGGAAAGCGGATGCGGAAGCGGCGGGAATAGTTCTCGCGTACCTTGGCGTTGGTGTAAGCGAGCGTTGCCCAGTTACCGAAACGTGCCACGTCCATCGCCCAGACGTCAAAACCGGGATCGCCTTCGACCATCCAGTTCGCGAGCGCAAGGCCGACGCCGCCGCCCTGGCTGAACCCGGCCATGACGCCGCAGGCCACCCAGTAGTTGCGCAAGCCCCGGACAGGGCCGACGACTGGATTTCCGTCGGGGGCGAAGGTGAACGGACCGTTGATGATCTGCTTGATGCCGGCCCTCTCGAAGGCCGGGAAGTGGCGGAACCCGACCTCCAGTGACGGCGCGATCCGGTCAATGTCCGGCTGCAGCAACTCGTTGCCGAAATCCCACGGGGTCTCGCGTGGTGACCAAGGCCGCCCGGCACTTTCGTAGGTGCCCATCAGCATACCGCCGCGTTCCTGGCGCATGTAGATCTCGCCGTCGAAGTCGACCGCATGGAGAATCTCCCGCCCCGTCGCCTGGTTTATCGCCGCGACCTCCGGCATTTTCTCTGTGATCAGATACATGTGTTCCATGGCGAGGATCGGCAGTTCGAGGCCGACCATACGGCCGACCTCCCGCGCCCATAGGCCGCCGGCATTGACGACATGATCGGCTCGGATAGTGCCTTGGTCGGTGATCACGTCCCAGCCGCCTTCGGGCCGTGGGCAAAGATCGGTAACCCTGGTACGGAGATAGACCTCGGCCCCGTTCTGCCGCGCCGCCTTGGCGTAGGCGTGGGTGACACCGTAGGGATCGACGTGGCCCTCGTTCGGATTGTAAACGGCCCCAACAAATTGGCTCTTGTCCATCAGGGGAAAAATCTTCTTCGCCTCGTCGACCGAGAGGATTTCCGTGTTCATGCCGAGGTAGCGTCCCTTGGCGTGAACGGCCTTGAGCCACTCGAACCGCTCTTGGGTCGCCGCAAGCATGATCCCGCCGGTCATGTGTAGTCCGCAGGACTGGCCGGATATCTCCTCAATCTCCTTGTACAGCCCGATCGTGTACTGCTGCAGTTTGGCGACATTGGGATCGCTGTTGATCGTGTGCATGCCGCCGGCCGCGTGCCAGGTCGAGCCGGAAGTCAACTCGGAGCGCTCGATCAGCACGATATCGCGCCAGCCGAGCTTGGTCAGGTGGTAGAGAACACTGGCGCCGACTACGCCGCCGCCGATCACCACCACTTGCGCCAGTTGCTTCATGTCATTTCGCTTTTCTCGGCCACCGCCAGAGAGGCCTGACACGCTTCAAAGTATCTGGCCGAGGAATTCGCGGGTCCGAGGGTCCCTTGGATTGGCAAAAAAAGTGACCGGTGGGCCGTGCTCAACGATCACACCGCGGTCGGTAAAGTAGATGTGATCGGCGATTTCACGAGCGAAGCCCATCTCGTGGGTGACCAGGATGCAGGTCATCCCTTCCTCGGCGAGTTCCTTGATGGTGACCAGGACTTCTTTCACCGTCTCAGGGTCTAGTGCCCCGGTCACCTCATCGAACAGCATTACCTGGGGGTTCATCGCCAGCGATCGGGCGATCGCGACGCGTTGCTGCTGCCCGCCCGAGAGCTCGCCGGGATAGGCGTTCTCCTTGCCTTCGAGGCGTACTTTCTTCATTAGTCCCCGCGCCCGCGCCTCGACTTCCGCCTTGGGCTGCCCGAGAACATGGATCGGCGCCATCATCACGTTTTGGAGGGCGGTGCGGTGAGGAAATAGGTTGTACTGCTGGAAGACCATACCGACTTTCTTGCGCAACGCGAGCTTGTCGAGGGCCGGGTCGTGCACCTCCTGGCCCTCGACCAGGATCGAGCCGCGGTCGATCGAAATCAAGCCATTGATGCAACGCAGCATGGTCGACTTGCCCGAGCCCGATGGGCCAATGATGCAGATCACTTCGCCCATCTTCACGTCAATGCTAATGCCCTTGAGCACGACGAGTTGTCCGAAGGACTTGAACACCCCCCTGATCGAGACGATCGGTTCCGCCGGGGTCCAGTTCATTCCACCGAGCCTTCCCCCGTTAGCCAATCACGGTGAAATGCCGCTCAAGGCGGACGGTGTATCGGCTGATCGGATAGCAGTAAATGAAGAACCATGAGAGGACATAGAGGTAGATTGGGATCAGAAGGTCGACCCGATTTTCCGCGCCGAGCGCCGCCCTCGTCAACGTCATCACTTCCTGCACGCCGACGATCGACACCAACGGCGTCGCCATGGTCAGGATGGCATAAAGGTTCATCCACGGCGGCAGGACGCGTTTCACGCACTGTGGCAAGATGATCATGGTCATAGTCTTGCGTCGGCTAAAAGCGAGCGACTCGGCCGCCTCCCATTGCCCAGATGGGATCGACTGGACCGCCCCCCTGACGAACTCCGAGACATAGGCCATCACTGGCAGTGATAGGCCGAAGACAGCCTTGATCCAGTCTGGAAACGGGACAGTCCTGCCGAAGATCGACAACTCGAACGGGATCAGGAGAATGCAGTAGAACAGAAGTACCAGCCACGGCGCGTTTCGGAAGAACTGGGTGACTACCCAGGCGCTCCGGCGCAGCGGGATGCGGAGCGAGACCTGGAACAGGCCGAGAATGATGCCGGCGGCGGTGCCAATTGCCATCGATAAAAACGAGATCAGCAGATTGAACAGGAACCCGCCAAACAGGACCGGCGACCATTTCACCATCAGCGAGAGAATGCTCGGTTGCGCCGCCGCACTCGCGGCAAAGGCGTCGACGGCAAGGCCCAGCCAGAGCCCAGCGACGAGAACGACCGCGGCGCGCAGACTGATCCAATCGGCGAACCTCCAAACCGAAGACTCGCGCGGCGCGAGCCGGAATGGCAGCATCACGGCGAACCCCCCCCGTCCCTCGCTCGCGCGATCCACAGTGGCCATCTCAGGGCCTCCCGAACCCAGGGATTCGCAGGGCGCGTTCCCAGTGATGCAGGATCCAGACGAGCACCGCGATGATGGCGACGTAAGAAAGCAGTACCAGGTTCATCATCTCGCGGACGTTGAGTTCGTCCGACCAGATCTGGGCCGAAACGTAGAGGAGTTCCGGCACTGCGATCGCGTAGGCGAGCGTCGTCGTCTTAACCAGGTTGACGAGGTTGGTACCGAGTGCTGGCAGCGATACCCTGAGCGCCAGCGGCAGCACGACGTGGCGGTAAGATTGCCAGCGGGTGTAGCCGAGGGCCTCGGCGGCCTCGACGGTGGTCCGCGGTACCGCCTCCAAGCCCGCGCGGAAAATCTCGACGTTAAGAGCACCGGCGAAGAACGAGAGGGAAATCACTGCCCAGCCGAATCCGCTGATCGGAGGACGCGTCAATCCGCCGCCGGCATCGATTTGCGGCAGGATCGAGCCTAACGCGAAATAAAAGAAATAGAGCTGGATTAGCGGCGGCGTGTTGCGGAAGAACGCGATGTATCCGTGCGTGACGTTGCGCAGCAGCGCCGACCGGGATCCCTGCACCCAGGCGCCGGTCACGCCGACGAGGAGCGACAGCACAATACAGATGATCGACAGTTCCGCCGTTGTCAGCAGGCCGACGAAGAAACGGCCGCGATCGTAGGCATCGTAGCCGATGGTGAAGTTCATGCGCTGGGTCTCGTGGAGCCAACGGAAGAAGACTTCGATGCGATCCACCGCCTGAATGTTCCCGAATAGAGCCGACCGGCGGAGAGCGCCGGTCGGCTTCAAGTTTGGATTCAATCCGCGGGGCAGCCCGCGAAGGTCGTCACCCCTTGTACTTGTTGTGCATTTCCGTCAGGAAGGGATTGTCCTTGATCCCCCATTTCCGGTTGAGCTCGATCAACTTTCTGGACTTGTGCCAATCGACCGAGACCTTGCGCATGAAATCGCCAAAGGGGCCCTTGAGCTCGGGGAGCGCTACAGCGATGGCCCAGGATTGAAAATCCTCGGTCACCAGCGGCATTTCGTAGGCAGCCCATTGTTTGTCCTCTGACAGCCGCGATTCGATCCAGGTGTTGTCGTAGACGAAGGCGACGCAGTTGCCGTTCTTAAGGGCCGCCGACGCCTCGGGGATGCCGGCGAAGGCGACCAGATCTGGGCCATAGAGCGTGGACACGCGCTTGTTGTAGTAGGCGCCCTGGATGGCACAGACTTTCTTGCCCTTAAGGTCGGTCCATTTCTTAAGGCCCGCTGCCTTGGGCGCAAGCACATTGGTGCCACCGGCGTAGTAGTTCGGTTCGATCATGCCGACAACCTCACGGCGCTTCGGGTTGTCACCCATGGTCGCGACGAGGAGATCGATCTTGCCCTGTGCCAGGAACTCCATGCGGTTGGAGGCGACGACCGGAACCATCTCGAGCTTCACGCCCAGACGGTTCGCCACGTCCTGTGCAAGATCGATCTCGAGGCCGACAATCTTGCCGCTGGGATCGAGGAAGCCCCAGGGTTTGTAGTCCTGCTTGACGCCAACCACGATCTTGCCGCGGGACTTGACCGTCTGAAGTTGATCGGCCTGGGCTGTCGACGCGATCGCACCGACGAGGCTGACAAGCGCGGCAAATGCCAGCGCCCACTTGAATAGTCTCAAATACATGACGTCTTTCTCCCTTTATATACCAGCGTGGAACAGATGTGCACACCCGTACAAACGTACC
>Ga0214472_10008368_pt1 | contig 10800 bp, 7 predicted proteins | sample RVTome_6_FD_207662 | JGI IMG/M metagenome (GOLD analysis project Ga0214472, IMG submission 207662) | Soil microbial communities from uranium-contaminated site in the Upper Colorado River Basin, Wyoming, United States - RVT140D175 | ecosystem: Environmental > Terrestrial > Soil > Contaminated >...
TCCAATCGCCGTCGACGGTAATTGGTTGCGAGCGGCCCACAACTTCAATCTCGATGAGCAGCGAGTTAACGGTATGCAAATCAGTGGACTTATCTTCAAGAAGCATTAGGGCGGCGGCGTGGGCCGCGTCGCGCACCGCAAGGGCCACGGGGTTGGGACCGGCGGCTGCGGTGGCGCGGAGGTAGCCGTGTTCGTTGAGCCGCACGACGACCTGGAAAGATAGATCACGAAGCGCGTGGGGCACGTATTCGGGGGTATACTTGGGACGACGCAGGACGGCGTCACGAACGGTACGTCGTGCGGTGCGCGAGAGCAGAACGCGATGCGCAAGGCTGATCGTTGGGTGGGTCGGTTCACTACGCTCCAGCGCTTGGGAGGCTGAGGTGTGGGGGCAGATGCCCGCCAAAATCAGCGCCCACGACCATGCGAAGAACCTTAGTTTGTGAATCGGCATGCCGATTAGTATAGTGCCGACGCGGACGCGCCTCAAACGACACGTTGCCTTAGGGTGAACGAATGACAACAGATAACGTTGATTTTGCCGGACCGATCAAGGCCGCCGCCGTGAATGTAGCCGCCGCCGTCAAAGCGCGCGTCCTTTTTGTCTACGTGGGTGCCCTGGGCGACATACAAGGGCTCAAGGCGAGCATCCAGGCCCCCACCAAACTGATTCTGGTCTGTCGTGATGAGCAGGATGAACAGCGGGCCAAGAATGCCTCCGTCGCGTTCCTGACCGTGCCCTCTTTTGATCTGACGCGAATGGGTCAGATCAAGATGGCCACGTTGATCGCGTTTTCGCAGGGTTTACTCATGCCGTCCGACGTGTTTGTTTTTCTCAGCGGACTGACCGGTCGCGACGTCGATACGCTGGTGACCATGCGCGTTGGGGGCGAATACGAAATCTTCCAATCTGTCGGCCAACCCAAACTCACCGAACACATCAAAAGAGCGGTTTTCGAGAGGGTGTTGCGTGTGGCGCTGGAGTTGGCGCATGAAGGGCGGGAGGGGAAGCCGGTGGGTGCGTTGTTCGTCATTGGCAATCACCGCGACGTGGAGAAGGCCAGTCAGGAGGGGCGAATCAATCCGTTCAGGGGGTATGCCGAGAAAGAACGCAACATCCTTGACGATGCCATCAAGGATACAGTCAAGGAAATCGCCAAGCTCGACGGCGCGTTCGTTATTAAGGGCAACGGTGTGATCGTGTCGGCCTGTGCGGTTCTTCGACCGGCGATGGCGGGGGATATCCTTCACCAGGGACTCGGAGCCAGGCACGCCGCCGCCGCGGCCATCACCGCCAACACGAAATCCATAGCCATCACGCTTTCGGAATCCACCGGCGACGTGCGCGTGTGGCGCCGCGGCACCATGATCACCGAAATCGAAAAAGCGCCGCATGCTTTGTTAGATGGAACGATCCCGTCGACTATCGGGTGAGATGCTCTTAATTGGGGAGTTCGTGACACTTTCGGCGGCTGAAATAGGACTTCCGAAGTCGATAGACGATCCCCACGCGCGGGCACTTCGCTTAGCCCGATGCGCTGCGAACTCTCTCTGCCCTATAGAGGCACACTACAACAGCCCAGGGGCAACGCCTTGGGATCAATGACCCGACTCAGCGCGAGCCCTGAAAGGGCGGCGTAGCATTATTCCACCCTTTCAGGGCTTACACGCCAAGGCGTCACCTGTTCTCGGGGCATTGCCCTGGGCTGGTTTATGACACCCCTTTGGGGTTGTTCGATAATGCTGCTGATCATACCCACCAAGAACCACGCCGGGTCGCTGATTCTGTCACACACCCTTAATTGGGGCGCCGGTTTCGCCGGTTGATTGCGGCTGCCCGTAAGAACGACCAGACGTATCCCGCCGCGTCGAGTGTTGTTAATTCACCGCTTATGGAGATATCCTGATCTCGCGTTTTCTGTTTCTGTGCCCAGTCGCCTGAAAGGCCGGTCGAGTCGGTGCCGACCCGGTAGATCAAAAACGGCACGTGCTCGACTCCTTTTATGACAGGTTCCTGCCCGTAATCGACGTGCGAGGAGTGGTCGCCGTAGAGCACGACCAGGGTGTCGTCCGGCAGAGAGCCGATGTAAGTTTGCAACTGCCTGTCCACGTAGCGCATGGAGTTCAGATAATGTTCGCGAGCTGAACTCGGGGTGGGAAACAGCTCACAATCCTCGGGATCCAAAAAGTGATAGGGTCCGTGGCTGGTCAGCGTGATGAGAAAGTGCAGCGCACGGCCGGCGTCTTCGTTCAGCATCGCGCTCGAAACAGCGAATACGTCCTCGTCGGATACGCCCCAATGCTTCGATGTCATCTTGAATTGGGACTCCAGTTCTGCGCGAAACAAAACCTGGTCGAAACCCATCTGGTTCACAACCGGCCCACGGTTAAAGAAGTTGTGATCGTTCCCATGCAGAAAGACGGACCGGTATCCGCCTTGCGCGGCGAGTGCGGCAAGCGACGGGCTCCAATCGAACCCGGTCACGACATAGGGCGTCACGTCGCCGGCCGGATTCAGGTTCATCAACATCGCGAAGTCGGAATCACATGACCCGGATTTATGGATGGCCGTGATCCGGTAACGCATTGAGCGGTCGAACAGATCCCGCAGAAACGGCATGACATGCTGCCCGCCGACCTCAAGCCCGACCACGTCGTAGTCCAGGCTTTCGACCTGGATAATTGTCACCTTGTCACCAACGGAAAGAACCGGCTCCAGCGGCGTTAGCCGGTCTTGCTTGACGCGAGCGGCTTCCATCGCCCGGACCAGCAGGGCGTCCGCGTTCAGATACCGCCATTCGCCGTACCAAGTCAACAGGTAGCCGTTGGTCATGGCCAGACGGTCGACCGTGGCGAACGTTTTGAGTTTCTTGATCTTGTCAATGTATTGGGTCGACAGGAGCGCCAGCAATAAGTACGCAATCCCGCATAGTGCCGCAAAATTGGCACGTTTACGGAATGGCGGCAACGTGCGATTCACCCGGCGAGCGAGGAGAACCAGGATGACTGTGGCCCCCGCGATGAGTGCGATCGATGGCCGGCGAAGCAACTGTGTCGCGAAGCCGAAGACGGCCCAACCCTCACTATAGTGGTAGGTGATCGTGGTCCAGCTCAGTGCCCGGTCGAAATACTCGTAATAGACGACCATCACGGACAGCGCCAGACTACCACCGATCAGAGCCACATGAAGGTGCCAACCTCGGGCCGAGCCGACCTTGCCGGTCAGCAAGAGTACGGCGGTTCCGCAGGCGAGCAGGTCCAACAGGAGGCGTATGGTGCGGCTCCCCACGGCCTTGACCCATGGCAAAGGATAATTCGATCCCGTCGTGTACTCCTGTACGGCAAAAAGAAAAACCGTCCAAGCCGCAATAAGTAAGACCGCATCAACGAATCCCCCGGAAAAACGGGTCTCGACGTTGTGGGAGTTTAGAGGGGCGTCGCTCGTAGGACCGGCTTTGCCGGTGGTTGCTGTATTGACCGATTCGCACATCGGAAAGGCAACCTACCCGAAGTGCTCGGCGATGAATAGGGGTTCGTAAGCCTTTCCTCAACCCCGCCGACGGTTGACCAAGCAACTGTAAGCCGTCGTCCCTGCCGGCTGATCCACAGGTACGTATGCCGATATTTCACCCAGTGCATCGCGAATCGAAAACGTGCCGGGAGGAATCCGGTACGACACGTTGTCAGAAATCATCTGCCAAACAGGCTCCCGATGCCCAGCAATTTGTGGAATATTTGATGGTAAAGGGGCAATACATGGTGGGAGCCCGTTGGCGGCAGGTGCCAACAACGAACTCTCTTTCATCCGGCGGCGTCGATTCTGGTGGGCTCCGTGCGTGTCGGATAGAATAGACGGTATTATGAGCGAACCTACGCCATACAGAGATGGTAAGCAACCTACCACGTTGCATTGCCCCCAATGCGGACAGGCCATGCGCGTCGCCGCGGAGCACTTGGGCGTTGCGGTCGCATGCCCGCGATGTCGGCAGTCGATCGAACCGTGGCGATTGGTTTCGCCCACGCCCCCGGCCAACCCACGCCAACCCTTCCCCGGAGCGAGTGGTTTTTCTTGGCGCAACCGCTGGATCGCCGGCGCACTGGCGATTTTGCTTCCCGGACTCGGGGTGCATCGGTTTTATATGGGTTTTGTGGGGATTGGAATTGCGCAAATCGTGGTCACGATTATTACTTTCGGAATCGTCGGTCCGATCTGGACCTTTATTGAGGGCATTCTGTGTTTCTGCGGTGCGATGCGCGACGTGGATGGATACCCGCTTCGAAACTGACGGATTTGTGGCACACGTGGCGTGGGCACGGACCTACCAATCCCGAACTGAAGGCTTCAGCCTGGGCAGACAAACGTATTCTGCAAGCCATGGCCTGCCGATGGATCGCGCGGGCTAAAGCCCGCGGCTCAGCTTGTTGTGAAAGCATCACCGGCCGGAGCGCCGGTGTCACGCGTTTCAACAACCGCCTTTGAGAAACGTGCCGGCCGTTCGGAAGAGAATGATCATGTCCAGCTCGAAAGACATGTGTTTGAGGTAATAAAGATCGAATTGGAGCTTGCGCTTGGCGTCCCCCACGGAGGCTCCATATCGAAAGCTGATCTGTGCCCAACCTGTGATGCCCGGTTTGACCAAGTGCCGTTCGCTGTAGAAGGGCACCTTCTTGCGAAGCTCTGCGACGATGTCGGGCCGTTCCGGTCTGGGGCCGACGACGGACATATGACCGGCCAGCACATTCCAAAGCTGCGGCAGCTCGTCGAGTCGCGTCTTACGCAAAAAACGACCTACGCGCGTCACACGCGGATCATTGGGCGTACACCAAATGCTCTTTCCGTTTTCCGCGTCCGTTCTCATCGTGCGGAACTTGTAAAGCTTGAAGACCTTGCCGTTTTGCCCAACGCGGTCTTGCGAATAAAAAGCCGGGCCACGATCGCACAGGCGAACCGCCAGCGCTATGAGCGGCCAGAGCGGCGCGGAAAGAATTAAGGCCACACCTGCAATGACCACATCGTTAATGCGTTTGAGCGTGGCGTGCCGGTCGCAATGGACCGTAAGGTCCGCGAACAAGAACCAAGAGGGTGTGATTTCATCGACCAGGATTTGCCCGGTCGCTTTTTCATAGAAGATGGCCTCATTGGTCACTCGACATCCGTGCTGCAGGCAGGGTACGACCCAATCCATCACGCGGCGATCTTGCGCTGCGCTATCGGAAACGACAATATCGGTCACCCCCATTCTACCGAGTTGCGTAAGCTGATCGTCCACGCCGCCGACGTAATTCGGATCGTTTGGAAGTACGGATTCATCGCGGTCCAGGGTGGCGTAACCCATCAGTCGGTATTCGCCGAGCAACCCGTCGGCTTGCGCGGTCTCGAAAGATTCAAACAGCGGTCGAGCCCCGATAACCAGCAGACCGCAATGAATCTGCTTCGCCAGCCAGCGAGCGAGCACCCGGATGCTTACACCACCGATGATGAAGATGAACATAGCCAGCGCGGTGGATCGCCGGCTGACGGTGGCGTACATGAGGACGTATATGATGGCGTAGGCAATGACGGTGGCCGTGGTCGTCGTCAGACCGATACGCGTCAAGATCCGTGACCGACTGAGAATCGTCTCCCGTTCGTACAGTCCAAAGACCAGGCTCGCGATGACCATAGCGAAAACGAAAATCACCGACGCCTGCCAAAGAGCGATGTGGTGCGGCGTCGCGTCGGGTGGCGGCGGGAAGGTCTGATAAGCCACGGTGATGCCAACCAGCAGAGTCACCATATCTACCAGTAGCCATGCCGACGGCGGCATGCTGAGCACGGCCCGACCGATAACACGAATCAGTCGTTCCCGAAACGTACCGAACGCCATCCGTCCGGCTCGAGAAGCTCCGGGCGTTAGCGTTCCGATCGACCGCGGTGCTAGGGCAGCACCGCCGGAGATATCCGAACCCACAATCATTGGTGCGCGCATCGACTCCCTTTTCGCAATTGTTTCTTGATCTGTGCATCGGAAGATGACGGCGGCGAGGTGAGTTATCGGGAGACCCCGAACTCCGCTCGCATCGGAGCTTATTAGCGGGCGGAGCCATAATCGTTAGCGAGAGGCTCCACATAGACCCAATCGCTGTTTTTAGGGTCAGTGTGGCGCATTCCGACCCGATATCGCATGGAGTGACTGATACCCCGAGGTTTGATGTTTGGGGTGGATATGTTGGCAGGCGTTCGCGCCCAAAGCTTGAGGTCTGACTTGCCAAGAAACATGGGCTGTACCATTTCCGCGCTCGTAGCGTTGACGTTTCTCGGCGGATGTAACGCCGAGAAACGCAAAGAGGTGTGGATCGCGCCGCCGCGTGTGGATTGGGAGCACGTTTCCACCATTCCGGTGTGCGCGGTGGACGAGGGCTACCGCATTCTGAAGCGTGACCCGACGAGCGACATTTTTCCGGCATCCATTGGCGTAACGCGCATCGCCATCGAAGTAACCGATGAGCGCGCTCAAACCACAAAGCCACTGCTCCTGACCGATCCGCGTAATGAGTTTCTACAATGGAACCGCGCGTTCGACGACCTCATGGCCATCAGTGAAGTGTTCCCGATCGTTAATCGAGACTTAGGCGGGTACGAGGCCGACCCGGCGCAGATCATCGCGGCGACGCGAGCGCTACACGCCAAGCTCGGTATGGTGTATGCGGTCAACGAGCTGAGCCCGACGCAGGCCGAGATGTTCGGCGTGATCTATGACACAAAAACGGCACGGGCCATCGCCACCATCCATGCCCGTGAGGAATCCGAGCCGCCGCCGGAAGTGGATCCGGACGAAGACCCCGATCTTTGGAAAACCGACGCCCGGGCGCTGGTGCGCCAGGAGTTCGAGCGACGCGTGCAAGCTTGTATGCGCGAGATGATTGAACGAGACGTAAGAACGACCACCAAGGTCCCGGAGGGTTGGACACCGGCCGGTCCGGTTCGACCCGTCGAATGGCCGCCGCGTAATTTCCGCACCGGACGGCCGTAAGAGGGCGTTCAATGGGTTCGTTTACCACGGTGGATACGGTGTGCCGTATCCCTTGTTGGAATGCTAGCTGTCAGCGATCAGCCGTCAGCAAAAATAGGGTTTCTGTCGCGCAACGCATGGCCAGGGAAAAGGTTGCACTCCGTCTTGGTTGTGGGTGCCGGCTGCCGGAGGCCTCTGGCTGAAAGCTGATGGCTAAGAGCTGATGGCACTACAAACACGCTCTACAACACGGGAGTATTCGCCCATTACCGACAGGTCGTTGCCCGGCGGTGTTGGGAATCTCCCCCGACCGCGCTTGCTCATCCGTCGCTACGTCGAATTCCTCACCTTCCTGACGATACTGTTCGTGGTCCAAACCGGGCTAGTGCCCTACGATTTTCTGCAAGACGATGTCAATTATGGGTCAGCGGAGTTCCTGAGCGGCGCCGCAGCGAACCTGATCACCCGCGACATCGTCAGCAACGTTTTTCTCTACCTCCCCTTGGGTGTCCTGCTACATGGCTCGCTTGCGAAGCGCCTTCGATCGCGCGGCATGGCTTTGATCATAACCGTTATCTTCGCCGGTGCGATGAGCCTGGGAATCGAATGGATTCAATCCTATTCACTCGCCCGCGTTTCATCCCTGTTCGATCTCTTGGCCAACATCGGCGGTGCCCTGCTGGGGGCATCGCTGGCCTGGATCGCACGACTTACGCTTCCACGAATACTGGCTGATGCGTTGGTTGCGGTTCACGAGTGGCCTCGCACCGCATTGCTTCGGGGATACGTTGTAGCGCTCATTATCTTCGCGGCGATGCCGTTCTCGTTTTCCTTCACGTCTTCGGGAATCAAGAAGGCGGTGAAATCAACCCACCTCATACCGTTTGAGCTCACGACCCTCGATGAAGCACTGGCCGACGACGTGCTGGCCAAGGGTGATTATGTGGCCCAAACACATCTCGAATGGCGACGCATGAAACGCTGGTCTAGTTGGACGGCGGAGACGGTGTCGTTTGTCTTGCTCGCCTGGCTGTTGCAGATCGTTCTTCGTGGCGATTACGGATTCACGCGCGGTGCGGCGTTTCTGCTGGCCTGTTGGATCGGATGCGGAATAGCGATCGGACTCAGTGCGATGCAATTCGTCATCGTATCGCGGGCGAGCGACGTGACCGATGTTCTGTTTCGCATGCTCGGATTGGGGATCGGGCTGATTACCCGTTGGATCTACTTTACCAACGTCGTTCGATGGGAACGTGGGCTGCCGGATTACCAGTTGCGTCGATTGGCCAAGGCGGGGTGTGCGCTGGCGGCGGTCTTTATTCTTTACAACGGTGTGATTCCCCTGACGTTCGACGCCGGGGCGGCAGGGCCGATCCAGTCGATCGAGTCCAGTGGTTTTCTTCCGTTCCGTGCTTATTTTGTCGCCCGCTTCGACGTCATGATGGACGACGTGATGGAGAAATTCGGTGCGTACGCCGTCTTCGCGTGGCTCTTCGCGTTTTATCTTTCGCCCACGGCCTCGCTTCCCGTCAGACCGCGCATGAAAACGGTTCTTGCGACCGGCGTCGCCCTTTCGCTGGTGATCGAAGCCGTCCAGATGTTCATGACGGTTCGTATTACGAGCCTGACCGATCCCCTATTGGCCCTGGCCGGATGTCTGATCGGTGTGATCACACTGCAGCAAATGGCCATGTTTCACCGCGACGCGACTGACCTGGTTCCGGTGCGTATTCAGGTACCGTCCGATGCGGTCGAGCCGCTACCCCCGGCGGACGCCCTCATTGCATCGCTCACCGACCCTCATCCCGACGCCCCTATCGAACCCTCGCGCGGGCGCCAACCGTCCCGCCGTCTCCGATAGCGGAAGACAGTCCTACGCGGGCGCTCCATTGTTGCGCAGCAAGCGTGCCGGCCCCGAAATGTTATCCGTCTCCCACCCTTCGCAAAGGGCGAAGGATGGGGCGCCCATCTTCGTACTGGATCACGACTCGCGTGCCTTCCGCAATGGTGATATACCATCAGAGCACCGGGCGCGAGCCCTGAAAGGGCGGCATAGCATTATTCCACCCTTTCAGGGCTTACACGCCAAGGCGTCACCTGTTCCCAGGGCGTTGCCCTGGGCTGGTCTATGACACCCCTTTGGGGTTGTTCGATGATGCCGCGGATCATACCCACCAAGTACCAAGCCTGCCCGCCGACTCTGTCACTCACCCTATCACAGGATCGGTTGCGGCGGCGCTTTGCCACGCTTTGAAGAAGTCGTCATAATCTAGCGTCCGAACAGCGGACGCGAGGGGCCGTCGTGGTCGCGCGTCGAGGAAGTCATGGACATCATCAGCAGCACAATAGCGGAATAGGAGTTCATGGGTGGGTAATACGATCCAAGATTTGCTAAGCAACGGTCAATCCATCTGGTGCGACAACATCAGCCGGTCGATGATCGACACGGGCGAGCTGAATCGATTGATCGAATTGGGTGTCGTTGGCGTGACATCCAATCCGACGATTTTCATGAAGGCCATCACGGGTGGAAGCGATTATGACACGCTTTTTCACGAGTTGATGGCCACCGGGAATGACTTGATGGGCATCTACGAAGGGTTGGTTGTGCCCGATATCGTGGAAGCCGCCGATGCCTTGCGCCCGGTGTACGATCGAACCAACGGTGTGGACGGCTTTATCAGTTTGGAGGTCAATCCCACGCTCGCTTTCGATACCGATGCCACCGTGGCCGAGGCTCGAAGGCTTTTCGCCGAGCTCAATCGTCCTAACATACTGATCAAGGTTCCTGCGACCGAGGAAGGTATCCCCGCCATCGAAACGCTCATCGGGGAGGGCATCAACGTCAACATTACGCTCATCTTTTCCATGGCCATGCATGAGAAGGTGATGCAAGCTTACATCGCGGGATTGAGGCGATTCGACGCCGCCGGTGGAGATGTTTCCCGGGTCGCGTCCGTGGCCTCGTTTTTTGTCAGCCGCGTGGACTCGATGATCGATGAAATGTTGGATGAAAAGGCATCAGACGACGTCCGCGTACAGAGGCTATTCGGGAAGGCGGCCATCGCCAATGCCCGATTGGCTTACGCACGATTTGAAGAGTTCTTTGCCGAAGACGGCACCTTTGGCCCGTTGGCCCGAAAGGGCGCCCGGGTGCAGCGACCGCTGTGGGCCAGCACCAGCACCAAGAATCCCAGCTATCCCGCCACGATGTACATTGATGGCCTGGTCGGACCCAACACCGTCAACACCGTTCCCCCGCAAACCATCGAAGCCATGCTCTTGGACGGCAGTTCTTCGGTGACCATTCGAGACGACATGTCCGGTGCCCGTTCAACCCTGGATGAGCTCAAGCAGATCGGTATCGACCTGGATATGGTCACGGACAAGCTGCTGGTGGACGGTGTGGAAGCGTTTTCGCAATCATTCGAGCAGTTGCTCGAAAACCTGGCCCAAAAGCAGGAACAGCTCAGCGCCGCCAATTAACATCGCTTCGGCCTGCTCGTCATAGGTACTTGGTCATGTAGAGCCGGCGTCTCAACCGGTTGGACGGGGTCCGTGACAGAAACGGCGGGCTGTTTACATACGGTGGTGGTGTGGGAGGGCGAGGCTCCTGCCGAGCCAGGCAGGCGCTCGCATGGGTGCCCCATCCTTCGCCCCTTGCGAAGGGTGGGGGACGGGAAAAATCCCTGGGTGATCATGCGGTCTATCCATTCCTCACCCTTGCTGCGCGAGTATGGGGTATCCGCGCAAACTCGGTAATGGTGGGCAGTGCCCACCCTACGCATGGGTGCCCCATCCTTCGCCC
>Ga0214472_10008369_pt1 | contig 10800 bp, 8 predicted proteins | sample RVTome_6_FD_207662 | JGI IMG/M metagenome (GOLD analysis project Ga0214472, IMG submission 207662) | Soil microbial communities from uranium-contaminated site in the Upper Colorado River Basin, Wyoming, United States - RVT140D175 | ecosystem: Environmental > Terrestrial > Soil > Contaminated >...
ACTTCCGCGGTAACGACAAGATCAAGGGCATCCTGCTGCGCATCGACAGCCCGGGCGGGGCCGTGGGGGCCTCGCAGGAGATCTTCGAGGAAGTGAAACGCACCAACCTGGTCAAACCGGTGGTGGCCTCCCTGGGTTCTGTGGCCGCTTCGGGGGGGTATTACGCGGCCCTGGGGGCCGAGCGGATACTGGCCAGTCCCGGCACCATCACCGGCAGCATGGGGGTGATCATCAAGTTCCCCAATCTTCAGGAACTGTTCGACAAGATCGGCTACCAGGCCATGGTGGTCAAAAGCGGGCCGATGAAGGATATCGGTTCTCCCAACCGGCCGATGACCGACGAGGAACTCACCATGCTGCAGGAGTTGATCGACACCACCCTCGACCAGTTCATCCTCGCCGTGGCCGAAAGCCGATCCATGACCGAGGCGGAGGTCAGACCGCTGGCCGACGGCCGGATCTTCTCGGGTCAGCAGGCCCTTGAACACGGCCTGATCGACGGACTGGGCAATTTCACCGACGGAGTCACGGCGGTAGCCGAACTGGCCGGACTCGATACCGGCGAACCGCCCCATCTCGTCTATCCGGAAAAAGAAGGCCTTTCCATCTTCAGTCTGCTGTCCGGCTCCGGCCAGGAGAACTTATGGAACCGGCTGGGACACGGCTACCCGGTCCTTTCGTACGAGTGGAGCACCCCTTTTTGACTCCCGGGAACCGTTCAACGGTAATTCAAGGAAGGAATATGCTGAAACAGGATCTGGTCAACACCCTTTGCGAGACCGCGGAGGGGTATCTGAAACGGGATATCGGGCAGGTGGTGGATATCGCCCTGGAGGCGATAAGCGCGGCCCTGGCCAAGGGCGACCGGGTCGAGATCAGGGGATTCGGCAGTTTCGCGGTGCGGGAGCGGATCGCCCGCACCGCGAAAAATCCCAAGACCGGCAAGGTCATGAACATCCCGCCCCGCCGCACCATCCATTTCGCCATGAGCAAGTCCCTGAAAGAGACCCTGGTCAAGGCGGGAGAATGATCAGAGCAGAAACTGATCCGGGTCGCCCTTGCCGCGTCGCAGTATCTCCACCTCCTCCCCGATGATGCCGACCACGGTGGAGGGATTGGGATAGATCCGGCCGCCGTCGATCACCACATCCACCCGGTTGCCCAGCAGTTCCTCGACCTCGAAGGCCTCGGAGAGCGGACCGCTTTCCTCTTCGAGATTGGCGCTGGTGGTGACGATCGGATTGCCGAGGGCCGCGACCAAGGCCAGGCAGATGCGGTTGTCCGGCACCCGGATGCCCACGGTTTTCTGGGTGGTCATCATGACCTTGGGCACCGTTTTGGAGGCCGGCAGGACAAAGGTGTAGGGACCGGGCAGGTTTTTCTTCATGAGCCGGTAGGCGATATTGGAGACGTGGCCGTAGAGGCTGACATCCTTCAAGTCCGCGCACATGAAACTGAAGGGTTTGTCCTTGCGGCGATGTTTCAATTGATGGATTTTCTTGACCGCCTTGGGATGGAAGATGTCGCAGCCGATGCCGTAGACCGTGTCGGTGGGATAGCAGATGACGGCCCCGCCCCGCAGCATGTCCGCCACCTGCCGGATGAGACGCGGTTGAGGGTTGTCCGGATTGATCTCTAGCAACATGCTTTCCGCTCCTGTAAAAGGGAGATAAACATAAACCATTCCGGGCCCGGAAGCAACGGCAAAGCGGCAACCTTTTATGATCGGCGCGGCCATCGATATCGGCACCAATACCTTCCGGCTGCTGGTGGCCCGGGCCGGGAACGAGGGGGTTGAACCCCTGGTCCGGGAACTGGTACCGGTCCGGCTGGGGGAAGGGTTGGGCCGGGACCGGCGGCTTGCCGCGGCGGCCAAGTGCCGGGCCATGGCAACCCTGGTCCGTTTCCGGGATATCCTGAAGGACTGCGCGCCCGACACCCTGCGAGTCTGCGCCACCCAGGCCTTGCGTCAGGCCGCCGACGGTCCGGCCTGGATCGAGGAGGTCGGGACGCGGCTGGGGATCGATATCCAGGTGGTTTCGTCCCGGGAAGAGGCGCTGCTCGGTCTGGCCGGGGCCCTGGCCGGGGCCCTGGCCGGGGGCGCCATGGCCTCACCGTTGCCCGGCCCGCTGCTTCTGGTCGACGTGGGCGGCGGCTCCACCGAGATGGTGCTGGCCGTGGATCCGGACCACCCTTTTTCGCCGGCCAACCGGGTGGCCGGCGCGGAGTTGGGGGCCGTGGGACTTACCGAACGGTTCCTGCCGTCCGCCCATGCCGCCGCGGCAGGCATGGCCGAGGCCATCGCCGCCCTGTCCGGCCATATCGAGGCCGGGCTGGCCGCGGCCTGCCAGGGGTTCGACCGCCCGCCGGACCGGGAAAACCTGGCGATTCTGGCGATCGGCGGCACGGCCACCGCCCTGGCGGCCCTGCATCTGGGGCTTGACCGCTATGACGGCAAGCAAGTGCACGGCCATGACCTCCGGGTGGCCGATCTGGACCGGATGTGGGAACGACTGCGGGGCCTCGACCCCGCGCAGCGCAACCTCCTGCCGGGGCTCGGTCAGGGACGCGGCGAAATCATTCTCGCCGGTCTGCGCATCTATCAAATGCTGCTGGCCCGGCTGGCCGCCCCCCTGATGCGGGTGAGCGACACCGGCCTGCTGGAGGGTATCCTGCTGAGCGCCTTGGCGGCCGCCGGGCCGGGGAGACCGACACCGACATGAAAAAGATGCACCCTACCATTCCGTCCCTCTTGTTGCTACCGCTGCTGCTCTCCCTGCTCCTGCTGCCACTCCTGGCCTGCCAGAGGGGCGACAAGGCCGAACCCCTGTCGCTTGGGGATGTCGAAACGGCGACCGCCCGGCCGGAGCCGGCCCCGGAGAGCCGGCCCCTGCGGGTGGCGATCTCGGCCATCGTCTCGCCGCGCCAAACCTTTGTCCTCTACCGGGACCTGCTGCGCTACCTGGAGGCCAAGAGCGGCGAGACCATCCGGCTGGTGCAACGGGAGACCTACGAGGAGGTCAACGAACTGCTGCGGCTGGGCGAACTCGATCTCGCCTTTGTCTGCAGCGGCGCCTACGTCCGGGGCCGCGAGGCCTTCGGCCTGGAGATTCTGGTGGTCCCCCGGGCCTTCGGCGGTACGGTCTATCACTCCTACATCATCGTGCCGGCGGCCAGCCCCGCCACCAGTCTGGCCGACCTGCGCGGCCGCCGCTTCGCCTTCACCGATCCCATGTCCAATACCGGCAAGCTGGCACCCACCTACATGCTGGCCGGCATGGATCAGACGCCCGAGTCCTTTTTCGCGAGCTTCGAGTTCACCTACAGTCATGACAAGTCCATCGAGGCGGTGGCCCGGGGGCTGGTGGACGGCGCCGCCGTGGACAGCCTGATCTGGGAATATCTCGCCGCCACGGGATCGCCGCACACCCGGCAGACCCGGATCATCCAGGTCTCGCCCCCCTACGGCATCCCGCCGGTCGTGGTGCCGCCGGGGCTGGAGCCGCGACGCCGCGGCAGGCTGCGCGATATTTTTCTGGCCATGCACGAAGACGAGGAGGGTAAGAAGATCCTCGACCGGTTGTTGATCGAGCGTTTCGAGGAGATCGACGACAGCAGTTACGACACCATCAGGGAGATGGATTCCCGGGTAGGAAAACATGTTTCTCAATAAGATAACTCCCAAGATAACCCCCAAGATCGCCCTCTTTTTTGCCACCATGACCATGCGGTGGAAATTCTCCATCGTCATGATCGGCATGGTGCTGGTCATAGGGTTCCTGGGGCTTCTGACCATCGAGATGACCGTTAGCAAGGCCCTTTACCGCGAAATCGAGGAAAGGGGGCTGCTGTTGAGCCGCGACGTGGCCGCCGACAGTGCCGAACCGCTGTTGCACGACAACCGGATCAAACTCCGGTTGCTTTTGTACGGCATCGCGGAGCGGGAGAAGGAGGTGCGTTACATCTACATCCGGGACGGCGAGGGGGAGGTCGTGGCCCATACCTTTGCTCAAGGGGTTCCCCGGGGCCTCGCCGAACAGCCGCCTCCATCGCCGGATGATCCCGCTTTCCGGAGCCGGCTCTACGATACCGAGGATGGGGTGATCAAGGAGATCGCCATGCCGATCCTCGGCAGCGAGGTCGGCATGGTCCACGTCGGCCTGAGTCTGGCGAGCGTCGAGCAGGCCATGGCCCGTATCCACCGCCTCATGCTGGCCATTCTCCTGCTGCTCCTGCTGATCGGTATCGGCGGCGCCTTTTTCTTGAGCGCCCTGATCTCCGGCCCCCTGGAAACCCTGGCGGCCCATGCCGGGGAGATCGGCCGGGGCAACCTCGACCTTACCATCCCGGTCCGGGGCCAAGACGAGATCGGCAACCTGGCGGCGACGATCAACACCATGGTGACCGCCCTGCGCCAGGACCTGGACCGGCGGCGGCGGGCGGAGCAGGCCCTGGCGGCGGAAAAGGAACGGCTGGCCGTGACCCTGCGCAGCATCGGCGACGGGGTCATCACCACCGACACCCGGGGACGGGTGGTCCTGCTCAACAAGGTGGCCGAGCAACTGACCGGCTGGCGCCAGGAGGAAGCCGCGGGGTTGCCGCTGACCACGGTATTCAACATCATCAACGAGAAGAGCCGGGAAAAATGCGAGAATCCGGTGACCAAGGTGCTGGAGAGCGGCCAGATCATCGGCCTGGCCAACCATACGGCCCTGATCGCCCGGGACGGCACCGAACGAGCCATCGCCGACAGCGGCGCTCCCATCCGGGACGCCGACAGCGAGGTGATCGGCGTGGTCCTGGTCTTTCGCGATGTCACCGAGCAGAAACACCTGGAGCGGGAAATGCTCAAGATCCGGAAGCTGGAATCGGTCGGGGTGCTGGCCGGCGGCATCGCCCACGACTTCAACAACATCCTGGCGGCGATTCTCGGCAACCTCGAACTGGTGCTCCTGGATACCGGGGCCGAAGACGCACGCCAGCCTCTTCTGGTCGAGGCCCGCCAGGCCTCCCTGCGCGCCCGGGGACTGACCGGCCAACTGCTCACCTTTGCCAAGGGCGGCAACCCGGTCAAAACCCTGGCCTCCATCGACGAAGTGGTCCGGGAGTCCTGCACCTTCGCCTTGCGCGGCAGCAATGTCCGCTGCGCCTTTGCCATTGCCGAGGACCTCTGGCCGGTGGAGATCGACGCCGGCCAGATCGGCCAGGTGATCCACAACCTGGTCATCAACGCCGACCAGGCCATGCCTTCGGGCGGAGTCATCGAGGTGAGCTGCGAGAATGAAGTTCTGGGCCACGACCATATCCTCCCCCTGGCCGCCGGCCCGTATGTGAAGATCGCGGTGCGGGACCGGGGGGAGGGCATTCCTCCTCACCTGCTGGAGCTGATTTTCGATCCCTATTTCACCACCAAGCAGGAAGGCAGCGGCCTGGGACTCGCCATCACCCATTCCATCGTCAGCAAACACGGCGGCTATATCGCGGTGGAATCGGTCCGGGAGCGCGGCACCACCTTCACCGTCTACCTCCAGGCGATCCGGGAGGGGCAGCCGGGCCGGCAAGAGGCGGAGCCGGTCGTCGCCGGGCCGCGACAGCCGCTCAGGGTGCTGGTCATGGACGACGAGGCGGTGGTGCGCCAGGTGGCGAGCCACATGCTTGCCCACCTGGGGCACGAAACGCTCCTGGCCGCAACCGGCGAAGAGGCGATCGAAACCTATCGGACGGCCCTGCGAAGCGAGGCGCCGGTGCAGGTGACCATCCTCGACCTGACCATTGCCGGGGGCATGGGCGGCCGGGAGACGGTGCAACATATCCTGGAGCTGCATCCCGAGGCCCGGGTCATCGTCTCCAGCGGCTATTCCAATGACCCGGTCATGGCCGACTACGCCCAATTCGGCTTCCGGGCCGCGATGGTCAAACCCTACCGGATCAACGAACTCGCCGCGGCCCTGGACCAGGCGCTGTTATAATCCGGGGATAAAAAATGTTTTTCCGCGGCCGCCGGAGTTGGTCTTGGCCAAAACAGTTTTGCATTTCGGCCGTTATTTTTGTATAAAGAATTCTTTTATGCACCGGAATCGGCACGGCCGCTCCGGTCTTGTTGCCGTTCCCGACGCAGGAGTTCCCCGGATACCCCGTCATTGTCCTGTTTCCGACCATTATCTCATCTCTCCCCGCAAGGAGGCCGTTAGCATGCTTCCCGATGTCATAGAGCCGGCATATACCTTCGACGACCTGCTGCTGGTGCCCTGCGCCTCCGAGGTGGTGCCATCGGAGGTCGATGTCTCCACCAGGCTCACCGATACCCTCACCTTGAAGATTCCGCTGATCAGTGCGGCCATGGACACGGTCACCGAACACAAGACCGCCATCACCATGGCCCGGGAGGGGGGCATCGGCATCATCCACAAGAACATGACCGTGGAGGAACAGGCCCGGGAGGTGGAAAGGGTCAAGAAGTCGGAATCCGGCATGATCATCGACCCGATCACGGTCACCGAGGGACAGCGGGTCGCCGAGGTGCAGGCCCTGATGGCCGCCTACAAGATCTCCGGCGTGCCGGTGCTGCGCGGCCGCAAACTGGCCGGCATCGTCACCAACCGCGACCTGCGCTTCGTCTCCGACGCCAACCTGCTGGTCCGGGACGTCATGACCAGCAAGAACCTGGTGACCGCCAGGCCGGGCATCACCCTGGAACATTCCAAGGCCCTGCTCCACGAACACCGCATCGAAAAATTGCTGGTGGTGGACGACGAGGGCAACCTGGTGGGGCTGATCACCATCAAGGACATCGAAAAGATCAAAAAATATCCCAATTCCGCCAAGGACGACAAGGGGCGGCTGCTGGTGGGCGCGGCCATCGGCGTGGGCAGCGATTGCGTGGCCCATGCCGAGCGGCTGGTGCAGAGCGGTGTCGATGTGGTGGTGGTGGATTCGGCCCATGGCCATTCCCGCAACGTGCTCGTCGCGGTGCGGGCCGTGAAGAGCGCCTTTCCGGCCCTGCCGGTTATCGCCGGCAACGTGGCCACCGCCGAAGGGGCGTTGGCCCTGATCGAGGCCGGGGCCAACGCGGTCAAGGTGGGGGTGGGACCAGGTTCCATCTGCACCACCCGCATCGTGGCCGGGGTCGGCGTGCCGCAGTTGACCGCCATCCGCAATTGCAGCCAGGCGGCCAGGCGCCACAACATCCCGGTGATTTCCGACGGCGGCATCAAGTTTTCCGGCGACATCTCCAAGGCCCTCGGCATCGGCGCCCATGCGGTGATGGTCGGCTCTCTCTTCGCCGGCGCCGCCGAGACTCCGGGCGAAACCTTCCTTTTTCAGGGGAGGGCCTACAAGGGCTACCGGGGCATGGGTTCCCTGGGCGCCATGAAAAAGGGCAGCAGCGACCGCTATTTCCAGGAAAACGTCGAGAGCCAGTCCAAGCTGGTGCCCGAGGGCATCGAGGGCAAGGTGCCCTTCCGGGGCCCCCTTTCCGACATGCTCTACCAGTTGGTGGGCGGGCTGCGTTCCGGCATGGGCTACCTCGGGGCCCGCAATGTCGAGGAACTGCGCGCCAAGGCCAAGTTCGTGCAGATCACCGCCGCCGGCCTCAGGGAAAGCCACGTGCACGACGTCATCATCACCAAGGAAGCCCCGAACTACCGGGTGGAAGGCTAAGCCGGGTAGAAGACTAAGAAGGATACGATCGACCATGGATATCCACGCTGAAAAGATTCTGATTCTGGATTTCGGCTCCCAGACCACCCAGCTCATCGCCCGCCGCATCAGGGAGCAGAAGGTCTATTGCGAGATTCATCCGTACAACCTGACCGCGGCGCGAATCCGGGAGATGGCGCCCAAGGGCATCGTCCTCTCCGGCGGCCCCAGCAGCGTCTACGACCGGGAAGCGCCGATCAGCGATCCGGCCATCCTCGATCTCGGCCTGCCGGTTTTGGGCATCTGTTACGGGGCCCAGCTCATGACCCAGCAGTTGGGGGGGCGGGTGGAGAAGGCCGACAAACGGGAATTCGGCAAGGCCGAGCTGGAGGTGCTGCACACCGCCGGCCTTTTCGCCGGGTTGGAGACCGGCAGCGCCGAGTACCAGGTCTGGATGAGCCATGGCGACCGCATCGAACTCCTTCCGCCCGGCTTCGCCGCCTCGGCGGTCAGCAACCACTCGCCCCATGCCGCCATCCGCCACCAAGAGAAACCCCTGGTGGGGGTGCAGTTTCATCCCGAGGTCTCCCACACCCTGATCGGCACCGACGTGCTGCGCAATTTCATCTTCGGCCTCTGCGACTGCCAGCCCCTCTGGACCATGCAGTCCTTTGTGGAGAACACCGTGACGGCCATCCGCGGACTGGCGGGCGAAGACCGGGTCATCTGCGCCCTGTCCGGCGGCGTCGATTCCTCGGTCACCGCGGCCCTGGTGCATCGGGCCGTGGGCGACCGGCTGACCTGCATCTTCGTGGACAACGGCCTCTTGCGCACCAGGGAATCGGAGAGCGTGCTGCGCTACTTCCGGGAGAAGACCGGTCTGCGCGTCATCGCCGTGGACGCCCGGGAGACCTTTCTGAACGAACTGGCCGGGGTCGTGGATCCCGAGAAAAAACGCAAACTCATCGGCCGCCGCTTCATCACCATCTTCGAGGAAGAGGCCCGCAAGGTGGGCGATGCCCGCTTCCTGGCCCAGGGCACCCTCTACCCCGACGTGATCGAGTCCGTCTCCATCAAGGGTCCCTCGGCGGTGATCAAATCGCATCACAACGTGGGCGGCCTGCCCGAGGTGATGAAGCTGGCGCTCATCGAACCGTTGCGCGAGCTGTTCAAGGACGAGGTGCGGCTGCTGGGGCTGGAACTGGGTCTGCCCGCGGAGGCCATCAACCGGCAGCCCTTTCCGGGGCCCGGGCTGGCCATCCGCATCCTGGGCGAGGTCACGGCGGAACGGCTCGACATTTTGCGCCAGGCCGATGTCATCGTCCTGGAAGAGATGAAGAAAAGCGGTTTCTATCACCAGGTCTGGCAGTCCTTCGCCGTGCTGCTGCCCATTCAGACCGTGGGGGTGATGGGCGACGAGCGCACCTATGAAAACGTCGTGGCCCTGCGCTCGGTGGACAGCAAGGACGCCATGACCGCCGACTGGTCCCGCCTGCCCTACGACCTGCTGGGCCGGATCTCCAACCGCGTCATCAACGAGGTGCGCGGCGTCAACCGGGTGGTCTACGACATCTCCTCCAAACCGCCCTCCACCATCGAGTGGGAGTAACTGACAGGCTGTAGGCTGTAGGCTATAGGCTATAGGCTGAAGGCCATGAAGCAACTCCGGCAACCTGAATCGCTCCAGCCGATACTTGGCATATTCGTCAACCCTTAACCGCTACAGGCTTAACCGCTACAGGCTAATTTTATGTTAAAAACCGGCATATATGTCGATGCTGAAAATATCCGCATGTGCGGGGGTTACGGCATGCGTTACGATGTCCTGATCGACCTGGGCAGCACCAACGATTCCGTGGTTCTCCGGGCCAATTCCTATCTGGCCGAGGATCGCAAGCGCACCCAGGAGGACCAGGAATACCGGCAGAAACTCTACAACTATCACAACATCATCCGGCGCTGCGGCTTCAAGCTCATCAAAAAATTCGTGAGCCGCTACGTGGACGACGAGGGGGTGGTCACCACCAAGGCCAATGCGGACATGGACCTGGCCATCGACGCCCTCCTGCAGTCGCGCAACCTGGACCGCATCATCCTGCTGACCGGGGACGGCGATTTCGTGCGGTTGATCACCGCCCTGCAGAACAAGGGGTGCCGGGTAGAGGTGATCGGCTTTAAAAATGTCAGCAACGACCTGCGGGAGTCGGCCGACACCTTTCTGTCCGGCTTTCTGGTGCCCGGGCTGCTGCCCATTAACGGCTCCGGCGGCGGCGAGGAAATCTGGTACCGGGGCACGCCGGTCAATTACAACCAGGAACGTAAGTTCGGTTTCATGCGTTATTTCCGGCTGACCCGCGAGAAGTTGATCCCGGAATCGGTGTTTTTCCACCGCTCCAAGGCCCAGGTGGAAAGCGACCAGGTCTTTCTCAACCCCAACGGCATCTTTGAATTCCGCATCGCCCCCAATCCCCTCAATGAAAATCGTCCCGAGGCCTGGGAGGTCCGGCCCCTGCCGGAGCACGATTAGCGTGCGACACGACAATCGACGGGACGACGAACTGCGGCCGGTCGCGGTGGAGTGGGATTTTCAGCCCCGGGCCGACGGTTCGCTGCTCATCAAGATCGGCGACACCCATGTGGTGTGCGCCGTGACCGTGGAGGAGAAGGTCCCCCCCTTTCTGAAGGAGACCGGCCGGGGCTGGATCACGGCGGAATACGGCATGCTGCCCTGCTCGGCCAGTTCCCGGATGTCCCGGGAGGCGGTGCGGGGCCAGGGAGGGCGGACCTGCGAGATCCAGCGGCTGATCGGCCGTTCCCTGCGCATGATGGTGGATCTGGCCCGGCTGGGCGAACGGACCCTGCGGGTCGATTGCGACGTCATCCGGGCCGACGGCGGCACCCGCACCGCGGCGATCACCGGCGCGGCCCTGGCGGTGGCGCGGGTGATCGGCAATCTGCAAAAACAGGGCAAGATCGGTCCGCTGGCGATCATGCCCCTGGCCGCGGTGAGCGTCGGCCTGGTGGATGGCCATCCCAGGCTCGACCTCGATTATGAGGAGGATTCCCGGGCCGAGGCGGACGCCAACTTCGTCATGAGCGGCGACGGACGTTTCATCGAGATTCAGTGCACCGCCGAGAAACGGCCCCTGACCAGGGAGGAGT
>Ga0214472_10008370_pt1 | contig 10799 bp, 6 predicted proteins | sample RVTome_6_FD_207662 | JGI IMG/M metagenome (GOLD analysis project Ga0214472, IMG submission 207662) | Soil microbial communities from uranium-contaminated site in the Upper Colorado River Basin, Wyoming, United States - RVT140D175 | ecosystem: Environmental > Terrestrial > Soil > Contaminated >...
CTTCCTGGTGCGCGAATACAACAGCGTGCCCAGCAACTACCGGGCCACCGGCACCCTGGGGGATTTTCTAAGGCAACAGAACGTCCTCGGCGTGCAGAACATCGATACCCGGGCCCTGACCCGCCATATCCGGCAGGCCGGCGCCATGAAGGCCATGGTCTCAACCCTGGACTTGGACCCGGCCTCCCTGGTCGCCCGCGCCAAGGCGTCCGAGGGAATGGTGGGGTTGGACCTGGTTGTCGGCGCCACCTGCGCCGAGCCCTATGGCTGGGCCGACAATCGCCCCGCGCCGGGAACCGGCTTTACCACCACCACGCCGGGACGCTACCGGGTGGTGGCCATGGATTACGGCCTCAAATACAATCAACTGCGCCTCCTCGTTGAAAGGGGGTGCGCCGTGCAGGTCATGCCCTCGTCCTCCTCGGCGGCCGATATCCTGGCCCTGCGGCCGGACGGTGTTTTTCTGTCCAACGGTCCCGGCGACCCGGCCGGTATCAAGGGGGTGGTCGAAACGATCCGGGAATTGTTGGGCCGGGTGCCGATATTCGGCATTTGCCTCGGTCATCAGATCCTGGGGCTGGCTTACGGCGGCACCACTTACAAACTGAAATTCGGTCACCGCGGCGCCAATCAGCCGGTCAAGGACCTGCGCACCGGCCGGGTGGAAATCACCTCCCAGAACCACGGTTTCTGCGTTGATCCCGAGAGTCTCGATCCGGAGGAGGTCGAAGTGACCCACATCAACCTGAACGACAACAGCCTCGAAGGGATGCGCCATCGCCGCTTCCCGGTCTTTTCGGTGCAGTACCACCCGGAAAACGCCCCCGGCCCCCACGATGCCCTCTACCTCTTCGACCGTTTCATTGAAATGATGGATAAAAAACATGCCTAAACGAACCGACATACACAAGATCCTGATCATCGGCTCCGGTCCCATTATCATCAGCCAGGCCTGCGAATTCGATTACTCCGGGGCCCAGGCGGTCAAGGCCCTCAAGGAAGAGGGCTACGAGGTGGTGCTGATCAATTCCAATCCGGCCACCATCATGACCGATCCGGAACTGGCGGATCGCACCTACATCGAGCCCATCACCCCGGAAATGGTGGCCAAGGTCATCGAACGGGAGCGGCCGGACGCCCTGCTGCCCACCCTGGGAGGCCAGACCGGCCTGAACACCGCCATCCAGGTGGCCGAGGCCGGGGTGCTGGAAAAATTCGGCGTCGAACTGCTGGCCGCCAATATCGACGTCATCCGCAAGGCCGAGGGACGGGAACAGTTCCGCGACGCCATGCGCCGCATCGGCCTCAAGGTGCCGGAGAGCGCCATTGTCCATACGGTGGCCGAGAGCCGGGAGGCGGCGGAACGGATCGGCTTTCCGGTCATCGTCCGGCCGAGTTTCACCCTGGGCGGCACCGGCGGCGGGGTGGCCTACAACCGCCAGGAACTGGAGGCCCTGGCCACCGTGGGGCTGGATCTCAGTCTCAACACCGAGATCATGCTGGAACGCTCCCTGCTGGGGTGGAAGGAATACGAACTGGAGGTGATGCGGGACAAAAACGACAACGTGGTGATCATCTGTTCCATCGAGAACGTCGATGCCATGGGAGTCCATACCGGCGACTCCATCACCGTGGCCCCGGCCCAGACCCTGAGCGACCGCGAATATCAGGAAATGCGCAACGCCTCCATCGCCATCATGCGGGAGATCGGCGTGGAGACCGGCGGCTCCAACGTGCAGTTCGCGGTCAATCCGGCGGACGGCGAGATGATGGTCATCGAGATGAATCCCCGGGTGTCGCGCAGTTCGGCCCTGGCCTCCAAGGCCACCGGCTTTCCCATCGCCAAGATCGCCGCCAAGCTGGCGGTGGGCTACACCCTGGACGAGATCAGAAACGACATCACCCGGGAAACCTATGCGGCCTTCGAGCCCACCATCGATTACTGCGTGGTCAAGATCCCCCGCTGGACCTTCGAGAAATTTCCCGAGACCGAGGATGTGCTCACCACGGCGATGAAATCGGTGGGCGAGACCATGGCCATCGGCCGCACCTTCAAGGAGGCCCTGCAGAAAGGGCTGCGCTCCCTGGAGATCGGCCGCATGGGTTTCGGCGGCGACGGCAAGGACCTCTTCGGCGATCTCGACCGCGAGGACCTGGAAAAAGGACTGCGCACCCCGAACTCCCAGCGGCTCTTCCATATCTTCGAGGCCCTGCGCCGGGGCATGGACATCGACGCCATCCATCGCCTGACCCACATCGATCCCTGGTTCCTCCGCAACATGGCCCAACTGACCGCGGCCCAGGAGGATATCGGCCGGGGCGGCTTCCAGGGGCTCACTCCAACGGTACTGCGCCAGGCCAAGCAGTTCGGTTTCTCGGATCATCAGCTCGCCTTCCTGACCCGCACCTCGGAAGACGATATCCGGCATCTCCGCCTCGACCACGGCATCAAACCGGTCTACAAGCTGGTGGATACCTGCGCCGCCGAGTTCGAGGCCTATACCCCCTACTATTATTCCACCTACGACCAGGAGGACGAGTCCCGGATCACCACGGCCAAGAAAATCATGATCCTGGGCGGCGGCCCCAACCGCATCGGCCAGGGGATCGAATTCGATTACTGCTGCGTGCACGCCTCCTTCGCCCTGCGGGAAATGGGCATCGAGTCGATCATGGTCAACTCCAACCCGGAAACGGTCTCCACCGATTACGATACCTCGGACAAACTCTATTTCGAGCCCCTCACCCGGGAGGATGTCCTCAACATCATCGAGAACGAAAAACCGGACGGCGTCATCGTCCAGTTCGGGGGCCAGACCCCGCTCAACCTGGCCGTGCCCCTGGCCGAGGCCGGGGTGCCCATCATCGGCACCTCGCCCGACTCCATCGACCGGGCCGAGGACCGCAAGCGCTTTCAGCAGTTCCTCCACAAACTGAACCTCCTGCAGCCGGCCAACGACACGGCCCGCACCCTGGAAGAGGCCCTGGCCGTGGCCGAGCGCATCGGTTATCCGGTGGTGGTGCGGCCCTCCTACGTGCTGGGCGGCCGGGCCATGCGCATCGTTTACAATGAAGCCGGGGTGAAGGAATTCATGGTGTATGCCCTGGGCCTCGGCACCGAACACCCCATCCTGATCGACAAATTCCTCAAGGATGCGGTGGAGGTGGACGTGGACGCCATCTCCGACGGCGAGACCACCATCATCGGCGGCATCATGGAACACATCGAGGAGGCGGGCATCCATTCGGGCGATTCGGCCTGCGTCCTGCCGCCCCATACCCTTTCCAAGGCGCTGATCGAAGAGATCAAGAGCGCCACCAGGGCCATGGCCGCCGAGTTGAAGGTCATCGGCCTGATGAACGTGCAGTATGCGATCAAGGACCAGACCCTCTACGTCCTGGAGGTGAACCCGCGGGCCTCACGCACCGTGCCCTTTGTCAGCAAGGCGACCGGCGTGCCCCTGGCCAAGCTCGCCACCAAGGTGATGCTGGGGCTGAAACTGGTCGATCTGGGATTGACCACCGAGGTGGAGGTCAAACATTTCGCGGTCAAGGAGGCGGTCTTCCCCTTCGACCGTTTCAGCAACGTCGATACCCTGCTCGGTCCGGAAATGAAATCCACCGGCGAGGTCATGGGGCTCGACCTCTCGGTGGGGCTGGCCTTCGCCAAGTCGCAACTGGCCGCCGGCCAGCGGCTGCCCGCCAAGGGCAACGTCCTGCTCAGCGTGCGCCATCCGGACAAACCGGTTATCCTGCCCCTGGCCCGGCGTCTCGTCGATCTGGGTTTTTCCATCCTGGCCACCCCGGGCACCGCCGCCTTTCTGACCGAACACGGCGTGGCCTGCACCATGGTCAACAAGATATCCCAGGGGAGGCCCCACATCCTCGATCTGATCCAGGACAAACAGATCCAGTGGATCGTCAACACCTCCATGGGGCGGCGGACCACCGAGGATTCCTACACCATCAGGCGCAGCGCCCTGGATTACCATCTGCCCTACACCACCACCACCAGCGGCGCCTTTTCCATGCTGCGCGCCCTGGAGGAGGTATGGCGCAACGACCTGGGGGTCCGGGCCATTCAGGAATATTTCGAATAGGGCTCATGCACCCCGGAGCGGGAAACCGGGGCGTGCGACAGGGGCGGAGTCATCCGCCGGCCCTTCGAACGACCCTTCCGGCCTCTCCCGGCGGATTAAGGCAAAATAGTTGCTGGACATTTAGCGGCACCGTTTTTATTGTATGAAAATTGATCTTTCCACCGGAACCCGTTGTTCCGGCCAAACGACAGGGTGACAGCCGGGCCGAGCGGTGCCCGGCGCCTCGTTTCTTAAGTTACGCCGATCCCGTACCTGTCCGGGATGCCGAGTCAACCACGCATATCAAATCGCTTCGGGCGCTTCGGGAGGTTATTCTTGAATACTTTTTATAAAAATTTGAGCATGTGGCTGGTGATCGGATTGACCATGATCCTGCTGTTCAATCTCTTCAACAAACCGGCCCTGCAAGAATCAGAAATAACCTACAGCGAGTTCGTGAGCAGCGTCGAATCCGGCGCCGTATCGCAGGTCTCCATCGAGGGCAACGTGCTCACCGGGACCCGGCGGGACGGCAAGATATTCAAGAGCGTCACCCCGGCCGACACCGAACTGATCCCCATGCTGCGGGAGAACGGCGTGATCATCTCGGTAAAACAGCAGGAAGAGACGCCATGGTATGTGACCGTGCTGGTCTCCTGGTTCCCCATGCTGCTGTTGATCGGGGTCTGGATCTTCTTCATGCGCCAGATGCAGATGGGCAGCGGCCGGGGGGCGCTTTCCTTCGGCAAGACCAGGGCCAAACTCCTGGAACGGGGCGAGACCAAGATCACCTTCAAGGATGTGGCCGGCATCGAAGAGGCCAAGGAGGAGTTGTCCGAGATCATCGATTTCCTGCGGGATCCGCAGAAATTCACCCGCCTGGGCGGCCGCATTCCCAAAGGGGTTCTGCTGGCCGGGGCCCCGGGCACCGGCAAGACCCTGCTGGCCAAGGCCATCGCCGGCGAGGCCGAGGTGCCCTTTTTCACCATCAGCGGTTCCGATTTCGTGGAGATGTTCGTGGGCGTCGGGGCCTCGCGGGTGCGCGATCTCTTTTTACAGGGTAAGAAAAACGCCCCCTGCATCATCTTCATCGACGAGATCGACGCGGTGGGCCGTCATCGGGGCGCCGGACTGGGCGGGGGCCACGACGAACGGGAGCAGACCCTGAACCAGCTCCTGGTGGAGATGGACGGTTTCGAGTCCAGCGAGGGGGTCATCATCGTGGCGGCCACCAACCGGCCGGATGTGCTCGACCCGGCCCTGCTGCGGCCGGGCCGCTTCGACCGTCAGGTGGTGGTGCCGGTGCCGGACGTCAAGGGGCGGGAAATGATTCTGGGCATCTACGGCCGCCGAACCACCCTGGCCCCGGACGTGGACCTGGCGGTCATCGCCAGGGGGACCCCCGGCTTCACCGGCGCGGACCTGGAAAACATGGTGAACGAGGCGGCCCTGCTGGCGGCCCGCGGCGGCGGCGACAAGGTTACCATGGAACACATGGAACTGGCCAAGGACAAGGTGATGATGGGGGCCGAGCGGCGCAGCATGATCATCACGGACAAGGAAAAAGAGATCACCGCCTATCACGAGGCCGGCCATGCCCTGGTGGCCAGGCTGATACCGGGCACCGACCCGATCCACAAGGTCACCATCATCCCCCGGGGCCGGGCCTTGGGACTCACGCAGCAGTTGCCCATCGACGAGAAGCACACCCATGCCAAGACCTATCTGCTGGACCGCATGGTCATCCTGCTGGGCGGCCGGGTGGCGGAAAAACTCATTTTCAACGAGATCACCACCGGGGCCGGCAACGATATCGAACAGGCGACCACCCTGGCCCGGAAAATGGTCTGCGAGTGGGGCATGAGCGAGACCATGGGACCGCTTACCTTCGGCAAGAAGGAGGAACAGATCTTCCTGGGCCGCGAGATCGCCCAGCACCGGGATTACAGCGAGGCCACCGCGGTGAAGATCGACGAAGAGGTGAAAAACATGGTGGAGGGCGCCCTTAACAAGGCCACCCGGCTGCTCACCGACAACCAGTCCCTGCTCAAGGCCATGGCCGACAAGCTCCTGGAAAAAGAGACCATGATGCTGACCGACATCGACGCCCTGATCGAACTGGAAAAACAGCAAAAGGTCGCACCGGCGGTGTCTGAAACCGCGGCCTGAGAAATACGGTCCAGCAGTACCGTATGCCATGGCCCTAGTACCATGTAACATTTAATATTTCGTATTTTTCGACCATATGATATACTGGTGGCCACCCAACCAAGGAGGCCGCCATGTCACCAAGATATCGTGTAACACTGACTGAACAGGAGCGTAAAGATCTCGAAGCACTGACCCGACGCGGCAAAACCCACGCCAGGAGAATTCTCCTTGCCCGCGCACTGCTGCTATGTGACGCGGGCCCCGGTGGGCCAGTGCCACCGTGGAACGTTGCCGATATCGCAGAGGCGCTTGGGATAACAAGCCGTACGCTTGAGCACCTCAAGCAGCGATTTGTGGAGGAAGGACTCAACGCCGCATTAGACAGAAAGCCAAGAGAGAAGCCGCCAAGGGATAAAACCTTTGATGGTGCATTTGAGGCAAGATTGATAGCTCTGGCTTGCTCGGAAGCTCCGGAAGGGCGCCGGCGATGGACCGTCAGGCTTCTCGCCGACAAGGTTGTCGAGCTGGACATTGCTCCAAACGTATCGCACATGACTATACAGCGGACTTTAAAAAAAACGAACTTAAGCCTCACCTCAGCAAGTACTGGAAAATCCCGCCAAAAGAAAACGCGGCCTTTGTAGCAGCGATGGAGGATGTTCTGGAAGTCTATCACTTGCCGTATGACTCCAATTATCCGGTGGTATGCATGGATGAATCTTGCAAGCAACTGATTGGCGAAGTCCGCGAGCCCATACCGTGCGAGCCAGGTCAGGTGAGGCGTGAGGATGATGAATACGTTAGAAATGGAGTGGCGGAAATATTCATGGAGGTGGAACCGCTGGCAGGCAAGAGACATGTTGATGTCACAGAGCATCGCACTAAAAAGGATTTTGCCATGCAGATCAAGCAAATGCTTGACGTGCGTTACCCGGAGGCAATCAAAGTGCGCCTGGTGATGGATAATCTGAACACCCACAACACCTCCTCACTGTATGAAACCTTTGAACCCCAAGAGGCCAGACGCCTTGCGGAGCGGCTTGAGATTCATTTCACGCCTAAGCACGGTAGTTGGCTCAATATGGCGGAGATCGAACTCAGCGTTCTGAAAGGGCAGTGTCTTGATCGCCGGATTGCAGACATCGCAACCATGCAGGCCGAAGTGGCCGCATGGGAGGAAGACCGAAACAACCGCAGCAAAAAAATTGACTGGCAGTTCACAACATCGGATGCTCGCATCAAGCTGAAGGGCCTTTATCCGAAATTATAACTGTTACATGGTACTAGCTCGAAATCGTAATCGTAATCGGGATCGTAATCGAAAAAGAGACAACCTGAAAAGCCGATTTCGATTTCGATAGCGATTTCGATTTCGATTTCGAAGAACAAGGCCGGCTCCCCCGTGGGAGCGGCGTCAGCCCCGAACGACCCCGCCGAGGGCGGGCCGGAGAAAATTCGCGGCTGAAGCCGCTCCCACGGGCCGCTTCGACCATCGACAAAGGGTTTAGAGGTTTTTTCATGCCGCCCGGATCAAACCCAGCCGCAAACACGCCCCAGCGGCGCGTCAGGGTCATGGGGATCCTTAACGTCACGCCGGACAGCTTTTCGGATGGCGGCCGCTTCACCGGCGAAGCCGCCATGGCGGCCCGGGTGGAGAGCATGGTGGCGGCCGGGGCCGATATCATCGACGTGGGCGGCGAATCCACCCGCCCCTTTGCCGAGCCGGTTCCCCTGGCCGAGGAACTGGCCCGGGTCCTCCCGGCCATCCGGCTGATTCGCCGCCACCACGACATCCCCGTTTCCATCGATACCACCAAGGCGGAGGTGGCCCGCCGGGCCCTGGAGGCCGGCGCCGGCATCGTCAACGACGTCAGCGCCCTGCGCTTCGATCCGGCCATGGTGGAGCTGCTCCGGGAAACCGGGGTCCCGGCCGTTCTCATGCACATGCTGGGCTCGCCCCGGGACATGCAGATCGATCCGGTCTACCAAGACGTGGTGGGCGAAATTTCCGCCTTTTTCGCGGAACGGCTGGCCTGGGCCGAAAGCCGCGGCCTGGACCGCTCCCGCCTGATCCTCGACCCGGGCATCGGTTTCGGCAAGACCGTGCAACACAACCTCACCATCCTCAAACACCTGGCCGACTTCCACCGCCTCGGTTGCCCCATCCTCATCGGCCATTCCCGCAAGGCCTTCATCGGCAAAATCCTGGAGCGCGACATCGTTGACCGGGACACGGCCACGGCCGCCCTGTCGGCCCTCTGCGTCCGCGACGGCGTCGCCATCCTTCGGGTGCACGACGTGGACAAAACCGTCCAGGCGGTCCGGTTGGCCGAGGCGATCCTGGCCGCGCCGTGAGAAAGTCCCCCGGAGATCGGGCACCTTGCGTGTTTCATCCGGCCAACGGTCTGGGGCTGAAGGTAACGCCCGGAGGTGACAGAAGCAGATGACGATTCCCCTGCGCCGCGGATGCAAATCCGCAACCCGATGTTGACCACCGATCCATTCCTGCTTTCCTGCGGCACCTTTCTCCTGGGCGCTATCCTGGGCGTCATTCTGTACCGAAGCGATTTCTGCATGGTGGCCATGCTGCGGGATTATTTCCTGCTGCGCCACACCGTGCTGCTTCGCTTTTTCGTCCTCTATCTTCTCGTGGCCGGCCTTTTATTTCATGCAGGCATCGCGACCGGCCTTCTGCCTTTTTATCCGCCTCCCACCTTCCGGTCCGCCTCGCTGGCCACCGTTGCCGGCGGGTTTATTTTCGGCACCGGCATGGTGCTGGCCGGCGGCTGCGTGGTGAGCACCCTGTATAAAATGGCGGCCGGCAACCTCACCAACTGGCTCGCCTTTCTCGGTATTCTGTGCGGCAGCCTCCTGTATGCCGAAGTCCATCCCCTGGTGCAACATTTCGCCGCTCGAACGACCTTCTTCGCGGAGGTTACGATGGCGCGCAACATCCCTATGCTGCAAACCGTTGTCCCGGCCGCCGTTTTCCTCGGCGGGGCTCTGCTGATCAGTCGCTGGGCCCGCCGGGGCCGGCTGGCGGTCACCGCCTATGCCGAGGGATACCTGCAACCCTGGCGGGCCCTCGCCCTTGTCGCCCTGCTCAATTTCATCTACTATGCCCTCTCGGGCGCCCCCCTGGGGGTGACCACCGCCTATGCCAAGATGGCCGGCTTCCTGGAGCATACCCTGTGGCCCGGCCACGTCGCTTCCTTGAGTTATTTTATGGAAAAAATGCTCATCAGCCACACGCTCCAGGCGGTGAACGGCCACCGGGAACGTACCGCCGAGATCCTCGGTATCGCCGGTGCCACCCTCTGGCGGAAGATGAAGAGATACCATCTTTCCTGAGGCACCCTTTCATTTCATGTTGGCGGGACTCTTTCAAAATGAAAGACTTACACCGCCGCCCGGCCCGGCCCCTCGCCTGCACCTCTCCCCAATATCCTGTTTTTAAAGGCAAAAAATAATACGGCTCAGACCCGACGGTCCGGCATCAGGCTTGCTCTTCCCTTCGCAGGCCGGCAATTCCCCGCGAAATGCCGCAACCCCGCCCTCAAAACCTCAGGAGGTAGCCATGAAGAGAAACACGTTCCCGCTGAAGCCGGTTGTCGCCCTCACGATCTTTTTCCTCGCCGGACTCTTCGCCGTCCAGGGCCAGGCCGCCCAGCCGCTGGTCTCCACCCAATGGGTCCAGGACAACCTCGCGGCCTTCAGCGACACCGGTCAGGCCAAGGCGCGCCTCATCGAGGTGAGTTCCAAGGGCTTCGAGGAAGGCCACATCCCCGGGGCCGTGCACATGCAATGGGGCCGCGACACCTTCGATCCCACCACCGACCACATGGTCCCCTCCCTCGACCAGATGGAACGGATCATGACCAAACTGGCCGCGCCGCCCGATGCCCACATCGTCCTCTACGACGGTGACGGCGCGCCCCATTCCGTGGCCCGCGTCTACTGGACCCTCAAGTTCTGGAACTACGAAAACGTCAGTATCATGGATGGCGGCAAAGCGCTGTGGCAGAAGGAAGAGCGTCCCCGGGCCACCGGCCGGACCACGGTAGCCCGTCTGGATTTCGAGGTCCCCTACCCGCCCAACACCAAGATCAGGGCCATGTACTCTCCGGACATCACCCATGCCCTGGCCACCGGCGAGGCGACCATCATCGACAGCCGGCCGGAACCGTTCTTCAAGGGCGAGGTCTACTCCCTCGACAAATGGGTGCGAAACGGCCACATCACCGGCGCGGTCAACGTGCCGACGCTCGCGGCCATGAACGAGGACAAGACCTACAAGTCCGCCGAGGAAATGAAAGGACTCTACGGCGGAACCGGCCTCGCCTCGGATGCCAAGGTCATCACCTACTGCGATACCGGCGTCCTCGGGGCCCACGGCTGGTTCGTCCTCTCCGAACTGCTGGGATACAAGAACGTCAAACTCTATGACGGTTCCATGCGGGAATACGCCAACCGCTTCGACACCCCCATGGAGCCGGGAATCGTCGGCGGCAACTTCCCCGCCACCCCCATTCAACTGGCCGCGAAGAATTGCGAAGCCGCCGCCAAACT